>Ga0214472_10001013_pt1 | contig 32842 bp, 33 predicted proteins | sample RVTome_6_FD_207662 | JGI IMG/M metagenome (GOLD analysis project Ga0214472, IMG submission 207662) | Soil microbial communities from uranium-contaminated site in the Upper Colorado River Basin, Wyoming, United States - RVT140D175 | ecosystem: Environmental > Terrestrial > Soil > Contaminated >...
CATCGAGGGAGAGCATCGACGGACCGAGGACCTGACCGGTCGAGAACCTCGGGTCGTCGACGGTGAACCGCTCCGGGTCACGCAGGACCTCGATGGCCAGGTCCCGCCGTGTCACCATCCATCCCCGCAGTGACGGCACCCACGACACGGGCTCGTCGCTGCGCAGACGGCGCAGCACACCGTGCAGGTCGGCGTTGAGTGTCTCGCGGGTGACCGTGGACCCCAGAGGGAACCGGTCGCTTCGGTCCATGTTCGCCAGCGTATCGACGGCTCAGCTGCCGACTGCGGTCTCCCCGAACTCGGAGTAGGGGCCTTCGAATCGGATCACGGCACCATCGACGAGGCTGACGAGGAAGTGCTCGTCGACAAGCGCCTGCTCGTCGGCCGTCCGCCCCTCGTCGTCGACCCGGCCCGCTTCCAGGGCCTCCAGATCGTCGAACACGTTGATACCGGCCAGGGTGACCTCACTCTCGTCGACCAGCTGGCGGATGAGGTTCTCGAGGTCGATGTCGGTGTAGTCGCCGGGGTCGATGAGTATCCACAGCACCTCGCCGTCGGTTCCGCTCGAGCGCACGACCACCTCGTGGTCCGTGATGGCCGGTTCAGCCTCGGTGGAGTCACCGTTCTCGCTGTCGGCTTCGGTCGAGGGTGTCGCGTCGTCGGCGACGGTGGTCGTGGTCGACTGGACGGTCGTGGTGGTCGTCGTGAGCTCCGCTTCTTCCGGCGAGCAGGCGGCCGCCACCACGGCGATGAGAGCGAGCGAGATGAGGCGGCGTGTCACGTCGGGACCTCCATGACTTCGGTTGACCTGGCCGGGGGAACGTGCCCGCCGGGACCCCTGGTTCCCGGCCTCCGGGATCAAGGGTACCGCGGGCTCAGTTCGAGCGGATGGATGCGTTGACGTGCTGGCGGAACAGGTCCCGCAGCTTGGCGGTCACCGGGCCCGACTCGAACTCCCACTCACCCACCGAGATCACCGGGGTGACTTCCTTCACCGTGCTCATGGCGAAGACCTCGTCCGCCGTCGACAGCTCGTCGAGCGGGAACCGTCCCGGCTCCACCGTCACGTCGGCGACCTCCACGAGACCGAGCACATGTCTGCGCGTGATCGAATCGAGAATCCCCAGCTCGATCTCCGGGACCCGGAGCACATCGCCCCGCATCCATCCCACCGAGAAGGTGGGGCCCTCCAACACCGTGCCGTCGTCGGCGCACAGCAACGCGTCGTCGAAGCCGTCCCGCCCTGCCAGCCGGGAAGCAGTGGCGTTGGCGGCGTAGGCGACCGTCTTGATCCCGGCGAGCTCCCAGGTACGTCCCGCCGGGTGCCACGGCGCCGGCCACGGTCGGAGCCGGACCGTCGACGGCGTGAACGGCAGCCGGTGGTGGAGCACGATGATGCGGCGTTCCTCGGAGGTGCCGGGAACGGCGTCGCCGCGGCTGACGATGATCCGCACGATGCCCTCGCCCCCCTCAGCCCCCACCGATCGCGCCCACGAGCCGATCCGGTCGTCGTCGGGCATCGGAATCTCGAGCGCCGCCGCGCTGCGCCTCAGGCGATCCAGGTGATCCTCGAGCGCGAACAGCCTGCCGCCGTAGCTCCTCACCGCCTCGAAAACGCCGTCGCCGCGCACGATGGTGGAGTCGGTGACCGCGATCGAGTCCTGTCGGAGTCCGTTGACCAGCGCGATCATGGTCGGAAGTGGTTCGTGATCGGCAGCCTTCGATCCCGGCCGAACGCCTTGGTTGTGATCTTCACCCCCGGCGCCGCCTGGCGTCGCTTGTACTCGTTGCGGTCCACCATCCGCGCCACCTTTCGCACCAACTCCTCGTCGAATCCCTCACGAACGATCTCGGCCGGACCCATGTCGTCCTCGATGTAGCGCTCGAGGATGGGGTCGAGGATGTCGTACGGCGGAAGGCTGTCGGTGTCCTTCTGGTCGGGACGGAGCTCTGCCGAGGGCGGCTTGTCGATGGTGCTCTGGGGAATGACCTCGCCGTTGCGGTTCCGCCATCTGGCCAGTTCGAAGAGCTGCGTCTTGAAGACGTCCTTCAGCACCGCGTACCCGCCCGCCATGTCTCCGTACAAGGTGGCGTATCCCACCGCCATCTCCGACTTGTTGCCCGTCGCCACGACCATCGGACCGTACTTGTTGGAGATGGCCATCACCAGCGCCCCTCGGATCCGGGATTGGATGTTCTCCTCGGCGACGCCCGTCTCTGTTCCTTCGAAAGCGGGGGCGAGGGCAATGAGGAACTCGGCGAAGATGTCGTCCATCTGGATCTGGTCGAAGCGGAGTCCCAGGTTGGCGGCGAGGGCTTTCGAATCGGTCACCGACCCCTCCGAGGAGTACCGCGACGGCATCGTGACGCCCCACACGTTGTGTCCACCGAGCGCATCCGCGGCAATCGTGGCGGTCAGCGCCGAGTCGATTCCGCCCGACAGGGAGACGACCACCTTGTCGAACCGGTTCTTGCGGCAGTAATCCCCGAGCCCGATGACCAGGGCACGATAGACCTCTTCGGTGGGCTCCAACAGGTCGGCCACACAGCACGGTTCACCCGTTTCTGAGCCGAGGGGAACGTCCACCACGAACCGGTCCTCTGCGAACTGAGGTGACCGGTGGAGCACCGTCCCATCGGCGTCGAGCACCAACGACGCCCCGTCGAAGACCAGCTCGTCCTGACCGCCGACCAGGTTCAGGTACACGACGGGAGCCCCGGCAGCCCGGGCGCGGGCGGCGAGCATGTCCTCTCGTTCGGCGGCCTTGCCCCGATGAAACGGGGAGGCGTTGATGTTGAGAAGCATCTTCGCGCCGGCCGCCGCCTGGGCCTGTGGCGGTCCGTCCGGCAGCCAGATGTCCTCACAGATCGAGACGCCCACCGGAGCCCCGGCGATCTCCCAGGTGCGGTCGGGGTCGTCGCCGACGACGAAGTAACGATCCTCATCGAAGACCCCGTAGTTGGGCAGCAGGACCTTGTGGTAGACACCGCGGATCTCACCGCCTTCGACGACGGCGGCGGCGTTGGCCACCTTCCTGGAGAAGGAGTCGTCGCCGCCACGGTGGCCGTCGGCGTGGTCGACGAAGCCGATGACCGTGGTAGTCCGGCCCGAGCGACGTGCCAGCCGACGCATCGCTTCCTTGTTGGCGTCGACGAACGACGGCCTGAGCACCAGGTCCTCCGGCGGGTAGCCGGGCACGGCCAGCTCCGGCACGAGGAGGACGTCCGCCCCTTCCCCCTCGGCCCAGTCCATGGCGTCGGCGATCCGGGCCTCGTTCCCCGCGAGGTCGCCGACGGTCAGGTTCAGCTGGGCTCCCGCCACCTTCATGGAAATCAGGCTACCGGCGGGCTCGAACACCTTTGCCACCACGCGGCCAGGCCACGGTGCAGGTCGCGCTTGCGGGCGGGGGACGCCCAGGAGGCGTCGACGGCGCTCTCGGCGAGCATCCGCATCGTGTCGTCGTCGAAGCCGAGAGCCTCGACCAGGGCGTACTCCCCGGCCAGCGTGCAATCGAACATGGCGGGGTCGTCCGTGTTGAGGGTCACGAAGGCGCCGGCCTCGACGAGGGTGCGCACCGGGTGATCCTCCATGGACGGGGCAACTCCCGTGCGCAGGTTGGAGGTGGGACAGACCTCGAGAGGAAGCTGGCGCCGGACCAGTTCTTCGAGCAGGCGACGGTCCTCGACCGCCCGCACCCCGTGACCCACCCGCTCGACACCGAGATCCTCGATCGCCCGACGAACACTCTCCGGTCCGGCTGCCTCGCCGGCGTGGGCGGTGAGACGAAGATCGGCCTTCCGGGCGCGGCGGTAGACAGCTGCGAACTGTGCGGGAGGATGGAGCTGCTCCGATCCCCCGATCGTGATCCCGATCACGCCGGCCTCCTCCTTGACGTCGATCACCGATTCCAGCGTCCGCATCGCATGCTCCGGACCGGTGTCCCGCACCAGATCGGGGATCAGCGCGACCTCGATCCCATCCACCCGGTCGAGGCCCGCCCGGACCGCCACCAGCAGCTCGCCGGGATCGAGCGGGGAGTCGGTGGGCGAGACGAACGCCTCAACGTAGACATGGCCCTGGTCGCGGAGATCGCGGGCGACGGCCTCGGCCAGGAACCGATAGTCGTCGAGGGTCGTGTGGAACTTCAGCTTCCACTCCCAGGTGCTGATGAAGTGGGCGAAATCCCGATACTCGAAGCGGGCTCTCAGCGCCGCCGGGGTGGGAACCTCCCCATCGCCGCCGTGTCGCTCGACCAGCTTCCACATGACGTCGAGGGGAATGGCCCCCTCCAGATGGACATGCAGCTCCACCTTCGGCATCGAGGTCCAATCCGTCACCGGCGAGCTCGGGGATCAGGCATCGGCGAAGGCGGCGAGCCGCGCCCTGTCCTCGTCGTCGAGAAGTTCGACGACGTCGAAGATCGGCCGGTCGGGACCGACGACCTCGGCCAGCGCCCGCCCCGCCGGCGAGCGTCTCGGTGGCCGGTGCGACGTGAGGAGGACGAGCCGCCTCCCCTGCCGGTGTCGGTCGACGACTGTCGCTCGCCCGATGGCTCGCCACATGGTTTCGGTCCTCACAAGGCCGGGGGCGGATGCGGTGAACGCACCGGACAAGTCGAACAACCACGCCGCCCCTGCCCGGTCGCTCGCCTCGAACGTCACGTCGATGCCGGGACCGACCTTCACGTTGTCACGAATGTCGGTGAATCCGGCGTCGAGGAGGACCGCGGTCGCCACGTCACGGATGGCCCTTCCTTGCCGGACCGCCTTCTCGGTGGCCGTCTCGGTCCCGCTCTCGTCGTCGAAGCGGCTGCGCGGGCCCCGACCCGTCTCCGAGGTCTCGGTCGCCACTCGTTCCAGGGCGCGCTGGTGATACTCGGGATCGATCTCGTATCCGACGTAGTGGCGGCCGGTCTGGATGGCGGCCACCGCCGTCGTGCCCGAGCCGATGAAAGGATCGAGCACGAGGTCGCCCCGATAGGTGAACAGCTCGATGAGCCGTCTCGGCAGCTCCACCGGGTAGGGCGCCGGATGGTTGACCCGGGTGGCGCTCTCCGATGGAAGCTCCCAGATGTCGGTGGTGGCCTCCATGAACTCATCCCGCCAGATGTCCGACACATGTGGATGGTCGTTCTCCGCCCGTTCCCGCGCCGAGACCGCACGGTCGAAGCGAGCCTTGCTGGCGATGACGATCCGCTCACTCAGGTCACGCAGGACGGGGTTGGCGGGCCGCTGAAAGGTGCCCCAGGCCGTCGATCCCGACGCCCCCCGGGCCTTGATCCACACCACCTCGCCCCGCAACAACAGCCCCAGATGCTCGAAGATCCGGATCACGTCGCCCGAGAGCGACCGATAGGGACGGCGGCCGAGATTGGCGACGTTGACGGCGATGCGGCCACCGGGCTCGAGGGTGCGGACACATTCGGCGAACACCTCCTCCAGACCCTGCAGATAGGCGGCATACGAGGCGGGGACATGACCCGTGCCCATGTCCTCCTCGTATTCCTTGCCGGCGAAATAGGGGGGCGAAGTGACCACCAGCGCCACCGAGTTCGTCGGCACGTCCACCATCTGCCTGGCATCGCCGAGATGGATGGTGTCGAGGGCCTTGTCCCAGTCGACATCCCGGTCCTGGCGCACGATGGGCGGTTCGAACCGCTCGTAGAAGGCGGTGGCGTCGTGGCTTTCCCGCCGGGAGGACCCGAAGTTCGAGGTTCGTGTTCTTCGCGACTCCGCCACCAGCGACAGGCTAGACAGCGGGCGCCTCCGGCCTCGTCCGCTTCGAGAGGGCCGTGTACCCTCCGCGTCTCATGCTCGACACCGCAAACGTGGTGGCGAGCGTCCTTCCGACGGTGGTGGACGTTCGCCGTGCCATCCACCGACATCCTGAGCTCTCCAAGCAGGAGTACGCCACCACCGACCTCCTCGCCTCCCATCTGACCGACGCACGGCTCACCCCGCGGCTGCGAACCCCCAAGACCGGGCTCTCCGTCGACGTCGGCAGTGAAGGCCCGCTGGTCGTGTTCCGGGCAGACCTCGACGCTCTCCCCATCACCGAACCGGTCGGTCTCCCGTTCGCATCGGAGACCAGCGGCGTGATGCACGCCTGCGGCCACGACGCCCATACCGCCATAACCCTCGGCTTGGCGCTGGCGTGGGCGCGGACCGGCAACCGCCGGCGCGTGCGGTTCTTGTTTCAGCCGTCGGAAGAGATGTTCCCCGGTGGAGCGGACGAATTCGTCCACGAGGGGGCGGTGGCCGGCGCCGAGGCGATCGTCGCCTTTCACGTCGATCCGCATCTGCCCACCGGATTCATCGGCGTGAAGCCCGGCGCCATCACCGCCTCCGCCGACCGGTTCGCGATTCTGCTCGAAGGTCCCGGCGGCCACACCGCCCGACCCCACGAGACCGTCGACGTGATCCACGCCGCCGGCCACCTCATCGCCAACCTGGCGGGCACGGTCGACCGGTTGATCGACGCCAGGGCCCCGCTGGTCATCACGTTCGGTCAGGTACACGGCGGGACGGCGGACAACGTGATCCCCACCTCGGTCCAGTTGTCCGGGACCGTCCGCACCCCCGACCACGCGACCTGGGAGCTGGTACCCGAGCTGATCCGCCGGGTGGCAAGGGAACTCGTGGCGCCCTTCGGTGCCGCCGTCGAAGTCAGGTACAACCGGGGGCTGCCGCCCGTCGTCAACGACCCGGCGCTCGTCGCCCGCCTCGTCCCCGCCATCGAGCGGGCTCTCGGATCGGAGACCGTGACGTCGACCTACACGTCGATGGGTGGCGAGGACTTCGCCCTGTACCTGTCGGAGACCCCGGGGGTCCTGTTCCGCCTGGGCTGTGCCGCCGACATGACGAGGACCAACGACCTCCACTCCACCTCGTTCATGTTCGACGAGGCCGCCCTGCACGTGGGTCTCCGCGCCGGCCTCGAGATGCTGCGGGCCCTGACGGACTGAGCCCCTGGGCGGCATCTCCGCCAGCCGCACCGTTAGGTTGACCACAACGAAGAGAGGACTACATGGAAGTCACGGACGCGCCACCGGGGGAGCGGTCGAGCATTCTCAAGTGGGGGGCGGCGTGCGCCTGGGCGGCGGGGGTGCTGACTGCGACGGCAGCAATCACGTACCTGATCATGCCCTCCGAGCAGCGCGCAGCGATCAAAGGGGTGGAGCTGCTTCCCTCCTTCGCCGCCGACCCCGGCCTGCTCAAGGCAGAATTCTGGCAGCTCGCCCTGGTGGGGATCGCCGGACTCGGCCTCGTGCCTGCGTTGTCCCGGCTCGTCTCCGCAGGGTCCCCGGGCTTGGTCCGGTGGTTCGCCAACATCGCGTTCGTCGGATACGCCGTCTCTGCAGTGAGCTACTTCCTCACTCTCGGCCGGCTCCCGGGGGTGGCGGACGCATACGTGGCCGGCGACGCCTCGACCAAGGCGGCGCTCCTCGCCGTTTGGCGGAGCAGCCTGGACCTGCAGGCCTTTTGGCAGTTCGTGGCGGTAGGACTCTTCATCCTCCTGTTCAGCGTGCTCGCCCTTCGTTTGAGCGTTCTGCCTGTCCCGCTGTGCTATCTGGGCATCGCCGCGGGGATCCTTCATTTCTTCGCGCCGCTCGGAGTCGGGCTGAAAGAAGCCTCGTTCCTGACCGCGGTCGTTGCAGTCGCCACTGTGCTGGCGCCCATCTGGTACATCTGGGTGGGGGTTGCCACGTGGCGCATCGCCGAGCAGGGTTGACGAGGCTCCAGAACGTGCCGAGCCCGCGCTGGCTGGACACGGCCGACGACCTGGCTCGTGCTCTGATCGACGCGGCGCTACCGGTGCGTTTCGAGCTGGCCAGAACAGCTGAGCAACTCGAGGAAGTGTTCCGTCTGCGCTATCGGGTCTCTGTCGAGAAGGGATGGCGCGAACCTGCGGACCTCCCGGACGGGCTCGAACGCGACGAATACGACGACGAGAACGCCGCGCAGATCGCCGGTTGGGATGGTCCGCGGCTCGCGGCCACCGCTCGAGTCGTCTATCCGGTGGCAGGGAGACCGCTACCCACGGAGGCGGCATTCGACATCGTGGTCGAACCAAGCGGACGAGTGGTCGACACCGGACGGGCAATAGTCGCTCCCGAGTACCGGGACGGGACGCATCGCGTGCTTGGCGGACTGTCGGCGAGCGTGTGGGTGGCGATGACGGCGAGGAACCATCGCTGGGCGGCCGTGACGGCCACACGTAAGACGCTCGACTTCTTCGAGCATCTGGGGTTCGACGCGACGGTCCTCGGGCCGCCGCGGATGTACTGGGGGGAGGAGCGCTATCCGGCCCGGTTCTCCGCCCCCGACCCTCGACTCTGGTCCCTGACGAATGACGACTCTCTGTCCCCGTGAAGCGGCATCCTCCTCCTCATGCGTGGCAGGCCGCACGGCTAGCTCTCCAGGAGGCGGAAGCCGGCCCGGTCGAGGGCTCCACGTAGTTTGGCGGCGTCGACGGGTCTGACGGAGAGGGTGAGGACGCCACCGCCGCCGTGGACGGCGTGGCGGAGCTGCAGGTCGCGGAGATCCACATGGGCGTCGGCCAGAGCCAGGCCCACCTCGGCGATCTCTCCCGGGCGGTCCTCGAGAATGACCATGACGGCCGCCACCGGCGCCGCCATACCGCGCCGCAGCCGCTGGGCCGTCTCGAGGCGGCCGTGCACCGTCTCGCGGTCTGACGACTCGACCATCTCGGCGAGTTCGGTGAGGGAACCGGCCAGCAGCCGCAGTTCCTCCGCCACCGCGTCTCCGTTGGCGACCAACACCTCCGACCACCACCCGGGATCGGACGCCGCCACCCTCGTCAGGTCACGGAAGCCTCCTGCGACCAGTGCTCGCGCCCCCTCTTCCCGGCTGACGAGGTTGACGAGACTGGCGGCGGTGAGATGGGGGATGTGGCTGGCCGCGGCAACCGCTCTATCGTGGGCGAGAGCGGTCATCTGCACCGGCACCGCTCCCAGCGACTGCACGATCGTCGACATCTCGATGAGGTCGCCGTCGGACGCACCGTCGGTGGTGAGAACCCAGATCGCCCCCCGGAACATCCCTCCCGAGGCCCCTTCCGGACCTGAGGACTCCCGGCCGGCCATCGGATGGCCACCGACGAAGCGGGCCAGCCCCGACCCGGCCTCGACGATGGGGCGTTTCACACCAGCCACATCGGTGACCAGCGCATCGGTCTTCAGGGTGGCGAGGGTCTCGACGATGGCGCCGACCGGTCCGGCCAGAACGACCAGGTCGGCTCCTCGCACGGCCACCTCCACAGATTCGGACGGGTCGACTCCTTCCATCCGGGTGGCCAGGTCGAGGGCAGCGCCGTCGGGGTCGTATCCGCGCACATGCCACCCTGCGGTCCGCAGGGCGATGGCGACCGACGTGCCGATGAGACCGGTGCCGAGAACGGCGGCTTCGCGTTGCATGCGGGCAGCCTAGGAAGACATCCTCCGCCCGCAGCCTCCGTGGCGAGGGAGGCGAAAGGGTGCCGAGGGCGGGGATACACTGCGCCGCATGGCGACCGAGCAGCAGCGCGACGCCGAGGTCCCCTACGAACCTCACGTCGGTGAGACGCGGCAGTACTGGCGCGACATCATTCTCGGTGTCAACGATGGCCTGGTTTCGATGGTGCTGCTCATCATCGGTGTGGTGGGGGCGGGTCTCTCCCGCGAGGACGTCCTCGTCACCGGCGTGGCAGGCGCTCTGGCCGGTGGGGTGTCGATGGCGGCCGGCGAGTATCTGGCCACGAAGTCCCAAGACGAAGTCCTCACCTCGGAGTTGGAACTCGAGAAGGTACACCTCGAACACCACCGGGACATGGAACTCGACCAACTGCGCGAGATGTTCACGGACATGGGTCTGCACGACGACGACCTGGACGTGGTCGTGGCGGCCTTCGATCGATCGGACACGGCGATGCTCAACGCGATGAAGGCCCTCGAGTTCGGTGCTCCCGACTCGGAGCGGCGCTCCCCGTATCGGGCGATGGCTTTCTCCGGGCTCTTGTTCTTCCTCGGCGCCATGCCTTCGGTTGTGCCGTTCATGTTCGTCGAGACCCCGCGCCAGGGTCTCTGGTGGACCGTGATCGTCGGTGGTGTCGCCCTGTTCGCGGTCGGTGCCGGCAAGACCAGGGTCACCCGCACCAATCCGGTGGTGTCGGGCCTCGAGAATCTGGTGATCGCCGGAGTCGGCGGCGTCCTGGCGTACTTCGTCGGGGTGGCATTGGGCAACGGTGGCGCCGTCGTCTGAAGACTGCTCGCAATATGCGGTCCCGCGCTTGCAAAAGTGAACTGCTTGCAGTATCTTGCACTTAGTGAGTGACAGCAAGCAGTCGGAGACCCCAGAGTCAGAGGCCGACAGCCATGTCGGTTCCTTCATCCGCGAACAGCGGGAGCGTGCAAACCTCTCGCTCCGGCGACTGGCCGAACGCGCAGGGGTCTCCAATCCGTACCTGTCACAGATCGAACGCGGTATCAGACGGCCGTCGGCCGAAATCCTCAAGCGCCTGTCACGGGCACTCGAGGTCTCGGCCGAATCCCTCTACACCAGGGCAGGCCTGATCGAGGAAGGCTCCGCCACCCCGACGGTGGTCGAAGCCATCGAAGCCGACACCGCACTCAGTCCACGACAGAAACAGGTCCTGCTCGATCTCTACCGGGCACTGCTCGAGGCAGTGACGGTCGACGAGCAGGCGAGAGAAAAGGAGAGCACTCCATGAGCACCAAGAAGTACCTCTACGCCGCAGTCGGCGCCCAGGTGGCCGTCGCCAAGAGCGCCCAGGCGAAGATCGAGGATCTCGTCGCCAGGCTGAACGAGAATGCCACCTCCGCCTCCACCGACCTCAAGAAGCGGGTCGACGTGTGGGCGGGAGAGGGCGAGCAGTTCCTCGGCAAGGTCACCGACACAAAGGCCCTCGACGATCTGACCTCGAAGGTCGACTTCGACCAGGTCCAGACGCAGGTGCACAAGCTGCGTGACCAGCTCGAAGACATCGTCGGCACGTGGCGGAGCAACTTCCGTCCCGAGTCGAAGCCCGCCGAGAAGGTCGCCGTCGAGGACACGCCGGCGACCGCTCCCAAGAAGCCCGCCGCCAAGACCACGGCGGCCAAGGCTCCTGCAGCCAAGAAGCCCGCCGCCAAGAAGCCGGCCGCCAAGTCGACGGCTGCCGCGAAGCCTGCCGCACAGCAAGCCTCCTGACTCGACCCGAATCAGAGGGGCCCCGGCGTTTCGCCGTGGCCCCTCTCCTTCACCGCCCTCACCTACGAACGGAACGGTGGCGGGTCCTCGCGGGACGCGTTCGCCCGATTCAGCTCGACACGACCGGATCGACGTCCGCTGCTGCCTCCACCCAAGCCGCCACCATCGCCTCGGTGGGCAGCCTGCGGACGAGGTGGTTGTCGTTGTTCACCTCGCACATCGACCCCAACAAACTGCGCGGGTTGCGGCGGCGCAGCGCCTTCACCGTGTCCACCCCGACCATCTTCAGCAGGTCGGCGTATTCGGCGCCGACGCCTTTGATGCGCATGAGGTCGGCCCGGTTCACCCAGTCGAGCAACTTGTCGGGATCGAGGTCGGTCGACTTCGCCAGCGCGTTTCTCGCCCGCTTGGTACTGGCATGTCTGAGAAGCGATTCGGTCGTGCGTACTCCGGCCTTCCGGAGCCTCGTGGCCTCCCTCGGATGGATGCCACGCAATTCACCGATCGAACCCATGGCTGGTACTCCCTCTCCAACTGATACCTGCGCAGATCTTGCTGGACCCTAGCGCCAGGGACCACGCGCTGGCAGGGGCGATAGACCCGTTCTCGGGCTCCGCGGTAAGGGGTGGTGGTGACAGGTCGTGCAGTCGGGAGTCCACGCGTACCCAGGGTTGGAATGGACGCATGCGTCCAAACAAACCCAGGGTACGCGAGGACACCTGCGGGCGAGCCCCTCACGGCACTGGCCAACCCGGAACACCCACCGGGACCATCAGGACTCCGGGAGTGGGATCGGCCGCGAACAGAGGGAAGTTGGCCCGCCCGGCACGGCGAGTAGGACGGCGACGGATGCCAACGCGAGGCTTCGCATTCTCATGACAGCCCTCCCGGCTCTAGCCGGTCACAGCCGGAAGGCGATTGAAACTCACCTCCGCCCGGCTCACGGTGACCGACACCCCCGAGCCTGCCAGCTGTCTCATCTGCTCGAGGACTTCTTCGCTGGGAGAGCCGAAGATGCGGATCGACATCGACTCGAAGTCGAGGTACTGGCTGGACTCCTGGATGTGGTCCCCGACCAGCTGCATGTGGTGGGCCATGTTGTCCGCGTCTGCATGGACCTGGACCGTGGTCGTCTCCGAGCCGTCCTCGCTGACGTGCTCGCCGAAGTACAGCATCCTGGGTTCTTCCGACTCGACGATGTCCTTGACTGCTCGGAAACGTTCCAGGTACTCGTCCTTCCTGCCCGGCTTGATCGTGTAGCTACTGATGAAGATGAATGGGTCGGCCATCTTTCTATCCTTTCGTTCTGTCGTTCGCTGCCAGGACGCTTCGTTCCCTCTGCCTCCTTCCCTCACGTGACTCGAAGATGCAACCGGCCCCTTACGGACGGCTAACGGCTGGAGCCCGACCACGCCCCGGTGCGGGGTAGGAAGGCGGTACGGTTTGGGGGAAGGAGGCGGGAACGATGGAATTCCGCATCCTCGGATCGTTCGAGGTGGCGGGCGACGAAGGACCGGTGGACCTTCCACGAGGCCGAGGCCTGGCACTGCTGGCTCTTCTCGTGTTGCGGGCAGGCGAGACGGTGTCGGTCGATCAGCTGATCGATGATCTCTGGGGTGCCGCGGCGCCGCCCACGGCTCGCAGCAAGCTCCACGTGCTCGTTTCCGACCTCCGCAAACGTCTCGTCGGTGGACCAGGCTCACCGAGCCCGATTCGCACGAGACCGCCTGGCTACGTCCTCGATCTCGAGGGTTCCGCGGTCGACGCCCACCGGTTTCGACGATTGGTTGCAGAAGCAGCTCATGCCCCGGCAGTCGAAAAGGCACATGTGCTACGGGAAGCCCTCGGCCTATGGCGGGGACATGCCCTCGCCGACTTTCTCTACCAGCCGTTCTGCCAGCAGGACATCGCCGCGCTCGAGGAGCTGCGGTTCGTGGCGATTTGTGACCGGATCGACGCCGACCTGGAATTGGGACGGCACGCCGACCTGGTAGCCGAATTGGAGGCTCTCGTGGGGGAGCATCCTTTCCGAGAGCGGACTCGCGGCCAGCTGATGCTGGCCCTCTACAGGTGTGGCCGGCAGGCCGAGTCGTTGGAGGTCTACCGCCGCACGCGCGCCACGCTCGTGGAGGAGCTGGGCATCGAACCGGGGCCCGACCTGCAGGACCTGGAACAGGCGATCCTCCGCCAGGATCCGTCGCTGCGGCTCCCCTCCGCGCTATCGACGGATACCGGCCGGGAATCGGTCGAATCGACCGTCCAGCACTCCTGGATCAGCGAGGGAAGGAAGCCGGTGACGGTGGTGTTCAGTGAGATCACCTGGGCCGACGAAGATGCCCGGGACCCGGATCCCGAGACCTTCCAGCGGATGGTTGCACGCGGTTACGAACGTGTCTCGCAGGTGCTGGGGCGGCATGGAGGCACGGTCGAGGGTCTCATCGGGGGAGTCGTCGTGGCGGTGTTCGGAGTTCCCGTCGTGCATGAGGACGATGCGCTCAGAGCGATTCGCGCGGCCGACGAGATCAATGGCGCCGTGAGGACGTTGAACGAGGAGCTGGATCAAGGTCGGGTGTCTGCCAGGTCGGGCGTGAATTCCGGCGAAGTGATCGTTGGAGGCACCGGGCTGGGCCGTACCGGCACATCCGGTGACACGGTCGACATGGCGGCTCGCCTGCAGCGGGCCGCCACCGACGGGGAGATCCTCGTCGGCGACGCGACGCGACGTCTCGTCGGCCACGCCGCGACCTTTGGGGCCGAGTCGTCGGTCAGCGACTCCCGGGGGCGAACGCGGCCGGCATGGCGGCTGGTCGAGCTCGTCGGCCATGCCCCCGTCGGCCGGGAATCACCCATGGTGGGCCGGACGGACGAGATCGCCCGACTCCGAGCCGCCCACGAGCGGACGGTCGCTCAGCAGCGAGCAACACTCGCGGTCGTCGTCGGCGAGGCCGGCGTAGGGAAGTCGAGGTTGGTGAGCGAGTTCGTCGACTCGGTTCGAGGTCGAGCCTTGGTGCTCACCGGACGCTGTCCCGCATACGGAGAAGGGATCACGTTCTGGCCATTGCGGGAGGTCGTTCTCCAGGCTGCGGGCGAGCCGCGGCTCGACGCCGTGGCGGCTCTCTTCACCGACGGAGGGGAGGACGACACCGCGATCGCCCACGTAGCGGGCGCCATCGGGCTGGCGGAGGATCCGCGGAGTCCGACCGAGCTGTTCGGGGCGATCCGCCGCCTGTTTGAAGGTCTGGCTCGACGCCGAGCCGTGATAGCGGTCTTCGAGGATGTCCACTGGGCTGAGTCGACCTTCCTCGATCTGGTGGACTATCTCGCCGCTTCGATCAGCGGGCCGGTCCTGCTGGTGGCCGTGGCGAGACCCGAGATCCTCCAGCGGCAGGAGCGTTGGGCTCCGGACAGGACGAGAGGTGTCTCCATCCTCCTCCCGCCCCTCGATTTCGAGGCGAGCAGGGAACTGCTGGCGCGGCGGACCCCGAGCGGGCTGCTGTCGGAGGAGACCGTGGATCGGTTGGTCGAGCTCGCCCATGGAAACCCGCTCTTCCTGGAGCAGCTTCAGGCCGCACGGTACGACGGAGGGGAGCAGTCGATCCCACCTTCGCTACGGGCGCTGCTGGTCGCTCGCCTCGACGGACTCGGTCCCGCCGAACGCGACGTCCTCCGCTGTGCATCGATCGTCGGGGAGGAGTTCTCGACCATGGCCTTGGCGGCGCTCATCCCGGATGAGGCTCGCCCATTCGTCAGCCGACATCTGGAGGCCCTCAGCCGCCGGGAGCTGATCAAGCCCCCTCGTGAGCCGCATCGTGGCGAGCCACAGTTCGCCTTCCGTCATGTTCTCATCCAGCTCGCCGCCTACGGGAGTCTCACCAGGCGCGAGCGCGCCAAGCTCCACGCCGAACACGCCCGATGGCTGGGGGAGGAGATGGGAGACCGTTCCCTCGAATTCGAGGAGCTGATCGGGTATCACCTGGAGCAGGCGTGCGAGCACCGGCGGATCATCGGGTTGGAGGACGATCTGACGGCAGCGCTCGCAGCGGAGGCCGGGGAGAAGCTGGCGACGGCCGGTCTGCGAGCGTTCGCCCGCATGGACATTCCCGGAGCGGCCAATCTGCTGGGCCGTGCCAAGAGTATGTTGCCGCCCGCCCACCCGCTGCGGCCCGACGTGACGCGGCACCTTCCCGAGGTGCACGAGATGCTCGGACAGCATGTCGAGGCCGATGCCATCCTCGCCGAGGCGCTGGACGCGACCGACGCCGGCCAGCTCGACCTTCGGCGGCGGATCAGTCTCGAGAGGGCCAGGATCCAACTGTTCCGAGGACCGGATCCCACCCCTCTCGAGAGGATCAACGAGGAGGCAGAAGAGGCCATGGCCGCCTTCATTTCCTCAGGGGATCACGCCGGCGTCGCCCAGGCCACCATCATCCTCGGATTGGTGCATCTCCGGCGAGGTCGGCCGGCGAAGATGGAAGAGGTCTCACGCCTGGGTCTGAAGCATGCCGACCTGTCCGGCTATCAGCGAGAGGTGCTCGCGTCTCGCTGGTGGGTGGCCTTGGCGCTCGCCGGCGGCACAACGCCCGTCGACCGATGCATCAGGGAATGTGAGGAGTTGGTTCGCTTGGGCGACGAGGCGCACGCAGGAATCTTGGCCGAGCTCGGGCGCCTGCACGCAATGTCCGGCGAGTTCGACGAAGCCCGCCGGCTGCTCGACGAGGCGCAGAGCCTGATTATCGAGCGAATGCGCGCGCCCCGGCCACTCATGTTCGTGACGTCTTACCGCGGTGAGGTCGAAGTCCTTGCGGGTGCAGTGGATAGGGCAGAAGCGGAGTTGAGGGATGCGCTGGAGATGGCACGCGGCATGGATGAGGCGGAGGTCATCGCTCAGGTGGCCGCGAGCCTCTCTCTGCTGCTTCCGACGGACTCGGAGGAGGCGGGCGGGATGGCCGCTCTCAGCGCAGCGCGGGCGCCTGCCGAAGAGATCCGCTCCCAGTCGATGTGGCGATCAGCGGAAGCCAGGGTGCTGGCAGGGCGGGACGAGCCCCAGGCAGCGGAGCGGCTTGCCCGCCAGGCCGTCGAACTGGTGGGGCCCGAGATGCCCAATCTGCGGGGTGACCGTCAGTTGGACCTCGCAGGCGTTCTGCTGGCGACAGGGCAACGCGCCGCGGCACGGCCTGTGATCGAGGAGGCGATCGATCTCTACAACCGCAAGGGCAATCTGACCTCCGCTGCCCGGGGAGCGGCCATGTTGGAGCAGGCTTGAACTCTGGCCGCCCACAAGACGGTCCTCGGTTCACTCCTCCGCGCCCGGGCACGGCCGCGCGTCGAGGTCTCCCATCGATCCTCCCTATCGGATGGCGGCGATGACGCCGAGGACGGATTCCCGCACGTCTGGTTCTATGGATCCCGCCGTGACCGCCGTAGCCGTGCGGACCCCGCTGAACATCGCCCTCGGCGTCGCATCGGTCGTATCCCTCACCGGGCGAAATGCACACGTCTCTCTCGACACGTCGGGCCCGAGGAGGACACCGAAGGTCCGCTCGTCGATCCGCCCCGGGCGAACACCGACATCAGCTCTTGCCGATGGGGCTTTCACTTCGACGGAGCGTCGAAACGTTGCGTAGATTCGGGTGCACCCGCATCCCGAGGAGGAGCGCATGGCCGAGTCGGTCTACAAGGTGATCGAGCTGATCGGAGTCAGCACCGAGTCGTGGGAGAAGGCCGCCGCCTCGGCGGTGACCAGGGCCGGGGAGTCGCTCCGTGACCTCCGGGTTGCAGAGGTGACGGACCTCGACATGACCCTCGACGCCGGAGCGGTGGCTAGCTACCGGGCGAAAGTCAAGGTCTCCTTCAAGTACGAAGAGGACTGAGCCGGCCAAGTCGAGGCTGGCACGCCACCAGGGGACTCGTCACCAGGGGACTCGTCGGACGGGTCCCCTGGGGTGTTCGGGTGTGGAAGGTCGGGCTCGGCGCGGGGCATCGGTCGCATCCCTCACCGGGCGAACTGCGCACGTCGCGCTCGGCACGTCGAGTTCGGTAGTCGTCGAGCGATGGCACGGAAGGCGCCGCCGGGTGGAGCCCTCGAACTCCGGCGCACATCCCCGCCAGTCGGCGATGCCGGACGGCTTCGAACGCTGCGCCGGCGTGCCGCCGTCAACGCCTCCACCGCAGCCTCTGGATGACCTCGCGCCCCGAGACAGACGTCGTCGGTGGTGTCGACAGCACCAGATCGCCGTCGATCCAGTCGATGAGCCGCTCCTGATCGTCACCGACCCAGTCGGGGAACAGGCTCACCTCCACGTGGTGCTGGACCCGATCGCCGTCGAAGGTGTAGCGCCCTGCATACGACAGGTAGCCGGCGGCGGCGGAGGCTCGCTGCTCTGCCGTGGCCGCGGCCAGGGTCCCGGTTCCCAGGGGATCCCGGCCGATGCGCTGCAGGGTGGCCCACATCCATCCGTCGTCGGTGTATGTGAGGAGACCTTCGGCGCGGCCACCGAACGGGCGCTTCTCGACGCCGTCGATCGACGCCGTCCAGTCCACAAGTCGCCACGTTCCGACGAGTGAGGGCATCCGCCGGACGATAATCGCGAAAGGGTTTTCTACCTCTCGGTGGAGTTTCGCCGAACCCGTCTATACCGTGTCGCGTCAGCGAAAGGACCACTCGTGACCCTCGTGCGCAACGACGCCCTCAACCTCGCCCTCGACACCGGTGACAACCCATATCTGATGGACGGGTATGCGCCGGTTCACACCGAGATCGACGCCGAGGACCTCGAGGTGGTGGGTGAGATCCCCGACGACCTCAACGGTCTCTACGTCCGCAACGGACCCAACCCGATGTTCACGCCCCCCGGCCGCTACCACTGGTTCGACGGCGACGGCATGCTCCACGCCATCCACTTCCGAGAGGGCACGGCAACCTACCGCAACCGGTGGGTTCGAACCGAAGGCTTCCGCGGCAATGCAGCCGCCGGCCGCGAGCGGTACAGCGGCATGATCGAACCGTCCCATCGCAATCCGCCGACGGCGATGTATCGCGGCCTCAAGGACAGCGCCAACACCGACGTCGTCTTCCACAACGGATCGCTCCAAGCCCTCTGGTACCTGGCGGGCGATCCCTACCGGATCGACCCCATGACGCTCGAGACGACCGGCCGGGAAGACTGGGGCGGGGCCCGCAACGGCTGTGTGTCCGCCCACGCCAAGGTCGACGAGTCGACCGGCGAGTTCATGTTCTTCGACTACGGGCCTACCGCCCCGTACCTCTGGTACGGCGTCGTCTCCCGCGACGGACGACTCGTCCACCACACCCCGGTGCCCCTCCCGGCGGCGCGCCTCCCGCACGACATGGCGATCACGCCGCACTACTCGATCCTGATGGACCTCCCGCTGTACGCGGATCCGGGGGTGTTCGCAGCCGGCCGCCATCGTCTCGTCTTCGACATGGACCTGCCTTCCCGGTTCGCAGTCGTCCCCCGTCACGGAACCGGCGTCCGCTGGTTCGAAGCCGACCCCTGCTACATCTATCACACGATGAACGCCTGGGAGGAGGGCGACGAGATCGTCATGGACGTCTGTCGCACCCGGCGACCGGCGCCGCCGGATCGCCCCATGACCGGTCCACTCGAGTCGCTGCTCGAATACCTGCGGCTCGACGCCCAGTGGTACCGCTATCGGTTCAACCTGGCCACCGGGTCCACCAGCGAGGGTGCGATGGACGACCTCAACACCGAGTTCCCGACGATCAACACGTCACGAACCGGCATCGAGAGCAGGTACGGGTACAACATCGCCATCGAGAGCGGCTACACGACGCTGTTCGACGGCATCGTCAAGTACGACATGAAGACCGGGTCGTCGCTCCGCTACGACTTCGGTCCGGGCCGGTTCGGATCCGAGGCACCGTTCGCAGCACGTGGGGGTGAGGTGGAAGACGACGGTTACCTCGTCAGCTTCGTCGCCAACCACGAGAACGGACACTCGGAGTGCGTCATCATCGACGCCCCGACCATGGCCGAGGTGGGACGGGTCCAGATCCCCCAACGGGTCCCCCACGGGTTCCACGCATGCTGGGTCGACCAGGAGCAGCTCGAGGCCCGTCGGTCGTGAGCGAGGAGCAATCCCGGGCGCGGTCGTTCGAACCGGGAGCCTTCGGCACCGAATTCGACCGACCCTTCTGCCACGCGAAACGGTGCGTTTTCACCACGCTGGAACGCTAAGAATCCCTCACCCGGGGCCGGAGTTCGTCGATGTCGCGTTGGGTGTCGACGTCACGGGGCGGGAGGGACTCGATCCAGACCTCCTCCACCCACTCCGGATGAGCCTGAAGCAGTCGCCGGGCTCCCTCGTCGCCCTCCAGCGACATGAGGCGGGGCCACAGGGAGCGCGACACCAGCACCGGGTTGCCCGACATGTATCGATACTTGGGGACGACGGCCTGATGCCGGGTCGTCGCCCAGACATCCGCCAGCTTGTCCGCCACCTCCTCAGGGAGGTCTGGTTGGTCTCCCAGGACGATGAAGGCGGCCTCTGCCTTTGACATCCGCGTGAGGGCGTCGAGGCCCACCCGGAGGGAAGCCGCCAAGCCCTCCTCCCATTCCGGGTTCTCGATGATCCCGCAGTCGGTCAGGTCGACCTTCGCCCTCACCGCCTCCAGCTCCGCTCCGAGCACCACCCAGATCTCGTCGACCGGAAAGCGCCTCACCTGGCCGAGGACGTGGTCGAGAAGCGTGGTCGAACCCCATCTCTCCAGTTGCTTGGGACGGCCGAGACGGCGGGAGCCGCCGGCAGCCAACACGAGGGCAGCGATCACGCGTCCGCCTTTCCGAGCCGCTGGGGAACGCCCACCAGATCGGGCTCGAGGTGGGCTCCGTACCGGACCGCAGTCATCTCGGCGAGAATCGAGACAGCAACTTCCCCGGGGGTTTCGGCGCCGATGTCGATGCCGACTGGACCGTGGATCCGATCAAGCTGCTCCTCCGTCCACCCGGCGGCGGCCAGCCGTGCCCGGCGGGCAGCGGCGGTCTTGCGGCTCCCCATCGCCCCGACGTACCGGACGGGCGTGCCGTGAACCATCGGCCACAGCGGGTCTTCGAACCGGGCATCGTGACTCAACACGACGACGAATGTCCGCCGATCGAACTCGAGCTGATCGGCGAGATCCCCTGGCCAGCCGACGAGAAGCCGGTCGACGTCGGGGAACCGCTCGGCGGTCGTGAACGCGGGACGGGCGTCGGAGACGGTGACGTGGTAGCCCAGTCGGCGGGCGATGACCGCCAGCTCCTGGGCGATGTGCACCGCGCCGAAGACGAGGAGGCGAGGGCGGGGCGCGATGACGTCGACGAACACCTCGCTGCCGTCGTCGTAGCGGAGGGTGGCAGACTGCTCGCGGTCGATGAGGACGACGGCGTCGGCCGACACCAGATCCACCCTGGGGACCGCACCGGCCACTATCCCCTCGTCACGGTCGATGATGGCGGTGGCACCGAGGTCTGCGCCGGCCACGACCGTGAGCTTGGCGCCCGCAGCCTCCGAAGAGACCAGGCGCCGTACCGCATCGAGGAGGTCGGTCACCACGGTTCGATGACGACGGCGATGCTGCCGCCGCAGGCGAGTCCCACTTCGAAGGCGTCGTCATCGGCGATCCCATAGGTGACGACCTTCGGCTTTCCGGACTCGAGAACCTGCTGGGCGTGCAGGAAGACGTCGTTCTCGACACAGCCGCCCGAGACGGAGCCCTCCATGTCGCCGCCCGAGCTCACGAGAAACTTCGATCCGATCGGACGCGGCGCCGATCCGCTCACCTTGGCGACGGTGGCGACGGCAACGCTCTTTCCTTCCGCCACCCAGCGGTCCCGGATCTCCAGCGCTTCTCTCATTGGTTCCTCAAGTCGTCCCCACCGACTCTAGGAGTTGGACGAGGGTTCTGAGATCGCGCAGATTCCCGGCCGCGAGGAAGTCGTCCACGTGGGGAAGCGCCGCCCGCATCCCCTGCGTGTCCGGGGCGAATCCATCCCGACCGGCCAGGGGATTGAGCCACACCGTCCGGTAGACCGTCCGGTGCAGACGGTCCATCTCGGCTGCGAGCAGCTCCGGCTCGCCCCGATCCCATCCGTCGGAGATGATCACGGCCACCGGCGAGCCCCGGCACACCCGGCGCGACCAATCCCGGTTGAACGTGCGGAGCGACTCGCCGATCTGAGTGCCGCCCGACCAGTCGTGCACGTGATCCGACACGGCGGCAATCGCATCGGCCGGCTTTCGCCTGGCCAGGTCCCGGGTGATACGCGTCAGGCGGGTCGAGAACACGAACGCCTCCAGCCTTCCGAAACGATCGCGAGCGGCGTGGGTGAAATACAGGAGCATCTCGGCGTACTGCTCCATCGAGCCGGAGACATCGGCGATCACGATCACCGGTCGCCTGCGCACGGTGCGTGTGGTCATCGCCAGCTTCAACATGTCGCCGCCCGGGCCGACCGCCGACCTCAGGGAACGACGCATGTCGGGGGTGTTGCCCATGTGCGACGGCGCCCGGCGGCGAGCGCGTACCAGGGCCGGGTTCCACACCATCTGGGCGATCATCGACTTGACCTGACGCTCCTCCTCCTCGGAGAGGAGTGAGAAATCCTTGCCGGCCAAGCGTTCGAAGGCGCTGGCACCCTGCATGACCGACACGTCCTCCCTGTCCCCGTCCCCCTCGCCGTCGCCGTCGGCTCCCCCCGGATCGATCGACCAGGTGCGCGGCGGGGTGACCTTCGTGAAGCTGACCCCCGGCCCGTCCTCCTCCCGAAAGAACTCGATGAACACACGGTCGAAGATCGGTATCTGCTCGCGGGACGTGATCGTGAGCCCACGGAAAGCCCAGTAGACGTCCTCTGCCGACGCAGCTCCGACGTGCTCCAAGGCGGCGACGAGCTCCCGCGCCATTGTCGGCGGGACGGGGATTCCTCCCTTTCGCAACGCCCGGCCGAACTCGACGAGGCGAGTGGAGTAAGCCGTCGTCATGGACAAATCGGCTCGACCCACCCGCCGTCACCGGCGGGATCGGTCACCGCCAGGCGCGTCGCGCAGTCCGAACGGGAGACGTTCTCGGGCAGGGCACGCCATTCGAAGTGCATCGGGTCGGGTACTCGCCATCCGGCTCCCCAGGCGAAACCCCATGCCCGCAACACGTCGCCGAACTCTTCGGAGAGGGTCGAATCCTCGCCAAACTGGTTGGTCGACGGGTTGAAGTCGATGGCGATCCCCCACGAATGACGGGAGAGCGCGAAGCCGCGATCCAGGTCCCCGCCGCGCGCCAGCCTGGCGTTGTAACAGCCACCGGCGCGCTGGAAGTCATCCCTGTCGATCTCCTCGGCGACACCCATCGTCTCCAGCTCACCGAGCGCTCCCAACACGAACGGCAGGACCTGGCGGTGACAGCGGAACTCCCCGAGTCGGGGAAGGACCACCGTGACGATGTTCGCCTCGTACCAAGCGTCGTCGGTCTCGATCCGGTCGGTACGCGTCTCGCGGTACGAGAACTCCCCGAAACGCTGCTTGACCTCGACCATCGGGAGAATCCAATCGACGAACGGGCCACTCTCCGACCCCGGTCCCCAAACACGGATGGGAGCGTCGGCGAGTACCGCCCGGGCGAGGAAGTCGACCACGGTGGTGTTCACCCCCCACATCACCGCACGACTCGGTCGATCGATTCCGAGCTCGGCCGCCAGATCGACGGACAGCAGCAGCTCGCTCCACGAAATCTCCTTGTCGGGGACGATCGCCGTCAGCGGCAGACGGCGGACCGCGCCGTTCCAGCCTTCCAACGTGATCTCGTCTCCGACCCGGGCGTCGCGCAGACCGGCCGAACCCTGCGACATCACCACCCCCCCGTCGAGTGCCGCGGTGATCTCGGGGCCCAGTAACGGTGCGGCGCCGGCCGGGTCGACTGCCGTGAACGCCATCGGGACGGCGAAGCCGGAGTCGAAGGACTGGACGGTCGTCTCCTGGCGGTCAACCCGAATCATGCGAATCGTGCCGGACTGCATGACAGTCGGCCGCACTCCCAGCACCCCTGACAACGTCTCGAGTGCGGCGAGAGTCCGATCAGAGAGACCTCCCGACTCGGAGAGGGACACCTCGCCGAGGTCGTTCCGCCAAGCCGATGCCGGATTGGGCGCGGCGAACACGAGGGCCGTCGCGAAGACGGCGAAGAGCCCGAGGGTCAGCCGGCCGCGAACTTCTCCGTCCCCTCTCGGGTCACGAGATCGACGTCCTCCCGGTACTTGAGCACCACCCCGAGCGTGTCGTCGACCGCCGACTTGCTCAGCTCGTGGGCTCCCAGCACCCGCAGTGCCTGCGCCCAGTCGATCGTCTCGGCGACACCGGGCGGCTTGAAGAGGTCGAGCGCCCGCAGGTCCTGCATGGCGACCGCCAGCTGACGGGCGAGACGCTCCTCGATCCCAGGCACCCTCGTCATCACGATCGCCACCTCCCGATCGAGCTCCGGATAGTCGACCCAGTGATAGATGCACCGCCGCTTGAGAGCATCGTGGATCTCGCGGGTGCGGTTGGAGGTGAGGATGACGACCGGCGGCTGCTCGGCCCGGATCGTGCCGATCTCCGGCACGGTGACCTGGAAGTCGGACAGGATCTCGAGGAGGTACGCCTCGAACTCCTCGTCCGCCCGGTCGAGCTCGTCGATAAGCAGCACCGGTCGCCCCGGCGTCTCGACCGCCTGGAGCAGGGGGCGAGCGACGAGGAACTCACGGCTCATGATGTCGGAGACGTCGGCGTGCACTCCCTCGCCCTTCGCCTCGACGAGCCGGATGGCGAGCATCTGCCTGGCGTAGTCCCATTCGTAGACGGCGTGGCTGACGTCCAGACCCTCGTAGCACTGAAGCCGGATCAGGGGCGTCCCGAGCACGGTGGCGAGCACCTTGGCGACTTCCGTCTTCCCGACGCCGGCTTCACCTTCGAGGAAAAGCGGTCGGCCCAGCTGGAGAGCCAGATGGACCGAGACGGCCAGGCTCCGGTCGGCGATGTAGTCGGCGGCGGCGAACGCAGTGAGGACCTCGTCCACAGAGGAAGGAAGCATCGGCGTCACGATACCGGCCGAACGTCAGATGCCCGCACCAGGTAGGCTCCTTGCCGTGTTCGGACAGCCCGAAGTGCCCACGATCGATGCAGGAGACGCGGCGGCTCGGATCGAGCGAGGGGCCCTCCTCGTCGACGTCCGCGAGCAGGTGGAGTGGGACGAGGCGAGAATCCCCGGGGCGGTGCATCGGCCGATCGGCAACATCAACGAGTGGTGGCAGGAACTGCCATCCGATCGCGACATCGTCTTCCAGTGTCGTACCGGCGGCCGCTCCGCCCAGGTGGTCCAGGCGCTCGCCTCACAGGCGGGCATGGAGAACGTCTGGAATCTCGCCGGCGGCATCGTGGCGTGGGCCAATGCCGGCAAGCCGGTCGACTACGACCGGCTTGATTGAACGGTGGGCGACCCGGCCTGCTTCCTCGACGCCACCTGTCTCACCTGCGGCCGCTTCCTCGAAAGGCCGGAAGAAGCCCGCTGCCCGCACTGCGGCGGCGAACTGCTGCCTCGCCGGACGCGGCTTTAGCCGGTCCACGGGCTCGCTTCGCTCGCTCCCCCCCTCCCCGCCTTCGGCGGGACTCCCCCCAATGCTCGCTGCGCTCGCCGGGGGGAGAAACTGTGCGACCACACCGCCCATTTCCCGCCTGCGGCGGGGGTGGTTCACGGGCTCGCTGTCGCTCGCTCCCCCCTCCCCGCCTTCGGCGGGACTCCCCCCAGACGGCCTACGGCCGAGGGGGGAGAAAGCTAGGTGGCGGCGATCGCTTGGGTCAGGGCGCGGCGGACCATGACCTTGGCCAGGTGCGTCTTGTATTCGACCGAGCCGTACAGGTCTTCGAGGACCGTGACTCCTTCGACTGCGCGCTCGGCGGCGGACGCCACCGCCGACTCGCTGCCGTCGGTGCCGATGATCGCCTCCACCACGCCCGGGGTCAGCTCCGGTTTGAGGCCGACCCCGGTGAGGGCCACGCGGGCATCGGATATCGAACCGTTGGACCGCGACACCCACGCCGACGCCCCGGCGACGGCGTAATCGGTGTGACCGCCGCGCCGTCCCAGCTTCTGGTAGGCAGAGCCCCCATCCCGCTTGGGGATGCGGATCGACGTGAGGATCTCGTTGGGTTCCAGAGCGGTCGTGAGCGCATCGAGGAAGAAGTCATCGGATGAGATCTCCCGGGTCCCGTTCGGACCCTGCGCCACGATCGTCCCGCCCAACGCCAGCACCGCAGACGGCTGGTCGGCAGCGATGTCGGCATGCGCCACGGCACCGCAGGTGGTGCCTCGCGCCCGGACCTGGCGGTCACCGGTCCAGGCGGCCGCCGTCTTCAGGACGGCCGGCACGTCCGCAGCCGCCGTCTTCTCATGCGTGACCAACGCACCGATCGTGATCGAATCGCCGTGATCGGTGATGTCGCCGAGTCCGGCAACCCGGCCGATGTCCACCACCAGGTCGGGAGAGAGCAGCCGCAGCTTCATCATCGGGATGAGCGACATGCCTCCCGACATCACCTTGGCGAAGTCGGCGTTGCCGAGTTCTCTGACCGCCTCGTCGATCGAGGAGACGGCGACGTAGTCGAAAGCCCTTGGATACATCGTGTCCTCCTCTCAGCCCTGCGCGTCCTGCATGGCCTGCCACACCCTCTTGGGTCTCAGCGGCATGTCTACGTGTTTGACACCCATGTCGGCCAGTGCGTCGACGACGGCGTTCACCAGCGTCTGTGCCGAGCCGATGGTGCCGGCCTCGCCGACCCCTTTCACGCCCATCGGATTCACGTCGGTCGGGGTGACCGTCCGATGCAACTCGTAGAAGGGGACGTCGGCGGCGGTGGGCATCGGATAGTCGATCAGCCCGGCCGTCAGCAGGTTCCCCTCCGGGTCGTAGATGGCGTCTTCGAACAGCGCCTGGCCGATCCCCTGGGCGACTCCGCCATGGATCTGACCAGCCACGATCATCGGATTGATCACCTCGCCGCAGTCATCGACGTTCACCCAGCGGAGGATCTTCACGTCGCCGGTGTCGGCATCGACCGTGGCGAGGCACGCCATCGTCCCGAACGGCCAGGTGGCGTTCGCCGGACTGAAGATGGCATGGGCTTCCATGCCTCCTTCCATGCCCTCCGGCAGGAGATGCGGCTGGTAGGCGACCTTGGCGATCTCGTCCCAACTCACCGACTTGTCAGGCGACCCCGCCACGTGGGCGGCGCCGTCGGCGAAGCGGATGTCCTCCTCCGACGCTTCCAAGAGATGGGCTGCGATTTTGGCGGCCTTCGTCCGGACCTTGGCCGCCGCCTCGAACGCGGCGGATCCGTCGACGGCGGCGGACCGCGAGCCGAACGAACCGATCGAGACGGGCGCTTCCTTCGTGTCGCCGTATGTCACGCGAATCTTGTCCATCTCGATGCCCGTCTGCTGAGAGACGATCTGCGTCCACGTGGTCTTGTGGCCTTGTCCCGAGGGACCGGTACCGATGATCACGTTCGCCGTCCCATCCGGATTCACGCGTACTAGGCCGGACCCGTTGAACGCCGACGGAATGCCGTACTCCCCCCAGGAGAATCCCAGATCCACCAGTCCGGACGGCCCGAATCCGCACACCTCCATGTACGTGGCGAGCCCGAGGCCGGCCAGTGTGCCCTCGGAACGCAGACGATCCCGCTCCGACTTCATCTCGGCGTACTCGGGTAGATCCAGCATGGCTTGCAGGTTCGTGCCGTAGTCACCGGTGTCGATGGCGAACCCGACCGGGGAGATCGCCGCCGGGAAGTCCTCGTTGGGAATGAAGTTCTTCATCCGGACCTCGGCCGGATCCATCCCGATCTCGCGGGCGTAGGTGTCGATGATCCTTTCGAGGTAGTAGACCGCCTCAGGCCGTCCGGCGCCGCGGTAGGCATCGGTGGTCTGCAGGTGGGTCGCCACACAATCGAGCTTCATACGGGTCGGGAACTTGTACTGACCCGACCCGACGAACACGCCGAGGAACGGAATCGCCACCGTGAAGTTCTGGGAGTACGCCCCCATGTCACAGAGGGCGTCGAGCTCGTAGGCGAGGACCTCGCCGTCGTGGGTGCCGGTGATGGTGGCGGTACCGATCCACCCCCGGCCCTGGATGGTGGACACCGCTGCCTCGCGGCGGTTCTCCGTGAACTTAACCGCCTTGCCCAACTGCTGCGACGCCCACGGCACCAGGATCTCGTCCGGATAGACGTTGAGCTTGGCGCCGAACCCGCCCCCGACCTCGGGGGATATCCCGTGCACCAGGTTGGAGGCGATGCCGAGAACCTTGCCAACCGCCCCTGCGACCGGCGAGATCATCTGCGACGACGACCACAGCGTCATCTCGCCATAGCCGCTGTTCCACTCCGCCACCACCGAACGGGGTTCGATGGCCGTCGGAAGCAGCCGCTGGTTGCCCATCTCGAGGGAGACGGTGACCGTGTCGTCGCGGGCCTTGGCGGCGGCGATCTGGTCGGCCAGCGCCGCCTGGGCCTCCTCGTCGGCGCCGAACGGGGCCATCCAGGACACGAGGATGTTCGAGTCGAGCCCGTCGTGCACCTTGGCCCGATCCGACGCAGCGTCCTTCAGATCGATGACCGGTTCGAGCACGTCGTAGTCGACGAAGACCGCATCGGCCGCGTCCTGGGCCTCGGCCCGAGTGGCGGCGACGACCATCGCAACGGCCTCGCCCATGTGCTTGACCATCCCGTCGGCCAGCAACGGTCGCACCTGGCCGACCGGAACCTGTGTCGGCAGCGGTCCCAGATGGCGGACGTCGTCGGCGGTGTAGATCGCCTTCACGCCGGGCATCGTTCGTGCTTCTGCGGCGTCGATCGACGAGATTCGGGCGTGGGCGTACGGACTGCGAACGAACGCGGCATGAAGCATGCCGGTCCGCTTGACGTCGTCCACGTAGAGACCCTTACCGGTCACGAGTGCCGGGTCCTCACGACGCCGGACGACCCCCCCGAGTGCGCTGGTAGTGCTCACGTCGCCACCTCCCATTCCGCCGCCGCAGGAGTCTCGCCGCGCATCCGGGCTGCGGCGTACTCGATCGACTTGACGATGTTGTGATACCCGGTGCAGCGACATAGGTTGCCTTCGATCCCGTGCCGGATCTCGTCCGAAGAGGGGCTGGCGTTCTCGGCGAGGAGCCCTGCCGCCGACATGATCATTCCGGGCGTGCAGTAGCCGCACTGGAGCCCATGTCGCTCCCAGAAACCCTCCTGGAGCGGATGCATCCCATCACCGGCGGCGAGCCCTTCGATGGTCGTCACCGTCGCCCCCTCGGCCTGCACCGCCAGCATGGTGCACGACTTCACCGACTTGCCGTCGACGAGGACCGTGCATGCCCCGCAGTAGGACGTCTCGCATCCGACATGCGTGCCGGTGAGGTCGAGGTTCTCCCGGATGAAGTGGACGAGGAGGGTTCTCGGCTCGACCTCGGCCGACACCGCTTCCCCGTTGACCGTCAACGACACCTGCAAGAGTCCCTCCTTCGACGCGTGTTCCCGAACCTAATCCCCGCCTGGCTCGAATGATGATCCGACCGGGACTTTTCCACAGGGTGGGGAGAAACTCTCGCAAAAGCCGCACGACGCCCGACATGCGCTCACCGTCCAGCGCATAAACTCCGCGTGGTGGACCGATCGGACGCGGATCTTCTCGCGGCTGCAGCGGACGGCGATGGTGACGCCTACGGCATCTTCTTCCGTCGGCACTCGCGTGCCGTGACGGCCTATGCCGTCCGTCGGTGTGACAACGCCGACGACGTGGGAGACCTCGTTTCGGACACATTCATGATCGCCCTCCAAGCTTCAGGCCGGTACATCCCCGAGAACGTGACGGCCCTGCCGTGGCTGTACGGGATCGCCCGCCGAGTGCTGGCCCGCCAGCGCCGACGCAAGGCAGGATTCGCCCGCCTCCTCAACAAGAGCACCAACAGCCAGGTGCGGTTCCAGGGCATCGAGGAGGATGCCATCGCCGAGGCCATCGACGCCACCCGCAGCGCGCCCGCACTGGTCGAGGCGCTCCGCGGACTCTCCAAGGGGGAACGGGACGTCCTCGAGCTCGTCGCGTTCGAGGGACTCACGCCGAGCGAAGCCGCCGTCGTGCTGGAGCTCACCCCCAACGCCGCCCGCCTCAAGCTCAGCCGGGCGCGGCGCCACATGCGAGGGTTCCTCGGCCCCGAAGACTCCGGACTCTTTCCCGACACCGAGGCCGGTCGTGCGTTCTGAGATCCCGGCGACGCCCCGCTTCATGTCCGAGCTGGAAGCCGTCCTCCGCCGCGAGGCCGCTCGCCGGAGGCGCAGCAGACGCCCGTTCGCAGCAAGCGCACTCGCTCGTCTACGACGGCTCTCGAACATGGCCGGACACGTGGGGGCGGCAGTCGTGATCTCTGCCACCTTCCTGATTCTCTCGCCCGAGACGATCCAGCGGGAAGTCCAGCTCCCTGCCACCGCAGAGCTGCCTCGGGCCGGGTATCTCGCCCAATACGGAGCACCGGCGACGCCGACCACATCCCAGACGATCACCTTCGCCCGTGAGGCGGGGTTCGAGGTGGAGGTAATCACCAGCTTCGTCGCCGACCACCCCTCGGACGGCGCGATCCTGTCCATGCGTCACATGACCAACACCGTGAACACGGTGCCGGTCAACGACACCGCTCGCGGTCCACTGTTCATCTTCATCGGCCTCACCATCGGCGACGCCGGCACGACCGCAGACTGACTGCGCCGACCACTCGATCGGTTTCGTCGACCCCCCGGATGACACACCGGAGTTCTCCGCGCGCATAGATCTCGTGACGGGTCGCCACGCGGTCCGTCAGCGAGAGAAGGAGAACAATCGAATGCGAACCACCACCCGGTGGGTGGCGGTGCCGGCCGTTCTTGGCCTGTTCCTCGTCGCGTGTTCGTCCGGAGCCGTCGACGACTCCACGACGACCGCGCCCAGCGACGACGGCACCACCGCCACCACAGCCGCAGAGACGGACGCCGGGTCCACGGACGGGTCGACAGAGAGCTTCTCGCTCGACATCGCCATCTTCGAGGACCTGACCACCGACAACTACTGGGCGTATCTCGACCCCGAGAGCTCCGTTTGGAATGCCTACGTGTTCGCAAACCAGGCACCCACGCTGTTCGGATACGCATCCCCCACCAACCAGCTCGTACCGGTGCTGGCCGACGGACTGCCGGCCGAACCGGTACGGGAGGGCGACGCCTGGACGGTCACCCAGCCGATGAAACAGGGGCTCGTCTGGTCCGACGGCGAGCCGATCACGGCGAACGACATCGTGTTCACCTACGAAGCCGTCCGCGACCTCGGTCTCGGCGGCAACTGGCTGACCGGCTATCCGATCGCCGGTGACGACCGTCTCGGACTGCTCGACGTCGAAGCCATAGACGACACGACCGTGAAGTTCACCTTCAACGACAAGCCCGGCCTGAGCCGCTGGCAGTTCGGGGTCGGTCTCGGCGCGGTCCTCCCCGAGCACTTCTGGGCGGACGCAGTGGCGAGCTCGACCACACCCGAGGATCTGTACGCCGCCTCCGGCGCGGGGGCGCCCGGGATGTGGGCCTTCGACTTCGCCGAATGGGAGCCGGGAGCTTTCGCCCGCAATGCCGCCAACCCCAACTACCCGCTGCAGGGCTCCACGACCCGGCTCTACTCGGACGGAACGTACGAGTTCAACGCGCCGGACGCCGGGATCGACGAGCAGTTCTACGGGGAAGGTGGCGGAGAGATCACGCATGAGTACACCGAAGGTCCCTATGCCGGAGAGGTCACGTACTCGATCTACACGTCGCAGGATGCAGCCGTCCTCGCGCTGACCAGTGGTGAAGTGGACTTCATGCTCACGTCGCTGGGTCTCCAACGCGGGCTCCAGCAGCTGGTCCTCGGCGAACCGGAACTCGACCTGATCGTCAATCCGAGCAACGGGTACCGGTACCTGGCGTTCAACACCCGCAAGTTCCCGATGAACGACGTCGCGTTCCGAAGTGCCGTCGCATGTGTCATCGACAAGGACTTCATGGCGAACACCGTTCTCGGCGGCGCCGCCATCCCGGTGTGGAGCCAGGTCCCCGAAGGCAACGCCTTCTGGTACAACCCCGACGCCCCCCGGTGGTGCGAAGGACTCACCCAGGAGGAGCGGCTCAACACTTCGATCCAGGTGCTCAAGGACGCCGGGTACACGTGGGACGTCGAACCCGTCTGGGACCCGGACAACCTCGACGCCATCCCCCGAGGTGAAGGTCTGCGAGGACCCGACGGCCAGGTGGTCCCGGAGCTGACGCTGCTGGCGCCAGGACCGGGGTATGACCCGCTGCGGGCCACGTACTCCCTGTTCGTCGAAGACTGGACCAACGATCTCGGCATCCCGGTGCGAGCGGAGCCGACCGGGTTCAACGTCATCGTCGACGAGGTGTTCAACACCGATCCCCAATTCGACATGTACATCCTCGGATGGACGCTCACCCCGTTCCCGGATCACGTGGTCGAGTTCTTCGAGACGGGGGCGGATTCGGCGCTCGGCGGGAACAACACGCCCGGGTACAGCAACCCCGAATTCGATGCGCTCGCGGCCGAATTCAGCACCGTCACGGACGTCGAAGAGGCTCGCCGGCTCATCCGCGAGATGGACGCGATCCTCGCCGAAGACCTGCCATACGTGGTGCTGTTCACGACACCGATCATCGAGCCGTATCGGACGACGCTGACGTTCCCGTTCACGTCAGCGCTGGATGGGATTCAGAACCTGCTCGGGCTGCCGTCCTTCGTGCGGCTGGCGCAGTGATCTGACCGGTTTCGGTGGACCGAAACCATCGGTCCGGCCGGAAACATGCCGCGTGGACTTCGTCCGTGCGGTCCTCCACACCAGGCGGGGGGCGACAAAGCCCCCCGCCCTCCCTGTTTGACTGTGCGGGGGGGCGACCCCCCGGCACCCCCCGCATGGCGGGCCGGCGACGACGGGTATGCCGTCACGGCACCCCAGGACCCATGACGAGAGGTGCCCGCTCGTGTGCGGGGGGGCGACCCCCCTGCACCCCCCGGATGGCGGGCCGGGACGGGTATGCCGTCACGCCACCCCAGGACCCATGACGAGAAGTGCCCGCTCGTGTGCGGGGGGGCGACCCCCCCTGCACCCCCCGGATGGCGGGCCGGCGACGACGCGTATGCCGTCACGGCACCCCAGGACCCATGACGAGAGGCGGGAAAACGACAGTGCGGGGCGACGACCCCCCTGCACCCCCCGGATGGCGGGCCGGCGGGGACGGGTACGCCGCGGCGCCACCCCAGGACCCATGACGAGAGGCGGGAAAACGACAGTGCGGGGGGACGACCCCTAGGAGAGTCCCTTGGGGTGGTGGGCTTTCGGGATCCGCTGTTGGGTGGGTCATCGGTGCGATTCTCGGTGAGTACGACCAAGTGCTCACTAGTGCTGCCGCGCGGAAGTAGCTCGCGCATTGGTCATACGACGAGGGGGTCGGCGGCGTAGGTCCATTTGAATGGTTTGGCGGTGGCGTCGTAGTCGGTGATGAAGGCGATGAGTTTGTCGAT
>Ga0214472_10001015_pt1 | contig 32812 bp, 28 predicted proteins | sample RVTome_6_FD_207662 | JGI IMG/M metagenome (GOLD analysis project Ga0214472, IMG submission 207662) | Soil microbial communities from uranium-contaminated site in the Upper Colorado River Basin, Wyoming, United States - RVT140D175 | ecosystem: Environmental > Terrestrial > Soil > Contaminated >...
TTCCACATCCTGTACAATCCTCAGGAGCTACTTGTATTGTATAGTTAATCCCCCTCCACACTTCGTCTCTTGCTATGGTTGATTTAAACGTGTTAGGGGCATCCTCGAGGTGTTTGGGATCATAGGCTTTTATACGAATAACCGCATGAGGGCATACAACAGAGCATTTGCCGCATTGAATGCATATTTCTGGCTCCCATACAGGGATTTCGGTCGCAAGGTTTCGCTTCTCCCATTTTGCGGTTCCGGTTGGGAACGTCCCGTCTGGGGGTAGAGCACTTACTGGAAGATCGTCTCCATTGCCTGTGATCATTTTGCCGAGGACTTCTCTAACAAATTGAGGGGCGTTTTCCGAAACTGGTGGTGGTATTTCAATCACGCTATCGACGATATCCGGCACCGTTACTTCAAATAGATTTTCTAGGGTGTTATCAACTGCTCTAAGGTTCATATTAACTATTTCGGCACCTTGCTTTCCATATGAATCGCATATTGATCTTCGAATTTCCTCCTGAGCTTTTTCTTCAGGGATAATCTTTGAAATGTTGAAGAAGCAAACTTGCATGACTGTGTTTATGCGTTTTCCAAGACCACTTTTTTTAGCTACTTTGTATGCATCGATTATGTAAAACTTGAGTTTTTTTTCAAAAATTTCACTTTGAATAGAACGAGGAAGCTTGTCCCATATTTCATCAGGACCATAAAAGGTGTTGAGGAGAAATACCCCCCCTGGAACTGCATGTTTTAAAATTTCGTAGCGTTCCAAGAACATGTGTTGATGACAGCCCACAAAATTTGCTTTTTCAATTAGGTAAGCTGAATGAATAGGACGTGGACCAAAGCGAAGGTGTGATACGGTGACAGCACCAGCTTTTCTCGAATCATAAACGAAGTATCCTTGTATGTAATAATCCGTGTGTCTTCCAATGATTTTTATTGAGTTTTTATTTGCGCCCACTGTCCCATCTGAGCCGAGGCCATAAAACAGGGCACGATAAACATCATCGGGTTCTACAGAGAATTCCGGACTGTAATCAATATTGGTATGAGTTAAGTCATCTCGTATACCAACTGTAAAATGGTTTTTGGGTCTTTCGGAAAGAGTATGCTCAAAAATCGACTTCACCATTGCGGGTGTAAATTCCTTTGAAGATAACCCATAACGACCGCCAATTACCTTAGGGAGGTTTTTTAGGTTTCCCCAACCATTGACTAAACCCTCATGAATTGCAGCAACTGAATCCAAATACAAAGGCTCTCCGGCACTTCCGGGCTCTTTCGTTCTATCGAGAATAGCTAATGTTGCTGTAGTAGAGGGGAGAGATTCTATGAAGCGCTTCTTGTCAAACGGACGATATAAACGTACCTTAACTAGCCCTACCCTACCTCCTATCCCATTGATATAATCCACAGTTTCACGTACTACTTCTGCCCCAGATCCCATAAGGACTATTACACTCTCTGCATCTGGCGCTCCATGGTATTCAAAGAGCTTATACGAGCGACCGATGAGTTTAGAAAAATTTTCCATCACCTCTTGAGTAATATCCGGGCAGTTAATATAGTATGTGTTAGCCCTTTCACGTGATTGAAAGAATATGTCTGGGTTTTCAGCAGTTCCACGAATCACAGGATGGTCAGGGGATAAGGCACGCTCTCTATGTTTAATAATAAGTTCTTCATGAATAATTGAGCGTAGATCGTCATCCGATAGCAGTTCCAGTTTCGAGATTTCATGAGAGGTTCGAAATCCATCGAAGAAGTGAATAAAAGGGATTCGGGAATCTAGTGTTGCAGCTTGAGCGATTAACGCAAAATCCATTGCCTCCTGCACCGAAGATGAACACAATTGGGCGAAACCAGTCTGGCGAGTGGCCATGACATCGCTATGATCGCAAAAAATAGAAAGAGCATGCCCCGCCACCGAACGAGTAGCAACGTGGAATACTGTAGAATTTAGTTCACCAGCAATCTTATACATGTTGGGAATCATAAGCAAAAGTCCCTGGGAAGCAGTAAAGGTAGTCGAGAGTGAGCCGGTCTGCAAAGCGCCGTGAACCGCACCTGCGGCGCCAGCTTCGCTTTGCATCTCTACTACCAGGGGAACAGTGCCCCAAATATTTGGCTTCCCTTCCGATGACCAAGAGTCTGACCATTCACCCATTGGGGAAGCCGGTGTAATGGGATAGATGGCAATAACCTCGTTCAATCGGTATGCAACGGAGGCTACGGCATGATTTCCATCTAAAGTTTCGAAGCTTCTTTCAATCATCTTTCTATGTCTGATTTTGCAATTTAAATGCCATATGAGTTTTTTTAATCTCCTAGTAACGTCACGGTAATTTCGATACCAAAAAACGCGGGACCATAATAGAAGCGACGTCCGATGTATGAAAATAGGACAATGATTATGGAGGGCTTTACGATATCATTTATTCATGCCGGGACGAAATCTGTGAAGGACTTCAGCTATAAGATATATTCCCATAATTAACTAAAATGTCTCATATGATTAATTCTTTTTAGACATTTCTTATCACAGCTTGGTGCACAACCAAAAATAGAACAGTATGTCACGTCAACAAAGGGAGAATCGTGTCTAAAAGCACTCCTTGTCGCCTCCACATTGGCATTCCTTCCAGTAATAGGGCATCGAACTGTTACATTCTCTGTGATTTCATCAAAAAAGAATTCCATGTGAGGAGCGAGTTTACCTCTTAACTTTACCTTTTTGTCATCGGAGGCTTCATCATGAGGATCCTCGTTCAATACCTCATCAAAATACCACTCCATGCGTCTATTTGATCTATAGCCTTCATCCGATTTCGATTTTGTCATCATATTTTATAGCCTCCATGTTAATTTATTCACTGGTAAACATTTGGTGCATAATATATAAAGAGCGATCAACTTCTTTAACAATGACCATTATTCTACTGTGCAAAATACATGCCAAATTGCTTTCACATGACATAAAAATAATTTGATTTAATCGAAAATTAGGAATAAGACCGCTGTTAGGGTTTTGTAATATGTAATTAATTACTTAACGTTTATTTATTGCTTGGTCTGAGAAATGGTTTTTGGGCGAATATGATACCAGTTAACTTTGTCAGTGTCTCGACTTCGCTTCAGGATCGAATTGGACTCTTGTAAATTTCCTTAGTTGCCGACCCTGGCATATAAATTAGGGCTATGTCTGAGAAGACTAAAGGCGAAATATACATAGGGACTTCGGGTTGGGTCTATAGCCACTGGAATCGTATTTTCTATCCGGAGGATCTTCGACCAAAGGATCGACTTAGATATTTCTCTAATCATTTTAAGACCACCGAGATAAACTATTCGTTTTATCATTTACCTAAATCAACAACCTATGAAAACTGGTACAACCAAACACCGGATAATTTTGTGTTTGCAGTAAAGGCCAGCCGTTTCATTACCCACGTTAGGCGTTTAAAAGATGTGAAATCAGCATGGGATAGATTCTTGGAAAATACATTGAATCTGAAGGAAAAATTGGGTCCGATCCTCTTCCAGCTCCCCCCAAGTTTTAGAGCTACCAATGAAAATGTTAAAAGATTAGAAGAATTTTTACAGCAAATAGCGAATGAAGATCTAAGATTCGCCTTTGAGTTCCGGCATGAGAACTGGTGTGATGACGAGCTCTACAGGATGCTAAGAAAATATAATGTTGCATGGGTGATAGCGGATTCCCCCAGATATCCGAAGGCGGAGGTGGTTACGGCCGATCTTATATATATCAGGATGCACGGCTCTGAAAAGCTTTTTAGCTCGAAATATAATTCTGAAGAATTAGGAGATCTGGCTGATAAGATAAAGATATGGAATTCCAAGGGCTTTGATATTTATACATATTTCAATAATGATTTTCATGGATATGCGATTGAAAACGCGAGAGAACTTATAGGATTAATCCGCCAATAATTGAAACGGCTTACGAGATTTCGGAAGTGGAGGACTGAAGTCCTCCGCTATGTGAAAAAACTCTTAAACGTCGGGCCGACCTTAAGATCGCCAAATTTATCACAGATTCATAAAATGTAGCCGTTTCAGGAACGGGCAATTAAATGCGTGTTAGTGAAATATGCGGATTTATTTTTGGTGCGTCCGGGGAATGCACCCTACATAGTTTTTGCAATGAAATGATTACAAATTCCCCTATTATGCTCTTGAATTCCCTGCAGCAATTAAATTATACAACCAAGCGAATATCGCACCTCCGATGAGTGCATCTACGAATCCCCATATGAGCCCTATTAAACTGCCTGCTGCACTGATGTTGTACCCGATGTATATTTTCCCGATCATCGTTTTCTCTCCAGTTGCTCCTCCAAATGCGATCATCCACCATGTAAGAACGAAAAGTCCAAGTCCCCATATTATCCCACATGTGAGCGCGAATGCTCTAGTGTTTAGTTTCATTTTTAATTCCTCCTGAATTTGATAGTTTTATCTTTCCCGTTTTAAAGTGCACTTGTTATGCCCTTGGTTTCAAGGAAGTTCCTCATCTTTCTCAAGGCTATTTTTTCAATTTGTCTTACCCTCTCTTTTGAGATCTTGAGTTCCTTAGAAAGTACCTCAAGTGTCAGGGGTTTAAGTTTCAAAAGTCTATTTTTAACTATATACTGCTCCCTCTCATTCAATGATTTAACCGCAATCTTTAAATTCTTTTTAACCTTTTCCTGTTCTTCAATACTCGAGATTAGCTCTTCTTGGCTTGCAGCCTGATCCTCAATAAATTCCATGTATGTAGCCTTCTCTCCAGTCCTGCTTACCAATGCGTTAAGTGACAGTTCCTTACCGATAATTCTCTGGTCCATTTCTATCACAGATTCGACTGGCACCTTAAGTTTCTTAGCGACAGCCTTGTATTCCTTATATGTGGGTTTTTCATCAGTAATACCCATCTTGAGCTTTGTTGAGCGAAGTTTATAGAATAATTTTCTCTGCGCTTCTGTAGTTCCGAGTTTTATAAGGCTATAGGTTCTAATAATGTAATTTTGAATGTATGCCCTTATCCACCATACTGCATAGGAAATAAGACGGTAACCCCTTGTTGGATCAAATCTCTGCACGGCCTTCATTAGCCCGATGTTTCCTTCTTGTATTAAATCCATGATGTTCATACCGTAGTCCTTGTATTCATTAGAAATCTTGATCACAAATCTCAAATTATGAGTAATCAGTTTTCTTGCCGCCTCTAAGTCTCCGTCTTTTTTATATTTCATAGCTAGGTTGTATTCTTCTTTCCGGCCGAGGATAGCATAATTTGAGATTTCTGCTAAATAGTGCTCTAAAGAGGTGGTAGGAACAGGAAGTAGCTTAGTTAAATTTTTTCTCGCACCTTCTGTTTCTTCTATTTCTTCATACATGATTCAAGTTTAAATAAGAAGCTTTTCTTATTATTGCGGTTTAAATTTTGTGTCAACTATTACCATTATTATCCAAGTAACAGCAAATCCTGAAGCAAATGAACGTCGAGTTGGTCTATAGAAAATCGTTATCAATATTTATATAAGAGAATTAGCTGTTCTCTTCTATCTACTCGAATAATCGCTCAAGACGAAAAGAATGAGATAATATTTTTTATTGAGATGATTATCAGAGAACATGTAGAATCAGCTTGAAATCCACATTTCTTTTAGATCCTTGGGTAACTGTGCGGCAACATCTTCTGCTTCGCCCTTGGTGATTTGTTCTTTAAGAACTTTAAAAACCCCTCTTGCTGCTTTCTCCGCCATTTCTAATTCGTTTAAGTTACCGTCATGCATTATCATTTCTAAAAATTCGCGCTTGTGAAATTTTGTAACCCCTTTTCCCTCTTCTACTTTCCACATCTCCTTTAATTCCGAAGGGAGCTGGGCCCTTAAGTCTCTGCTCTCATTCTCTGTCAGTCTCGAGCTGAGTAGACTAAAAACTACTTTACAGAGTGCTTCACTCTCTTCCCTTGTGCTTATATTTGCATATTGCCGAAATCTTTTGAAGAATTCTAATTTGTCCATCTTTTTTCCAATCCCGTTTAAAGGTAATAAAATGTCATACGGCAAATTTTATGCCATTACTGAGAATAACTTGTGACAAGGTCCTCGGTAGTATGGAAATAAGCAGGTGGAAGCTATAAATCACTTTAGTACACCCTTTACGACCACATCTACGGCTTGTTCGGGTGTAAGTCCGTGAGCCATCAAGGTTTCGAGTTGTTTTTTATCGATACTTCCGATTGCGGCTTCATGTGTTACCTTTGCGAGAGGATGTGATACATTCACGATTGGTATTGCCTTTGCTATAGCTTTGTCTTTTACTATCTCCATACAGTCCATATGACCCCTAGCACCTTTAGCACTACCCTCTGTAATATTTATAACCTCTGATATTGCCTGATCCTCAATTGCAACCCTTGTTTTTATAAGTCCACGCGAATTCTCACCCGCAAGTAAAACCTTTTCATTGATTTTTATGACGTCATTGCCATGACCGAAAACCCTTGCGATTAACTCAGCTACTGCGTTTTCACCGACCTCAACTGAGTAATCAATATTAAGTCTTCCCACCTTTCCTGTAATTAGATTAAAATCTGCGAAATATTTGCCTCCCTTTCTAACCTTTATGATTGCCTTTGGTATAACCTCAGTACCCCCAAGGGGTCCATGATAATGATTTTCTGAGTATTTCATTTCTGCACCTTCTCCAATTTCTATTCTCCCATCCATAGTATGCTTTACCCTCTCAGCATTTGGAAATAGACAATGGGCAATAAATGAGGCAGAAGCATTCTTCTCAAGTTTCACGTCCATTTTGATTTCCTGTTCTCCCTTTTTATTAAGCACTCCAAAACAAAGATAAATAGGGCTCTTTATCTTGGAGCCTTCGATAACCCTGATATTTGCAATTACACCGCTAGGAGTTTCCTTTGCTTGAACATCAAGACCTTCTATTTTTCTCATACTCAATACACTGTGTCTACTTGCAAAAATACATGGAATATTCTTATCGGTAAGAATTCCCTTGTCCCCTCCGGACTCTCCGTAGGCGTTTAATAATTTTTGAAGTTCAAGCATACACACATAACTCCCCATCACAAACTATGCATCTTCTCGATTTATAATATTCCGTCACCCTTTCGGGTTCTCCAGAACAAACAATATGACCTCCGCATAGTAATGACGCTGCATCTGCTATTCTCGCTATCTCCTCCCTGTGTGTGATTAAGAGTACAGATGTCATTTTGCCCCGAAAAGCATCGATGACGTTTACGATGTCCTGGATTGAAAGCATATCTATACCAGAGTCGGGTTCATCGAGTATGGCAAATTTTGGATTTAGCGTAAGAATCGAAATGAGCTCAATTCTTTTTCTTTCACCACCGCTGAGTGTTTTATCGACCATTCTATCTATATAAAATTCTGGGTGCAGGCCCACAAGTTCGAGATAATAACGTGGGTCTATTTCTTTATTTCCGATTGTTAAATAATCTCTTACCGAAATTCCTTCAAATCTTACAGGTTCTTGCCATGCCATCGTGATTCCAAGTTTCGCTCTTTCGTGGGTCTTGAGTTTATTGATAATCCTTCCCTCAAATAATATCTCACCTGATTTAGGTATGTATCCTTCACACCCGATTATATTGTAAGCTAATGTGCTTTTTCCAGTTCCATTTGTGCCCAGAAGCGCATGGACTTCTTGAACATCGAAAGTGATGTTGATGTTGTCGAGAATTCGCTTATTTCCTACTTCGCAAGTGAGATTTTTTATCTCCAGAAGAGCGTTTTTCTTTTTAATTCCGAGCACCTCTCGTATGATTTACAACAACCCTTTTTTCTTATTGAACAGCGTCGTTTCAAGCGTTGAAAAAGGAAGTAAAATTAATTAGATACGATAATCGAGAAAAGGGGGTCAAGAGGCAGAATCGCTTCCCACGATTGCCGATTTTACTAGCGTTTTGGGTGCTTCTTAAGTAGCCTCTGAATTTATAATCTGGGTCCCTCTTTCTCAATTATGCTGGCCACGTCGCCCATCTCTTTACCAAGAAGATAAATAATATCATCAAGCGTGATTATGCCTTGTAAATGACCATTGATATCTACAACTGGGAATCTTCTCATACCGCTTTCCCTAGTCTGCTCGAGTGCTTCAAACAGACCCATTCTCTCATCTAAAGTAACGATATTCTTCGTCATCGCCTCTTCAACTGGAACGTTTTCGGGATTTAGGCCTCTATTTACCACCCTCAAAAGAATATCTCTATCCGTTACTAAACCAATTGGCTTAACTGATTCTTTCTCAACGACAATCAAACTTCCTATATTTTTCTCTTCCATGAGTTGCGCCGCTTTCTTAACCGATGTTCCGAGATTTACACAAACTACCTCTCTACGACATAGATTTCTAAGACTCATTAGACATACCTCCTTGCTATTTGAATTCTGCTAAAATTCTTTTCTACATTTTAATATTGAATACCGTTGCAAGGCACGTACCAAAGAATTTCCTATTCATAATAAGCTGAAGTATTTAAGAATTTCATGAATCGAAACTGAGAGTTATAAGAATCTTGACGTCAGAATCTAGGACATCTGTCAATCTAATCTTGGATTAAGGCATACCCTTTTTTTAAAAATGGCTTGGCTTATAGATTTGGTAATTGAGAGCGGTTAATCAATTTATATGGCAATCATAATGACCAACATTTAATCATTAAAAAAGACTCTAGCCTAAAGCGCTGAACTTATGGTCGCCCAAAATTTAAGATTTTAGCTTTTAAACTTGCGACTATGACTCTTTATTTGAGCCCAACTCCATCTATGCAGGTGCCACAGTAAGGGCATTGAGAGTTTTTAATATGGTTTTTAAGTATAGAGAAGCCGTATCTTTCAATAAGGACTTCTTTACAATTATAACAATAGGTGTTTTCACCACCCTCTCCCGGCACATTTCCTTCATAGACGTATCGAAGCCCTGCAGATAAACCGATGTCTCTTGCTTTACGTAATGTACTGATTGGTGTTATTGGTTGGTCAATAAGTTTATAAGCCGGATAAAATTGACTTACGTGCCATGGAATTTCCACTCCAACACCCTTGATGAATTCTGCTACTTGTCTTAATTCCTCATCTGAATCATTATGGTTAGGAATTATGAGCGTAGTAACCTCGATCCAAATTCCAAGGCCCTTATAGGTTTTTATGGCGTCCAGAACAGGTTGCAGGTTTGCTCCGCATATCTTCTTATAAAACCTCTCGTTGAAACCCTTCAGGTCTATGTTAGCTGCATGCAGATAAGGCTTGATGCCGGTTAGTGCCTCATTTGTTATGTAACCATTGGTGACGAATACATTCTTAAGACCCTTTTGAACGGCAAGTTTTGCGGTATCAAAGGCTAACTCATAAAAGATTGTTGGCTCAGTATAAGTGTATGCTATTGTTTCACAGCCAGAAGATATGGCCGATTCAACGATTTGCTTAGGTGTCACTTTTTCACCGGGGATTGTCTCCTCAAGCATTGGGCAGATAGGTTCTGGCTCCTCACTTTCTATTACTTTTTCATGCCAGTGAATACCCTTTGGATATTGTGAAATCTCAAAATTTTGACAATAGAAGCACCGAAAATTGCAGCCAACTGTTGCTATTGAGTAAGCTCTTGAGCCAGGATAAAAGTGAAAAAGGGGCTTTTTCTCGATCGGGTCTAAGTTGCGTGTTATCACCCTCTCATACACAAGTGTATATAATTTCCCACCATGATTTATTCGTACTCCGCATACACCTCTCTTACCTTCTCTTATCTCACAAAAATGACTACAAAGCCTGCAAAGCACTTTGTTATCATCTAATCTTTCGTAATACGAAGCTTCTTTCACGTTTGATATTAATTACTCCCTCTTGAGTTTTTAATCAGATCGATAGCTTTGATCCTGTATATTCTGAGGAAATTGTCAGGAATAGTTTTTAGCACCCGGAAGATGCTTAATGTGAACGCCCGATTCACTTTCTCTGAGTTTTTTTGTCAACTTTTCAAAATCACAACCCATAAGATAGCGATAGAAGGTATTTTTTGCTTTTATCTGTAGCTATGCCAACAAGACCTCCTTTTTACTCAAACTTTTTGATAGTTTCATCTACTATGCGCCACAGGCCCTAAAGTGCAAGAATGGTGCCGGGAAAGAGCTCTATTGTTTATCTAAAAGGATTAACCAATAAGCTTTGGATTTAGTACAAGTTTTTAGAGGACCTTATGTCTAATAAAGCTATTGGCGATACTCGGTATGACTAAAGTGAAAGGGTTCTAAGGCTCAGAAATAATTCAAGGTTTTAAATTAATTTTATTGTATTTGCCTGTCTTTAACTATTCTAAGCCGGAATATTTATGTCGACTCTTCCATGTTCCTGCCTAACTATTAAGACCGGACAGGGTGCGGTGAAAATCACCTTATGACTTGTGGTACCTAAAGCAATTTCGTCTTTTTTCGTTTTTAGGCCGTGGGATCCCATGATTATCAGGTCGATATTTTTCTCTTTAGCAAATGTATTTATGACACGCCATCTGGGACCTATGACTGTGTCTGTCTCCACTTTAAGGCCAGTTTTCAAAAAGTACTCCTTTTCCTTATCAATTTTTTTCTCCATCTGCATTTCCACTTCTTCAAAAAATATTTTTACTTCTTCGTCTAGCTCAGGGTATTCCAATGGCTCTATCGCATGAAGAATGTATATGACCGCGTCTAGTTTTTGACCTAGATAGATAGTGTAATCCCTTGCGTTTTCAGAGTATTCTGAGAAATCTGTCGGGAATAGTATTCTTTCGATGTTCATTTCTTAGTTCTCCGTTAGTTTTAGTGTTGGAGCAATATTGTCTCCTATTCTTAAGTTTCCTCAATCTATTTTGAAATTTCAAACAGGTTAATTAAGCCGTCTAGGATGTCCCTAACTGTCACTATGCCAACCAGCTCGCCTTTTTTATTGATGACAGGAAGGGCGTTAAATCTTCTTTTGCGAATTATTTTCGCTGCTTCGACTATTTTTAAATCATCTGTAACACTCACAGGGTTTTTGCTCATCACAGTACCAATGTTAACCTTTGCGTCCATTATATCCTCGGCGAGTGCCATTCTTAGGTCTCTATCGGTGACTATTCCCACTAGGTCACCGTTACTAACTACCGGAACCTGGTGAATACCATTATTAATCAAAACCTGGAAGGTGTTTTGAATGTTGTCCAGCGGGGAAACAGTTAAAGGGTTTTGAGTCATGAAATCTTTTACGCGCATTAGAATATCTCGTTCAAGGAATATAATTAGCAATATGAGTGCCAGCAAAGTTCGAATTGTTTTGATATATTCAAGATTCAAACATTGTCAGGTGTATGAAAATCTTACAGATTTTTATCGGCAGTCTAAATCAAAAACTGTTGTTTTGAGACCCCTTAGTCTAAGGTACTAGAAGGTTCGGGATTTCAGTGATAATAGTGATAATAGAGAACGGGTTCGAGCATTAGAAATTGGCAATCTGTGTATGCGTGCCAAAAACGCGGTAGTCGAAAGCAAACAAAAGTGCAAATATCGATAAGATTAAATGACATTTATTCCAACGGTCATCTTAAACAATTATTACTTACATTTGAGATCGGATCTGAGATACTACTCGATACTGAAATGTTTTAGTTTCCTGTATAGTGTATCTCGCGAGATGCCTAGAATCTCTGCGGCCTTTGATTTATTGCCCTGCGTTTGACGCATTGCCTGCTCAAGGGCAAATTTCTCAAGCTTTTCCAGTGAAAGCAGAGTATGCTCTGAAGCCTTTGTCTCCTTCCAAACGAGATGAGCTTTTAAATCTTTTTCGGTAATCATCTCCATTTCTGGAGGAGATACGGCTATTATCCCTTCGAAAAGGTTTTCTAACTCTCTTATATTTCCGGGAAAATCATACTGGAAAATCGAGGATAAGGTACCTTCGGAAACACCTCTGATATTCCTCGAATATTTCTGATTAAATTTCTTTATGAAGTGCTCAATCAGTAATGGGATATCTTCTCTTCTATCTCTTAGCGGGGGGAGCTCCATAACTATCACGGCGAGCCTGAAAAAGAGGTCTTCTCTCAACGCATTGGTCTTCAAATCCTCCATAGCGCGATTGCTTGCTGATATGACTCTCGTGTCGAATGAAACTTCGGTTGTCTGGCCCAATGGTCTTACCTTACCTTCCTCGAGAACCCGAAGGAGCTTTACTTGAAGGTCCTTTGGCATTTCTCCGATCTCATCAAGGAAAATAGTCCCTTGATTTGCAGCTAAAAAAAGTCCATCGTGATCCTTCATCGCTCCAGTAAAGGATCCTTTCTTGTATCCGAATAATTCTGATTCCATGAGCTCCTTAGGTATAGCAGCGCAGTTTACTGGTATAAAGCGATGATCTTTTCTTTCGCTCTTTAAGTGTATTGCCTTGGCTAGAAGCTCCTTACCCGTGCCTGTCTCTCCAACTATAAATACTGGAGCATCGCTGCGTGCGGCTGCGGACGCCCTTTCAAATACCCTTTTCATTATCCTAGATCCACTTACTATCTCCTCGAATCCGTACTTTTCCGATACAATCTGCTTGAGCTCAGTTACCCGTTTCTCCAGTTCATATGTCCTTTTGATTGCCTCGAGCTTGTTCAGAAGGACGTCTTTGTCATAGGGTTTGGTTATGAAGTCCAAAGCACCATGCTTTATCGCTTCTACAGCGGTTGGAACTGTGCCATGTCCTGTGATGATTATTACCGATAAGTCGGGATGAATAACCTTTAGCTTATCGAGTAATGTTAAACCGTCCATCATTGGCATGACAAGGTCTAATAGGGCGACATTTAATTCTGATATAGTTGAAGCCTTTTCTATTGCGTCATTTCCAGAGTATGCGGTGATTACCTCATATTTTTTTCTTTCTAGTAGTTCTTTAACGGCACTCACCAATTCTTCGTCATCATCAACTACCAGGACTCTGAAGTTGCTCAATTTATAATCTCCTTGGAATAGGCGGGATTTTTATGTGAACACTGGTCCCCTTACCCTCAGTGCTTTCAATACTTATTTCACCGCCGTGGTCATGAAGAATTCTTTTCGCTACAGATAGTCCGAGCCCAGTTCCCTTGCCTGACGGTTTAGTACTAAAAAATGGTTCGAAAATGAGGGGGAGAATATCCTTTGGGATTCCTCCGCCTGTGTCGGTGATTATTATTTCAATGAAATTCTCTCGCATATCGTTTGTGACCTTTAGAGAGATCTTTCCTCCCTCGGGCATAGCGTCTATCGAATTCATTAACATGTCTGAAAAAACTAACTGGATTAAATCGACGTCAGCGAGAAGCCATAGATCATCTTCAACTGATAACTCAAGTTTTATTCCAGTTTTCTTACAAAGAGGTTTTACTATCTCAAATGCTTCTTCAATGATTGATGAGATTTTCTCGGGACGTTTCTCATTTTCGGGTTTGTTTGCAAATTTGAGCAGTCTCTGCATGATCTTCTGTCCATAAAATATCTGTCTTTCAATTGACTCAAGCTTTTCCATTATGCTTCTATATTTCTCTAGGCTTGGTATGTCTTCTTTTAGCATTTGCACCCTAAGTAGCATGGATGCAAGAGGTGTTCCCATGTGGTGTGCAACTCCTTCTGCCATCTTCCCGACAAATTGGGTTTTTTCGAGTTCAATGATTTTGTGTCTCAATTCTACTCTTTCCCTTATATCTCGTATTGTTTCAAAAAACATACCACCGTCTGATTGCATGTAGGATAAAGCGACACTTACTGCGATTCTTTCGCCGTTATTTAGTACCTTTTCCATCTCGTAATCCAATAATCTGTTTCCCTGTTTTACACTCTTAAGTATTTCATCGAATTTATTAATGTTTTCGGGCGGAATTATTTCCCAGACTTTTGTTAGCTGATTCCTTTCTTCATCACAAAACAATCTAGATGCTTCTCTATTCAGGATAACTATATTTCCTCGTTCATCATAAACCAAGACAGCGTCTGTCGTGTTATCCATAATGGATTTTAACTTCTCTTCACTATCTCTGAGAATTTGCTCTGACATTTTTTGCTCTGTTATATCTACTCCTGAGCTAAGGGTCCCGACTATTCTGCCCAGGTCGTCTTTTAAAGGAGAGTTATGCCAGGCTATTAGTCTCTCTTCTCCGGCTTTATTCAAGATTTTGTTTTCGTGGAATTCGAATACTCCAAACTCTCGTTTTAATAATTTTCTAAAAACTGTCCTGGTATCCTCTCTGGCTGATACCGGTATGAAGTTGTTAAACCAATTCTTACCTACGATTTCTTTTTCATCATATCCTAATAGCCTGCATCCATTCTTATTTATCATCGTTATTTCTTCATTTTCATTAATTGAAACAAGCATTACTTCTGCCACATCAAGATATTTCTGTGCCTTTTCCCTTTCCCTCCTTAATTCCTCTTCTGCAAGTTTACGCTTTGATATGTCAATCGCGGAGCTTAAGATCATTGTTCCCTCGTTTGAATGGATAATGCTAAGCCCAATCTCTACTGGGAATTCTGCCCCATCCTTTCTAAGTGCATAGAGGTTGCGTCCTTCACCCATAGGCCTGGCTGTTGGACTAAGTAGGAATCTTTTACGATATTCAATATGTTTATTACGAAAACGCTCCGGTACTAAAATCTCGACACTCTGTCCTATCAGCTCAGCACGATTATAGCCAAAAGATGTTTCCGCCTGAGAGTTTACGAGTCTTATCTTTCCCTCTTGATCAACCATCACTATAGAGCTTGGGGAAGATTCTACTACTAGCCTGAATCTTTCCTCTGCTTGTTTTCGTTCGGTGATGTCAAGTACAATTGCAACGAAAGCTTGTGTTCCGTCGAAGACCGAGGTTTGAAGATGGACTTCTACAGGATACAGCGATCCGTCCTTCCGCCTGTGAACAGCGAGAAATTCTATCTTTTCTTTCTTCTTAGTTCGTAGAGGCGCAATAAGTTTAGTAAAGGATTCGTGTGTAAACTCAGTATTGATGTCAATGGGTGTAAGGTGACACAGTTCATCCATCGAATAACCAAGGTTTATCCGTGCCCCTTTGTTCACTTTAAGGAAGCGCAGAGTATCGGCATGGAAGATGTAAATCTCGTTGAGTGATTCTTCAAGAATTCGACCGAGGTTAATTGTCGGTTCGTCCGTTTTCTTAATAAGATTTTCTGAATCTATCTGATCAGCAATTCTCTTCTCCATTTCTGCTAATTCTCTCAAGAGCTCTTTCTTAGTCTTATATGTATCTTCCATAACGGAGTCCCTCTAGGGGTAAGTAGGTTCTATTTGATTGTTATTAGTTCTTTGAGTTGATTCATTTAATATCATTTTAAATGTTTTAGAGTAATAATGTTATATTCTCTTACGAAGGACTATATATAATATCGATTAAAAGCCACAAATTTCTCCCCAAAAAGCTACTGTTATTAGCCTCGGGAGAATTTGATAGCGAACTAAAATGCCCAGCATCGATGATTTGTATAAAAGGAGCTTTATAAACTATGCAATCAGTGGTAATCAGTTATTTCCCACCCAAAATTATATTGTAGAATTCAAATCTGTTTGCCCATTCCTCTAGGTTGAATGATGCTATTATAAGGTCTTTTTTCTCATTAGTATTTTCATCTATTATGTAGCACCTGAGAACCGTCTCGGGTTTAAAGCCGTAATGCCCAATTATTCTTATGAAACTTATGTTATCGGGGGTGAATCGCACAATAACCTTCCGCATTCTCATTTGAAAGACCTCGAATAACAGGTGGTTAAACAACTTAGAACCAATTCCTTTCCCCCGATTTCGTGGATCTACGACTAGCTTTATCTCAGCTGCGTTGAGCCAAAAAAGGCCCTCTTTGTGAAGAGTGCCGGTCGCGATTATCTCATTGCCCCTAAGTGTGACTAACTTAAAAACTTTGCCGTATATATCGCTCATAAACCAATTTTCCTTGTTTTCCAGCTCTGAAAGGTCATCTTTGTAAATTAAGAGATCGGAGTTAGGGATATTGGAGAAAAATTCGAATAGACCTTCCCCATCGGTGTTTTCAGGAGGCCTTATCACCACTTCGGTATCATCTCTTAGAATAATCCTTTTTGGATACATCTCCATTTCTTTATGTCCTGAATTTGCAAATTACGTACCATATACAACTATCCTATTTTCTTGTGGCTTTTAATTTGAAAAGTTGACATTATTGTCAGATTGTCCGAAATATGTCAAAAAACGCGATTTTCATACTTAAATTAATAAATAATAGTTGTTGTGATAATCTAAAAAGAGAAAATTTTTAAGGAGAGTGCAAATGGAGCTTATAAGCTTAAAAATTCAGAAGCCAGAGGATATCAATGTCATTCTCGGTCAAAGCCACTTTATTAAAACCGTAGAGGATCTTCATGAAGCGATGGTAAATGCGGTACCTGGAATAAAGTTCGGGATTGCATTCTGCGAGGCTTCGGGGCCTTGCCTGGTTAGATACAGTGGTACTGATTCTGAGCTCATAGAGTTAGCCAAGGATAACGCCCTAAACCTTTCGGTTGGGCACTGTTTTATTATATTCCAGAGAACTTCCTACCCACTCAATGTGTTGAACTCGATAAAAAATGTGCCGGAGGTTTGCACAATATTCTGTGCAACACAAAATCCAGTTGACGTAATTATCGCGGAATCAGTATATGGCAGGGGGATTCTTGGGGTTATCGATGGTTTTAAATCTAAGGGAATTGAAACAGAAGAGGATATTGGTAATAGAAGAACATTGTTGAGAGAAATTGGGTACAAGCTTTGAAGTGGATGGTATCTCTTCGATCGTCCATGTTTATTAATGATAGTTTGACAATTAAACCTTGACTTTCTAAAGATTATATTAAGATAAGGTCTTCATTGTATAAGTGTTATATTTAATGTGTTCCATAAATAATATGTAGAATGTATGGTTTTCATACATATTACATGGGGTTCGAACCCTCCGCGATTTACTACTAATTATTCAATGACGATTACGATCAATTCCGAATGTGGCATGGGAATTGCAATTAGGTCAATAGTGTAAATACAAAAAACGGGAGGTAGTTATCATGGCTCTGATGAAATGGGCACCATCGAGAGAGATGGAGAGATTGTTTGAGGAATTTTTTGAAGATCCGTTATTACCAGGGTTTAGAAGAAGACTTCCAATGTGGAGAAGGTTTAGAGAATTAGAAGGGATCTCGCCGGCGGTAGATATGATTGATAAGAAGAATGAGATAGTTGTAAAAGCCGAGGTTCCAGGAGTTGAAAAGGATGATATAAATATCTCTCTAACGGATAACACGCTTACAATCAAGGGGGAGACAAAGAAGGAAAAGGAAGAAAAGGATGAAGATTACTATTACTCTGAAATATCCTATGGCAGCTTCGCAAGAACAATTACTCTTCCCGAGAAAGTACAGTCTGACAAAGTGAAAGCCAATTTTAAAAATGGCATACTGGAAATACATCTTCCAAAGTCTCCAGAGTCTAAGCCTAAAGAGATTACGGTCGATGTGAAGTAAAGGCTTAAAATGGTGGGACTTCGAAGAAGAGCCTCCTGATTCATTTGGATTATTATAATCGCACAGGCTACAAAAATTGTAAGCGTTGCGGGATTATAGTATTGATTTTAATCAAACGGAGGTGATAATAATGGCCAAAGAGGCAAACCCAAAACGCCCGAGGAGAAGAGCTACGCTAGGTAGTGAAGCACTTCAAGAAATGATAGGGAAGAAGGCTTACGAACTTTATGAAAAGAGAGGGAGAGAACATGGTTGTGAACTGGATGACTGGCTCGAAGCTGAGAAGATCGTGAAGAGCGCAAAGAAGAGTTAGAAAAGAAGAAACTATCTTAAAAATTAAATCTAGAGAATTTTTACGTTAGAGGAAGAGTTCAAAAATATATATAATAATCAAATTAAACCTGAATTAACGTAAACGAGAAGGGAGGATCATTCCTAATTGATTCATAAAATACTCTGGGCCACCGATGGTTCAAAAGACGCATCTGAAGCTCTTAAGTATGTGGAAATTTTAGCACTTAAATATAAAGCTGGTGTAATAGGACTTTCAGTAGTGCCTGACTACTATGGTGTGATAGAAGGTTTCCCTATAGAAGAGAAGAACAGATTTGTTAAATGGATGGAGGGATCTGTAAAAGAAAAGGAGAAGAAAAGGCTTGAGGGTATTGAAAAGGATTTCAGTGAAAAGGGACTAAGCTTCAAGAAAGAACTTGTGAATGGAATTCCGTATAAGGAAATATTGAGAGTTGCAACTGAAAAGAAGGTTAACTTGATCGCATTGGGAAAGGGAAGGGCGACTGAGAAATCTATTTTAGGTGGAACGGCGCTCAAGGTGCTGAGGAGGTCGAATATTCCGGTTTTAACTGCTAGGGAGGATTCAGGAAGATCGGGAATGAAGAGAATATTGGTCCCTACAGATCAGTCACGTGGTCTATATAGAGATTTCAAGTATGCGATTGAGTTATCAAAGTTGTTTGGAGCACGTATTTACATACTTAATGTCGTTGAGACAGGGGAACAGATGTTCCCACCCGAGATCGTAGAACAGATGAAGGGATTCTGCTTCAGAGAACTCAAGGAAAACATTGGCAAGGTAAAAATCGGTGAGAATATAGACGTTTCAGTAGAGGCTTCAAAGAATGCATGGAGTGGTATTGTTAAATTTGTGGAATCCAGAGATATTGATCTAATAGTAATGATGACCTATGGGGGTGGAAAGTTTAGAGACGAGTTTATTGGTAGTGTCACTCAAAAGGTCATACAGGAAGCGCCTTGTGCGGTATTAACAATTACCCCATATTCATAATCTATTCTAGGTGTATGTATTAAAAAATACCGTTTATTTATATTTTGTAATTTTGATAATCAACCACTCTTGATCTTTCTACTCTCAAGATTTAATTTTAAGATAGGCTATCTATTCGGAAAGTAATTATATAGAGGAAGAATCTTGTTAGAAATTAAAAGGGTTTTATGGGCAACCGATGGTTCAAAGGTGTCTGAAGAGGCCCTGAAGTATGCTGTTCTCTTCGCGGAGAATTTTGGTTCAGATATAATCGGTATCCACGTAATACCTAAGCCCGAGAAGCTACTATTCCAAAGCGAATTTCACGATTGGACGGTGAAGGTAGAGGAGAACCTAAAGTCAGAGCTTTCGTCTTTAGCTAAAACATTAGAGGCCAAGGGAATTGGCTTCGAGGGAATGGTTTCAAAAGGAATCCCCGGTGTCGAGATACTGGAATGCGCTCGAAGAGAGAATGCCAATCTCATTGTTTTGGGAAAGAGCGGGCTCGGTCTCCTAGATAGGTTACTAGTTGGAAGCACTACTCTCAGAGTATTAAGGGAGTCTGAAATACCTGTTCTAGCAGTTAAGAAGACGGAAGGAGAAGGTGATATTAAAATAGGCAAGATTCTTGTTCCGATGGAAATTTCGGATATGGTTAACTCGGCTCTAATCTTTGCAATAGAATTGGCAAGGAAAATCAAAGCAAAAATAACCGTGCTGTATGTGTTTAGGCTTGACGTTTATACCTATGAAGTACCAGCAAGTACATTAGTCCTTGACGATCTGATAAAATTTTCATCGGAAGAGCTTGCGAGAAGGGTTGAAGAAGTAACACAGATGCGAAGTGAGTCAAAAGGTGATACGGGGTTGGAGATTAATACAAGAGTCATTCAAGCAATTAATCCCGCAATAGCAATTTCAGATTATGCGAGTAGTAATGGAATAGACTTAATTGTCATTAACACACATGGAAGGAAGGGGATCAGAAGGTTAATCTTAGGTAGTGTAACAGAGAAGGTTATACAGGAATCTCCATGTGCTGTCCTGGCACTCAAGCCTTGAATAATACTAGTGGGTTAAATCCTTAGTTAAGAATTAATGAAAGAAGGCAGGGTATTACGGAATTTCGTTTTTTGATATCTAAATTTTCTAAAGAGAAAATATCAATTTATCTTAAGAACCTTTGCCCCCCTGATTTTGCCATCTTTTAATTCGGAAAGTGCATCGTTTGCTTCTTCTAAATTGAATTCCTGCACCTCAGGTATCAGAGGAATTTCCGCGGCCAATTCCAAGAATTCACTGACATCCCTTCGCGTAACGTTAGCGACACTCTTTATCTCCTTTTCATTCCAAAGGTGAACTGAGTAGTCTAATTTTAAAAGATAGTCTTTATCAACATCTTCTTTACGGATCGCATTGATTACCAATCTCCCTCCCTTTTCCAGGTTCTTTAGGGCTTCAACAATTGGTTTCCAAACGGGAGTGGTATCAATAATATAATCTAGTCTTTCGGGTGAATTCTCTTCAGTGTCACCGGCCCATACCGCGCCTAGTTCTTTGGCAAATTGCCTTTCTTTTTCATTTCTTGCAAATACAAAGACTTTAGTATTTGGATGCATGTGCCTTGCGACTTTAAGTACGATATGACCTGAAGCTCCAAAGCCTGTAAGTCCGAGGTTTTTTCCATCCTCTATACCGGTTAATCTGAGCGCTCTATACCCGACTGCACCTGCGCACAAAAGTGGAGCGGCTTGTATTTCTGAAAACACATCTGGGATTTTAACGGCGTAATCCTCTGAGACCGTCATATACTCTGCATAGCCACCATTTGCATCCCTGCCGGTTGCCTTAAATTTATCACAAAGGTTTTCGTTTCCCTGTAGGCAAAACTTGCATACTCCGCAAGCCCAGAATATCCATGCGATTCCAACCCTGTCTCCGGGTTTGAGCTTAGTTACATTGCTCCCGGTCTTTTCCACAGTTCCTACGACTTGGTGGCCGAGAACTATAGGAAGTTTGTGTGGAGGTGTCCTTCCCTCTATTTCATCTAATTCTGTATGACAGACCCCGCAGGCTAAGTTTCTAACCAGAATCTCCTTCTCACCAGGGGTAGGTTTGGGGAGATTTATCAGCTTGAGTGGTTTTTTATTATCCTCGAGTCTGTCTATCTTATTTAAAACCATTGCTTTCATCTTGTTAGGGCCAGCCTTTGTTTTTCAAAGTGTGATAATTGTTAATAATACAGGTTATCTATTTCTACCTTCATTAAATACTGAAGGGTTTTACTAGCCTATTCAAATTTTAATTCAAGATATATTCAGTAAAATCTTATTAATTTTGGATAAGTGGAGCTCAGTATCTTTTGAAGGGAATTAGAGGCAAACTGTTACTCTCTGCGATATTAATTATCCTGATCAATGCATTTGGCACCATCGGGTATATGGTCATGGAAGGATGGAATTTCCGAGATTCATTATTTATGACGGTAATAACACTTACCACTGTTGGGTATGCAGAAGTGCATGAACTCTCCCCTACTGGAGAATATTTCACAATTGTTCTCTTAATTGGCGGAGTTGGTATAATTCTTTATGTTCTTGCTACTGAGGCAAGAGTGATTTTTGAAGGGGAATTGCAAGATGTTTTTGGGAGGAGAAGGTTGGAAAAGAAGATTAAGGGATTAAAAGATCATTACATAATTTGTGGCTACGGAAGAATGGGTCGTATTGTCGCCAGAGAGTTAAAAGCGAAAGGAGTGGAAGCTGTTGTTATAGAAAAAGAACCTGTTTCACGAGTGGATAATGGGGACATTCTTTTATTTGAAGGGGATGCTACAAATGAAGAGGTTTTAAAAAATGTAGGAATAGATAAAGCGAAGGGATTGGTATCAGTACTTCCAACAGATGCAGAAAATCTTTATGTAGTGTTAAGTGGACGCGGGCTCAATCCGAAACTTTTTGTTCTGGCAAGAGCAAGTGATGAGGGGGCAGAGCAGAAGATGTTACGTGCAGGTGCTACAAGGGTGGTTTCACCCTATCTCACCGGCGGTCTAAAGATAGCCCATACTATATTGAAACCTGCAGTTATGGGCTTTATTGAATTTGCAACAAGGGCAGGGAATATTGAAATTCAGATGGAAGAGGTTCCTGTTCAAAACGATTCCAAATTAGTAGGTATCACACTGGACGAAAGTGGAATCGGAAGAGATTTAGGAGTAATAGTTGTTGCCATTAAAAACAAAGAGAGAGTTATGCAGTTTAATCCAACTTCAAAAACGATTATGCAAGAAGGTGACACTCTAACAGCCCTTGGAGAAGTGTCCAAATTGAGTGAACTGGAAGAGATGGCGGGGACATAATTGCTTGGACTAACATTTATTATCTTTACGTACGTAACAATGACTATATAATAGCTCCTTTCTACGATTAGAGTGGCATAAATCCTGGAAGATAACTGCAATTAAAGACGTCACTAAGAACGGTGGGAAGGAATTAATATCTTCCTCTATTTGTGGGGGAGAAAAATATTTCCCTTCCCCCTTTGAGGGGGAAGAATAAAGATGGGGGGTCTTACCTTTCCCCGCAGCCTAGTTCACTCTCGATTACTTCCTTCACAATATCAATATGCCTCAACACCTCATTATTCCAAAATCTTATTACCTTAAATCCTTTTTCTTCCAGCCACTTATCCCTTTTTGCATCATAAAACCTCTTTTCATCGTGCTGTCCTCCGTCCACTTCTACAATTAATTTCTTCTCTATACAAACAACATCAACAATGTAGGGCCCTAAGGGATGTTGCCTCCTAAATTTATATCCTCCGATCTGACGAAGACGGAGATGAGCCCACAATTTTCGTTCTGCTTCAGTAGGATTTTTTCTCAAGTCCCTCGCTCCATTAACAAGCATTTGTTAACCCCCATCCTCACCTTCCCCCTTTATGAATGTGAAAGGGGGAAGGGATAATTTTTAGATTTCCTGCACTTTTTAGGCGGATTAAGGTACTTATAATGAATTATACGACCACTCTTAGTCTCGCTGGTTGCCAAGGAGAATTATCAATCTTTTACTACAATTTAGGATTTGGGTCTGCACCTTCCACTCTTCTTCAAGCTTGTCCTGAGCAAAGCTAAGGGCTCAGAACGAAAGGTTTGATCTGTGGCGTATTAAAAATCTTTCAAATATATTTCTTCGCAACTCACAAAATCCTCCTTAGGTACTACGCCCAAGGCCTTGCAGTTATGATATATTAGAGGTAAAAGGAATTTTCTATCTATATGAAAAAACAAACTAGAATAGACCGAGCCAAGCTCATTCAATTTCTTTTGAATCCTCTCTCATATCCGCATAAAACAAGAAATGTGAAACACATCCAGACTCATATCTCAGATGTTTTTATAGCGCCACCATTCGTATATAAAGTAAAGAAGCCTGTAGATTTTGGGTTCTTGGATTTCACAAGCCTTAAAAAAAGGAAGTTATTCTGCCAAAAGGAGGTGGACCTAAATAGAAGGCTTTGCAATATATATATTGGAGTTGAAGAAATCTCGATGTCCGATGGAAATTACAAGTTTGGAAAGGGTGATAAGACAATAGAATATGCGGTAAAAATGAAGAGACTACCTGAGAAGTATTTTCTTAAGAATCTTATACATACAGGAAATGTGGGTCTGGACGATCTCAGAAGAATCATAGAAAAACTTGTTGAATTCTATGAATCTCAAAACCACGGAGTCGCTATCAATGATTTTGGAAGGCCTGTAAATATCAAGTCTTTTATATACGGGAATATTTCACTCGTAAAAAGTTTCATTGGAAATACCATTTCCTCTGCAACTCACGAAGCGATTAAATTCTATAATGATATGTTTTTTGAAAGGTATTCCTCGCTATTTCAGGAGCGAATTGAAAAGGGTTTCATTAAGGATTGTCATGGTGACCTCCACCTAAACAACATAAACATCACCCCGAAGTATGTCTGCATTCATGATTGTATTGAATTCAATGATAGATTCAGATTCATCGATATCGCTTCTGATATAGCTTTTTTAGCCATGGATTTGGACTTTAATGGTAGGAGGGACTTTGCGGATTTCGTTGTTTCGGAAATCTCAAAAAGAATGAGCGATGATACAATCTATGAGGTCATAGACTTTTATAAATGTTATAGGGCCTTTGTAAGGGGTAAGGTTGAGAGCTTGAAAAGTGAGGAAGCGAATGTTCCAAAAAGAGAAGCAACGTCATCACACAAAAGAGCTACAGATTATTTTGGACTTTCACTACAATATGCGCTTTTCGGTTCACGGCCGGCATTGATTGTTATTTTTGGAATGATAGGAACTGGGAAGAGCACGCTTGCGGAGCTAATTTCAAGAGAATTAAATTGCGATGTAATCTCATCTGATAGAGTTAGGAAGGAAATACTAGGGATTTCTCCTGCCGAGAGAAAGTACGAAGCTTTTGATAGAGGCATTTATTCAAGGGAAATTACAGATAGGGTTTATAAGGAGATTATTTCTAGAGCAAAACAATCGATTGAGAAAGGTAAGTCGGCCATTTTGGACGCAAGTTTTTCGAAAAGATTATACCGTCAATTAGTGATTAAGGCGGCTAAGTCTTTTGGGATTCCATTATTCTTTATTCAGACAAAGACCAGTGATAAAACTGTTAGGGAAAGGCTTCTCAAAAGAGAAAATATTGGAAAATCTATTTCCGATGCGCGTTTAGACATATTTGAAAATTTTAAACAGGGGTTTGAAAAGCCTGGTGAGCTTCCAAGAGACAGGCATTTAGTTGTAAGCACTGACAAGACACCAGTTCTGGTGTTAAGTGAGACTTTAATGGGATTGATACGAAAGCGGCTAATTAAATAGTTCTCATGGGCGAAAAATTCCAATCTCGAATTGTTGCTTCCTCCCACAGTGCTGCCGCGGAAATGGGTGACCCCGATCCCATCTGTTTTGGATTCTCAGCAATCTAGTAGACTGTTTTTCTGATTTTATTTTTGATAGTGCTTAGAATTAAGATTTTTTCTATGACTGCATGCTAAAAAGGCAAGCACTTCTGTCCGAAGCTGAGTTTACAGAGTGGCGTTATTGAGTAGAAAATTTAATTTTCTTGCTTCTATTGAAAGAGGTCTTAATTCCTTGTTGTTAAGGACCAGTAGAGATAATTAAATGATTTATTACCCCACGATGTCTCTAGCGGAAAAACAAATATATTACTTATAAGACCTAAGCTCCTTAAGATCAATAAGTTCAAGGAGGCACCTTTTTCTTATTTCAAAAATTTAATTATAATAAATAGTAAAGTCGCGAAAGGAGTTTCACTATTTAATTTTCTGATAGAATACATATGAATAAAAGCTACCAGAGAGTTAAATAGTAAAGGAGGACATGACTATGCCGCTTCCAACTGAGCCAATCGGCAGCATACCAAGGGCGCAAGAGTTGTTGGGGGGATTAAAGGCATTCGAGGTAGGAAAGATTTCACGAAACGATTTAGACAAGCTCTATGACAAAGCTGTTCAGGACACGATTCGGCGTTTTGAAGAAACGGGATCTCCTATAATCACAGACGGTGAACAGACAAAACCTAGCTTTCTTACCTATCCAATTCAGGGAGCTACAAACCTGGCTGTGGATGGAGTCATCATTCCGTTTGCCGACGGACATACTAGACAATTGCCCCGGTTAACCTCCGGCCCCTTCAAATATAAAAGATACGCTGTCGAATATCTCGAGAACGCAAAAAGATATGCGAATGTCCCGGTCAAACAAGCTGTCATCGCTGCATCGGCTTTGAGCCTCCTGTACCCACGGGAAGGAATTACGAATTACTCAAGAGAAGAATTTCTTGAGGATTTGGTAAATGAGACCGAATCCGACATACGCCGCTGCCTGGAAAAGGGGGCATATAACGTACAAATCGATTTTACAGAAGGCAGGCTATCCGTCAAGCTTGATCCGTCAAAAAGGCTTTTGAAGGAATTCATCAGCCTCAATAACCTCGTAATTGATCGCTTCACAGCAGAACAGAGAATTAAAATTGGAGTTCATACCTGTCCCGGTGGCGATCTAGATTCAACCCATAGCGCCGAAGTCGATTATGCAGAACTTTTGCCTAGCCTTTTTCAACTCAGTGCTGGAAACTTCTACATTCAATTGGCAAGCGAAAAAGATAGACGGAGGGTTCTGCGTATCATAAAGCAGCACTCGAAGACCAGTCAGAAGATTTTTGTTGGGGTTATAGATCCAATTAATCCTAAATTGGAAACACCGGAAGAAGTTAGAGACAGGGTGATAGAAGCGGCTGAATTCATTGAACCTGATCGGTTGGGAACTACCGACGACTGTGGTTTCTCCCCCTTCGGGGATGATACCTCTACAGCTAGGGAAACTGCATTCGAAAAAATAAGGGCCCGAGTTATTGGCACGAAGTTAGCCTCCAAAGAACTTGGATTATAGACCCTTACATACAGCATCATTGCCTGTTTAGGTCACGGTACTCTTCGACCTTTCGTCATTTATCTATGTATAGGTTAGGCTTTAGGTCCTCAGCTTATTTTTGAACACCCCATAGTACCGGTGTCGAGGTATACGTATGAATTAAATGATAGAAATATCGAAACAAAGGGATGGAAGTGCTTACAACACACAACAAAGACAGGGGGACATAGAAAATCCACGCAGAATATTTGTGGGAAGCATGTGTAGAAAGATACTTTACAAAAACTTGATATTTTAGTTGAGTAGGAAAGAGTGCTAATTTATTATCAAAGGGGTCAAATTTCAATAAGAGAAGCCTGACCCCGATTCTGATGTCAAAAATTGGCAAATAAATTGTGAGGATATTTAGATAGAACACTTAAACCAGGAGAAGAGATAGATGGTCGCAAAAGATATCATGAAAACGAATGTAGTTACGGTTCCACCCTCTACACTTGTAACAGAGGCAGCTACGATTATGAGGGAAGAGAACATAGGGTCTCTCGTTGTCGTTGGTGTTGATAAAAAACTACTTGGAATTATTACTGACAGGGATATCGTTGTGTCAGTGGTGGCTAATAGTGAAAGTCCACTTGAGGTTTTAGTTGGAGATGTTATGACCAGTGAATTGATTACTGTTCAGGAAAATGAGAGTATATTTGAGGTACTCAGGGTGCTTGGAAAGAATTCTATAAGGAGAGTCCCAGTCATGAGGGGAGGAAGGTTGGTTGGAATAGTTTCGGTAGATGATCTTATAGTTTTGGTAGTTACCGAGCTTTCAAATCTTGCCTCGGCTCTGAGTAGTACATCGAAAGTTCTTTAGAGAACGGTAGGGCACCGAAGTTAATTGAATTTCTAACATTCGATGTATTAAAGCAATTTTAGCCCGGTCACATCCCCAAGCCGGAAGTTATTAGCAGCATCAAGAGCAAGCCTATCATCACACCCCAGGCAGTCTCCTTCCTTGAGCACCCAGCAAGGCTGTCGGGTATCAGTTCCGATGCGACGAGGTAAATCATCGCACCACCTGCAAATCCCAATCCCGCGGGCAGCAACGGCGTGAAAACCGACACAAGCAGATAAGAGGGCACCGCGAGTAACGGCTGAGGCACGCTGGTCAAAATCGCATATCCGGCACAAGTCCAAAGCGATACACCCTTTGCACGCAGGGGGAGTGTAATAGCAATACCTTCAGGGATGTTATGGACAGCAATCGCTAATGCAAATAGGATTCCGAATCTTAAATCACCTGTGGCATAACCGACTCCGATCGCAACGCCTTCGGGGATGCTGTGAATGAACATTGTTGTAATGATCAGCACCCCTTGGCGTGAATCTGTTGCACTCAGGTTTCCAATTTGCCAGTTGTTATTCTCAAATCTCCTGGCGACCCATGTAAAGAATCCAGCGCCCAACAACATGCCGAATACGACATCCAACACGCTGCCACGAATTAACGCTTGGTCTGCAAGGGCGAACACAGAAGCCGAAATCATCATTCCTCCAGCGATTGCTGAAGAAATGCCTTGCCATCTAATTGTGATCTTGCGAACAAAGGCAAATGGTAATGCGCCTAGACCTGTTGCCAGATCGGTGAGCAGTGCAACTAAGAAAACTTGAATGAGAGTGTTATTCCACATCGTTCTTCTTCTTTTTATATCTGATAAGATATTTTCTAAACTCCTCTGCAAAAAATATAATGGGTATAAAACAACAGAGAACAATCCAATCAACGAGTGACAACGAAAATGTATTAAATATCTTTTGCATTGGTTCAAAGTAGACTATCATCATGATCAGAAATATCTCCGTTAATATACCAAATAGTATCAATCTGTTTGTAGAAAAGCCAATCTTAAAAACTGACTCCCTTTCTGTTCGGCAAGCAAAGACATTTCCTATTTGTGTAGCCACTATTCCCGCGAGGCACATTGTAGTGGCCTTTAGATAAATTGGGCCAGACGAGGCAAGATCCATTCCGGGACGCCATCCCGAAGAGTAATAGACGAAGAAATAACCAGCCATACAAGCCATGGCTTCAATCATTCCCAGAAAGCCATAGGCGCGAAATAATAGGGGTATGTCTAAAAGTCGCTTCTTTAAAGACCTGGGGGGTTGACTCATCACACCGGGCTCAGATGTTTCGGCTCCCAGCCCTAATGCTGGAACCAGATCGGTGCCTAGATCGACCGCCAATATCTGCATTATTGTAAGGGGTAGCGGAATCTTAAAGAGGACAAAGAGAATAAAGGGAACTATCTCCGGAACGTTGGACGCAAAAATATAGGTAACAAATTTCTTTATGTTCGAATAAATTGCCCTTCCCTCCTCAATACCCGCCACTATACTCGCGAAGTTGTCATCGGTGATAATCATGGTAGCAGCCTCTCTTGCGACGTCCGTTCCTCGAAGGCCCATTGCGACTCCGACATCTGCTCTCTTAAGAGCAGGTGCATCGTTGACTCCATCCCCTGTAACCGCGACGACTTCTCCCATATTCTTGAGAGCATCCACGATCCTCATCTTGTGCTCCGGAGAGACCCTGGCAAATATAACCTCTCTTCCCTTTAAGAGTTCTGTAAGTTCGATATCAGTCATCTCGGAAATCTCGTAGCCGGTGATAACCCTCGCGTTATCATCCCTGGAAAGACCAATTCTTTTAGCGATTGAGAGGGCTGTGAGCCCGTAGTCGCCTGTTATCATAATGACTTTTATACCGGCACTATGGCAGAGGCTAACTGCCCCCTGTACCTCTGGGCGGGGCGGGTCCATCATCCCTACAAGTCCGAGAAAGGTAAGCTCTGTTTCAACCTCTTCCAAGGTGTAGGTTTCCTTTTTCTCTACTTGTTTATAAGCCAGTCCTAAAACCCTGAGCCCATCACCGGCAAAATGATCGAGATTTTTCATAATGCTGCTTTTTACTTCGTCCGTTAGTTCTTGCCTGCTGCCGTCTATAAAAACCGAGTCACACAGGGAAAGCACCTCTCGGGGCGCGCCCTTTACATTGGCAATTATTTTATTTTCATCATATTCATTAATCGTGGACATCCGCTTTCTTACCGAGTCAAAAGATAGTTGAAATATCCTAGGGTTCCTACTTTTGATTTCGCTGTAATCAAAGCCAGCCTTCTGAGCAAACGCAAGTAATGCGCCCTCGGTGGGATCTCCTGAAACATTCCAATAGGGCTTCTCAGGCGAGGGTGCCTTAAGATCTGCGTTGTTGCAGAGACTGCAGATTTTAAATATCAATTCAAATCCCGTTGAGTTCAGGTCTCCCTCGGAAAGCTGTGAAGTATTGTGGAGAATTTCGCCCCGTGGATCATATCCAGCTCCAGTGATCTCGAATACCTTGTTATCGAACCAGAGTCTGACTACACTCACCTGGTTTGTGGTAAGCGTTCCGGTCTTGTCAGTACATATCACCGTTGTGCAACCAAGGGTTTCTACGGAAGAGAGACGTTTTATCACTACATTACGCCTAGCCATTCTTTGAACGGCCATGGCGAGAGCCAAGCTTACGGTTGGTAGAAGGCCTTCGGGTACGTTTGCGACGATTATACCGATGGCAAAGATAAAACTCTGAATCGTCGTAAGGTTCGCGACATAATTTCCCAGTATGAAAAAAGCGATTCCCATACATACTGCTATAACGGTTATTACTTTGGTTACGTTTATCAATTCCTTTTGGAGTGGACTTAGCTCTTCTTTTATTACCTGGGTAAGCCTGGCGATTTTCCCAATTTCAGAATGCATCCCTGTAGCGATGACGATAGCCTTGCCGGTTCCTGCCAGTACACTTGTCCCTCCGAAGACTAAATTTGGCAATTCACTCCAGATGAAATTCTTACCGTCCGCCAAAGGCTCAGAAATCTTATAAATCGGTCGAGATTCACCTGTTAATGCGGAGTTATCAACGCGCATGTCGAAGGTTTCAAAAAGCCTTCCATCCGCCGGTACTCTGTCTCCCTCCCCGAGGAGAATTACGTCCCCAGGAACTATCTCTGAGCTCAGTATTTTTTTTTCTTTACCATCTCTGAAAACTCGACTGTAGGAGGGTATAAGCTGTCTCAGGGCTTCAACTGCCTTTTCAGCTTTATACTCCTGCCAGAATGAGAAGATGGCATTGATAATGATTACAGCTATGATCGCAAACCCCAATTCTGGGATATTAGCAATAAACGCCAGTACACCGGCTACCCATAAAAGTACTGCAAAAAGGTTGGTGAGATTCCCCGAAAAGCGAAGGAGTAAGGGCTTACCGCGAATCTTTTCGAGTATATTCGGCCCGTACAAATCTAGTCTCCTGTTTGCCTCTTGTTCAGATAGTCCACCTTCGGTCGTTTCTAGTTCCACTAAAACCTCTTCTTCAGACAGATTGATGTACGTGTCCCATCCCATTCTCTCTGCGGTCAAGATTTCTGCGATTATCCCCTTCTTGGTATCGACACGGAGAAAAGCTTCACAGAGTTTTTGGTTTTGAAACAATCCCTCGGCTTTCGAGAGGATTTGAAGGTGGGTTTCACTTTCTCCAATGGGTGAGAGGAACAGAAAAACTATTTGGACAAGTCTCTGGTCTTCAGCTTCAAATTCGACTCCGGGCATGAATGTCGCGAAACAGGCGACCACTTCATCGATACCATCAATTAGTGCATGTGGGATTGCTACTCTATCGAGGTATGTATAATGGGTGTTATTCCCTTCATTTATGAGGGCGTCGAATAGTTGGTCGGGGTTTTTGATTTTTTTTGCCCTGTGAAGAATGCTTACCAATTCTTGGATTGCTTCTTCTCTTCTTTTAACCTTGAGATTGAGGCCGATCGAATTCTCATCTAATAGACTGGATATTTTCATCTGTTAATTCTTTTCCCGCATCCTTCTCTGAAGAAAAGAAAGGCTTTTGAGAATCGAAATGTGCCAGCAAAACTAACACGCAATGTATGATATTTTACTCTGCAATAGATGTGCCAGGGCCCTTAGACAAAAGTAAGTTTATATTCCTAAGTATGAAAAATTGCACCTCCGGGCGGTCATGGCCACGCTGCTTAGTGCCACTTCACAAAATCTGCTATAGACCCGCACCCCAGCGATATTGCCAGACAATTCCAACCGAGTCGAAGTCGCCACCGGTTCTTGTGGTTGCGCCGGTATTAGCATATACCTTAATCGAGTTATGTCGATTCACGGGTAGGGCAAGGGTGAGGCCAACGCGCGAGTTCTCCTGGAGATCATCTCCCTCGACCCCATCGATGGTAGTTTGCCCACCGCGGTAATAGGTGCTGTCTAGAGCGACCCAGACGCCGGATTTGAATCCATAAACGAGGTGTCCTTGCAGGCTATAGAGGGGCTCTTGCTTCTTTTCCTTGCCGCCCAAAAAGTTGTCGTTCTGGGTGTAGAATGTGACGCCGGCTGCCAGTTCCAAAATTAGTGGTCCCAGAGCCTTAGAGACGCCAGCCTCTGGTTTGATGAACCAGCGGTTCGTACCGATGTTCAGGAGTTTGTCGGCGTCGTATTGGCCGAGGGGCACACCCACCTGCATACTTGCTCCGATGATAATGTCCTGTTTGTAACTGGCGAACTCCTTTAAAGTGAGCGCCGGGGCGCCGTAGAGGTTGACCGAGAGCCGGAACCGCGGATCGATTAGCCCGCACACATTGCGCTCCATGAACTCCCCCGCAAACTCGGCGGAACCAGATGCACAGACATACGACAATAGAGCATCGATCTTACCGGACATGCCACCAAGATTTACCGACCTGGCGAAGCCGAGAACAGGACCATGGACCTTGACGGAGCCGTTTTCCAACGGCACCGAGGGGTCTGTAAGGACGGTGCCTTGCGCGTAGCCATAGCCCACCAGGATGAAATTCATCCCTATCGGTGTGTTTGTATAGAGTCTAGGCTCGAGTTCCTGTGCTTGAATGCCCGTGGCTGAAAACACGGCCAAGACGAACACTGCACGGGTCCACATTAGACAATGTTCAGCCTGCCACGATAGTTCTGCAGGCGTCATTCTTAAAAGAGTAATGCATACGCCTACCAAGGACAGAGAAGTTTTTCCATTCGTTCCGGGCGAGAAGTGCCCATTCATAGTTGGTAGCTTCCCTCGAAGTGCCAATGAAATCGTTCAAACTGAATCAATGATCCGTTCTCATCAATTAAAAAAAGTCTACAATTTCAGATAAGTTAGAAAAGAAGGGCGGCAAACGGCCAAAACAAAGTCATGCGGAAAAATATGCAGTAAGTTGCTTTTAATTCGGATTGTCAATTTTTGATAATTTGCTCTTTCTCAGTTTCTACATACCCTGGAGGATACTTAGCCCATGGATAACCATTGACAGCAAGCTTATAGCCCACGTCAAACAACTGACGCATGTACTCAGTGTCGAAATCCTCCTTGTGGAAAGCTTTGAAACTTTCCGGTATATAGGCGAGGTTATAATCGATTCCGTCTCTTTCTGCGGTGAGATA
>Ga0214472_10001016_pt1 | contig 32803 bp, 25 predicted proteins | sample RVTome_6_FD_207662 | JGI IMG/M metagenome (GOLD analysis project Ga0214472, IMG submission 207662) | Soil microbial communities from uranium-contaminated site in the Upper Colorado River Basin, Wyoming, United States - RVT140D175 | ecosystem: Environmental > Terrestrial > Soil > Contaminated >...
GACGAGCGAGAGCTATCCCGCCGACGCCGTGAGCCTGCGCAGCGTCTCCTCCGACAACTTCGTGGTCCAGGACGTCACGCCGGGGCGGGAGCCGCGGATCATCGCCGAGGTCGACTACGACAGCGCGTCCGCCACCCTGCACGAGAAGGCGGTCTACATCCTCGAGGGCCGGACCCACGTGGTGGAGAGGTACGACCACAAGGAGCGCCGCGCCCACGTGCACGAGGCCGAGGTCGACTACTACACCGACGCCATCACCTACACGAAGGTCCGGATCCTCGACCGCCTCTCCCCCGAGGAGCCGGAGCGTCTGTGGGCGCGGCGCAGCCACGGCGAGGTCCACGTCACCTCGCAGGTGGTCGGCTTCAAGAAGCTGAAGTTCTGGACGGGAGAGAACGTGGGCTCGGGCGATCTGCAGATGCCCGAGAACGAGATGCACACCACGTCGTACTGGCTGACCGTGCCGCGCGAGGTGATGGCGGGGCTGCCCTTCGGCCTGGAGGAACGCCGCGACGGGGTGGTGGCCCTGTCCTACTCCCTGGGCCAGCTGGCGGCGCTCTTCCTCATGTGCGACCGGCACGACATCGGCGTGGCCCTGGGCGACAACGGCCAGGGCGAGGCCCAGGTCACGCGCGGCCCGCGCCGCCTCACGGCGGTGGCGCGTGCCGAGGCCCCGGCCCTCCTCGACTACGAGCCCAACATCTTCATCTACGACAACTACCCGGGCGGGATCGGCCTGTCCGAGCCGCTGTACCGGCTCCACGATAGGCTGCTCGCGGAGAGCCGGGCGCTCATCGCGGCCTGCGGCTGCCAGGAGGGCTGCCCCTCGTGCGTGGGCCCGGCGGGCGAGGTGGGCAGCCGCGGCAAGGAAGTCGCCTTGACGCTATTGCACACCATGAAGGCGCAGCTCACACCATGAAGGCACAACTCGTTCTGTTTGCCCTTTGTGCCTTCATGGTGTCTTTTCGCGCGCGTCCAGCGCGTCCAACCGGTCCCTCCGTTTCAGAACCATCCCCCCTCCGCGCCGTCGTCCTCGGGATCGCCCAGGACGGCGGCGTGCCCCACATCGGGTGCCGCCAGCCCTTGTGCGTGTCCGCGCGCCATGACCCGGCCCGTCGCCAGCGTGTCGCGTGCCTCGGCCTCATCGACGATTCCTCCGGGCAGCGCTTCCTCATCGACGCCACGCCGGACCTGGCCTCGCAGGTCGATTCGCTGAACGAAGGCCGCGCGGCGCCCAACCCGAGGCGGCCCGTGGACGGCATCCTCCTCACCCACGCCCACGTCGGCCATTACGCCGGCCTCATGTACCTGGGCCGCGAGGCCCTCGGCGCCGACCGCGTGCCGGTCCTGGCCACGCCGCGCATGGCCGGCTTCCTGAGGCACAACGACCCTTGGGCGCAGTTGGCGAGGCTGGGCCAGATCGACATCCGGGAAGTGTTGCCCGGTCATGAGGTCGCGATGGGGCACTTCCGGGTCACGCCCATCACCGTGCCCCATCGCGATGAGATCAGCGACACCGTCGGCTACCGGGTGCGGGGACCCTCGCGGTCGCTCCTCTACATCCCCGACATCGACAAGTGGGAGCGCTGGGACCGCAGGATCGCCGACGAGGTGGCCGCGGTGGACGTGGCCCTTCTCGACGGGACGTTCCAGGACGCGGCCGAGGTCCCCGGCCGGAGCCTGGCCGAGATCCCGCACCCGCTGGTGGGCGAGACCATGGGCCTGCTCTCCGCGCCGGCCCTGCGGGCGCGCGTCCGCTTCATCCACCTGAACCACACGAACGGGCTGCTCTGGGACCCGGAGGCGCTGCGCGGAGTCGAGGCCCGCGGGTTCCGCGTGGCCCGCGACGGGGACACGTTCGCGCTGTGAGGCGCCATGTCTGAGGCCGCCAGCCTTCACGACCGGTTGCGCCGGATGCGGCGCACGGCGGACGAACCGCCTCCCGGTCCGGAAGGCGGCGGCCTGGAGGCGCTGGAGACGTCGCTCCTGGGCGGAACGGAAGGCGGGCTCACGCTCAAGCAGCGCCTGGAGCGGCTGGTGGCGGTGGCCTCGCGGGCGGCGGCCCTGCGGGAGCGGGCGGCGGCCCCGCGGCCCGTGCCGCTCGAGGAGCTGATCCAGGGGCGGCGCGTGGAGAACGAGCGCGGCGAGTTCTACGTGGTGGAGACGGACCTCCACCTGGACGGCCGCCACGGCGACCTCTCGCTCAGCCGCTTCCGGAGCCTGGCCCCGGGCAGCGTCGGGGTCCTGACCGGCGAGCGGGAGCTGGACGGCTTCGACCTCAGCCGGGCGGTCTTCCTGGACACCGAGACCACGGGCCTGGCGGGCGGCACCGGCACCGCGGCCTTCCTGGTGGGCGTCGCGTTCCTCGACGGCGACCGCTTCCGCGTGCGGCAGTACTTCATGCGGGACTACCCCGAGGAGGCCGCCATGCTGCGCGGCCTGGCCGAGGACCTCCGCGGCTTCAAGCACCTCGTGACCTACAACGGCCGGACCTTCGACGCGCCGCTGCTGGAGGCCCGCTACCGTCTCAACCGCGAGCCCTACCCCCTGGCGGACTGGGCGCACCTCGACCTCCTGCACCCGGCGCGGCGGCTGTGGAAGGAGCGTCTGGAGTCCTGCCGGCTGCAGTTCCTGGAGACGGAGCTCCTGGGCCTGCACCGCTACGGCGACGTCCCCGGCGCGGACATCCCGCGCATCTACTTCGACTACGTCCGCAGCCGCGGCCGCGACGCGCGCGCCCTGGCCGGGGTCCTGGAGCACAACCGCATGGACGTCCTCTCGCTGGCCGCGCTCGCGGTGCTGGCCTGCGACTGGGTGCACGAGGCGCGGGCCGAGGACCCCCGGGACGTCTACTGTCTCGGGCGGGTCTTCGAGCGCGCGGAGCTCTACGAGCGGTCGGAGGAGCAGTACCGGCGGGTGGTGACCGGCGGCGGCGCGGGCGCGGTGCGCGTGCCGTCGCTGCTGCGGCTGGCCGCGCGGGCGAAGCGCACCGGGGACCACCGCGCGGCGGCCTCGCTCTGGGAGGAAGCGGCGGAGGCAGGGGACTGCCGCGCGCTGCGCGAGCTGGCCATGCACCACGAGCACCGCAGCCGCGACCTCGCCGCCGCGCTCCTGGCCGTGGACCGCGCCCTCGACCGCCTGAACGATTGGGACGACCGGCACGCGGCCACGGACTTCCGCCGGCGGCGCGAGCGGATCCGCTCCAAGCTGGAACGCGAGCAGGCGGGCCGCTAGACTCTCGGCCGTGGAACGCCGGCGCCGCGCCCTGCTGGCCGACGTCCTCGGGCTGCTGGCCATCCTGCTCGTCCTGCTGGATTACTTCCGCCCCGCGCTGCTCTTCCTGCCCACCATCGCCGCCGGCGGCGACACGCAGTGCCACTACCCGACCGCGGTGTACTTCCACGAGCACCTGCTGCCGCGGCTCCGGCTGCACGGCTGGTATCCCGGCGCGTACCTCGGCCACCCGCTCCCGCTCTACTACTTCCCGCTCCCCTTCTTGCTGATGTCCGCCCTCGCGCCGCTGGCCGGGATGCCGGTGGCGTTCAAGCTGGGGACGGCGCTGGGGGTCTTCCTGCTGCCGCCGCTCGTCTACGCCGCGCTTCGACTCATGGGGTTCCGGTTCCCGTCGCCGCTGCTGGGCGCGGCCGCGGCGACGGTCTTCCTGTTCCTCGAGGAGAACCCGATCTGGGGCGGCACGATCGCGAGCACGCTGACGGGCGAGTTCTCCTACACCTACGGGATCGGGCTCGCGGTCCTGTTCCTGGGCGTGGCGTACCGGACCTACGCCCGCGGCGGCGGCCCGTGGGCGCCGGCCGCGGTCCTCGCGCTCACGGCGCTCGCGCACGGGTACGCGGTCCTGTGGGCCGGGCTGTCGGCGTCGTACTTCCTCTACGCGGCGCGCCGCCCCCGCCGCGCGCTCTCCTGGCTCCTCTCGGTGGCGGCGCTGGCCGCGGCGCTGTCGGCCTTCTGGCTGCTGCCGTTGCTCGAGGGCTGGAGATGGACGACGCCCTACGACGACCCCTGGATCACGGTCTCGCTCAAGAACCTCCTTCCGCCGCTGCTGGCGCCGCTCTTCGCGGCGGCCGTCATCGGGAGCGTGGCGACCGTCCTGCTCTCGCGCCGCGCCGGCGGTCCCGACCATCGGCTCCTCTTCCTGATGCACGCGGCGCTTTCGGGCGCGGCCCTCGCCGCCGCCGGTCCCGCGCTCGGCATCATCGACGTGCGCTTCGTGCCTTTCGCCCAGCTCGCGCTGTGCCTGGCGGGCGGCGCCACCCTGGGCCTGGCCCTGCGGTCCCTGGCCGCGCCGGAGCCGGCCGCGCTCGGCCTCGTGCTCGCCGCGCTGGTCTACGCCGACGACCGCTCGCGCGTGGACCGCTACTGGATCGAGTGGAACTACACGGGCCTGGAGGCCAAGGAGCTGTGGCCCGCGTTCCGCGACCTGGCACGGGAGATTCGAGGGTCCGTGTCCGACCCGAGGGTGGCCGTGGAGTACTCGTCCGAGCACGAGAAGGCCGGCTCCATCCGCATGTACGAGACGCTGCCGCTCTTCTCGGGCCGCCCGACGCTGGAGGGCGTGTACAACCAGGCCAGCCTCCAGACCCACGCCGTCTACTACCTGGCCTCCGAGCTCGACGCGGTGTCGCCGAACCCCTTCAAGAGCCGCGAGTACTCGACCTTAGACACGGACAACGCCCTGCGCCACCTGCGCCTGTTCAACGTGAGCGACGTGGTGGCCCTGAGCCCGCGGCTCGTCTCGAGCCTGCAGGCACGCACGGACGTGGCGTCCCTGGCCCGGATCCCTCCCTACACGGTCTTCCGCCTCGCGGACCACGGCCCGGGGTACGTGGAGCCCATGGCCTTCGCGCCCGTGCGCTCGTCGCGCGAGGGCTGGCGGGACAAGGCCTACCGCTGGTTCACGCGCAAGCCGCTCGGCCCCGCGCACCTCGTCTTCACCGACGACGGGCGGATCGCGGCCACGGAAAGGGACCCGTGGCTGCCCCCGCCGGAGGTCCCGCTCGAGACGGGCGTCATGGTGCGCGAGGCCGTGGAGATGGAGAGCCTCACGATCACGACGAGCCGGGTCGGGCACCCGCTGCTCGTCAAGGTGTCGTACCACCCGCGCTGGAAGGCGGAAGGCGCCGACGGCCCCTACCTGGTGTCGCCCGCGCTGATGATGATCGTCCCGCGGCAACCAACGGTCCGTCTCGTCTACTCCAGGAACTTCTCTGACTCCCTCGGCGCCGGCCTCACCCTGGCCGCGCTCGCTCTCGGGGCGTGGTCTCTCTCGCGTCGGCGGGTCCAACCTCCGGCGTCGGACGCGATGAGGACACCGGTGACCACCGATGCGTGCGACCTCCCGGCGCCGACCCGCCGGTGGGGAGGCGTGGTGCCCGCCGCGTTCCTCCTCGTGCTGGTCGGGTCACGATTCGCCGTCCCCGACCGCGCCGCGGCGGCGGCCAGGGAGGCCGAAGTCCTGCGCGACAAGGCGACGCGTGCACAAGCCGAGGGCCGCTTCGCCGACGCCGCGGAATACGCGCGCCACGGCGCCGCGCGCGCCAAGGGCGCGAAGCGCGCACAACTGCTCTGCCTGCGCGCGGAGAGCCTGTCTCGGGATGGTCGTGCGGACGAGGCTCAACGGGAGCGCGAGGCGGTGGCCGCAGAAGGGGGCGGCCCGTGCCCGGCCCCGTCACACGCGCCGTGATCGAGCCTCATCGCCCGATCCGCGGCGGGCGCGCGATCACTTGTTCCAGAACAAGTAGGTGACATAACACCTGCAGGCCATCCGTTTCATTTCGTCGCCGGCGATCAGCACGACGCTGAATCTCTAACTGGTCCGGAAGAGGCCGAGGTCCACCAGCCGGCGGCGCAGGTCGTCCGCGCCGACGCGGTGGCGGGCCACCTCGCGCTCGCCGAGGAGCAGGACCGGGATGTCGAGGAGGTAGAGCCGCTCGGTCTCGGGATCCGCGCGCACGTCCTTCTCCACGAGCGAAGCGCCGAACTCGGGGAGGACGGTCTCCACGACGGCGCGCATGGCATGGCAGAGGTGGCAGTCGGGCTTTCCCAGCAATGTCAGCTCCAGGCCGTTCACGGAACCCTGCGCTCCTCCGGCGCCGGCCTGCGGGCCAGCGTCACGAGGCCGGCCCCCGCGATGACGGCCACGATCGTGAGCTGCACGAGGAGCGCGGAGAGGTCGGGGTGGATGCCCATCCACGGGACCTCGGGGAAGGGGACGGGTCGGGGCGGCACATAGCCCGCCGCCACCAGCTCGTACATCCCGGCCCCCGCGAACGAGATGGCGAGGGCGCACAGGAGCAGGCCCGAGACCGCGAAGAACGGTCCCAGCGGCAGGCGCTCGACCGCGCGCTTCACGCCGAGCGCCACCGCCGCCACCGCGACGAGGCCGGCCGCGGCGCCCAGCCACACCTGCAACCGGTGGGCCTCCGATTCCAGCAGCAGGGCCTGCGTGAAGAGCACGGTCTCCGCCGCCTCCCGGTACACGGCCAGGAACGAGAGGCCCGACAGCAGCAGGACGTTGCGGCCGCTCAGGCCCTCCAGCCGCCGCTTCAGGTACGCCATCCAGTGGCGCGACTCCGCCTTGGAGATCATCCAGAAGCTGACCGAGAACAGCACGGCCGCGGCCAGCAGCGCGATCACCGCTTCCACCAGCTCACGCTGGTCGCTGCTGATCGCGATCACGCGGGCGGTCACCCACCAGGTGACGACGCCCGCGGGGATCGCCGCCACCCAGCCCGCGTGGATGAACCGCGCGGCGTCCGCGCGCCCCAGGCGCCGCAGCCCGGCGAGCAGCGCGCCCACCAGGAGCGCCGCCTCCACGCCCTCGCGGAAGTAGATCAGGAAGGCGGCGATGAAGGGGACCGCGGGGCGCCGCCCTTCGCCGGCCACGCGGGCCAGGTGGGCCTCGAGGCTGGAGGCCGCGGAGCGCACGCCCCCCGCGTCGCCGCGCTTGATGGCGGCCCGCAGGTCGCGGAAGGCCACCTCCACGGCGAGCGTGGCCTCGGCGTCGCGGGCCCGCAGGCGCGGCTCCAGGGGCTCGAAGCCCTCGAGATAGGCGTCGAGGACCATGCGGTCCGCCTCTGCCCCCCGGCCGGCGGCGAGCGCGGCCACCGCCTTGCTCACCATGCTCCGCGTGCGGTCGATGCCCACGCCGGTGGGGGCCTCGAGGAAGGCGGCCTCGCGTCTCACCCAGGCCACGGTGGCCGCGGGGTCGGCGGGGTCCTCCCGCCGCAGCGCGGCCGTCATCTCGCGGTCGGACCGCGTGGCCATGTCGGCCAGGGTGACGGCCACGGGGCCGCGCGCGGCCTCCCCCTCGTGGCCGAGACGGAGGACGTAGAAGGCCAGGTCCCACCTCTCGGCGGGGGACAAGGCGTCGAAGGACGGCATGGCCGTGCCGGCCACGCCGAAGGTCAAGGCGTTGTAGGCGCGGAAGGGCGAAAGGTCGGCCAGGCGCGCGGGATCGCGGAAGCGGGTGGGCGGGGGGTCCAGGGCGCGGGCGCGCTCGGTGTCGGCGTCGCCGCGCGCGCCGTGGCAGATCGCGCAAGAGCGGGCATAGAGCTCGCGGGCCCCGGCCAGCGAGGGCCGCCGGGTGGGCATGGTGCGCAGCCGGAAGACCGACACCGCCTCGTCGCGCGCGGCGCGGCAGGCCCGCGCCACCTCCGCGGCCGTGTCCCGGGCGCGCACCCGCGACTCCACGTCGGCGACCAGGCCCAGGAGGGTGTCGGCGGGAGCGGTCGTGGTCTGGGCCAGCCCGGCGGCCATCGACCGCGCCTCGGCGACGAAGTGGACCTGCTCCTCGTATTCGGCGGGGCTCACCACCGCGCCGCCGCGCACCGCCCGGGGATAGTCGCCGGCCACGTAGTCCAGGAGTGCCACGAGCCGGTGCGCGTCGCCGCCGTCGCGCGGCGAGACGGGCATGCGCGCCGCGCGGCGCCCCCCGCAAGCCGTCAGGCCACCGACGATCAAGGCCAGGACGGCCCCAATCTTGAAAATGAATTTCATTTTCAAGTTCAAAGGCTAACACCCGGGCTCGGAGCGCGTCAAGGATGGCAGCCGAAGGCCGACCGTGTCGCCCTTCAGCTCGTCTTGCGTGCCCGGAAGGTGATGGAGCGCACCCTGCCCGCGACGCTCTCCCAGCTCACGCCTGTGCGCCGCAGCAGCTCCGCCGCCTCCTCCGGCGCGGACTCCTTGAGGGCCGCGAGGAAATCCACGTCCTTGAGGACCTCGACCCCGCCCAGGCCGGCCTCGCGGAGCTGGCCAAAGTAGTGCTCGCGCAGCGCGGCCCCGGCCACGCAGCCGACATAGGCGTAGACGTCCCTCAGGGCGCGCTCGGGCAGCCGGCCGTCGAGGACGACGTCGGAGATGACGAGCCGCCCGCCGGGCTTCAGGACGCGAGCGATCTCCGCGAAGACCCGCCCCTTGTCGGGGACGAGGTTGATCACGCAGTTGCTGGTGACGGCGTCCACGCTCGCGTCGTCCACGGGCAGCGACTCCAGCCGCCCCTCGCGGAACTCGACCTGCGGCAGCCCAGCCTTGCGGGCGTTGGCGCGCGCGCGCTCCAGCATCTCGGGCGTCATGTCCACGCCGATCACCCGGCCCTCCGGTCCGACCTCGCGCGCGGCGAGGAAGGCGTCGATCCCCGCGCCGGAGCCGAGATCGAGCACCGTCTCGCCGCTCCGGAGCGCGAGGTGCGAGATGGGGGCGCCGCAGCCCAGGCCGAGGTCCGCGCCGTCGGGCAGCGCCTCGATCTCGTCCGTCCTGTAGCCGACGCCGAGCGATACGGGGACTTCCGCCGGCCCGCAGCAGCTCGAGGGCAAGCAGCAGCTTCCGCCCTCCTTCGCGATGCGGCCGTACCTCTCGCGCACCTCCGCCACGATCCGGTCCTTGTCAGTCGCAGGCGCAGTCATTCCGTCCTCCTCGAGCGTCCGCGCGGGACGCGGGGAAATTCCGTCATCAGATGGTCGAAAGCCCCGGGGCAACAGTCCTCGGTGGCCTCACGCACGGCGACCAGCAGGTCGGACAGCGCCCGCAGCGCCGGCCCTCGCCGCTCCGCCGGCACGCGCTCCAGGACGCTCCGCGCGAACGCCTCCTCCCGCCTCTCGACCTGGGCCGCGGCCTCGCGTCCGGCCGGGGTCAGCCGCACCCGGGCCGCCCGGGCATCGTCCCGGTCCGACTCACGCGCGACCAGGCCGGCCGCTTCGAGCCGGCCGAGGTTGCGGGTCAGGGTGGAGGCGGTGATGCCGAGCCGGCGCCCCAGCGCGGACAGCCGCAGCGGCCCCTCGGCGCGCAGCGTGTCGAGGGTCGCCGACTGGGCCACCGTGAGGCCGCAGCAGTTGACGTCGGCCCGTTCCGAGATCGAGAAGCGGCGGACCAGGAGCTGGATGGCCTCGACCAGGCGCCCGGCCACGGGGTCGGGTCCGGCGCCGCCCTTTCCCGCTCCCCGGCCCACGCGCCCTCCCTCTCCGGAATATACTTGTATGGTACAAATAAAGTTCCGCGCGCGTCAAGCGCGGATCGGGGAGAGACGCTGGGGAGGCCCTGCGATCCGAGGACCTAAAGGACCGACTCCATCTCCTCGACCACCGCCGCCGCCGCGGCCGCGGGATCGGCGGCCCCGGCGATCGGGCGGCCCACGACCACGTAGCTGGCGCCCGCGCGGAGGGCCGCCGCGGGCGAGGCCGCGCGCGCCTGGTCGTCCGCCTTGGCCCCGGCGGGGCGGATCCCGGGGGTCACGATCAGGAAATCGGGTCCGCAGGCGCCGCGGACGAGCTCGGCCTCGAGGGGAGAGGCCACGACGCCGTCCGCTCCCGCCTGCTGGGCCAGGCGGGCCAGGCGCTGCACGGAGTCGGAGACGGCGCCCTCGAGGCCGATGGCGCCGAGGCTCGCCTGGTCGTGGCTCGTGAGGATGGTGACGGCCAGCAGCCGGGTGCCCACGGCGGGCAGGGCGCCCACCGCCGCCTCCATCATGGCCTTTCCGCCGAGGGCGTGGACGGTCATGAGGGACACGCCCAGCCGGCAGGCCTCGGCCACCGCGTTGGCCACGGTGTTCGGGATGTCGTGGTACTTGAGGTCCAGGAAGACCAGCTCCCCGCGGCCGACGATCTCCCGCACCAGCTGCGGTCCGGCCGCGGTGAAGAGCTGGCTGCCCACCTTGAACAAGCCGACCCGGCCCGACCGGCGGTCCACGCGGGCGCGCGCCTCGTCCGCGGTGGCCACGTCGAGGGCCACGATGAGCCTTTCCCTGGCGGTCGCCGCCGGCGGCGTCACTCCCGCACCCCGAGCGGCGGCGGGTCGTCGGGGAAGGTCAACGCCCCCACCACGGCGTTGACGTCGCGCAGGCCGTGGCGATGCAGGTAGTCGCGCAGCTCGGCGAGGATGCGCTCGTACACGCCGGGGTCCACGAAGTTGGCGGTGCCGATCTGCACCGCGCGGCAGCCGGCCAGCATGAACTCCAGCGCGTCGGCGGCGCACCCGATGCCGCCCACCCCGATGACGGGGATGCGGACGGCGCGGGCCGCCTGCCACGCCATGCGCACGGCGATGGGCCGGATGGCGGGGCCGGAGAGGCCGCCCGTCCCGAAGGCGAGCCGCGGACGACGGGCCTCCACGTCGATGGCCAGGCCGAGGAGGGTGTTGATGCAGGAGAGCGCGTCCGCCCCCGCCTCCTCGGCCACGCGCGCGAAGACCGAGATGTCGGCCACGTTCGGAGAGAGCTTGGGGATGACGGGCAGACGCGTGGCCTTCCGGACCGCCGCCACCACCGCGTGGGTCATCCCGGGATCGCCGCCGAAGGCCATGCCGCCGACCTTCACGTTCGGGCAGGAGATGTTGATCTCGACCGCGGCGACCCCCGGCGCGTCGTCCACGATCCGGGTGACCTCCGCGTACTCCTCGACGGTGTCGCCGCAGACGTTCACCACCACCGCGGTGTCGTAGGGCGCGAGCCGGGGCAGGACGTCCTTCACGAAGGCCCGCACCCCGACGCCCTGCAGCCCGATGGCGTTCAGCAGCCCCGAGGGCGTCTCCGCGATGCGGGGCGTGGGGCAGCCGTCGCGCGGCTCCAGGTACAGCCCCTTGGTGACCAGCCCGCCCAGCAGGCTGAGGTCGAGGATCCCCTCGTACTCCACGCCGTAGCCGAAGGTCCCGGAGGCCGCGAGCAGCGGGTTCTTGAGCCGCAGCCCCGCCACGTCCACGGCGAGGTTCACGCCGGCGTCTCCTCCAGGGCGCGGCGCCGGGCCAGCGACGATCCCTCGCCCGCCCAGACGACGGTGACCGCGTCGAAGACCGGTCCCTCGGTGCAGGCGCAGCGGTAGCGCGGCCGCGCCTCTTCCGCGCGCTGGATGGGCACCACGCAGCCCAGGCAGGTGCCCAGGCCGCAGCCCATCCACGGGTCCAGGCTGACCTGCGCGGGGAGGCCCCGGCGCGCGGCCAGACGTGCCACCGCGTGGAGCATGGCGTCGGGCCCGCAGGCGTAGAGCGCGGGGGACGCCGCGCCGGCATCGAGGTACGCCTCGAGGGGTTGCGTGACCCGGCCGTGGTGGCCGAGGGTGCCGTCCTCGGTGGCGGGCACGAGCGGCACGCCGCGGTCCGCGAAGGCGGACCGGACCTGCAGGTCGCCCGCCGTGCGCCCGCCGTAGAAGACCCGGGCGCTGCGTCCCAGCCGCAGGAGCTCCTCGCTGAAGATCACGAAGGGCGCGATCCCGTAGCCGCCCGCCACCAGCAGCGCCTCGCTGCCTTCGGGGGGCGGCGTGAAGGGCCGGCCCAGCGGGCCCAGGCACGACGCGCGGTCGCCCGGACGCAGGTCGGCGAGGGCGCGGCTGCCCGTCCCCACCGCCTTCAGGAAGATCGTGAAGGACTCCTCGGCGGGATCGACGGTCATCACGGAGAAGGGCCGGCGCAGCGGCAGGTCCGGGGACGTGCCCGCCTTGATCATCACGTACTGGCCGGCGCGCGCGGCGTGCGCCACCTCGGGATGGCGGAAGGTGAGGAGCGCGTAGGGGCCGCCCTGCGGCGCGCGCGCGAGCAGGGGCACTTCGCGGTTCGCGGGCATCGCGGAATGATACCCTGCCCCAATGCTGCGACGGACGGTGGTGAGCGCGGCGCTGGCGTCGTCGCTCTTCGCCGCCGACGTCGTCCTCCTCACGCTGTTCTTGAACCCCGAGGCCACGCTGGCGCGCGAGGCCGCGCCGCTGGCGCGGGCGCTGCTGCTCCCGTATGCCGTGGGGGGCGCGGCGGTCCTGGCGCTCCTCGTCCTGGGCTGGACCGCGGTGCAGGGAGGACCACCCGCTCCCCGGCCCCCGCTGCCCGGGCTGCCCTGGTTCACGCCGCTGGCCCTGATCGCGGTGGGCGCGGCCGCCGCGCTCTTCTGGCTGAACCTCCTGAGCTACCGCTATTCGATCCCGACCGAGATGGTGCGCGCGGTGGCGGCCTCCGCCGTGGCCCTCACGGCCTCGGCGCTGGTCCTGCTCGCGGTGGAGGTCGACGCGCTGCTGTTTCCGCTGCGCGGGCGGGCCGCGGCCGCGGCCCTGGTGGTGCTGGCCGCCGCCGCCGCGGTGGTGGTGCCTCTCGCCGTGCGCCCCGGCCGCGCCGCCGCACCCGCGCCCGTGCCCCTGGCCACCGAGGCCATCCCTCCCGCGCGGAGGATCGTGCTGATCGGGATCGACGGGATCGGCCCCGACCAGGTGCGCGACGGGATCTCGCGCGGCACGCTGCCCGTTCTCGGCCAGGCGCTGCGGCGCGGGGCGCACGGGCCGCTGGCCACGCTGCGGCCGACGGAAGGGCCGCCCATCTGGACCACGATCCTCACCGGCCGGCTGCCGCGCGACCACGGGATCAAGAGCTTCGCCACCTATCGCCTCGCCGGCTCGCCGGGCGTCTTCGAGCTGCTGCCCAAGGGCGCGCTGGTGGGCGCGCTGGAACGCACCGGCCTGGTCAGGCGAAGGGCGGTGACCGCGGCGTCGCGCAAGAGGCGCGCCCTCTGGGACATCCTCAACGCCTTCGGGATACAGACGGGGACGGTGCGCGTGTGGGGGACCCACCCCCCGCAGAACGTGCAGGGCTTCGTGCTCTCCCCGTACTTCCACCTGCTGCGCCACGATCCCGCGCGGGTGGGCGAGGCGCTCCATCCCCCCGACCTGCTGCGCGAGGTGGCGGCCCGCGGGGTGGAGGCGGCGGACGTGGAGGGCGCGATGGTGTCCCGGTTCGTGGACCTGGAGGAGCAGATCGCGGGGGACACCGCGGCCTGGCGGCGCGAGCTGGTGGAGCGCGCGCTGGTCCCCGACATCACGTACGAGCGGGCGGGCGCGGTCCTGCGCCAGGCCTACGACCCGCCCTTCTTCGTCACCTGCTACCAGGGGCTCGACGTGGTGGGCCACGCGTTCACGCGGTTCGCCAGGCCCGAGCGCTTCGGGGACGTCACGAGCGCCGAGGTCCGGCGTTATGGGGCGGTCGTCGACCGCTACGCGGCCTACCTGAGCGAGCGGGTCGGGGAGGCCGCGGAGGCGCTTCGCCCCGGTGAGATCCTGCTCGTGGTGTCCGGCTACGGCATGGAGCCGGTGCGCCTGTGGCGCCGCGCGCTGTACGGCTTGACCGGGGAGCGGCCGGCGCCGAGCGGGACCCACGCCGCCGCCCCCGACGGCTTCCTGCTGGCCTTGGGGGACGGCATCAAGCCGGGCGCCGTGATGCGGAGCGCATCGGTCCTCGACGTGGCCCCGACCATCCTCTACCTCATGGGCCTGCCGGTGGCCCGCGACATGGAGGGCCGCGTCCTGGCCGAGATCGTCGAAGAGGACTTCGCGCGGGCCCACCCCGTCACGTTCATCCCGAGCTACGAGAGCCTGGCCGTCACCGGGTCCCGCGCCGCCGGCTCCGACCTGCCGCCGCTCCCCGACGAGGTCCCGTGATACCATCCGCCCGCCTTGGCCACGGTCGATGACTTCCTCACGCTCGACCTGCGCGTCGGGACCATCGTGGCGGCGCGCCCCCTCCGTGGCGCCCGCCGGCCGGCCTTCGCCCTGACCCTGGACTTCGGGACCCTCGGGAAAAGCGTCTCCAGCGCCCGCATCGCCGACCTGTACGAGGCGGACGAGCTGGTGGGGCTGCAGGTCATCGCGGTCGTGAACCTGCCGCCCCGGCGCGTGGCCGGGCTGGACTCGAAGGTGCTGGTGCTGGCCGTGGGGGACGGCAAAGGGGGGAACGTCCTGCTCATACCCGAGCGGCCCGTCCCCGACGGCGGCCGGGTGGCCTAGATGGGGACGCCCGCGGGTTTCCGGGAGAGGCAGGAGCTGATGGACGCGGCCCGCCTCTCCCGCACCCTCACCCGCATGGCCCACGAGATCCTGGAGCGCCATCCCGACATGGCGCGGGTCGTGCTCGTCGGGGTGCGCACGCGCGGGGTGCCCCTGGCGCGCCGCCTCGCCCGCTCCATCAAGAAGGCCGGGGGCGTGGAGCCGCCCGTGGGCGCCCTGGACATCACGCTCTACCGCGACGACCTCACGACCATCGCCCCCCACCCCGTGCTCAAGGGCACGGACATCCCCTGCTCCATCGACGGGCGCACGGTGGTGCTCGTGGACGACGTCCTCTACACCGGCCGCACGGTGCGGGCGGCGCTCGACGAGCTGATCGACTTCGGCCGCCCCGAGCGGATCAAGCTGGCGGTGGTCGTGGACCGCGGGCACCGGGAGCTGCCCATCCGGGCGGACTTCGTGGGCCGCACCCTCACCACCGCGCGCGAGGAGGTCGTGCAGGTCCTGCTGCGTGAGGAGGACGGCGCCGACCGCGTGGTCCTGCTGGAGCGCGCGCGGGCGCGGCGAAAGGGGAAGACGCCGCACGAGGGCAAGCCACGCCGGTGACCGGCTATCCCCATCGCCACCTCCTCGGCATCGAGCCCCTGGAGCCGGGCGACATCGAAGCCATCCTCGACGCGGCCGAAGGCCTGCGGGAGGTCCTGGACCGCCCCATAAAGAAGGTGCCGGCGCTGCGGGGCAAGACGGTGGTCAACCTCTTCTACGAGGCCTCCACCCGCACCCGGGCCTCCTTCGAGGTGGCGGAGAAGGTGCTCTCCGCGGACAGCCTCACCATCACCACCGCGGGCTCCAGCGTGCAGAAGGGGGAGACCCTCCTGGACACGGCCAGGAACCTGGAAGCCATGAACCCCGACATGATCGTGGTGCGGCACTCCGCCTCCGGGGCGCCGCACTTCCTGGCCCGCCACTGCCGCTCCGCGATCGTGAATGCCGGGGACGGCGCGCACGAGCACCCCACCCAGGCCCTGCTCGACGCCTTGACCCTGCGGCAGAGGAAGAAGCGGCTCAAGGGCCTGCGCGTGGCCATCGTGGGCGACCTGCTCCACAGCCGCGTGGCGCGCTCCAACGTCTGGCTCCTGTCGAAGATGGGGGCGGAGGTGGTCCTGTGCGCGCCGCCCACGCTGGTCCCGCCGGGGATCGAGACCCTGGCCCCCGTCACCTACCGCATCGACGAGGCGTTGGAGGGGGCCGACGCGGTCATGATGCTCCGGATCCAGCTGGAGAGGATGACCGGCGGGTACTTCCCCTCGGTCCGCGAGTACCACGCCCGCTTCGGCCTCACGGAAGAGCGGGTGCGGCGGGCCAAGAAGGACGTGCTGATCCTGCACCCGGGGCCCATGAACCGCGGGGTGGAGATCGCCAGCGAGGTCGCCGACGGGCCCTACTCCGTGATCCTGGACCAGGTCACCAACGGCGTGGCCATCCGCATGGCGGTGCTCTACATGCTGCTGGGAGAAGGGGGACGAGAGACGGAGCCCGAGCCCGCGCCGAAACGGAAACGGGACCGGGCATCGTGAGACTGGTTCTGAAGGGCGGGCGGGTCATCGATCCATCGCAAGGTATTGATGACCGGTTGGACGTCTTGATCGAGGACGGACGCATCACGAAACTAGCTCGGCCCCTCACTGGACGGGGTCGGACCATCGACGTGAGGGGCCTCGTGATATGTCCGGGATTCATCGACCTTCACACCCACCTCCGCGAGCCCGGGCGCGAGGACAAGGAGACGATCGCCACGGGCACCCGCGCCGCCGCGGCCGGCGGCTTCACCGCCGTGTGCGCCATGCCCAACACCGACCCCGTCAACGACGGCGCCGGGATCACGCGCGCCATCCTGGACCGGGCCCGGGCGGAGGGGGTGGTGCGGGTCCATCCCATCGGCGCCATCACCCGCGGCTCGCAGGGCGAGGAGCTGGCGGAGTACGGCGACCTGCGGGAGGCCGGCTGCGTGGCGGTGTCGGACGACGGCCGCCCGGTGACGAGCGCGCGCGTCATGCGGCGGGCCCTGGAGTACGCGCGCGCGTTCGACCTCACGGTCATCGACCACTGCGAGGAGCCCGCGCTCTCGCAGGGCGCGGCCATGAACGAGGGGACGGTGGCCACCCTCCTCGGGCTGCGAGGGGCGCCGGCGGTGGCCGAGGCGCTGGTGGTGGAGCGCGACGTCCTGCTCGCGGAGCTCACCGCCGGCAAGGTCCACATCGCCCACGTGAGCGCCGCCGCCTCCGTGGAGGCGGTCCGGCGGGGCAAGGCGCGCGGGGTACGGGTCACCGCCGAGGCCACGCCCCACCACCTGCTCCTCACGGACCAGGCGGTCAAGGACTCGGGCTACGACACCTCCACCAAGATGAACCCGCCCCTCCGGACGGAGGACGACCGCCAGGCCCTCATCGAGGGCCTGCGCGACGGGACCATCGACTGCATCGCCACCGACCACGCCCCGCACACCGTGGACGACAAGAAGGTGGAGTACGACCAGGCCGCGTTCGGCGTGGTGGGACTGGAGACCGCCGTGGCCTTGTGCCTCGACCGCCTGGTGGGCGGCGGGATCCTGGACCTCCCGCAGCTCGTCTCGCTCCTGTCCACGCGTCCCGCCCGCGTCCTCGGCCTGCCCGGCGGCTCGCTCGCCCCGGGGTCGCCGGCCGACGTCACCGTGCTCGACCTCGGACGGCGGGTCAAGGTGGACCCTTCCCGCTTCGAGTCGAAGGGCCGCAACACGCCCTTCGGCGGCTGGAGCCTCAAGGGCGGCCCCGCGCTGACGATCGTGGACGGGCGCGTGGCGTGGACCGCGCCGCGCCGGTGAGCGGCGCCGGAGAGGCCGTTGCCGACTACAACCGCCGGGTGGCGCGAGACCCCGCCACCGCCAAGGAGCAGGCGGCCTGGCTGCACGAGGCCTTCCGGGAGGCGGGGATCACGTTCGCGGGCGAGCCCATGCGCAGCTTCCTGCGGCCCCACCTGGTGGACCGCGCCGCCTGGAACGCGCTGCGCGACGAGGGCCGGGCGCTGCTGGAGCTGGCCGCGCGCGCGGCGCGCCGCGTGTTCGACGGCGACGTGGGCCGGCTGTGCGCCCACCTCGGGATCCCGGCCGCCCAGGCCCGATGGATGGCGCGGGACCCCGGCGAGCCCGACGTCGTGCTGTCCCGGCTGGACGCGTTCCTCACCCCCGAGGGCCCGCGCTTCATCGAGATCAACAGCGACGCGCCCGCGGGCTTCGGCTACGGCGACCGCATGGCCGAGGTCTTCCGCCGGCTGCCGATCTTCCGGGAGTTCGCCGCCGCCCACGACGTGGCCTACGTCCCTTCGGCGCCGCCGCTGGTGCAGGCCATCCTTGCCCAGTGGCGCCGCAAGGGCGGCCCGGCCGCCCCCGTGATCGCCATCGTGGACTGGGCGGACGTGAAGACCCGGCCCGACCAGGAGATCCTGCGCGCGTCGCTCCAGGCCGCCGGCGCGCGCTGCCTGCTGGCCGACCCGCGGGAGATGACGGTCCGCGACGGCCGATTGCGTGCCCAGGCCGGCGCGGTCGACGTCGTCTACCGGCGCGCGCTGCTCTCGGAGCTGGTGGAGCGCGAGGACGAGGTGGAGCCCTTCCTTTCCGCCTACCGCGACGGCCGCGCGGTCTTCGTGAACTCGTTTCGCTGCGGCCTCTCCGAGGACAAGGCCTTCTTCGGCATCCTCACCGACGAGGCCTTCGCGGGCCTCATGACGGAGGAGGAGCGGGGGCTGGTGGCCCGCACGGTGCCGTGGACCCGGCGCGTCGAGGAGCGGCGCACGCTCAAGGACGGGCGCGAGGTGGACCTTGTCCCCTACGTCCTGGAGCACGCCGCGGAGCTGGTCCTGAAGCCGGCCCACGGCTTCGGCGGCCAATCCGTGCTGGTGGGGGTGGAGGCCCCGGCCGACGCCTGGCGGTCCGCGGTGGACGAGGCCCTGACGTCCCCCTGGGTGGTGCAGGAGAGGGTGCGCATCCCGCGCGAGGAGTTCCCGGTCTGCGAGGACGGCCGCCTCGCCTTCGAGCCACTGGGCGTCAACGCCAACCCCTTCTACGCGGCCGGCGCGGAGGCGGGGGCGGTGGCCCGCGCGTCCCGGAGCGCGGTCATCAACGTGAGCGCGGGCGGCGGCAGCGTCCCCACATTCGTGGTCGGCTGAGGCCGGTCCGTGGCACGGAACAGGTTGCCGCTCCGGCTCGGCCTGACCCTTTCGCTGCTGACCGCCGGGCTCGCGGTTCTCCTGACGAGCGCGCTCCCGGTGGTGCTGGACCTTCGAACCGCGCTGCTCGTCTTCGCCACGGCGGCGGCCATCCTCTGCCTCGCCGGCCGCCGCCGGTCCCGGGGCGGAGCGCGCCGCCTCCTCGTCACGGCCCTCGCCGTCGGCATGCTCGCAGCGGCGAGCCTCGCCGCCTGGGACCTCACCCTGGCCTATCGCGCCCAGGAGGTGTCCTTCGCGAGCGGCGGCGTCACGCTGCGAGGGACCTTGTATCTGCCCCGAGGCGCCGGGCGCCAGCCGGGCATCGTGCTCGTCCACGGGGCGGGCCGGCAGACGCGGCGCGAGTACCGGTTCTACGCCCGCGCCTACGCGCGCGAGGGAGTGGCGGCGCTGGCCTACGACAAGCGGGGCAGCGGGTCGTCCGAGGGCATGTCGGAGCCCGCGGCGTACGAGACGTTGGCCGGGGACGCCCTGCGGGCGGTCGAGACCTTGCGCGGCCATCCCCTCATCGATCCGGGGCGCGTCGGCCTCTGGGGGCTGAGCGAGGGGGAATGGGTGGCGCCGCTGGCCGCCCTGAGGGCCGCACCCGCCTTCGTCGTGCTCGTCTCTCCTTCCGCCATGACGCCGGCGGAGCAGGTCCGGTACGAGGTCGGCGCGAACGTGCGGCGCGCGGGCTTCGGAGAGCCCGCGGCGCGCGAGGCGGCGGAGCTGTATGGGGCGGTCTCGCGCTTCGAGCGGACGGGACAGGGCCGCGACGAGCTGAACGGGCGCCTGCACGAGGCGCGCTCTCGGCCGTGGTTCGGGGCGGCGCGGTACCTGGAGCCGTCGGTGCCGGAGCACGGCCAGCTCACGCGCCTGCCCTGGTTCCCCGCGTGGAGGGCGCGGATGGATTTCGACGCCCTGCCCCTCCTCTCCGAGTTGAGGTGCCCGGTGCTGGCGCAGGTCGGAGGCGCGGATCCCAAGAACGACGGCCCCGCGGCGCTGGAACGAATCCGCACGGCTCTCGGTCGCGGCGGGAACACGCGGTTCACCGGCGTCACCTACCCCAAGGCGGCTCACGGCATGATCGAATGGCGCCTGCCGTTCGGCTTGCCGCCTCCCTGGCTCGCCTCGGGCTATCTCCGCACGCAGCTCGATTGGGTGCGCCGTCAAGCGAATTCCGGCGCGGCGGCCTCCGGCCGGCGGTGAGGCCGGACCGCGCATCACGCTCCGAGCGGGCGACCCGCGAGCCGGCCGCGGGCAGAAAGGCTTGACCCCGCGGGAGGCGCGTGTAAGATCGACGCCAGGCTTCCGACCGAGGACCGAACCAGGGACTGACTTGTCCAGCGCTCCCGCCTTACCCGAGAGCACGGCCCGCGAGGACAAGCCCTTCATCGCCTACGTCCGGGTCCTCCTCCGCTACCGTGCCATGGTGGCGGCCGTGTTCGTCTCCGCGGTGGCCCTGGCCGCGCTGAAGTCCTACACGTCCCGCCCCGTCTACAAGGCCGAGGCCCAGATCCTGATCGAGCGGGAGAACCCCAGCATCCTCACCTTCAAGGGCGTGGCCGACGTGAACGAGCGGGGATGGGCGGACGACTACTACCAGACGCAGTACAAGCTGCTGCAGAGCCGGTCCCTGGCGCGCAAGGTCGTGGCGGAGCTGGGCCTCCTCTCGGTCCCCGAGTTCGCGGCCGGCGGGGCGGGCCCGGAGGCCATGGACGCCGCCATCGACATCTTCCTCGAGAAGCTGACCGTGCAGTGGATCCGCAACAGCCGGCTGGTGACGGTGGGGTTCGAGTCGTTCGACGCGGAGCTGGCGGCGCGGGCGGCCAACACCCTCGCCCAGGCCTACATCCGCCAGACCCTGGAGGCGCGCTCCGAGACCGCCACGGAGGCGTCCCGCTGGCTGGCGCGCCAGGTCGACGACCAGCGGCAGAAGGTCGGGGCCGCGGAGGTCGCGCTGCAGGGCGTCCGGGAGAGGGAAGGCATCGTCAACATCGACGAGCGCCGGCTGCTCGTCGACCAGCGGCTGCGGGAGCTGGGCTCGACCCTGACCGCGCTCAAGAGCCAGCGCGTTCAGAAGCAGGCGCTGTTCCGGCAGATGCAGGGCGTGCGCGACCCGGAGGAGCTGCCGGAGGCGCTGCGCAGCAAGCTCATCGAGTCCCTGCGCGTCGACCTGGCCCGGCTGGACCGCGAGCTGGCGGAGCGCCGGCAGCGCTACCTCGACCAGCACCCCGAGGTGCTGCGCGTGCAGCGGCAGATCGAGGAGACGCGCCGGACCATCGCGGCGGAGTCGGCCCGCATCGTGCGCGCCGCGGAGAACGAGTACCAGGCGGCGGCCGCGCAGGAGGGAAGCGTGGCCTCCGCGCTGGAAGCGGCGAAGGCGGAGGCCCTCGACCTGCAGCGCAGGGCGGTCCAGTACGACTCGCTGAAGCGCGAGCTGGAGGCGGGCAAGGAGGTCTTGAACAGCCTCCTGGCGCGATACAAGCAGGCCGACGTGGCCCAGGCGCTGGAGTCCTCGAACCTCCGGGTGGCCGATCCGGCCACCGTCCCGCGCCACCCGATCCGGCCGCGCCGCGCGCTGGACCTCCTCATCGGCCTGCTGCTGGGGAGCGTGGCCGGAGTGGCCCTGGCCCTCCTGCGCGACCACCTGGACGACACGCTGAGGGCGCCCGACGACGTCCGCCTCGGGCTGGGGACGGCGCTGCTGGCCGCGATCCCCGAGCGTCGCGGGCCCGCGGCGGTCGAGGAGGGCGCGTTCCACGAAGGGTACCGCCTGCTACGGGCCGCGCTCGGGCACGCGTGGCGGGAGGGCGGGGCGCGCGCCGTCCTCGTGACCTCGACCGCGCCGGGGGAGGGCAAGACCCTCACCTCTGTCCAGCTGGCGCGGGCGCTGGCCTCCGCCGGCGAGCGCACGCTGCTGGTCGACGCCGACCTCCGCAAGCCCGAGGCCCACCACGTGCTGGCCGCGCGGCGGTCGCCCGGGTTGGTGGACGTGCTGGCCGGGGAGGCGCAGCTCCAGGACGCGGTCCAGCCGCTCGCCGGCGGCCTGGACTTCCTGGGATCGGGCGGTCCCGTGACCGCGGACCTGCTGACCGCCGATCGCGTCACGCCGCTCCTGGCCGAGGCGCGCCGCCTCTACCGTTGGGTCGTCCTCGACACCTCGCCCGTGGGCGCGGTGGCGGACGCGCTGGTGATGGCGCCCTCCACCGACGGGGTGGTGGTGGTGGCCGCCGCGGAGACGGTCCCGCGGGCCGCGGTGCGCCGCACCCTCGAGCGGGTGGCCGAATCGGGCGCGCGCGTGCTCGGCGTGGTCCTGAACCGGGCCCGCGTGGACCGCCACGCCCACGACTACGAGCACCACTACGGCCACGGCTACGGGGACTACCATCGCGCGCCGGCGCCGGCGGCGCCGGCGACCCCGCCGGAGATCGCCCCCCTCAAGCCCCGCGTGACCCCCTAGCCCGTGACCGGTCCCGTCCTTCCCATCGGGCTGACGGTGGCGGACGCGATGAAGAGCATCCTCGTGATGTTCTCCGCGGCCTTCTTCCTGTCGCTCGTCCTCACCCCTCTCGTCCGCGACCTGGCCCTGGCCCAGGGGTGGGTGGACCGGCCCGACGGCCGCCGCAAGACACACCGCCTGCCCGTGCCGCGTCTCGGCGGGATCGCGGTCCATCTGGCGTTCGCGCTTTCCTTCGGCGCCGCCCTCACGGTGTTCCGTGACACGGCGTGGATGGGGCCGCCGGTCCCGGCGGCCTTCCTGCACCTGCTCGCCGCCTGCACGTCGGTGATGCTGGTGGGGCTGCTGGACGACCTGTTCGGCGTCCCCCCGATGCTCAAGATCCTGGTCCAGGCGGCCGCGGGCCTCTACCTGTACCACAACGGCTACCAGATCCGCCTCATCTCCAACCCGCTGGGCGAGACCATCAACCTGGGCATCCTCTCCCTCCCCATCACGCTGCTCTGGTTCGCGGGGATCAGCAACGCCTTCAACCTCATCGACGGCCTCGACGGCCTCGCGGCGGGGGTCGGCCTGTTCTCGACCAGCATCGTGTTCATCCTGGCCTTGATGAACGACCGGTGGGAGATCGTGATGCTGTCGGTGGTCCTGGCGGGCGCGCTCCTCGGCTTCCTCCGTTACAACTTCGGCTCGGCCAGCGTCTTCCTGGGCGACTCGGGGTCGCTGTTCGTGGGGTTCGCCCTGGCCGCCCTGGCCGTGCGCGGGTCCACGAAGAGCTCGACCGCGGTCGCGGTCCTGGCCCCGCTCCTGGCCCTGGGCTTCCCGATCGTCGACACCTCCATGGCGCTCGTCCGCCGCCTCGTGGGACGCAAGGGCCTGCTGGAGGCCGACGCCGACCACATCCACCACCGCATCGTGCGCATGGGCCTGACCCAGCAGCGCGCGGTGGTCATCCTCTACGGCGTGACCGCGCTCTTCGGCGCGCTGTCCCTGCTCACCATGACCGGACAGAGCCACGCTACGGGCCTGGCCGCGGTGGTCTTCACCCTCGTCACCTGGATCGGGATCCGTCAGCTCGGCTATTCCGAGCTGGGGCAGATCCAGCGGCTCCTCAAGCGGGGGCTGTCGTTCGACCCGGCGACGTCGGCCGACGGCTCTCCCCTCGCCGAGGCGCGTCGCGGCCTCCTCGAGGCCAGGGACCTGCCCCAGCTCCACGCATCGCTGGTCGCCGCGGTGTCGGCGCTCCGGCTCGAGAGGCTGACGGTGCGGCTGCGGGCCCCCCGGCCCGCGCTGCCCGTGTGGGAGGCGGCCGACGCCGTCCTCGACCCTCGGCGCTCGTGGGCCTGGACCATCCCGCTCGTGAGCGGCGAGGAGCTGCTGGGCGAGCTCGAGCTGGTGGGGTCGCTCGGCCGGATGAGCGCCACCGTCAAGGCCGCCGAGCTGGTCGAGGTCCTGGCCGTGGACTTCGCGGACGCGCTGTCCCGCCTGCTGGCGGCGGAGGCTCAGGCCGTGCCCGCGCCCGCCCTCGTGGCCGGCGCGGACCCCAACCCGTCCTCCTGACGCCGCTCGACCCCGGCCTCAGCTCGGCCGGTCCACCGTCCAGTCCCCCAGCACGAGGCGGTCCATCCGGGTGCGCAGGAAGCAGTCCACGGCCTCCTCCGGCGTGTGGACGATGGGCTCGCTCTCGTTGAACGACGTGTTCAAGAGGATGGGCACGCCCGTCGCCTCCTCGAACGCGCGGATGAGGGCCCAGAAGCGCGGGTTGGTCTCCCGGGAAACGGTCTGCAGCCGCGCGGTCCCGTCGACGTGCGTCACCGCCGGGATCCTCGGCCGCTGGCCGGGCCGGACGGGGTGGACCGTCACCATGAAGGGGTCGGCCTGAGCGCCGTCGAACCAGTCGCCCACGCGCTCCTCGAGGATGGAAGGGGCGAAGGGACGGAAGGGCTCGCGGCGCTTGACCCGCGCGTTCAGGACGTCCTTGACCTCCGCGCGGCGGGGGTCGGCCAGGATCGAGCGGTTGCCGAGGGCCCGCGGGCCCCACTCCCCGCGTCCCTGGAACCAGCCCACGATCGCGCCGCGCGCGAGGGCGGCGGCGGTGTCGCGGTTCAGGGCCTGCGGGTCCGGCCAATGCCGCGCGCGAAGCGCATCTTTGCCCTGTTGCCGCGCGCGCAGGGCGGCGGCGATCCTCTCCTCCGAGAACCCGGGGCCGAAGTAGGCGTGGCGCATGACGAACCGGCGGGGCTCTCCCAGCTGTTGGTGCCAGACGTGCAGGGCGGCACCGAGCGCGGTGCCGGCGTCCCCGGCCGCGGGCTGCACGAAGACGTCGGTGAAGCCGGTCTCGGCCCTGACCTTCCCGTTGGCCACGGAGTTCAGGGCGCAGCCGCCGGCCAGGCACAGCGCCCGCAGGCCGGTCCGCTCCTGGAGCCAACGCAGCCGGTGGAAGAAGGCCTCCTCGTAGACGGCCTGCAGCGAAGCCGCCAGGTCGTGGTCCCGGTCCCGCAGCTCGGCGTCGGGACGCCGCGCGGGCCCGAACTCCTCCTCGAACCGGCCCGACCAGAGCGGGCCCAGGACGGGGGCGCCGTCGTCCCAGGACATGGTCACGCCCTCCGAGGCGTGGCGGAAGTAGTCCAGGTCCGTCTCGAAGCCGCCCTCGTCCGTGAGGCGGACGATCTTTCGCATCTCCGGCAGGAACGACGGCCGGCCGAAGGAGGCCAGGGCCATCACCTTGTACTCGTCCCCGTACGACGGGAACCCCAGGAACTGCGTGACGGCGGTATAGAGGATGCCGAGCGAGTGGGGGAACATCACCTCGTCCAGGACCTCCAGCCGCGAGCCGCGGCCCACCGCGGCCACCGACGACAGGAAATCGCCGAAGCCGTCGACGGTGAGGCAGGCGGCCTCCTCGAAAGGCGAGCAGTAGAAGGCCGAGGCCGCGTGTGCGCGGTGATGCTCCACGTTGTGCGCGGTGCCCTGGAAGCGTCCCCGGCCGAGGTCACGCAGCCGCGACGGCAGGTCGGCCACGTGGCGCAGGTTCTGCAGCCGGTCCTTGACCGCGGCCAGGCCCGGGCGCCGGCGGAAGGCGAACAGCGTCTTCTCCAGGAGGTGCGCGCGGGGGTCGCGCGAGATGGCCACGTGCCCGACGCCCGAGAGGCCGGTCCCCGCGTCCTCCAGGACGGCGGCGATGGCGCGGGCGGGGAACCCAGCCCAGTGCTTGACGCGGTTGAGCCGCTCTTCCTCCACTCCGGCCACGAGCGCGCCGTCGCGGATCAGCACCGCGGAGGCGTCCCCGTGGAAGGCGTTGATGCCGAGGATCTCCATCCTTCAGGAGGCCATGCCCTGGCGCTCCAGCCAATGGCCGAGGACCGCCAGCGCCCACAGCCGGACCCAGGGCAGGCGGCGCGACTCGAAGCGGCGGGCGAGCGCGCGGGTGTCCACCGCGGGCAGGGCCCGCGCGCCGTCGAGGGCGGCCAGGCCTTCGGCCACGAACGGCCGGAGCGGGCCCCGCATCCAGCGGCCCATGGGCAGGACGAAGCCGCGCTTCCCGCCCTGCGCGGTCCCCGGCGGCAGGAGATCGCCTGCGGCGCGCCTCAGCATCGCCTTGTAGCCGCGCCAGGGCCCGGTGGCCGCCGCTCGGTGGCGCAGGCAGGACTCGACCAGCTCGTGGTCCAGGAACGGTACCCGTAGCTCCAGTGAATGCGCCATGGACATCGCGTCGGCGTCGCGCAAGAGGGTGGCGCGAAGGTACCCGCCGAGCTCCAGGGCGCTGATCCGGCTGGGGACGGATGCCGCCGGCCCCGGGTCCTCCGCGCCGTAACCGGCGCCGGGATCGAGGCCCATCGACGAGAGCTCGCGGCGGGACCACAACGCGCGCAGCGCCTCGTACCGCTCGACGAGCGGCGCGCCGCGCGCCGTCATCTCGGCCGCCCGCTCGCCGGAGCCGCCGCGCGCCGCAAGCCGCCGCACCCGCGCGGGGAGGGCGCCGAGGAGCGGCGACCAGCGATGCGCGAGCGTGAGGAGGCGGAAGCTGCGGTAACCTCCGAACAGCTCGTCCCCGCCCAGGCCCGACAACACGACCTTGAGCCCGTGCCGCGCCACCGCTTGCGACACCACGAACGTGTTGACCCCGTCGGCGCTGGGAAGGTCCAGGGCCCGCACCGCCTGCGGCGCGAGTCCCGCGGCCTCGGCGTCGGAAAGGCGCAGCTCGCGGTGGTCGGTCGCGTACCGCTCGGCGACGGAGCGCGCCCGGGCCGACTCGTCCAGCTCGTGCTCGGCGAAGCCCACGGTGAAGGTGCGCAAGCGCCGCGGCGACGCGGAGGCCGCCAGGGCGGTCACGATCGAGGAGTCCATGCCGCCGCTGAGGAACGCGGCCACCGGCACGTCGGAGAGGAGGTGCTCGCGTACGGATCTCTCGAGGCGCTCCCGCAACTCGTCCGCGGCATCCGGTGCGGGAGCGCCGAGCAGCCGTTCCACCGATCCGGCCCGCCAATAGGTCCGGGTCTCCGTGACCTGCCCCCCCCGAACCCGCATCCACTCCCCGGAGCGAAGCGATTGCACACGGTCGACCAAGGTCTCCGTCTCCGGCACGGAGCCGAAGCGCACGAAGCCGGCCAGGCCAGGGGCGCTGGTCCGGCGCGGCACCAGCCCGGAGGCCAGGAGCGCGCGCACCTCGGAGGCGAAGGCGAACCGCCCCCCGCCCGTCCAGTAGTAGAAAGGCTTGATCCCGAACCGGTCGCGGGCGCACCACAGGGAGCGGTCGGAGCGGTCCCAGATCGCCACCGCGAACATGCCCTTCAAGCGCTCGAGGCACGACGCTCCCCAGGCCGCATAGCTGCGAAGGACGGTCTCGGTGTCGCTCCGGGACCGCCAGGAAACGTCTCCCAGCGCCCGGCGGACCTCGAGGTGGTTGTAGATCTCGCCGTTCAGCAGGATCCGGTTGCCCGTCTCGGGGTCGAGCATCGGCTGGTGCCCGGCCGCGCTCGTGTCCTGGATGGCCAGTCGCGTGCAGCCCAGCACGGCCGCGCCGTCGTCGCCGGTGGACGCCCTCTCGCAGCCCGAATCGTCGGGGCCGCGGTGGCGGAGGGCGGCCAGCATGCGGTGCAGCGCCGCCTCGAGCTCCTCGACCGGGGCCCGCGCCCAGACGCCGGCGATCCCGCACACGCCCGACATCTTTGCACATGTGCGGGCAGCCGATCGGCAGCGCGCGAGGGTCGCGGAAGCGCGGGCGTCGGCTTCCAGGCAACGCGCCCCGCGTGCCGCGCGCACCCGAGCGCCCCCGCCGGCCGGCTGGAGTCCACACCCGGTGCGCGGGCCGGTTGACCGTCCGCGGCGGGAGCGATACTGTCTCGCCGCCGGCGTGAGGGTCCTCCACGTCGTTCCCCATTTGGCGCGGGAGATGGGCGGCCCGGTGACGGCCGCCCTGGGCATGGCCGAGGCCCTGTCCTCGGCGGGAGTGGACGTGCGCCTGGCCGCCACCGACCACGGGCACCCGGAGCCGGCGCGCGCGGGCTTCGAGCTGCGCCTGTTCCGTTGCCGCTTCTGTCCGTGGCGATGGGCGCCGGGCCTGGGCCGCTGGCTGGCGCGCGAGGTGCGCTGGGCCGACGTCGTCCACCTGCACACGGTCTGGACGTACCCCACGTGGGCGGCGGCGCGCGCGAGCTGGCGGGCGGGCGTGCCCTACGTGCTGCGGCCGGCGGGCATGCTGGAGGAGTGGTCGATGGGGCGCCGGCCGTGGAAGAAGGCCGCCTACGTCCGGCTGGTCGAATCGGCCACCATCCGGCGAGCGGCCGCGCTGCACTGGACGGCGGCGCAGGAACGGGACCGCTCGGCGCGCTGGACCGGGGGACGGCCGGACATGGTGGTGCCGCTCGGCGTGGCGGCCGCCGCCTACGACGACCTGCCGCCGGCCGGCGCGCTCGCTCGCCGCTTCCCGGCGCTCCAGGGCCGGCGCGTGCTGCTCTACCTCGGGCGCGTGCACCCCAAGAAGCAGCCCGAGGTGGCGATCGGCGCGCTCTCGCGGGTCCGCCGCGAGTTTCCCGACGCGGCGCTCGCCATCGCCGGACCGGGCGAGCGCGCCTACCTGGACTCGCTGGCCGCGCTCGCCGAGGGCCAGGGTGTGGCGGGGGCGGTGCACTTCCTCGGGATGTTGCGGGGCCGCGAGGTGCAGGAGGCCTACGCGGGCGCGGCCGCCTTCGTCTTGCCGTCGCTGCAGGAGAACTTCGGCCTCGCGGCGGCCGAGGCCATGGCCGCGGGGTGCCCGGTGATCGTCAGCCCCCAGGTGGCGCTGGCGCCGCTCGTCGCTTCCCGCGGCGCCGGCCGCGTGGCGGAGCCCACCGTGCCCGCGGTGGCCGACGCGCTGCGCGGCATGCTGGCGGACGAGGCGGGCTGGCGGGCCGCGGGGCAGAGAGGGCGCGCGCTGGTCCTGCAGCGCTTCACGTGGCCGGCGGTGGCCGGGGAGCTGATCCGGGCCTACGAGCGCGTGCTGGGGCGCGCGCCGGCGGCCTCAGTCGCGCCTTCCTGACCGCGGGGCCTGCGCCAGGAGGCGCGCCAGCGCCTCCGCGTACAGGCGATGCCCCGCCGGCGTCCAGTGGAGGTCCAGGGGGAAATACAGCCCGCTGCGGACGCCGCGGAACTGCTCGAGGGGATCGACATACTCGGCGCCGTGGCGGCGGGCGAGCTGCCGGACCAGGGCCTGGAACCGCCCCTCTCCGGCCACGACGCCGGGGGAGACCGGCACCCCCAGCAGGCGGCGGACCTCCACCTGGTGAGGGTCCACCTGCGCCCCGTCGGGGACGACCGCGAACACGAGCCGGCAGCCCGCGCCGCGGCAGATCCGGGCCATGTCGCCGGCATAACGGTCGAGCTCCCGCCACCCTTCGCCCCCCGCGGGGACGTCGCTCCAGCGCGCGACCTCCGCGGGATCGGCGAGGCATGCGGCCACCAGGTTGGTCCGTGCCTGCCCGTACCGGCGCTGGAACTCCGCCACGCCCTGCGGCGGGTGGCCGCCGGGCGCGAATCGGTCCCAGGGAGAGGGCGGCGGGGGCGCGACCCGGCGGCGGAGGTCCCGGAGCAGGACGAACAGCCGGAAGCGATGGGAGAGCTTCCGCACGACGCCGTTCAGCCAGGGCGTCCGCTTCGTGCCCGAGGCGTCGTTGGCGCAGACGCTCACGACCGCCACGTCCGGCCGATAGCGAAGGGCCTCCTGGAGAAGGACGAAGTAGCCTTCGGGTCCCAGGCCGGGGCGGCTGAGGTTCAGGACCTGGACGTCGTCGCCGCGCGCCTTCAGCAGGGCCTCGAGCACGTCCGGAAAGATCGACCCGCGCTCGCATCCCTGCCCGAACGTGAACGAGTCGCCGATCACGGCGATCCGGGTGACGCCGGAGGGCTTCGCCGGCGTGTGCTCGTCGTCCCTCCAACCCACGCCGTTCGTCTCGTAGGTCAGGTCCCATCCCGTCTGGACGTCCCGCAGGCGGGCACGGGCCGGCAGGAGGTGGAAGCTGGCCGGGGAGAACGCGCCCAGCGCGCGCAGCGCGGCCTCCGCCAGCGCCGCTCCCGCGAGGATCCCGCCCGCGAGGAGCAAGGCCCGAGGCGCGGTGCCGCGGAACGTCAACCCCGGGGCCTCAGGTCGACGAGAACCATTCCGTGAGGCCCTGCCTCAGGCGCTCGCGGAAGCGCTGGAACGTGAAGCCCTCCTCCACGCGCCGGCGGCCCGCCTCGCCCATCTGCCGCCGCAGCTCGGGATCGCCCAGCAACCGGTCCAGCGCGGCCTCCAGCCCCGCCCCGTCGGGGAAGTCCACGAGCAGCCCCGTGCGTCCGTCCTCGATGACCTCGGGCGCTCCGCCCGCGCGGCCGCCGATGCAGGGCCGGCCGAACCGCATCGCCTCCAGGAAGACGATCCCGAACCCTTCCTGCCCGGAAGGAAGCACGAAGATCGAGCACCTCCGGTATCGGTCGGCCAGCTCCCGGTCGCTCAGGTCCTCCTCGAAGACGACCCGCTCCCCGAGGCCGAGGCTCCCGGCGAGCGCACGCAGGCGCGGCCCGTCCGAGCCCTGGCCCACGATCCGGTACCGCGCGCCGGGGTAGCGCGGCGCGACCCGGGCGAAGGCCGCGAGCGCGTGGTCCACGCCCTTTCGGAGCTCCTCCGCCCACAGGCGGCTCACCGTCAGCAGCTCCAGGTGGTCCTCGACCGGCGCGGAGAGCGCGGGGCTCGACGCCAGCCGGTCGAGGGTGGGGTCCAGCGCCGGCGGGAGCCAGCGCACGCGGTCCGCGGCGAGGCCGATGGACCGGCGGAGAGCCGCTCCGGTGTCCTTCGAGATCGCGAAGACCAGGCGCGCGCGCCGCGCCGCGAGGCGCCGGGAGAAGCGGCCCTCGTGCCAGGCCTCGGTGCCGTAGGCCACGAAGCCGTAGCCGCGCCCGACCAGGGGCCGGCACGCCAGGCCCAGCGGCGTCATCCCGAGCAGGCCGATGATGAGGATGTCGGGTCGCTCCAGGCAGGCGGCGGCCGTGCGCAGCGAGAGGCGGTAGGGGCCGCCCCCTCCCGCCACGAACCGCAGCCGCTTCCAGGGCGCCCCCGCGCGCTCGTAGTCGAGGCGCGAATCGTCCTGGCTCAGCACCCGGCCCTCGAACCCCATCTCGGCCGCGAGCTCGTCGAGGGCCAGGCAGAGGGTCCGGTTGAACCGCGGGATCCCGCCGTGCATCTTGAAGATCGTGGAGAGGGCCGCCACCACCCGCCGCGCCACCTGGTCGAGAGCCGCCTACTCCACGAGCCGCATGCTCGCCAGCCGCAGGGTGAGGTACAAGCTGACGAAGGTGAGGAGCAGCCCGCCCCACATCAGCGCCAGGTTGGACTCCGCGTAGAAGAGCTGGAAGACCAGGCTCAGGCCGAGCACGTATTCCGCCGGCGAGCCGGCCGGGTTGCTGAGCTTCTGGATCAGGAACCGGAAGCCCACGCCCACCAGGGCCATGCCCGCGATCACGCCCGCCGCTCCGAAGTTCATGTAGAACTCGATCAGCCAGGGCACGTTGATGGTGGTGTCGAAGTTCCGCGGGTGCAGGAACAGGTACCGCCGGCCGAACTCGTTGCCGAAGCCCGCCACCGGCTTCTCCGGCCAGAGGAAGCGAGGCAGCGCGCTGGCGAGCAGGAAGCCGTAGGTCTCCCCGTTCCAGTAGGGGACCATGCCCGGCGTCGTCTCCACGACGTAGGCGAACATCACGATGTGCCCGAGCCGATTCACGGAGGAGACCGCGGCGTCCGCCGGCTGCGCCCGCTGGAGGTCTCCGTAGCGCTCGGTCACGATCTCCGCCAGCGTCGTCACCTTGGTCCACACGTCGGTGGCCTCGAGCTCGGCGAGGCTCACGCGGCCGCGGTACTCGAACTTGACGTCGTTCAGCAGCACGAAGAAGACGGCGGAGGCGGCCAGGACCGCCCAGGGCAGGCGTCGGCGGACCTGCCAGTAGACGAGGGACAGGAAGACGACGACCACGAAGAACTCGTAGAGCGCGCCCGAGGCCAGGCGGCCGAGGAGCGCGACGGGCATGGCGAGCCCGAAGAAGACGAGGGCGTGGAGCCGGGGGAGCGTGCCCTGCAGGTGGCTCAGGTACAAAAGCCCCATCGCCACCCAGCCCAGGGGATGGAAGAAGTGGCCCACCGAGGGCGCCTGCTGCAAGGCGGGCAGGAACTGATGGGCGAGGTGGGCCGCGAAGGAGGCCCAGGCGACGTGACGCAGGCGCGCGGGGGTCATGCGGCCCGGGATGCGCACCGGACGCAGCCGGCGGAAGAGGAGCCGGCCGGAAAGGAGATAGGCGAAGTACATCACGAGCACGCCGCAGACCGTCAGCACGAAGGCCGCGGTGATCGCCTCCGCCGGCACCATCCGCCACTCCAGGTCCTCCGAGAAGGCGGGAAGGCCGAAGGTGAGGGCGTAGAAGAGGCCGCTCAGGGGCAGGAGCGGCAGCGGGGAGCGCGCCCCGCCGGCGAGATAGGCCAGCGCAGGGGCGAAGCCCGTCACCACGACGGCCGCCGCCAGGAGCCCCTGGCCGAGGGTGAGGCTCTCGGGGCGGCGATGGACGAGATAGGCCAGGAGGGGCGGCCCCACGAGGGCGAAGCCGATCAGGTAGCGCCGGAAGCGCAGGGCTGCGGCGTCGGGTTTCCTGGAGGCGATCGGCCGCGCCGCGGGGAGGGCCAGGCCCGTCGCCTCCGCCGCCGACGAGGCCGCGCCCGCGGTCATTCCCAACGACACGGTCGGCAATGATACCGCCGGCCGGGGCGCGGCGCTTCCGTCAGGCGCCGACGGGCTTGCGGAGCACGCCGAAGAGGTTCGCTCGAAGGCCCGCCGCGGCCGCCGTCGCGTTGACGGCCCGCTCGTAGGCGGTGAAGGCCAGGAACAGGACGCGCGAGGCCATGCCGTAGGACGGCTCTTTCTCCACCAGCCGGAGCTGCTCCACGACGAGCCCCGCCTCCGCGGCCAGGCGCCGGACCGCACGCCGCGAGTTCATCCTGTAGAGGGTGCGGTGGGGATCCCCCGCTTCCGGGGCCAGGTTCCGCAGCCGGTTGGCCACCCGGCGGTGGACCCAGTGGGGGGCGAGGGAGGCGGCCACGGCCACGTAGTGGAACCGGTTGGGCGTGCGGAAGACGTACGCGCCCCCGGGGCGGAGCACGCGCCGCACCTCGCGCAGGTGCGCGGCGGGATCCTCGACGTGCTCGATCACGTGGTTCGAGACGCAGGCGTCGAAGGTCTCCGTCCCGCAGGGGAACACCTCGCCCTCGAGCACGGCCGCGCTCCGCAGCGACTCGTTGGCGCCGGCCGCCGGGTCCGGGTCCAGGCCGTGGACCTCGCCCAGCGTGGCCAGG
>Ga0214472_10001017_pt1 | contig 32781 bp, 50 predicted proteins | sample RVTome_6_FD_207662 | JGI IMG/M metagenome (GOLD analysis project Ga0214472, IMG submission 207662) | Soil microbial communities from uranium-contaminated site in the Upper Colorado River Basin, Wyoming, United States - RVT140D175 | ecosystem: Environmental > Terrestrial > Soil > Contaminated >...
CTCCTGCCCGAGAGCCTCGCCAGGCTCGGTGATGCTGAACGTCAGCGCCACCTGCTCCTTGCCCGTGCTGGTCGTGCCGAGGTCTGCTGCGACGCAGACCGCGTTGTACTTGCCGTTGCTGATCATCTCTGTCCTCCTTCGAGAGTTGCGGAAAGCTGGCTGCTGAGTTGCGCCAGCCGGCCCGGGTCACCCCGGACCTGGTCGAACACGAACTGCGCCTTCTCCCGGATGTTCTTCGGGAGCGCTTCGATCTTCTCCTCGCAGCGCTTGACGAGGATGTCGTACGGTTCGGGCAGGCCGTCGATCACCGCCTCGATGTAGTCCTCCCAGGAGAGAGGCAGCGGATCGGGCAGTGAGTTGCGGTTCTTCGCCGCGTATGCCGGAGAGGATCGGGTCCGGATGAACCGGGCATCGCCGGTGTCGATCACCTTGGCCTTGCCCTTGTCGCCCGGCATCTTGGCGGCGCGGATGTCGAACGTCATGTAGAGCACGTCGTCCGCCCACTGGCGCCAGAGGTTCGCGGCGTTGCTGTTCTTCCCGGTCCACATGGACAGGTCGAACGTGTCGTAGTCGTCGCCGAGCGGGTTCGTCACCGTGTACTGCTTGGCGTGGAACAGCACGATGACGTGCATCCCGCGCTTGTGGCAGGCGTCGAGGGCTGCGATCAAGCGGCGCTGCTCCTGGAGCGACGCCGTGTAGCCCTTCTGCCATCCGCCGCCCACCTGCTCGATGGTCTTGACGCCGGCCTCTCGGCTGAGGTGCTCGAAGAGCAGCCCTTCCGCCCAGTCCATCGTGTCGAGCACGACGGTCTCCCGGTCGTGCTCCTGAGTTGCGACGTTCCAGGCGAGCGCCACGACATCCTCCCAGGTCGAAGGCACCGGGAAGACGAGCAGGTCGAGGTCGGCCCCGTTGCTGGGCATGAGCTTGCGGTTCAGCCCCATCTCGGCGCAGATAAAGCCGGGCTTCTTGGCCATGGCCCCGAACGTGGTCTTGCCGACACCGTCCGTGCCGTAGGCCACGATGCGCTGCGCTGGCTCGCCGCTCGCCGTGGTGACCACGGAGATGGGGGTCGAGTTCGACAGGTCCATCCGCTGTGCCGCGGACCCGCCGTTCGTGGGCTTCTGCGTGGCGGTCACCTCACCCGTGTTCGCCAGAACACAGGGGCTGCACTTCGGCACGAACTGAACGTGCGCGGCGCAGTGTTTGAGCTGTTCCATTGCCATCTAAGAGTCCTCCTGTTTCAGTTCACGGTCCGGGTTCTCGAGCTTCTGGTAGAGCAGCGGATCCTCCAGGGTCGCTTGCTTGGTGCAGACAGGGAAGAACTCGCACATCTTCCGGTAGCGTTCGCACGCTCCGGGTGACATGGGGAACGTCCCCTTTGCGCGGTTGTGCTGGATCTGAAGGCCCGTCTGCCAGGCCATCTCCTGGAACTCATTCAGTTCTCCCTCCGTGCGCTGGATCTCTCCGCGCACGAAGTACTCGTCGACCTTGTCGCGGATGTCGTCCTTCAGACGGAGGCGGAACTGCTCCGGCGTCTCGTCCCGCTCGTGCTGTCCGGCGTACAACTCGCCGTCCCGGTGCCCGACGCACTTGTTCTTGCACCGCTTGTTGCACTTGTACTTCTTCGACTCCTCCGGGGTCTCCCGGAAGGGCCGAAGCGCGGGCTTCTTCAGCACGTCGTAGATCACCCCCTGGACAGGCAGCTCACTGACCACCGATCCGCCGAGCCAGTAGCAACTGATCTGCGGATCAAGACCGAGGCCCTGCCAGTAGGTGGAGCCGGGTCCGATGTCCTGGCTCGAGGTCTTGTGCTCGACCACGAGGTGCCGCCCGTGCTCGTCGAGGACGCCGGCGTCGATCACGCCGGCGAGATCCCAGGTCTGCGACTGCCCGCCCGTCTCCGGGTTGATGTGGCGGATGCGGAACTGCTTCTCGACGTAGATGATGGTGTACCGCTGATCGCACCAGCGGACGTGGTAGCCGCGCATCAGTTCCTCGGCGCGCACCAGGTCGAAGGGGTCACACTCGCGGCCCGGGTCGCTCGCCCGCATGCCCTGGATCGCCATGCGCAGGGCGTTCAGCGGGTCCATGCCCCAGGAAACAGGCTGTCCGATCTCCCTGTCTTGATGCTGTTCGGCGATGACCTTCATGGCCGACCACCACACCTCGAGGCCCGCATGCAGCAGGGTCCCGAAGCGGAGCGGGCCGGCGACGTCGGTCGCTCGGTAGCCGAGGTCATACTGGTAGTGGAAGAGCCGGTCGCACCGGTCCTTCACGGCCAGTCTGGTTTTTGTGAGTGGTTCTCGAGCCACGTCTGTCTCCCGTGAAAAAGACCCACCCACCCCCGCCTGGTAGCATGGAGAATGTGGAGAAAACTCGCCGGCAGGGGCGGGTGGGTGGTGAAGGTTCTGGGGCCATGCTCCCCGCAGTAGATCGACTCAGTTGTCGGAGATCAACGGTCCGGGGTGATCGCCCGCCATGTAGATCTTCAGACAGCGCTCGCGGATCAGCGGCCAGACGCGCGCCGCCAGCTCGACGTACTCGTCGAACTGCGCGCACAGCTTCGGGCTGATCGTTTTCAGTAGCGGATCGAGATGCGCCTCGATCTTCGGGTTGAACTCCCGTGCGGTGAGGGCTGCGAGGGAGGCAGCCATGACCTGCTTCAGCGCGGCATCGAGCTTCTGTCTCTGCTCGAGCTGGCAGGCGTTGCTGAACGCCGAGACCGAGGTCTCCATCTGGAAGAGGGCGATCTGCTTGCGCGCTTCCTCGAACTCTTCCGGTGTCACGTCCTTGAAATTCACGTTGACGCTCCTTGCATCCACAACCAGATGATCACGACCCAGACCAGGAGCGCGATCATACTGATTGCCACGTTGTGAAGCGCGTTCTGAGGCGGAGGTCTCGTACCCATTATTGCCGGGCCTGCTTCTTGGCGTGCGCCTTGGCGCGCTTCCAGGTGGAGCGGTTGGTCAGGGACCAGCCGGCCTTGAGGCGGGCTTTGACGGCGGTGTCCTTGACGCGGATCACCTCCAGGCCCTGCCCGTCCTCGAGGTTTCGCTTCATGGTCTTCATCAGATGAAGTCTGCCGGGAAGTTGCTCTCGAAGGCCCGGCACTCCGCCTTCATCAGTGCGTCGGCGTGCTGGTCGAGGATCTGGTCCACGACTTCCTTGGGGAGCTTCGTCAGGGCATCGCCGATGAGCTGGGCGAGCTGTTTGATGCTCATGTAGGCGTCGGTCGGTCTGTACTCGTTCTCTCCGAGGGACACGCAGCACTCGCGCCCCCCCTTGCTGGTGTCGAGCAGCAAGACCGAGAGGTCTTCCTTGGGGCCGACCCAGATGGTGCCCCACCCTTCCAGGCGACCGTGTTCCATGGTCCCACGCTCGATGGTGGTGTAAGTTCCTCTACACATAAGAGTCCTTTCTGTTCTAGTTCTCGTCGTCCTGCATGAGCAGCTCCGCCTCGCGGCGGACCATGCGGTCATCTGCTTGCTCGAAGAACTGCATGAGAGCCTCGAGCGCCGCTCGAGCGGCAGCTTCCGCGGCCGGCAAGAGCCGGTATGGACGTGGGCGGATCAGCGTCACGAGGTCGCAGCCCGGTGCAGCGGCCAGGAGTTCAGCCAGACGGTCACGCCTCTCGCTGAGGGTATCCATCCACCACTCGAGGCGACGTGCGACGCTCTCCACGGTGGTCGAGAGCATGTTCTTCTCAGCCCGCTCCAGGGCCCGCTCGTAGCGGGCATCCTCGGGCCGGTTACCGGGCATGCGAGACTCCTCGCAGCCGGGCGGTAGGTCCCAGCCGAATCGTTCCATGTCAATCTCCTTTCTCGCCGCTGTCGCGGCGGCAGTGTTCTTCGTGGTCGTCGCCGGCCATGAGCCAGATTCCCACCCAGGCGAGAATCAGGGCGGCGAGCCAGACGAGCGCCAGGCCGAGGATCAGGTAGGCGATGGTGGTGGTCATCACTCAGTCTCCAGCAGTCCGGTTGCGCAGGTCCTGGAAATAGTTCAGGGTTCCGCGCAGCTCGATGTCATCTGCAAGAGCATCGGCAGCTGCCTTGACGGCGGCTCGTTCCAGGTCGTCATCGGAGCTGGTAGCGGTGATCCCATAGTCCGCCGCGACCTCCTGAACGCTCCGGCTGGCGAACCAGTCACCGGCGTCCCACTGCTCTCGCGACGCCTCGACGGTCATCCACGACTCCTGCGGGTCGCTGTCGTCGCCTGTGGATCGCTCGTCGTCTGCGAGGATCGTGAAGCCGAGCCGGTGCGCCTCCGCCCGGGCATCATCGATGGTCGCGTACTCTCCGTGCGCGGTCATGCACTCGTCGTTCGTGGTGCCGAGCCATCCATCGGTGCACGGCTCGTGCGACTGGTTCTTGCATCCAGGCTTGGCCCAGATCTCCATCCGGCGTGTGTCGCCGCGCCAGTTGCCGTGGTTGTCCTTCTTGTCCGGTCCCACGTACTCGGTCTCAATCAGGTACATCATCACTCAGTCTCCTCCGGAGCCAGGCACGCACGCCCCTGGATCTCTAGCTCCGAGATCCACTCGCTGAGTTCCTCCTCGGTCACAAAGAACCAGCCAGAGTCTCCGGTCCCGTGCAGGATGCCGGAGGGGCACACTGAGACCGCGTCCCAGTTGCCCCACTCGGCCAGCGCCTGCTCCCACGTCTGGCCGCCGTCTTCGTTGGTCTCGCAGGCGTCCCAGTCCTCCCGGATCTTGAGGGCCTTAGCTGTTGCCGTCATCTTCATCAGTATTCCTCCTTCAACAAGATCGTCCCGTCAACACACCAGCAAGTGAACGGCAGCAGCTCCTCGGGAAAGTCGCTGTACCCGATGACCTGTCGCGCAAGCACCGTGGACTTGTTCGGCGTGTCGGACCAGCAGCGAGCAATCCAGCGCTGCCCATCGCTGTGGCGCGCCAGCTCCCAGACCTGGAAGTTCCGCGTTCCGGCGAGCTTCCTGCGCACCTTCGGCTGCCAGGAGCCGATGAGGTCGATCAGCCAGTAAGCGCCGCACGTCTCCGCGACGTAGCGCATGCCCTCGGTGTAGACCACGGGCAGGAAGGTGTGCCGGAAAAACTGCTCCGATCCATTCGTCTGGCGCATGTACTCAAGCACCAGCTCGGCCTTCTCGGAGCTACTCGTCATCGTGTTTTCACTCATCTCTCATCTCCATGTCTCCGTTTTCCGAATCTCGATCTCCTCGCGGAGATCCACGGCGCAGGCCCTCAGCTCGCGCTTCAGGCTCTCGTCCTCCTCGCTCCCGCTGCCCTCCCAGCTCTCGTACTCTTCCGCCGACTCCACTAGCTCGTCCAGCGAAGTCGAGACGTGCACGCGGGGCTTGCCGCTGCTGTAGGTTCTCATCACTCAGTCTCCATCATCGGAACAGGTTCGCGCTTGCGCAGCCGCGCAGCCGTCCTGATGCGGATGTCTCGCCCCGTGGCGAGGTTCGTCGCCCACCAGCCGCCGAGGTGGTGGACGGCGTAGATGCGGACCGTGGTCAGCCTGCCGCTGACCTTGGCGGTGTAGTCACCACCGAGTTCGATCTCGTGCTTGCGCATGCTCAGTCTCCTGTTGCTATCCGGTCGCCAATCCGGGTGAGGCGTAGAGGCGGGCCGGCCAGTGGAGAAATATCGCACGTCAGAGCCGACCCGCCAGGATTGCCTGTTCGGGAACGAAGACGTTCCCCCGTGCGAACGAATCTACTTTCCGAAGCTCAGGCGTCGACCACCGTGCACAATCATGCTGTGCGCAAATCGCAGATCCCCCAGCGCCACGGCTTCCTCTAACCTGATCGCGCAGGTTCCGATCCGCCGGAATTCATCCTCAGCGTAGCAGACGTCAACCATGGGTTGCGCGTTGCCAACGCAAACCCATTCACTCACAACAATTCCACCGTGAGCCGACTTCGACCGGTACAGCTTCAGAGTCGTCTCGCCGTAGCCTTCTGGGTCCTTCCAGGTCGCCGTAGCATCGGGGCCCTTGTCCAGGCTGGAAAGCGCGATCATGAAGAGGTGCGCTTTCTTCTCAGCGTAGACGACCTTTTCTTCCAACTCAGCCCGGGTCAACTTCGTTTTCATTTTTCACTCTCCACTGCTACCAGCAGCACAAGCGCTGCTCGTTGTTCGTTTCGCACAGTAGAGAGGGAAGTCGGGGCGCCCCTCGATAGGAGCGCCCCACGACGTTCAGTTGACGATCGGCATCAGCGTAGCCCTTCGGCCCAGCGCATCGTCGACATCCAGCCCGACCGGCTCGATCCCGATCGGCAGACTGTACGGGATCGGCTCGACGATCACCTTGCCGTCCACGGCACGCCGCCGCTTGAAGCCGTTCTTCTTCAGCCGCAGCTCCACGCCCTCGACGCCGAAGGCCTGAGAGATGCGCCACAGAAGCGCCGCGTTGATCTGCAAGACCAGGTCGTCGTCGGCCTTCTCTTGCCAGACCTCGCTGACATGCGGAAACGTGCCCTTGAGCGCGTCGAAGGAGACCTGACCCAGCTTCTTCGTGAGAACGGAGACGTTCCCGTTCACGGTGATGCTGTGCCCCGTACCCTTCGGCTGAGCCAGAGCCATAGTCACCGCCGCCGCCGGCAGGATTGTCTCCGGCAGCTCCAGCTCTTCGTCACTCACCGACACAATCGGCACCTCGACGGCAATCCTGCCGTCCGTTGCCCTCAGCATGCCAGCCTTGAAGTCGACCTGGACGCCACCAAGGGCGTACCGGCGGCTCGCCTCAGCATCGCAGACCTTTTCGATCTGCATTTCCTTGTAGAGTCGCATGATTCACTCTCCACTGCTACGGCAGGTCCTATTACCTGCTGTTGTTCGTTGTTCAGCTCGTGGAGAGGGATGGGTGCCCGGGCTGCACCTGCAACCCGGACCCCGAAGCATGCTCAATCGACGTCGAACAGGATCGACCCACGGAACCGGACCGTCTTCCCCATCAGCTCCAAGGTCGTATCCATGCTCGACCAGCCACTGTCGACCAGCAGCGCGTACTTCTTCCCCGCCCGCTTGCCCTTCGTGCTCGTCCGCACCACCACCGCGTCCAGGTTCACCGGGAACTCGACCGTCAGGACCTTGCCCTTGTCGTCGATCTCGGCGTTCAGGACCGGGCCGCTCGTCACTCTGTCGACCAGCTTGATCTTCGTGCTCTTGCTCATGATCTACTCTCCACTGCTACCGGTGCGCGAAATTGCACACCATTGTCTGATCTCTGGAGCATCGGAACAGGCCCGAACCAGCCCTTTTCGGGCCGATTCGAGCCGATTCCACAACGCGTTTCCCCTACCCGACCCATCCCCGAAGGGACGGTCTCCAGTTCTTCGTGCAGTTCCGCAGGCTCACGCGCCGCGGCCGCTGCATCCGGCGAACTGCTTTCTCCAGCCCGGGCCAGTACTCGGTTCCGGAAACCTCGAACTTGTCGCCGTTCACGAGCTGCACACTTCGGCCCTTCGGCCGCTGCACCAGCTCTGTCTTGCTGACCAGCTCGCTCTCCGTCCTGGAACCGTCCCTGCCGTACGTTACGATCGTCGCCATTGTCGTATCTCCATGCTACCATGCCCGTTAGGGCGGAAAAGGTGTGGGATTCCTAGCTGCTACCCTTGCAGCATCGGATTCAGGGCGTCCCACCGCTACCCCGTAGCAGTAGATTCACTAACAGTAATCCCCAAGCGCCTTTACAGACCCTTGAGCCTTACTGTCGAGCGCCATTTCCAAGTTACGCTCGCTGCCGCTTCAAGGCGGCTCTCCCAGCCCACTGGTAACCTAGGGCGTGTATTGCCGGGTCTATGTCCTCGCGCCCAACCAGCACTTGCCGGCCACTCACACCAGAGTGTCATCGGGTCCCGTCTCGGCCAGTGTGCTGGCCACGGCTCGCCCGATCGGTGCGCGATTCTGCATCTGTGGGGGGAGCCGCTGCGGACCGATCTGGGGGATCGGGAGCGGCTCGACCCTTCCGCCATCCAACAACCGGCGCCGAACGGCCCGCCAAATGCAGCATGGAACACGCACGAGGGGGGGGGTCGGTTCTGCACCTGCGCGCGGGCGCCAGGAGTCCCTTAAGTTGCCTGCTCGCAGTGGAGGGAGGGACATCTGGACGGAGGTGCGGCGGTCCTGGTTCCACGTGGAACAGGGAGTGATGGGCGGAGGGAGGGGAGCTGGGGAGCTGGTGCAGGGAGGGAGGGGTGCGGAGCTGGTGCAGGGAGGGGAGCGGAGGTGGGGAGCGGAGTTCGCCGTCCCGGGGGTCAGGTTGATGATAATGAGCGTGTCAAGTCTGAAAGGGAGGGGAGAAATGGAAAATCGTAGGTGCGACAACAAACCGCAGGTGAGGGAGAGAAAGGTGGTGGAAGTCGGACAGGAGGGGGCTGGAACTCGGACAGGTGTGGCGGATTGTCGCAGGGGTGGTTCAGGAACGGAGGCTGAGAGGGGGTCAGGATGGTACGGTATGGGTGTGGTGATTTGTCGCAGGCAGGAATGGAAGGCGGACAGGTTATTTGTGGAACTCGGACAGGTGGGGCTGGTAGGTTGTGGGCAGCTGGCGCGGCGGTTGGAGAGAGGGCTGGCTGAATGACCGACCAGGACGACCGGCGGCTGACGCGGATTGAGGGGAAATTGGACACGCTGGGGGAGCTGCTGATCAAGACGACAGCGAGCTTGGACAGTCACATGGTGATGGAGGACGAGCGTTTTCGTCCGCTCGTGAGGAGCCTGGAGCACATCAGCCGAATCGGCACGGACATCGCCCTGCTGAAAGCGGCGGAGGAGCGGCAGACGTGGTGGAACCGGAGCATGGTGCTGGCGATCCTGGGGATCGTGGCGACGTGGATCGCAAGCAAGCTGAAGGGGTAGGGGGCGCGCCGTCGGAGTGGGACGATCAGGCGTCTGAGCAGCGCGTATCCATCCAGTAGCCGCAGCGCTTGCAGATCCAGCGGATCCATTCCTCATCGAGTCCGAGGTCGGGCGGGTTCAGTGGACCGGGCGGCGGGCCGCCGTAGGATGGGAAGACCGCCTTCGTCAAGAGCTGGCGACGGAGGTCCGTCGAGTCGCACTTCGGACACTGCTCGTTCTGGGGGAAGTTCGGGAGCGTCATGGGGTTCCTTTCGGGTTGTCGATGGCGGTCATCTCCTTCATCACGCGTATGAGCATAGCGTCGATCTCGTGGATCTTCTTGGCGGCGAAGTGCAATTCCGCATCCTTGCGCTCCTCGAGCTGGCTGATGTACATCCGGAACTCTCCGTAGGTTCCCTCACCGGACCCGTCCATGCAGCTATGCCGGCAGAGGAAGCGAATGCCGGACTGCTGGTCTCGCTCGAGGTGGGTGGGGTAGGGGTGATCCAGCGGAAAGTAGCACAGGGGGCAGAGTTCCTTGTCGTCCATCACTCCTCCTCGACCGGCTCATCCGGCTCCACCCACGGGACCTCGCGGAGCGTCGCCCCGCAGTAGCAGCAGAACTTGAAGCTGTCGTCGCTCATGTTGCCTCCCTCACCGAGCACGCGCTCTTCGGTTTCCAGACGGCAGCGACGTGCCGCGCCAACGTGAATGGAATGATCGCGATCATGGCCGAGGCGGCCTTGCGCTTGGATGACTTCGACGAACTCGTCCTCGATATGCTCGAGCTTTCGTGAAACCAAGTGCCGCCTTGATTGATCGCTGAATCCCGGAAGCACCCGGAGCCGTTTTCCTTGTAGTCCGGCCGGCCGTACTTGCTCCAGTCGAGTCCGCCGACCTTGGCGCGCTTTGTGGGTTGCGGCATCAGCGCCGGAACGTCTCCCCACAGGTAATAGCTCCCGTAGTGCCACCGGGCACGACCGACCCACTTCTGAGCGCCGCATACGTTCTCGACGACCATCGGGATCTTGCGGCCCGCCGCCCCGCACGCCTCACGCTGGATGCGGAAGCACGCCTCGAACAGCGAGTTGTCGGGAGGCGGTAGCGCCTTGGCGCGCTTCCACGGCATCGCGCGATAGCTGTACGCCTGGCAGGGCGGGCTTGCGACGATCAGCGCGGCGTCCTTGAACTGCGCACCGTGGAGCGTGAGCACGTCCTGGAGCACGAGCTGCGCAGGATACTCGTGGTCACCGTACTGGTGCCGTTCGACGTCGAAGCCGACTACCCGGTAACCTTCTGCGAGGCCACCTTGAGCCCACCCGCCCAGGCCACAGAAGAGGTCTATCATCAGAGGTTTCACGCCTCCCTCACGGATTCATCCATGTCGATCCGAGCATCAGCCGCCCGCTGATCTCATTCCCGCCACCATCGTGGTACGCCTTGACCGGAAAACGATCTGACGCCATCGACCCATTGTTCCTCCCGATCGGGTTGAGATCGACCGCAACCGGGTTGCGCCCAGCGGTGTAGGTGCTGCCTTTCGAATAGAGCCGCTCGACGGCGGAGATCTTGACGAGCGAGCGGTCGCCCTTGTCTGCTGGCATGAGGAACTCGCTGCCAACAACGAGGACGTCCCCGTTCGGCGTGCCGGGCTTGTTGGGGTTGCCCTCCTCGTACTCGGGCCAGATCACGATCGCCCCGGTGCCCCCGTGAGTCGGGTCGTCAAAACTTACTTTCGTCCGCTCGATGAGCGTGCGGCCCTGCTGCCCGCTAATCGTGATGGCCGATCCGCCATCGCCAAGGCAGACGTTCTTGATCTCTGTGTCGAGGAGATGGAGCCTCCCGGTAGACGGCCGCCCGTTGTTCTCGTTGATGCGGGCGGTGCACTGGACGGCGGTTCGGCCGCAATTCTGAATCAGCGCGCCATGGATCGACACGCCGAGCGAGCCGGAGTTGTGAAGGTAGAAGGCGTGCTCCCAGCAGATGTTCTCGACGCCGCCGCCGCGCCACAGAAACCCCGATGCGCGGTTGCCGAGGACTCCCCACTTGCTTTGGTAGCCCGTGCGGGCCTGGTGGTCCCAGCCGCCGTTGATCCAGCAGTTCAGGAAGGTGTGGTTCTCGAAGTCCTCGTCCTGGCCGACGTGTTGGTGAGCGTTCATTAGATACATGATCGCGCTTCGGTAGCCTGCCTCGATCTGGATCCCCTCGAAGACGATGTCCCTGTGAGTGTCCGGGTACGTGAAGCCGAGCGTATCTCCTCCGCCGGTGCGGTGGATGGTGACGACGCCGTCCTTGCTGGCTTCGGCCGTGAGCGGGTGGGCGCTGCCGTTGATGCCGCGGAGCAGCGCGGGCCGCATGTTGCGGGTGATCCCTGGAGGCGGGTAGCGACCGGGCGTCAGGAATGCCTGGCATCCGACGTCGCCCTCTTCGAAGAGCCACTTGATGGGGTTCGGACCCTCGTAGACGACAGAGGTGTCGTGCTTCACGTCGTTCGGGGTTGCGATGTACTTGGTTGTCATCAGCGGGTCTCCTCGGTGATCTGGTGCGGGAGCTTGAACGTGGTGTATGCGGTGTGGACGGTGTAGGCGTAGGCGGTGTATGCGGCGGAGGCTGCGGAGGCGCAGGCGGCTTGTGCGGACTCGTGCCACAGGATCCAGTCCATGGAGCCATCGCACGCCCCGAGGGCGTCAATGCGGGACTTCAGCGCCAGCATCCGCTTGTTGGTCGTGCTAGTCGGCATTCGGGGCTCCTACAGGAGTTTCTTGTTCGGCGGGATCGGAAGGATCACCTCACGGCCCCGCAGGTCGCGAGGGGTGGCTATGACGATGATGAGCTGCGGCGGCAAACCATTGTGAGGGATGAGCGGTATTGCCTCATACTGCCAAGCGCTCATGACTCCGTGGCCGATGATCATCTGGTTAGCCTTGGGTCCCAGCAGTCCTTCGATCATGGTGTTGGTGCGGATCAACATCTCTTGCGGATCGAGTCCGTGTGACTTGCACCAGTCCGTTGCGAGTCCCAGCACATGCATGGGAAGTCTATCGGTCATTCGGGGGCTCCTTTCGCAGGCTTGTTCCTCATGTCGGACTCCAGCACGTCCAGCAGCCGCGGCCAGAGCGTGAGTTCCACCTGCGCGATCTCGTGGTCCGCCGCTGCCGTGATGTCATGCCGCATGCGCATGCGCAGGCGTAACCCGATGACTTCCTCGTGCAGCGCGGTGTAGAGGGCCTCAGTCCTGCGCTTGCTGAGCTTCATCGCTCCCCCTTCGGCGGGTCAACAAATGGAAGCCCCAACGCCTCAGAGCAACACCGCTGAGGCTCATCACTCTGGAAAAAACCGTTGATGATACGATGGCACTTGGGACACTCCATGTCCCCAGGCATGGGACGATTGCGGCGCTCAGCATCGCGTCCCTGAAGAGCATCGCTTAGGTTGTCAATGTCAGTTTGATTCATTTCGGCGGGTCCGGCTTGATCTGCGGCCCCTCGTGTATCTGCATCCAGTGCTGGAGCGGAATGAGAAGCCCACCCGGCGAGCTGCTCGGGACGGGCACGACGATGACCCCCGGGCGGTCCGCCGGCGACGTGCCGCGGATGAGGAAAATCACCAAGAAGATGCACGCCAGCTCGGCGGCGGCGCGCAGGAGCAGGCGGTTCTCGGATCGGGTCTCGGTCATGGCTTGGGCTCCTTTGGAGTGTCGCGGTCCAGCAATTGAAGGAGCAGCCCCCTCCACGCCTCTTTCTCAGCTAGTTGGTCAGCCTTTATGATGGCCTTTGCTATCCCATCCAACACACCCTGTCGGTCGAGGGCGGCAATGTCTTCAGCGGTGGTCATGGCTTGGGCTCCAGTAATGCGCGGATGCGCTTTGCGATCTTCCGAGCCGCCCCTGCGGAGATCACGCGTTGCAGTACATGTGGCATGTTGTGGCCCTTTAGCTGATCGAGCAGATCGCTCCACGCCGCTTCTTCGGCCAGTTGGTCAGCCTCGACGGCAGCTTCCTCCAGCGTGCGCTTGCGAAGTTTGCGGAGGCGGCCGAGGGCGGTGTAGCCATTGAAAACAGTTATCTGTCCAGGCCGTTTCGGAGCAGACCACGTGTATGCTAGATCCAACGCCGCCCTGATCGCCTCGAGGTCTTCAGCGGTGGTCATGCCTTGGGCTCCTTCAACCGCTTCTTCAGCTTTGTGATGACTCCGCGCAAAGCGGCATTGCTGCGCACCAAGCGATCAGCCCTTTCAAAATTCCAGTTGCTCTGCCTGGCGTAGAGGTCGCGTTCGTGGATCAGGTCGGCGTAGCTGCCGGACATCGTTTCAACGGCATCGGCAATCCGTTGGAGCGACCCGGCGTTGATGTGCTCAATCGAGCCGCTGCCGTTCCATGAAGACTTCGAGCTTTCGCGCAGAGTGGTCATGCCTCGCCCTCCTCCACCAATCCGCGCAGGCGCGTCTTCAGCTCTCCGAGCGGCCCCATCGCTCCGACCATGTCCGCCGCAGCATCCATCCACGCAACAGCCGCGCGGAGATCCTCAGCGGGCACCGCCACCTCGCCGGGCGCGAGAGCGCGATACCCGTCATGAAATATCTCGAGCACCGCCACCTTCGATTTCCGCAGCCGCTCCAGCTCGCCGAGGAGGGTGACAATCATGTCGATCTCCTCGGTCTCGTGTACATAGAACAGGCGGTGCTTGAGTGCCTTCCGCGCCGCGTCGATGTCGGTCACTTGAACTCCCTCCGTTTCCTTTTCTGCCCGATCCTCCGAAGCGTCAGAAGTGCGGCAATCCGAATCGCCGCAGCACCCGACCTCGGAATCACCTCAGCCTCATCCGAGGCCATCTCTCTGAGCAGCCTCTCCCACTGCTTTTCAGCCTCGATCACCAGCGTCTTCGGGAACCGGACCATCGTCTGTGGTGTTTTCATGCCACTACTCTACAGCATACCGCTGAGCAACGCCAGACGAAAATCTCGATTTCACGATCCGCCGCGGTAGGATCTCCGGCATGAAAGACTACTGCACGCTCGCGCCCGACTTCGACATCGGCTGGGCCTGACGTCTTCACGACGAAGGGTATCTGCTCGACGTCTCCGGATGGTCCATCTGGCTGAAGGTATGGGAAGACATCAAGCTGGGCTGGAGGATCGCAACCAGCCCGGCGCCCATCGTGTTGCCACCCATTACCAGGCTGGTCAACCGGCTTGAGCACATCCTCATCGGGATCATCTACTTCTACGGGGTGAGCGTCTTCGGCTGGCCGTTCTGGTGGAACTGCCGACCATACCTCAGCTCGAGGTCCAGGAAGCGACGACTCAGGAAATCGAGAACATGAAGACCTTGGTGCTGCTCTTCACGCTGGTCGGGTGCGTGTCGCCCGGGACGGAGATCGAGATTGAACGCGATCCCACTACCGGAGCAATCGCGGCGCACCTCGAGCGCGGCTGGCTCGCCGGGCCCGTGGACATCACCGCGGACTACACGGCGCCGGATGGAACGAAGATCAGCTTCCGCTGGCTGGCGGACGTGAATCTCGACGCTGCCGCGCGCGCTCGAACGCGTGATCAGGAGATTCTTCAGAAGGCTCTGGAGCTGGCCGCGACCCTCGGGGCTCGGCCATGAGGAGTTCCAGCCTCCCGACCTTCTCGTAGAGAAGCTGGATCTGCTGTTGAACTTGCAGCTCGATCCGCTTGCGGTCCGCAACGTCGAGCACCCGGACCAGGTCATCGACGGGAATGGTTTCTTCACCACCCTGCTTGGCTCGCTGAACCAGAGACATCATCCCGATGAAGAGCGGATCGACGGTACCCTGCTGTTTCTCGTTCATTGCATGCCTTCCATCTTGGGGATGTGCGTCTCTCTCTGAACACCTGACGAAGTCACCTGATCCCACACATGGCCGCCCCCGCCAGGAGTTGCTGAAACCATCCGAGGCTGGATCTCCTGGCTCGGAACCGAGACGTCACGCACGCCGATGATCGCCCCGGTCTCCGGGTGATGTACCTCTCCGCTCTGCGTGTTCAGGATCGTTCCGTCGTTGAGATACCGGAACCCGGCAGCGAGTGCCGGCCTGTTGTCCTGCTGCTGCTGTTGCGGCGGCGCTACCTGCTGCGGGCGCTCGCTGTAGTTCACGCTCTGCCCCGCGTCCATCCCGCAGAACTGCGCGTAGCCGTGTGCTCGGTTGCCGAGTTCGCGCATCTCCGACTGGGTCGGAATGGCGCCCCCGTCCATGCACTCATCGAACCCTTTCGTGATGGCGAGGAGTTCACGAACGCAACCTCGCAAGTAGACGAGCCGTTCGTGGTTGTTCTCGAACTGCATGCTAAACCTCCCTGACTATTTCAAAAGGCGGGGCCGGCCTGGCGCGACCAGCCCCGCGGAAAGGCCCGGCGCCCTCCCAGGATCGTGAGACCCTGACGGAGAGCATGTCGGCGTTACTTGAGCTTTTCAATCGTCGATCCACGGATTTTCGAGAGCGTCTCCTGGAAGTGCGTGAGGCTCTTCCCGATCACGGAGGGGTCGCTCGTCGCAGACATCGTGTCCTTCTGGAGGAGCAGCGCTCGAGCCGTCTCTGCCTCTTCGCCTGACACCTTGCCTTCTCGAATGGCTTGGGAGCCATGCTGTGCGAGCATCTTCTCAAGGGCCAGCTCCTCGAGGAAGCTCGACCCTCTCGGGATCCTCTCCCTCACGGCCGCCATGACCTCCGAGATCGAGGGGAACCACTTGTGCGTGAGAGGCAGTTGCAGAATTGCCTTCTTCACGAGTTCGTAATCGAGGGCGAGGATGTAGACCGAGTACGCGTGCAACGTGCTCGGCTGCACTTCCTTGTCGTAAGCCCCCATGAGCATCGTGATGAGTTCCATTGCCTGGTCTGGTTTCACAGTCGTTCCTCCGCTTGCCGTACGAGTTCCGTCAGGCGCGCCGCATCGCTCGCCGTCATCTTGCCGTTCTTCCCATGGCTCCCGTTCTTCCGGTTGCCCGTGACCGCGCACTGGTCGTGGTGTCGCGAGAAGGTCAGGAAGTCCGGCGCCCCGTCCGACATCCAGCCCGGCGGGTCCAGGCAGCAGTTCTCCCACCGGCGGGCCACCTCCTCGACCCCGAGCGCCGAGGCGAGCCGCTTCGCCTGGGCGGAGTGCCCGGCCGACCAGACCATCTTCTGACCGTTGGTCACCCGCTCGAAGAGGGCCTCGACCTGGAGGCGGAGCAGGTGGCCGGGGGTTGGTACAGGCTCTGAGTTCTTCGGTTTTCGGGGCGGCTTCTGACGGACCAGCTCCGACGTAGTCGGAGAGGAGATACCAGTCTTCTGGTATCTCTTAGTACGGGCCGGGCCGGGAGCAGCGTTACAAGGAGTGTCTGTAACGGCGTTACAACGGAGTTTCTTGACGCGCAGATTGGTTGCCTGGCGTCGTCGTAAGACGCTGTCTTTGCTCTGGATGTGTTCTTGCCAGCGAGGAATGAACCATCCTCCATCTCGCGCCAAAATGGCACCACAAGCCAGTAACCTTTTGACGCCTCTTTGTCGCGATCGTGTCGCGATCGTGTCGCATGCGTGTCGCATCGCGCCGGTCGAAATGACCCCGTTCGTGAGGTGGTACGAGGAGTAGGCGAGGAGGGCTTGGTAGAGGATGATGGCGCTGGGCGTCATCTCAAGAACCATCGGGTCCTTGAGGAATTGGTCGTCGTACTTGACCCAGGTCATGCCCCCACTCCCCGGTTCGATCGAATGCGGTTGACGGGCGCTTTTTTCAAGCTAGTCTTCATCTTCTCGAGTCCTTCTGTGGGCGGGTCCGGAACTGTTGACGAAGCCCGGGCCCGCCCTTTTTTCGGGGTTGACCGAAGCCTACCATCGGTTCGTGGCAGATCAACCGATGACGTTGCCGGATTCTCTAAAGCGCCTGTCACCGAAGGTGCTACAGGCGCTGACTTCGCCCGGCGTTCTGGAAGCTCTCACCGCGCCCGCTTCCGCCAAGAAGTTCGCGGCCATGTACAAGGGGCGGACGCAGAGCGAAGACGGGAAGGTTCTCGACTTCTACAGCTTCACACCGCGCCCGAAGCTCCACTACCAGAACTACATATTCCGATCAAAGGCCCGGCTTATGGCGCTTGTCGGCGGAAATCAAATTGGCAAGACTTTGTCGGGAAAGCGCTTCGTCGTTGCGCACTTGCTTGGCTCCGATCCGGTGATGAATCCTGGTGTGCAGTACCGGACGCCCTCCAAGGTCTGGGCCTTCACGAAGGGACACTTGGTCGAGGGGCTCTTCGAGGAAATCCTTGAGATGATCCCGCCGCAGGAGATCGTTCCGAACGGAATTCGGCGCACGCTCGGCAAGCAGCGGATCAAGTTGAACAACGGATCCCTGCTTGAGATGAAGTCGCACGACCTGGACCGAGAGGCGGTGCAGCAGGCGAAGTGCGACATCGTGTGGTGGGATGAAGAGGGACCGAAGGACCACTGGCTCGAGTTGTGGGTGCGCCTTGCTGCGCGCGGTGGTGTCTTCCTGCTGACCTTGACGCCCGTCCGTGGCACGATCTGGTTGCACGACAAGCTCTACAAACTCGAGGAGAAGTACAGGAACGCACTGAGCGGAAAGTTCGCTTGGTTCAGCGCGGCGATGACCGACAACGACACGCTCGACCAGGATGTCGTGAAGACGATCATCCAGGAATGCGCGGACGATCCTGACCAGCTCGACATCCGCGTTAAGGGCATCTACCGGGTGCTCTCCGGATCGGCGCTCTACCCGCAGGAGTCGCTCGAGTACCAGCACGAGGTCTACAAGCGCGCGGAGCTGAAGCGGATCAACTTCGATTCCTCCGGGAACTTCTTCCTGGACCCGGACTCGAGGAACCACTGGAAGATCTGGGAGGACCCGGTCCCTGGCTGTGGCTACGCAATCGGCGCCGACATTGCCGAGGGCGGCGAGAAGAGCGACTACTCTTCGGCGCACACCGTCAAGGTCTCGAACAACCAGGTCGTCGCGACCTGGCACGGGCACGAACAGCCGGACGTTTTCGGGTGGGAGTGCCTGTTCGCCGGCCGCCTCTACAACAACTCGATCATCGCCCCCGAGGTGAATAAGCAGGGGGGGGCTTTCCTGGCGGTCTTGAAGGAGGCGGCCTACCCGGCGATCTACCAGCGCACCGTTCTGTCGGGCAAGATGGCTCACTTCCTTGGAACCTATGGGTGGTCGACCGACAAGTTCAGCAAGCCGAAGGCGGCGCTCGAGCTGCGCCAGCTCCTGCTCAAGCGGCAGATCGCCATCCCGGACGGGGGGACCCTGGAGGAGCTGGCGAACTTCCAACGGGAGCGGAAGGAGCGGCCGCGGTCGTTTGGGTACTCGGCTGTGACCGGGCACGACGACCGGGTCATGTCCCTGATCATCGCTATCCAGGCCACAAAACAGGGAATCATTGGCTCGCATCCACAGAGGGGGTTGGTGTATGGTGAGGCCGGACAAGATCCTGCGGAGCGCTGGCGCGCCGAGTTGGAGGAGTCGTACGAGAACCCGAAGCCGAGCAAGCGGTACGCGCACTTGTAGGAGACGGACATGCCGCGGGCGAACCAGGTACGGATCCACCACCACGATCAGAACGACGGGTTTGTAGGTGAGCTTGATGCTTTAGGCACAGCCTCGGCTGTTGCGCACACCCATGGCGAACGGGACGGCGGAGCTGGGGTTCTCGCAGCCAGAACATTCAGTTCAACCGCAAAGGTGTTCGGACCTCTTCAGCCCGGCGAGTGGGAGGCGGTTATCACGCTGAGTACCACGCCAGGAAATGCGATGAGTGGGATCGTGAAGTTCTGCCAAACGGCAGTGGCGTCATCAGCCCTTGCCGCACACGATGCTTTTGTTCCAGGGAGCACCAGTGGTGCTTTGGGCGTGTTGCGACTGCCTTTTTCTGTGATTCCAGGGAAGCAATTCATTTCGTTTGTTTCGTCAGGAGTCAATACCATGAAGGTGACACTCAGGAGGCTGAAGACCCGCTGATGCCAAGAGCGAACCAGCTACTCATTTACCACCACGATCGGAACGATGGGTTCGATGACGAACTCGCAGTCACCGGAGCGGCATCCATCGAGACCCACACGCACGGGCAAGTGGACTCGGACGGGATTGGCGGTGGGCTGACAACCCGCTTATTCAGCAACACTGCCGTCATCGTCGGCCCGCTTCAGCCTGGTGAATGGGAGGCCGTGTTTGCCGATGACGGCGGCCTGGGTGGGGCGATGGGAGCGGTCATCAGCTTCTGTCAGACGAGTACCCGCGTCGCTGCGGACGCTACGGATGATGCTCTGATCGGGGCCGATCTCGGGATCAACCCATCGCTGCGGACGCTTTTGTTCTCTGTGACCCCGGACAAGCGATACATCTCCTTCGTTGCGTCTGCTGCGGTCAACATCCTCTACACGCTCAGGAGGCTGAAGACCGCCTGATGGAAGTTCTCGTCATGGCTTGTGTCTACACCGCTGTGCTCACCGGGATCTTCGTGTTCCTGGTGATCTCGATGCAGCGGTCGTGGGCTGAGCGCGTGAGGCTTCAGGACGAGCTTCGTGCGGCCGAGGTCGCTCGGATTCAGCGTGCGTTCGAGAAGTCCCAGGAGCAGTGCCATACGGCGTACGCTGCTCTCCTCGCATCAGGGGCCCGTGGCGTGGCTCCCTGGAGCGTTCCCCTTCCCCACCAACCGGTTCCCGGCGGACCGCCTCAGAAGTTCCCGATGGGGAACGGCAACCTGGCCTACTCGGCGCGCAAGCCGACGGGTGCAGGAATGCCGTCCCACTTCGCGAACGAAGAAGGCACCGGGTTCCGCTATGCCTCTGGGTAGACCGAGCTTCAAGATCCACCCGACCGGGTACTACGGGAACATCGACGTCGGGGATTCCCCGCTCAACGAGAGAGGGGACGGTCAGCCTCCCGACATGGGGGGGATGGGCGGCGGCCGCGGCGGCAGCGGTCCGGGGGCCGTGTACGGGGAGGGTGGGTCGGACATCATGTCCCAGCTCGGACAGAAGCTGGGGGACATGATGTTCGACGAGCTGAAGACCGGGAAGGGAACGAAGTACCTCTTGGACGAGCTGTTCCCGAAGGGTGACCGCGGGTTGGAGCCGTTCAATTTCGAGGCGGAGATGGGGCCGGATGTTGCGGGGGGGCTGCGTGAGACCCGGCTCGGGATGGGCGACACGTTTCCGAGTATCGAGGGGCCGCTCACGGAGGGGCAACAGGCGATCTACGATGCGGGGATCCTGGGTCCCGAGGGGCCGACGCTTGGGCCGCTGGGATCTACCTCGACCTCGGCATCTCCTGCATCGACGCTCGGCGCTGCGGTTCCTGACGCAACGATCGCCGGACTCTACGATGCGACTGGCAGCCTGTCGTCCATTGGTGCGGCAGGGGCGCCGGCGACCTCGGCGGCCGCGCCGGCGCTTGCTGAGCTGGGTGCGAGTGCTGGTGCGGGAACTGCTGGCGCCCTTGGGGCGACGGGGGCTACTGGGGCCATGGGCGCAACGAGCGCCTTGGGCGCCACTGGGGCTGGAGCTGCTGAGGTTCTTGGTGCAACGGGAGCTGGGGCGGCTGGGACTCTTGGGGCTACGGGAGCGGGGGCAGCCGGAGCAGCAGGAGCTGCTGGAGTCGGAGCTGGTGCAGCTGGTGCAGCTGGTGCTGGCGCTGGCCTAGCTGCCGGCGCGGTTGGTGGAGCGGCTACGGGTGGTCTTGCTCTTGCTGCCATGCTTGCCTCAAATGCAGTTATGGGAGAGGGGAAGCTTGGGAATGAGTCCAACAGGATGTCTTCTGGGCAGCTTCCGGCATTCATGCTCAAGCCGGGCACGAACGAGCTTGCCCCTCGATCTCAAATGGCCTACCAGGTGGCGGATACCTTTGAAGACAAAGGTCACATGTTTGGACTCTTCGAGAATTCTGGCATTGGCGAGCCCTTCCGCGCCTTAGGGAAGCACTCGGAGCTTGCAAACCAAGTTCTTCCAAGTCCCACCCGCATGGGTGGTCTCATGCTTGGACCAAAGTACCAGCGCACCGTTGAGTCACTTCCACAGTCGAAACTGTTCCAGTATGGCCCTCCGGAACAAGCTGGTGGTGAAAGCGGACTCGGCGCGATCACGCCTATCTCTGGTGGCGCTTTTGGTAAAGCCCCACCCATTCGGGACACAAGTGGCCTCAACGTCGGTAGCGCTCTTGGCGGTGCTCCTGGTAGTGCCACTGGTGATCTCGGTATGTTCGGTGGTGGAAGTGCCATGAGCATGGGTCCTGTCGGCGGTGCCGGCATGTTCGGTGGTGCCGGCGGTGCTGCTGGCGGCGGCGGCTTCTTGAGCGAACTCTTCTCGAGCCTGTGATGGTGAACCTCCGCGAGATCCAGGTCCGTTGCCCGCGCTGCGGCGGGGGACTCTCTCACCGCGGAGAAGGCTCGTCCTCTCACTCGTGCGGAACACGGCTCGCCGTGACCCGCATCGGGGATCTCGGTTTCTGCGTGCAGCTCAAGGGCGCCTCTCGCTCACGGGCCGCCTTCGTCTACAAGGACGGTGAACTCAGGAGGTCCACATGACCCAGGTTCGTACGGGCTTCTTCAACAAGCGGTGGTACTACGAGAAGTCCACGGTCGTCGTGGCCTCCGGGGCTGGCACGCTCGCGATCCTTTTCGCCGAGGCGTTCGGTGGGGTTCCTCACGTCCACGTCCTAGCGCCACGCGGATCGGATGGAACGTACACTGCGGCCAGTGTGACGAAGACGGGCTTCACCCTGACCGTCGCTTCAGTCACCGATGCGGACTACGACGACCAGGATGTCGAGGTTCTCTGGTTCGCGCACGAGGAATACTGATGCCGGTCTCCCTCGATTACATGCCGACGAGCAAGGGGCGCTCTCCAGGGCGACCTTCGAAGAAGGGTGCCGAGGAGCGCGGCATGAAGCTCCTGCGCGACGTGATCCGGACCCAGGAAGACGGGCTCTACGACATCCACGCCGAGTGGTATGAGCAGATCCAGTTCGTGAGCGGTCTTCAGCACATGTTCTTCCACAAGGGGATCGGGCGCACCGTGCCCTACCCCCAGGCGGACGACCACCGCGTGCGGATCGTCTACAACGAGGTCCTCCCCATCGTCGAGGGCCAGCAGGCCCTGCTCCTCTCCCGCGACCCGAAGCGCAAGGTGGTGCCGTTGACCGACAACGAGGACCTGATCGACGCCGCGGAGTTCGCCAACGGTTTGCTCGACTGGGCGGTCGAGTACCACACGATCGAGGAGGTCGCGATGGACGTGGCGAGCTGGTTGGCCGAGACCGGCAATGCCTTCATCCACGTCGGCTGGGATCCGACCAGCGGCAGAGAGATGCAGCTTTCCGACGGGTCCTCGTTCTTCGAGGGCAATCCGATCCTCGAGGCCGTTCCTCCCTTTCAGATCGGAATCCATCCGCACGCCAAGAAGTTCGAGGACTCGCCTTACTGCACGCGCCAGTCGCTCATGCCCAAGGAATGGCTCGAGGCCTTCAACAAGAAGGCGGCCGACCAGCTCGGCGAGCAGAACCAGGTGACGGGCGGCCCGGGTTCCTACGAGCTGGAGCTTCTGAACTATCAGCCGCGCAGCCGAAACGGCGTCGGCTACGGCTCCATCGGCGCGATGGTGGGGGACGTCAAGTCGTTCTTCACGCTCTGGCAGCTCTACCTGGTGCCGACCGTCGAGTACCCGGACGGTCTGTTCATCATGGCGGCCGGCATCGGGAACCAGCCAGAGGTCCTCGTGCACTACGGTCCGAACCCGTACAAGCGCCTGCCCTTCGTCCACTTCAAGATGCTGAACCGGCCGGGGCGCATGCTCGGGGATTGCTACGTTCCGCACCTGATGCCGGCGAACCGGGCGTTCAACCGGTTCAACGGGCAGCTCATCGAGAACGGGAACTTCATCGCGAACCCGATGCTGTTCGTCCCTCACTCGATCCCCGGCGAGCTGGTGACGAACATCCCCGGCGAGAAGATCCCCTTCCGGGACGGCTTGCAGACCCCTCCGTTCTACCTGACCTCGCCGCCCCTGCCGCCCTATGTGATCGACGCCAGGAACACGGCGCGGGAGTACATGGCCTCGCTGGCCTCACCGGTCGGGCCGGACTCGGACGACATGGCGTCCCGGGCGACCTCCGGGATTCAGCTTTCCCTGATCGAGGAGATGCGCAGCCGCAAGGTGGCGCCCATGATCCGGCGCTGGGAGCTGGCCTGGGAGAAGGTCTGGAAGCATTACCTGCTCACCTGGGCTCAGTTCCAGAGGGTTCCCCGGGAGATCAATGCGCCGACCGCGGCCGGCGACTACCGGGCGGCGGTGTTCCTCGAGACGATGAACCTCTCCCAGATCCAGGTCAAGGTCGAGCGGTATTCGGCCATGCCGACATCGCGCGTCGCGACCTTTGCCGAGTGGGTGGAACTCGTCAAATCGGGTGCTGCGGACGTGCAGACCGACATGGAAATGCGCCGGCAGATGTTCGACGACATCGGCAAGGGGCACATGGTCCGGGGCTGGAAGAACTTCAATGCCGACATGGAGAAGGCCAGGCGGAATCTCCACGCCATCCGGTCCGGTCAGCAGGGCAAGGGGCCTGAGCAGTTCGACGACCTGGACGCCCACCTGTCGGTGTACTCGGCCTTCCAGAAGACGGCCCAGTTTGACGAGTGGATCCGGCAGAATCCGGCGGGTGAGCAGGAGTTCTGGACGATTGTAAATGCATTTCAGTCCTTGAAAGACCGGCAGGAACGCGCCAGACTCATGCAGGCGATGATGCTGCAAGGCGGCGGCTCCGGAGGCGGCTTCCCATTCGAGGGGGGTCCGGAGGGCGCAGCGGCGGGGCCCATGGGGGTCCAGGCGGCGGCAGAGACGTTCCAGCCCGGCGCACCCCAGGGTGGTGCAAACCCCACGACAACTCAGGGATTCGGTAATGCGCCGAATCCGTACGTTCCTTCGGGACAGGCGTCGCCCGATGCGGGCTTGATGGCGTAGGAGGTTTTGAACATGTCGCTCGGGATCACTGTCACGAAGAAGATCAAAGAGGGGTACCAGCACTTCGGGCAATTCAGGGCGGTGCTGTGCGACATCAACATCAGCACGTCCGCCTACTATATCCTGCACACCGGCTTCATCGTGAAGCCGATCGACTTCGGGCTGAAGAGCATCGTGGGGATCCACATCCTGAATGCCGTGTACGACTTGGCGAGCACGCCGCTCGGCTACAAGGTCAACGGGAACTCGCCGATCACGTCGGATGCTCAGACGGACGGAGCACCGACCACGCTCCGGATTGCCCTGTCCGATCTTTCCGGTCTAGCTGCGACGGACTACCCGAACGGGTATGTCGGGCAGGACATCAATGCCTACGACGCGGCGGACCCGTTCGTCGCGTCGTACGCGAAGATCATCTCGGACGACTCGGCTGCGCCTTCGATCTGCGTCCCGGACCGCGTGTTCACTTTCACGCCGGCGGCGGGCGACCGGGTCGTTCTTCCGAACATGCACGCCATCCGTTGTTTCGAGCCGGGCGGAACGGAAGAGGCTCTTGGTACCCCTGGCGCGGCTTACGACATTCGAGCGCTCGTGCTCGGGAACTGACAGGAGACTGAATCATGGCCGATATCGGTGCAAGCGACGTCACGATCAACATCACCGGAGCGGGTGAGCTTCGGACTCCCATCAACCAGTACGTCCCGGTGGGCGAAAACCTGCGGTTCGCGTACGGGGTTCTGCACATCGACACGAACACGAACCCGACCTATGCAACCGGTGGGATCCCGCTGAGCGCTGTCTTCACCGACGCGATTCTCGGGCTCGACATCTCGCGGGCGCACTTCGTGTTCTTCTCGAGCAATGGCCTGCACGAGGCAGTGGCTGCAACCGGAGTTCCGGTGCTGACCTACATCCTGACGCCGGTCTACGACAAGGCGAACAACAAGCTCATGGCGATGATGGCGAACGCCGACGCAGCCGCTCAGGGCGAACTCGAGGAGGCTGCCAACGCCACCAACTTCGACACCGTTTTCTCGATCGGCGCCGCCGATGAGGTGCGCTGTGAGTTCTTCATCGTCGGTCCCGAGCCGTACCCGACCTAACCAAGACTGACCGTCACCCGGCAACGGAGGCATCATGCCAAGTCCTTTCGCACAACCAGGAAGTCAGCAGGGCGCGCCGACGGGCGCCCCTGCGGCGCACAAGACGTCCTTGCAGTACTCCGACCCTCGGATCCTGAGCGGTGACCCGCTCGCTCACGAGACCGAGGAGCAGAGCCGGAACGCCCTCTTGGCCGCCATGAACGCGGCCGAGCAGGGCGCCTCGCCGGAACAGATCGCCCAGCTTTCCGGGACCTATGCTCCGTCCGACCCGGGTCCCGGTCAGTTCTACGCTCAGGCCCCCGCCGCCCCGGCACCGAGTTCCTCGCAAGATCCCGCTGGTTCTCCCTCCAGTGACGCGCCGGGGCCGCTGGGGGCCCCTTTGTTCAGTGGCCCTATCCCGGGTGTTCCGGCCCCTGGCCAGCCCGGGTACACGCCCGGGCAGGGTGAGTCGGCTTCCAAGATCAAGGTCGGCGAGAAGGAGTACACCCCGGAGCAGATCCAGCAGATGGCGGACTTCAACGCCAGGCGTGAGGAGATCCAGTCCGGGCTCTACGCTCGCCTGAACGAGATGAAGACCATGGCGACGAACGTCGAGAACGCTCAGCGCCAGGCCGAGGAGGCCACCTACCAGGCCCAGCTCCAGATGCAGCAGTCCCAGCAGATGCAGGCCTGGGCGGCTCAGAACCCGGAGCAGTTCGCGGAGTGGGCGGCCACTCAGACTCAGGCCCCCATGGGTGGGCCGGCATACGCCGGCATGACCCCGCAGCCGTTTTCCCAGGCGAAGCCCCAGATCCACGAGAACTTCGACCCGAACACCTTCAAGTCGGAGCTGCTGGGCGAGGTGAAGAACCTGCTGTCCACCGAGGGCAAGACCCGGGTCCGCGCGTCCGCTGAGAACTTCGTCTCGGATCTCGTGCGGAAGGAGCCGATCTTCAACGGCCGCGAGAAGGAAGTGCAGCTCTGGATCGCTGACGAGCTGCGCCGGGAAGCGGCGGCTGGCGCGATCACCCCTCAAACAGAAGGCTGGGAGCTTCACCAGAAGATCAACAGCCTGGTGCAGAAGAAGTCGTTGCAGGACAAGACCCTGTTCGATGCCTACACGGCGCACCAGCGGGCCGCGCATCAACAGGCATCCGCGGGTCTCACCCCGCCGGTCGGGAACGTCGCCGCGACGGCCGTTCCGCAGCGCCCGGCGTCTCAGGAGGACGAGGAGAACTTCTACAGAAACGCATCCGATGCTGACTTCAACCGACTGGTGACGAGCCAGTGGGAGGAGTTTGACAGGGCGGTTGCAGGTTTGGCAGCAGGCTAAGTTAGGAGGCAAGATCCATGTCACCGGTTGCGCAGGGCGCTACGCTCGACAACTCTCTGAACGTCCTTCAGATTCACTACGGGAAGCGTCTGCACATTCAGACGAACGACCGGGTGAACATCTGGAACATGATCCCGAAACACCCGGATCAGCACACTGGCAGGTTCCGTCAAGAGAACCTGACCACGGGCTATCCGGCGACCGGTGGTGCATTCGGTCCGGGGGCCTCGCTCCCGACGGCAGGCAACACGTCAGATGCTCTCACGAACATCTACCACTGCTACCTGTACTACCCGATCAGCGTGGACTGGGATGCCTACCACCAGTCGAGCGGGAAGGCGTCCTTCGTGGACGTGATGACCCGCGAGATGAACCGGGTCAAGGCGTACATGTTCCTCGACCTCGAGCGCATGGTGCTCGGCAACGGGTCGGGCCTCCTGTCCGCGATCTCGGTCGTGACGGTGGGTGCCACCTCCCTGACCTTCGAGGTTCCGAACGAGTTCTCTCCGCGCTTCATCGAAGGACAGCGCATCGTGTTCTTCGCGCTGACCTCGGGTGAGGTGACCGAGACGTCCGCGGTTCGCGGGGTCCCGGCCGGCCAGTACCCCTACTACACGATCAGCAGCTCGGTCGAGGATGGGGCGACGACCACGAACTTCGCTCTCATCACCTGCACCGGGTCGGCGCCGGCCGGCCATGGCATCGCCGCGGGTGACGGGGCCTTCAAGTACGGCGCGATCCAGCCCTACGCGATCTCCGGCACGAACCACGCCGGGACCGAGCTGATGGGCCTGAAGGGCATCTGTTCGCAGGGTGCCCCTCCGCTTCGCACAGCGACCAAGGCGACCTACCCGGCCGTGGACACCTTCCAGGCGATCGACCCGTCCTCGGCCGGCTACTGGAAGACCCCGACGATCAACCTGTCGGGGGCCGAGCTGGACCAGACCTGGTTCGACAAGCTCGGCGTCCGCATGATCCGGCAGGGATCGACCCCTCCGGAAGATGTGCGGATGTGGGTGCTGAACCCGGTCCAGGAGGAGATCTACAAGCGGAACCTCTACGGAGGGGAGCGCTACCCGATCACGAGTTCGCCGCCCAGCTTCCCGACGGGTTCGGCCGACTCGATGAACGAGAAGCGGTACCTCCACTACGCGGGGCGCCCGCTCGTCTGCTCTCGGTTCTGCGACACCACGGAGATCTACGGCGTCGGCCCGGACATCTACCGGTACGACTGCAAGCCGTGGGGCTTCCACAAGCCGGGCTTCGGTTCGGGCGGGTCGATCTGGCACCAGGACTTCGACCGTCGTGCGGCCGACCAGGCCGAGGCGTATGCCATCATGCAGTTTGGAACCACCGCGAGAAACCGGCATGCCCGTCTGACGGGAGCCGCTTCGAGCTAACCGACAAGGAGGGGGCGATGAGCGGGCTTCGGATCAAAGAGGGGCCCGGCCCCCTCGAGTTCACCCAGCAGATTCGTGAGCTGATCACGAGGTTGCAGGTGTCCTTCGATCCCTCGATCTCCTTGATGCCAAACATGCGGCGGAGGTGCTGGATGATTGTCCAGGACCTCCGCCGCGTCTGCCCCAGGATTCCTCCTGACAAGGTCTACCGGGCGGACGTCATGCTGATCGGCGGGCAGCCGCAGGACTTCCCGTACATCGAGCCGGGCAGGATGGTTCCCTACAAGCACCTGTTCGACTTCATCCTGGATGGGCAGGCATTCGCTCCGAGCTATGAGTACATCCTCATGGCGATCGACGATGCGAACCCGAGGGGGGATGATCCGGAACTCGAACGCAAGCTGAAGGTCTCGAAGGATCTGTTCGATGCCCGGGTCGAGAAGGAAGACCATGAGGACACGGCGGAGCTTCGGGAGGAGTTGGACAAGTACCTGACGATTGATGGGGTCGCTGCCGGCCGCGGGTTGCGGCACTTCACGTTCTCGAAATAGGTGGTCTCCATGGCCGAGCAGATCCAAACAAGTGACATGGTCATCTTGGTTCGGAGGCGCCTCGGCGTCGGCGACACCACCACCGGGGACTACTCTTCGGCGCGCGTGATCAGTGCGCTGAACCTCGCGCAGGCGTGGGCCAGGAGGAAGCTGTTCCGCTACAAGCTCTACTGGCTGAGCCGCAAGACCGACCCGATCATCCTGACCGCGACCGACACGAGGATCTATTTCCCCGACGACTTCTGGTGGGAGCGGCGCCTGCTGAAGCGGGTACAGGCCTCGCCCGAGAAGCTCGAGGTGTGCGGGGTCAGCCGCCCGGAGAACGTCGAGGGGTATCCGAACCTGGGGGACGGGCGGGAGTGGTGGACGGTGCAGGACGGCTACTTCGCCTACGAGGGGCAGCCGGAGATGTTCGAGGGTGGGACCTACATCCTGGACTACTACTGGCTCACGAAGGACCTGGTCGATTCCGTCGGCGACCTCTGCGAGCTGCCTGCCGAGTCGCACCAGTACGTCGTGCTGCGGGCGGCGTACCTGCTCGGCCGAGATGCCGGGATGTTCGACCGGGTCAAGGTCCTCCAGGAGGAACTTGCCGAGTGGGAGTCCGACCTCGAGATCGAGTCCGGTCGGCTGCTTTCGCTCAGGCCGCAGATCTTGCAGCCGAAGAAGATCCGCTTCGGCTCGCTCGGCTGGGCAATGGATCGGGTCCAGCAGACGTTCATGTCCCGTTCGACCTCGAAGACGCCCGACTTCTGGACGGAGGCCAGGATCCGACCGGAGATCCAGAACGCGGTCTGGTGGTTCCAGCTCGAGGCGATCCGCTTCTTCCAGGACCTCTACACGCAGAGGGTGACGCAGGTCCCGAACGAGAACGTCTTCCCCTTGCCGTCGAACTTCATTCGGGAGAAGCAGTTCTACAGGATCGTGAACAACACCGCGGGGAGCCGCGTGCCGGTCGACATCGTCCCCTTGTCGGAGGCCCGGGTGTCGGGGATCTCGGCCTTGGGCTACGCGACCTACCCGTCTTCGTTCGCCGCGCCGAAGGAGACCTGGTCGATCAACGGGCGCGCGCTCGTGGCGAACACGGAGTACACCCTGAGCGAGTCCTACGAGCTGGTCTACTCCGCGCTCCTGGAGGAGATGGAGCACTCCGACGATTCGATCCAGGTTCCGACCGAGCATCTCGAGATCGTGACCGATCGAGCGATCGAGACGACGGGGCAGAGGTACGGTGAGACGCCGATTGCCCTGGAGTACGGAGAGAAGTACCGGGCGACGCTCCGCGAGAAGGCCCAGGACGCGCTCGCGATCCGAGCGGTGTCTCAGCGGCGGACGGTGCGGGATGCGATGGGGTACGAACTCGACAACTTCGGCTCTTCTGGGGGTTGGCCGTGGTAGAGCAGGTCATCCCACTTTCCGACCTGGCGCTCGGGCTGAACACCAAGCACCGCGTGCTGGCGCCGGGCTTCGCTCAGCGGGCCGAGAACATTCGGTACTACCCGAGGTCGGTCCGACGGGCGCTCGGATGCAAGCGGATCATCAACACGCTGGAGCGGGAGCCGGCCGTCCTTCTGAACGGGAAGAACCACTTCTTCGTGTCAAGAGGTGCGGATTCCGTTTCTGGGTTGCTGCTCACGAGTGCGGCATACACGGTGGAGTTCTTCTTCAAGACCGTCGCGCTGTTCGAGCGGCAGACGCTCGTGTTCAAGGGGGTCGGAGAGGCGCTTGATGCAACGGAGACCGTCACCGGAACCGACTACAACTGCATCCTCTACAACAACGGCGGGGTGTGGACGATTCGGTGGACCCTGTCGGACGGATCGGTTCTCAAGCAGATCTCCAAGACCACGGATTCAGACGGAGATTTGATCGTTCCGAATCAGTCGTATGTGGTCGCGCTTGCGGATGATGGGACAAACTGGAAGCTCTACCTGTTCAAGCAGGGGGCGTCCAGTGCCGGAAGCGCGGCCACTCTTTCATCGGCAGGGTTCGTACAACAGAACACGGCAGGGTCTCACTTCTACGTCGGAGCGCAGCCGACCACTGACGGAACGCTGGTCGTGGACCGGGCGCAGTACTTCACGGCCGGGATCATTCAGGAGGTTCGCTTCTGGTCTGACGAGCGTACGACTGGTGAACTTGTCGGGAGCGACGAGACGCAGGTGTCTGGAATGGAGGCGGGTCTTGCGGTTGCGTTTCGCCTGACTGGTGACGGCCCGTATGAGTGGACGGATCTGGTGGCGAACGCTCAACCTCTCGCGATCGAACCGAGGGATGCGAGCTGGACCACGGGACTGTTCGGTTCTGGTGCTCTTTCGTTCGACGGCTTCAACGATGGGTTGCGCATTCCTCGATCCTACATCTACCGCAACCAGGAAGTGAACGACGAAGGAGAGTTCGAGGTCCATAACACATGGGCCTGGTACGCCGCGTTTCAGGCCGGAGTCGTGAAGGATCACTCGGTGATCTTTCACTGGACCCACATGGTCGAAGAACTCGCCTACACGAACAACGCTCTGGCGTTGCCCGTTGCTGCCAACGACCTGAACGGGCTCGTGACCGCTACGAATTCGAGCAAGGCACAGGCGGTGCTGGACATCGTCAAGAACCCGGCGAGTTCAAATCGTCACTTCCGGTTTGCTGTCTGGCTGCACAACGAAACGGACAGCACGCACGAGATCTGGGCGGTGTGCGACACGAGCGTCAATGTCGTTGCCGGAACAGCGTACGACCTGGCCGTTGCGTACGACGCCGTCAACCAGACGATCACGTTGTTCGTGGACAAGGTGTCCACCTCGCAGAGCACGGCGACCGCTGGCAAGACCAAGCGCATGTACCGCTCGGACAACAACAACCCGACGTACTCGTCATCGCAGTACGCGATGGAGCTGATGCGGGCGATCAAGAAGAGTCGCAAGGGGCGCACGTCTCCGGGCGACTCGGAGGACGTGGACGTCCAGTACGACTTTGCGCTCTGCACGGACGGTATTCTCGATCAGGTGTGCTTTGCCATCAGCCCGAACTCCTCGAAGTTCCTGGCGAACTACCTGGCCGACAACGAGATTGTCCGCCGCAACGTGGACAGCCTTGGATCCGAGCTGGTCCAGTGCCTGCCGATGGAGGAGACGACGGGGGACGAACTCGAGGACATCGGAACTCACGCGAACCATTTGAACTTCATGGCCGACTCCGGCCACGGTCGCGGGCGATCGCTGATTCCGACGCGGAACTCGTCGAGGATCACTGGGTTGTTCGACCGGCGCTTTCGGTCTTCGGTGGGTGAGCAGCGCCAGTCGATCGCGGTCCAGGGCGGATCGGTTTTTACCGTGCTTGGTGGGTTGGATCATAACGTCACGGCGTTGTCCCACCTTGCCGACGGCATGCGCAACGACGACGACAACAACGTCACCGCGATGAGTCACCTGGACGGGCTGATCCTTGCGACTGGGTCGGGCATGTACCACCTCTGGAAGGACCAGCTCTGGAATCTTGCGATCGACCCACCGGAGGGATTCCTCGGCGTGGGCCTGGTGGACCAGGTGCAGGATTCGGCCGCGCTCAAGCCCGGGCTCTACCGGTACGCCTTCACCTACCTGAACGAGCGGACGGGCAAGCGCTCGCCGGTCGGGCAGCTCATCCAGGTGGAGTGGTTCAGGAAGAGCGCAAATGTCGGATTTGGGTCCGGGATCGAGATCAACCAGACGTACCCCAGGACGGGCTATTCCGAGCAGTCGTCTCCTTGGGACATGAAGAATTCCAAGCAGAAGGCCTGGGTCAAGATTCGGGCCTGGTATGGACGGTCGACGACGCTTGTCGCTGGCGATCCGGATGAGTGGCAGACTGGTCCTGGAACGTCAGGACCGAACACAAACAAGGCTCCGTATGCCAAAGTGAGGTTCAACCTCGAGAACTCGAACAAGGAGATGCCGTACGTTGAGGACCTAGAAGACGTACAAGCCGAGGAATTTCAGCATGCCGTTGAGAGGAAGACTCGTGCAAAGTCCTGGGTTAGAATTTCTGGTGACGACAAAGTTGAGGTCATCTCAGCGTTCCTTGGTGCCAACGCATTTATGAAGGTTGGGACCAACGCCGGTCAGGATTTGCCTGGGACTGGCGGGATCATCGGTTGGCCTGATGTACCGGCCGGCGGTGAACACGAGTATCAGGGAACTGGGGCAACGAACGGACCAGCTTTGCCGTTCTCTCCAGATCCGCAGGTGACGCACCTCGAGATCTGGAGGACGTTCGCGAACGGGTCCGACTTCTTCCGGGTGGTGAAGCTCCCGAACGGGACGGTGTCCTACGTCGACACCCTCCCGGACAGTCTGCTCGGTTCCGGCCCGCCGCTCGACGTGAACAACGGCGCGCCGCCGCCCTGCAAGTACGTCGTCGAGTTCGACGGACGGGCGCTCTACTTCGGCAACAAGTACCACCCTCAGCGGATCTGGTTCAGTGAGCGAGGCGAGCCATGGAACGTGGCAGGCCAGAACATCGTCGACCTGGTGACGGGCGACTCGTACGAGATCCGACTGGCGGCTCAGACGCAGGGAATACTGATCGTTGCGAACCAGGACACGTTCTTCGTGTTCACGCCTTCGGACAACCCGGACTTCCCGTTCGACA
>Ga0214472_10001018_pt1 | contig 32773 bp, 30 predicted proteins | sample RVTome_6_FD_207662 | JGI IMG/M metagenome (GOLD analysis project Ga0214472, IMG submission 207662) | Soil microbial communities from uranium-contaminated site in the Upper Colorado River Basin, Wyoming, United States - RVT140D175 | ecosystem: Environmental > Terrestrial > Soil > Contaminated >...
AAATCAATAATGACTTCGAGCTGCCGAAAGTCGATCGGATCTGCTGTGTATTTTCGAGATGGTTTTCAATTTGATTCTACTGGAAAATCGTCCCGGATGGCCTCAACTATCCCGGCTTTCCCAAAGTCGAGAAAAACTGGTGGAATGGAGTGTACTAAAAGTTGAGAGGGAAAATTGGATATCGAGAATCGAAATCAAGAATCAAGCCTCGAAGATCGAGAAGGCGCCGGATTGAATGCGAGAGATTTTCCGATTTTCGATTCTCGATTCTCGGTTTTCAATTATTCGAGGGGCGCAAAAAGATCGACCGAATTGCCGTCCGGATCCGAGACCTGCGCGTAGCGCTGACCCCAGAAGGCGTCCCAGGGCTCCTTGATGCTCCCGTAGCCTGCCGCAAGCACTTCGGCGTAGACCCGGTCGACCTCGGCAGGGCTGTCGCACAGAAAGGCCAGGCCCATCCGGTGGCCGGCGGGCTCGGTCCAGTGATCGCTGATGCTCATGACGATCTCCAGCGTGTCCCAGGCCACCCGCAACCCGCCATCCAGAACCACCTCAACATGGCCTTCCGAATCCATCTCCGCCGGGATGTCCATCCCGAGCAGCCGGTAAAAAGCGAGCGAGGCGGGCATGTCCTTTACGACAATTCCGATCAGGTCCAGTTTTGGCATGGTTACTCCTTATTGAGAAAAAATGCAGACCGCCCGGGGCGAAGCTCCGGGCGGATCTGCATTTTTTCATTATTTGATTCGATACCCCCCCATCTCCGTATTGAAGACCCACCCGACCACTTCCCCGATGAAGATCTTGTTGAATAAATAAGCTTCTCGATCGAGGACGGCCGAGCCGCGGCCGCCCAGGCGCTGTTTGGCGCGGCGCATGGCGGTGAAGCGTTCCTGCCAGACCCGCATGTTCTCCGGGCGCAGATCGACCCAGCCCTTGCGCGCCCAACGGTCGATATCGCCATCGCGGATCGCCACCTCGGCCGCGCCGGCTATTTCCGGGATCCGGAGGAACGGCCCGCGCAGCAGCGAAGCGCCGTCCGGGAGCAGGATCGCCCCACCGGTAGAGACGATCGTGTCCCGGACCAGCGGATTCTCATCCAGGTAGCAGGCCAGCGCCGAAGAGATCTCCTCCGGGGTCCGGGCTCTCCCCCCGGATTTGCGCCCGGCGGTCTCCTCTTTCGAGCGCTCGATCACGCGCGCCAGGGTCCGGTAGACCTTTTTCAGCAGGTAAGCCTCCCACAGGAGCTTGGAAAGCTCCGGCGGTCCGAGCTCGCCGAGGGCGACCGACGGCACGCCGGTCTGCTTTTCCAACCGGTTGAGATCGTCGATGGCCTGGCGGCGCAGGTACCCGCCGCGGTAAGTCGGACCCATGACGGCGCTGTCGATGGCCGGGATGACGTCCTTGCCGGTGTTGATGCCCTCGATTTCCAGCTCGACGGCGCGGGCGATCTCCTCCGGGGTGATCAGCTCCATCTGCCGCAGGTTGGTGATGGTCTCGAACTCGCCTTTGGCGAAAACGCCGTTTTCCCCGGTGTCCGCTACCACGAGCTTGAGCCGGTCCTGCATTTCGAAATCAGACTCCGGCCGATTGAGCTGCAGGCGGCCGGAGAGCGAGTCCGGCTGGGCCGTGTAGCGATAGACGGTCCTGCCGCGGCGCTTGACGGACCGGAAGGTGGTGTCGACCCAGCCGACGAGGGCGGCGGGTTTGAGCTCCTTCACGATCGGCCCGCCGACGGTCCGGGCCATCAAGAAGAGCAGCCCGGTGTGGGCGAAGGCGACGGCGGTCTTGGACATCAGCGTGGCACTGGGGCGGTCCTCCCCGTGGGTGTACGGGATGTTCAGCCCCATTCCACCGGTGCCGGTGGTACCGACCTTGAGGTACAGCCGCGTCCCGGCCTCCCGCATGGCGCGGTTGATGAAAATGACGTGGCGGATCAGCTGGGGAATGTACTGGGAGATCAGCAGGGTCTCCACGGAGCGGGTCAGGTCGTCGGGATCGGCGCCTGCACCGGCTTCGAGAAAAACATCCAGTTCCTGCCTGGTTAGCCTGGAGGCGGTGTAGATGTCCTGGTAGCTGATCGCCGTGGCCGTGTTGATCGCATCGACGATGACGTCCGGCCGGTACTGATCGATCAACCGTACGAGCTGGGAGCGGCGGTAGGCGGCCTCATCGTCGCCGAACAGGTCGTCGTACAGTTCGGCCCGGCGAGCAGGGTCAGCCAGCAGGTCCGAACGGCGCATCCGCTGCTGCCGGTCGCCGTCGTTGTAATCCTCCCGGACGAAGACGTCTCCCCAGTAGCCTTCGATGCGGACCTCCGGGAACTCTTTCTGCAAGGCGCTGACCGCCTCTCGCACCTCCTGTTGAAATAAGGATGCGATCACGATGGTCTCGGGGGCCAGGTGGTCGCAGATCCTCCGGGCGACCTGGAAGCCGATCATCCCGCCGCCGCCGAGGATCAGGAAGGTCCGATCCCGCATCAGTCCGTTCCCCCGTCGATGAAGACGATCAGGGTGGTCAACTGCAGCTCGGGACTCGGGCTCCGGGTTCCCATGGCGATCTGCCGGAACGGTCCGAGTGCACCGGCTAGATTCGCATCGAAATCCGCCCGGTCCCCAGAACTCATGCCCTCCCGGATCGATCCGATCAGGCCGGCGACATCGAAATAAAACGAAGGCGTGGTCCCGTTAGGGAAATCCCCCCAGACGGCCTGGTACGTCTCGCTGACCCGAAGGCTGGGACCATCCGCCTGGAGGTCCCGGATGAGGCTCGCGGAGGTGGCGACCAGGAAGCGGTTCTCGACGACACCGTAAGAGAACATCTCTCCGAGGAACGGGTCCCCGACCTGGTAGACGACGGCGCCGTTAACTTCCAACTGTTCAGGTGCGACCAGTTCCCTGGCGAGGATCTCTTCCAGTGCTGCGAGGACGGGCGCCAGCCCGTCCGGATTGCTGGTCTCGAACAGGAGCACGACTCCCAGGCTGACTTCCCTGGCGGCCAGCATACCGTCGCGGCTGGGTAGCACGACGAGGGCGTATTCGCCGTCCAGGTTGGCGAGCAGGTCGTTCTCCAGGCTGAAACCGAATTCAGATTCGAAAGCGGCCATTGATTCGTCGACGGAGGCGTCACTGCCATCCGCCGCCATCCGTTCCCGGATGAGTTCGATGGTGAACGCCAGCCCGCGCCCGCCGGCAAAGATCAGGGTGTTCCCAGGGATGCGGCCGTCGATCGTCAATTCCTGTAGGCGCAGGTCGTTGACCTGCTGCAGGAACTCCGGGACGGCTTCGGGATCATACATCGTCGCAGTATCGATCCGGATACCGGCGGGGACGAAGGCGAACGAGAAGGCGCTGCCCAGGAACGGGATCTGCCCGCCGAACGCGGAGGTTGAAACCAAACCCGGACTGAACGACTCGGCCACCCCCTCCATCAAGGTGGGCGTGGCGAAAACATGCAGGAGCCCGTCTCCGGGGAGCTGGCCGGCAAGGTTGCGGAAGATCTCCGTGTCCATGAACGAGTCGCCGGATTTCGCATCGATCGACTCCCGGATCGCGGCCGCGCCGGTGCTGAACAGGAAGGTCCCCCGGTGGATGGCAAAGGCGATCCCTTCTCCGGGGTCACCGGGGAGGGCGTAAATCGTCGTCCCTTCGTATTCGCTGGATTGGATCGTTCCGCCGCTTTCCGCTTCGATCCGGTCCTGGAGGACGGCGGAGAACGCCTCGGCTGCGGCGCGATCGCGGATGGCCGCCGCAAAGATGAAATCGATCGATTCGAACTCGCCGGACGGGCTGATCTGCAAATCGGTGATCCCGATCCCGGCGTGCCGGCCCACCCAGGGCTGGATATCGCCGGTGAAGGTGAAGCCGAACTCCTGCTCCATTTCCTCGTCGAGGTCGTTGAAAACGTCTTCCGAACCGCCGAACTCGCCTTCCGGGACGGCATCGGCGAAGGCCTTGAAGATGCGTTCGGCCTCGGGGGACTGCAGCTGCAGGAGATCCAGCCCGACGTAGAGCATGGCATCGGCCGGGACAGCCTCGGCCGCGGCATCGTAGCGGCCGGTCAGGCGGGCGATCAGGTTCCAGTCGAGCGGGTCGAGGTAAATGACCAGCCCGGCGCCGAGCAGGCAGCAGCAGCTGAGCACGATCAGGACCGCGCAGGTCGCGATGAGGGGCGTCCGGCCGCGCGTGCCGTGTTCCGCGGGTTCAGTATAGGTCTCGTCCGAGTTTTCCATGCCTCAACTCCTCAGGTCCGGCGAGATTGAACCCGCAAGCCGGGCGAATCCCGGCTTGCGGGTTCAATCTCGCCTATTATACGACCTCAGCATCAGCACCGGGACCACCGCCAGCGCGCAGACCAGGGCGGCGATGAGAAAGGTCTCCCCGATCACCTGTGCGGCGACCTCCATCCCCACCCGGACCATATCCGCCAGGTCCGCTCCGGGCTGGAGCCAGGCCCGGCTGAGGGCGTCGATCCGGTGGACGCCGTAGGTGGTCAGGCTGGAGACGCCGATCGTCATCCCGACCAGCCGGAAGATGATGACGAGGGCGGCGGCCGTACCGCGGTGCGTCTCGGGCGCCGCGTCGACCACGGCCGCTGCGATCGGAGCGATCAGCAGCCCGAACCCGATCCCCGCCAGGACGAGGTGCGGGACCATCTGTGGATAGGTGGTCGCCGGCCCCCAGCTCCGCATCAGCAGCAGACCGCCGACGGCCCCGGCCAGCCCAGCGAGCGCCGGGAGCCGGTAGCCGCGCCGGGCGGCCCAGGCCCCACCGGGAATCGCAGCTAGCGCCATCGGGACCGTCAGCGCGGAGAGCATCCAGCCGCTGTCCCAGGCGCCCTGCTCGAGCGTCTCGGCGAAAAGCGAGTTGATAAAGAGCGGGACGTTGGCGATCGCGACGAAGAGGCCGAAGCCCGTCAGAAAATTGGCGGCGCTCGCCGCCGAGAAGTTCGGGAGCCGGAAGAGGCGGAGCGGGATAAGCGGGTCGCGCGCCCGGGTCTCCCAGAACACGAACAGGATCGCGCAAACGACGGCCGCGGCGACGAGCAAACCGGCGTAGGGCGGCAGACCGCCGGCAGGCGCGCCGCTCTCGACGTTCGTGCCCAGCCCGGCGTTGAGGGCGATCAGGGCAGCCGAGATCAATAGGGTCCCGGTCCAATCCATCCGGCCTTCCCGGCGGGTTTCTGCCAGCCCGCGCGCGGCCCACAGGATCAGGCCGAACGCGGCCAGGCAGACCGGCAGGTTGAGCCAGAAAATGGTCCGCCAATCGAAGAAGCGGACGACGATCCCGCCGTAGAGATGCCCGACCACCCAGCCGGCGGTGTCGACGGCGGCGATCACGCCCAGCGGCCGGGCGCGCTGACCCAGCGGGTACAGATCGCCGACCAGGGCCATTCCGACCGGCACCATGGCCCCGCCGCCGAAGGCCTGGATCATCCGGGCCCCGATCAGGGCGCGCAGGGCGATAAAACTCGGGTCCGGTCGTCCGCCGGAGACGATGGCCGTGGCCCTGAGCAGCAGCCGGGCCGGCCAACCGTCGGCAACGGCGACCAGATACGAGCCGAGGGCAAATACCGCCAGGGCGACGAGGTAGACCCGCAAACGGCCGTAGAGGTCGGAGAGCCGGCCCATGAAGGTCATGGCGACGCTGTAGGCCAGCAGATAACCGGTGACGACCCAAGCGGCCTCGTCCAGGCCGGTCTGGATCGGGATCTCGAGGTCGAAGATGACGTGCGGGAGGACGGCGGAGACGACGGTCAGGTCGAGGGCCCCGATGAAGATGGGGAGGCAGATGAGGGTGAGGAGGAGGGGGCGGCGGTTCATAGAAATTTGGCAAAAACGAGATGAGCGAGCGGGTAATAACCCGCTCGCTCATCTCGTTTTTGCCACATTTTTATTAGGGGGGGAGGATCTCATCCGTCGCCCCGAAGTCCCAAAAATCCACCTCCCACACCGAAGGTTCTTCGTCCGGGGCGGCGGGTTCGGTGATGGTGAGGCGGTGGAGCAGGAAGGTTCCGGGTTCGACGTACAGCCCGACCCGGGCGACTTCGGGGCCGATCAGGGTGAAGGAGAGGGGGTGGAGGTCGCGGGTGTCCAGGTCAGCAACGACGAGATAGAACTCAACGCCGGGAACTTCTTCCAGTTCGAACGGCTGATCGGACTCGGCAAGCGCGATGGTGTGCAGATCGTCCAGCAAGATGGCAGGCAGGCCGTGCGCGGCGTCGAAGAGGGCGGCGGGGTTGAAGGCCTGGTCGGAGGGAACTTCAACCCATTCGCGGGTCAGCAGGTTGGTCTCCCAGTAGCGGTCGCCGATGGCGATCACGCTGATCTCGGCCACGAGCCCGGGTACGACGACCCGAACGGCGGCCTGGGCTGAATCCGGAGCTGTATAGGTCCCTTCCGCCCGGCTGAACGAGATCGTCTCGCCGGCGTCGATGAAGGCCGGGCCGCCGCTGCGGGTGATTGAAAAGGCAAAACCCGGCAAGGCCGTCATGGTCTCCAACGACCGGCGGACGATCTCATCCGGAGGAGGTGGCGGCTCCACCTCTCCGCATCCGGCCAGCGCAGCGAATACCAGCAACCCTGGCAACCAGGTCGCCAAGCCGCCGCGCCACCGGCCCACCGCCCTGCGTCTCATTCGACCCCTGCCCGCACGACCGCCTCGTAGCCGAACACCGTTTCGAACGCGGCGACGTAGGCGGCGATCACGGCGTCCATCGTGGGCGGATCCCACAGCAGGTCGGCCAGGTTGACGACCGGGTAGTCGAGGCCGCAGCCGACGATCCCGCCCCAAAATTCCATGTCGGTGGTCACATTGAGGGCAAACCCGTGCCGGGTGATCCCATGCACGTCGACCTTGACGCCGATGGCGGCGATCTTGGAAGGGCGGTTTTTTGCTTCGGGCGGGCAGTTCCGAAGGGGCACGGCGGGATTCACCTGTGCGGCGTCTTGCGGGAAAATCGCCGTGCCTGTCCCCCCGCAGCGGGAGGCGACCTCGGGCTGGATCCAGACGCCGGTCAGGCCTTCGATCTGGGCGCTGACCAGCCCGAAGGCCGCGATGGTCTGAATCAGGGTATTTTCGAGATCGCGCAGGTAGCCGATGAGGTTGGCGCGCGGGAGGCGGCGGTAGCCGGCTTCGTCGCGCGACCGCAGCCCGCCGGGGACCAACGGCAGGATCGGATACCCGACCAGCTGGCCGGGGCCGTGATAGGTCACGTCCCCGCCGCGGTCGACCCAGTGGACCTCGACGCCCCGGCGGGCGCGCTCGGCTTCATCCCAGAGCATGTTCTCGGCATTGCCGCGCCGCCCGAAGGTGTAGACGTGCGGGTGCTCGAGCAGGAGCAGAGCCGGCGGCCGCTCGCCGGCCGCAACCTGGGCGGCGAGTTCAACCTGGAGGTCCCAGGCCTCTGTGTATGGGACCCGGCCGAGGAGGAGGATTTCGCAGGAAGGGGAGGCCATGGGGTAAGTATATCTTTTTTGGATGCGTGGTTGGACGGTCGGTAAGTCACGTATTGAGCCCCGGGCCGGTTTTGCGCTAGAATTACGGCAGACATGGCAAGTCTTTAAGACTTGCCATGTCTGAAGAAGGTTAACCGCATGATCCCGCTCCGAGATGAAAACCCTTCGCGCCGTTTCCCCTTCGTCAACTACCTGCTGATCGCGGCGAACGTGGCCGTCTTCTTCTACCAATGGACGACGATGGCAGGCGATCCAAATGCCATTCTCCAATTCGCCTTGATCCCGGCCGAAGTCACCCGCGGGTTCGACCTCGGTGATGCGCGCAGCATCCTGACCAGCATGTTTATGCACGCCGGCCTGGCCCATATCGGCGGAAACATGCTGTACTTGTGGATCTTCGGGGACAACATCGAGGACGCCATGGGCCACGGTCCCTATCTCATCTTCTACCTGATCGGGGGGATCGTTGCATCGACCGTTCACGTGCTGAGCAGCCCGGCCTCGATGGTGCCGACAGTCGGCGCAAGCGGGGCGATCGGGGCTGTGCTGGGAGCCTACCTCGTCCTTTACCCGCGCAGCCGCATCCTGACCCTGCTGTTTCTGGGCTATTTCATCCGGATGGTGATGGTCCCGGCGGTGTATTTACTGGGTTTCTGGATCTTGATGCAGGTCTTTAGCGGCCTGATGTCCCTTGGCGGCCCGGATGTGGGCGGGGTCGCCTTCTGGGCGCATATTGGGGGGTTTGCGGCGGGGGCGGTGCTGGCCGGGCTGTTTGCGCCGCGGCACAACGAGCGAATAGGCGAATGAGCGAATGGGCGAGTCTGCACGTACTCGCCCATTCGCCCATTCACCCATTCAAATCCCCGGCTGCCCCAGCCGGTCCCGCATGATCCTCGTCCAGCCGACGACGAGGGCGTCGATGGTATCGTAAACGCCCTGGAGCTTGTAACGGAGGCGGCGGTCGCCGGCGAGCGTGTCGAGGCTGCGCTCGCGGAAGTGGATGACTTCGACGTTGGGGAGCAGTTGGGATTCGAAACCCAAACGTTTGAACTTCAAAAAGAGATCGGGCTCACCGCCGTAGAGGAAGTATTTCTCGTCGAGACGGCCGGCTTGCAGGAAAGCTGAACGCCGGATGAAGAGGCATCCGGCGTTCAAAAAGGTGACCGAGACCGGCCGTTCGTAGCGCTTCTCGAGGCGCATCAGGTGGGCGATGTAGATCCGGAAGGCCCTGGGCGCCAGGAACGACCAGTTCAGGTTGAGGTGGCGTTTGCGATCATAGCGTTTGTATTGGACTGGGGCAACGGCGGCGAGTTCAGGAAAGCGCCGGGTGTGGGAAAGCAGCTCCTCGAACAGATCCGGGTTGGGGATCCGGATGTCGGGGTTGAGCAGCATGACGTATTCCGTCTCGCATAGCTCGAAACCCTGGTTGACCGCCCGGGCGTAGCCGACGTTGTCGGTGTTCCGGACGAGGCGGGCTTCAGGGAAATCGCCCTCGATCCGGTCGGCTGTGCCGTCCCGGGAATCGTTGTCGATCACGATGACATTGTTCGGCCTGGCGTGGCGCCGAAGATCGCCCAGGAGATCGGGGATCTCGTTGGCGCTGTTGTAGGTAACGATCAGGCTGGTGAACGACGGCATGCATCCTCCCGGAGTTTAGAAGTCAAAGGCACCTTATTTTCCCGCCCGGAATATATCATAATTGCCCGCGGGCGTTGACCGCTCCGATCGGCTCGAAACACCGCCGGTACAGGTCCGTCTCCAGCACCCCCTCGGGATCCATTTCGTTCTTAAGCCGTTTGAACGCCCGCACGACGTCCTCCCCCAGAAAGCGCCGCACGCCCTCCGGCCGCAGGGTGCTGTCCTTGGCGAAGTAAAACCGCCCCCCCGCCTCCAGCACGATCTCGTCCAGCTCGTGGACCAGCTTCTCCAGCTGCGCCCGGTTTCTGCGGGTCAGGCGGTAATCCTGCGCCAGTGAGAAGCCGTCGACTGCATGAGAGATGGCAAAGCGGTCCGGGCGGTGGCGTTTGAGAACGCCCAGGTAGTTGGGCAGACCGTGTTTCAGGGCCCGGCGGATAACCTCCGAAAGCGCGTCCGGGGCCGTCTCTTTCGGGATGAAGCACTGGTACTGGATCATCCCGCCCGACCCGTAGGCCAGCTCCCAGTTCGGGATATAGTCCAGCAGAAAGTTGAACGCCACGTGGGTCTGCCGGTAGGTCTTGTTTTGGCCGATCGTGCGGTTCAGCGTGTATTTGGCCTGGTTGACCGCCCGGACGCCCAGGTTGTTCAATGCGGGGGCCATGAGCCGGTGCAGGATCGATTTGGGCACCAGTCCGAAGGTCCGACCTGGGAGCACCTGGTGCTCGATCTGCAGCGACCGCCCCGGGTCCGGGTCCTCGCCCGGTTTGAGGTTGTCGGCGGTGTGCATCTGGCCGCGGCCCAATGCGGCTCCGTTAACCGTGCAGTCGATCCAGCCGACGACGTAGTTGTGGTCGTCCCGGGATTCGTCCGCGGCGCGCAGCATCCCCTTCAGATCGGGCTCCGCCCAGGCACAGACGTCCAGGTAGCCCGAGTACACCCGCTTCATCTGCAAGGTGACCCGGACGATCACGCCGAGCACGCCGAGACCGCCGATCACGAAGCGGAACAGGTCGTCTTCCGGGCGAACCGTCAGGAGCGTGCCGTCCGTCTTGAGCAGATCGAAGGAGAGGACGTGCTCGCCGATCGTCCCGGCTTTCCAGTTGTTCTTCCCGTGGATGTTCATCCCTAGGCAGCCCCCGATGGTCGGGCGCATTGTCCCCGGCACGACGGGCGGCCACCAGCCGTCCGGCAGGATGTGCATCCACAGCTTCTCGATGGTCACTCCGGGCTCGACCGTGATAACGCCCGACTCCGGGTTCCACTCGAGCACCCGGTCCATCGACTGCAGATCGACGACGATCCCTCCGGCGTTGACGGCGGCGTCCCCGTAGCTCCGCCCCGAACCGCGCAGGGCGATCGTCTGCCCATGCCTGCGGGCGGTTTGCATCACTTCGGCGATCTCCTCGACGGAAGTCGGGCAGAACCGGTATGCGGTCGTTTTCAAAGAATGTCCGAAGTTGTCGAACCGGTGCAGGTTCGATATCGGTAGAGATCGTTCAACAGAGGTCAACATTTCGTTCCTCGTAAGAAGTTGTGGAAAAACGGAGATCAAAGCGGGGCTTCGCCCCGCTTTGATCTCCGTTTTTCCTTTCTTTAAAAGTTCATCCGCCTGAAAACGACCGACGGCACGTTCCGTACGATGAGCATGATCCAGCGCCAGAACCAGGGGGTATAGATGACCTGGCCACGCCTCCCCATGGCGCGGGCGATGTCCCGTGCCACGACGTCCGGCTGGACCATCATGAACCCGCCGACCTCCTTCGTCAGCTCGGTATCGACCGGTCCGGGACGGACAGTCAGAACGTGGACCCCGGAGCGGGTCAGGCGGTTGCGGAGCGCTTCCAGGAAGGTATCGAAACCGGCCTTGGAGGCATTGTAGCCCGGGTTCTTGACCCGGCCGCGCTCGGCCGCCACCGACGAGATCCCGACGATCTGGCCGGACCCCATTTTCTCGAACAGGACAGCGGCCGCACCCAACCAGGCCAGACTGCCCAATAGCTGGACGTCGATCATGGCTTTGTTCTTCTTGAAATCGTATTCGGAGAAACCGACCGCCGGCATCACGCCGGCATTGTAGACGACCGCGTCGATCCTTTTCAGGTCGGAGAGGATGGCCTGGAAGAGGCCGGGCACGGCTTCATAGTCGGTGACGTCGTGCAGGTAAAACCGGGCGTTCTCCTCGCCACCCGCGTTCAGCTCGGCGCACAGCGGTTCCAGCGCATCTGCGCGGCGGGCCAGCAGTGCGACATAATACCCCCGGCCGACCAGCGCGCGGGCCAGTTCTGCGCCGATGCCCCTGGAGGCGCCGACCAGCACGGCGCGTTTGTGCTGCTCGTTCAAGGGAGTTTCCGGGGGGAACGTTGGCATACAGGAATTATACGACGGACGAGATGCAAAGTGCGAGGTGGGAGGGGTACAGGCAACCAGAGAACCAGCTTACTTCCCCAACACCTCCCGTGCAAAAAGCCGGAGGGCCCGGATATGTTTTTCGGGGCTGTCGAACCCGAGTCCCATCGTGTTGACGGCTGCATAGCCGGCGCCGGCGGATCTCCATCCTTCCAGCGTCGCATTCCACCCATCCGGATCGCCGTCGCCGTACTGGATGCGCGGTTCGAGGCCGATCTCGCCGCGCGAGCGGCCGGCCGCCTCGACTTCGGCAAACAGCCGTTCCAGCCAGCCCTCCGCCTGGGCGGCATCCCGGTAGCCGGGCAGCCAGCCCGCGCCGTAGCGGGCCGTCCGCCGCATCACTTCGACTGCATGCCCACCGAACCAGATCGGGATCGGTCGCTGGACAGGCAGCGGCAGGATACCGACGTCCGGCAGGTCGTGATACCGGCCTTCGAAGTTCACCACCGGCTCGGTCCAGAGCTTCTGAAGCACCTCGAGCTGCTCGTCCATCCGGCGGCCGCGGTTCTCCGGATTCTCCCCCAGTGCGGCCATTTCCACCTTGTTCCAGCCCACGCCGATCCCCAGCCGCAGCCGGCCCCCGCTCAACAGGTCCAGTTCGGCGGCCTGTTTGGCGACCAGGGCGGTCTGGCGCTGCGGCAGGATCAGGATCCCGGTCAGAAAACCGATCCGGGTCGTGATCCCGGCCAGATAGGCGAACAGGACGAACGGTTCGTGGAACGGCGTCTCGTGGGTGTACGGACCGCGCCAGGTCCCGTCGTAACCGTTCCGGAGGATGTTCTCCGGCGTCGGGGCGGCGCCGAGTACGTGTTCGTACGCCAGGATATGAGAGTAACCCAGGTCTTCCGCCGTCTGTGTGTAATCGCGTATGGCCGCCGGGTCGTTGCCGATCTCGGTCTGGGGGAAAACGACTCCGATTTTCATGGCTGCTCCTTCACGATCCGGGAATGGAGAGTGCGCGCCCACATAAGTATGGTAGATTCAGTCATTCTTGCAGTTTATCCTCAGGAGTAATCATCAATAAGGAGCCTACCATGAAACTCAAGCGTATCCTGATCGTCTTTTCAATCCTCGCCCTGGCCTTGCTGGCCTGCAACCTGGGCGCCCGCGGGCTCTCGCCAACGGAAGGCCCGGCGGACGGACCATCCTCGGGAGATCCGGACCCCGGCGGCGACACCTCATCCGGAGAACCGGGCGACCCCGGGAGCAGCGGCGACAGCAACGGCAACGGCGAATCACCCGGCCAGGCCGGCGGATCCGGCGAACCGTCCGCCACGATCGATCTGGACGACCTGGCCCTGTACGCCCAGCCGGACCTGTTCAACAGCTACCGGACCTCGATGGATTATCTCTTCGAAGCCGCAGGACCGGTCACCGGCACGGTCTTGCTGGATTCGGCCACACAGGTCGAACCTTACGCCACCACGCTGGAGTTTTTCACCTACGGCAGCGCCCTGACCGGCGGAGAGACCGTCTACACCTTCACCCAGATCCTGGAGACCCAGTACATCGTGGCACCGGGGATCGGCTGCCAGTCCGGCATCCCCGGCGTGCAGGCAAACCCCTTTGAAGTGATGCTGGACACCGGCGGGATGCTCATCGGAGAGGCGCAATACACCGGTGAGGGCAGCGCCAACGGGATTGACACGCATATCTACACGCTCACGCAGGACAATATTGACGCACTCGACCCGGCCGGTCAAGACGTCCGGGAGATTTCCAACGGGGAGATGCACGTCGCCCGGGACGGCGGGTACGTCGTCCGCGTCCTGCTGGAAGGGCGGGGGGTCAACCCGCTGCTCAGCCAGGACCCGGCCCTGGAAGGTGATGTGTATTACGAGCTGAACTTCTACGACTTCGATGCCCCGGTCACGATCGAGCCGCCGCCGGCCTGCGCGGGCTCCGGCGATCCCGCCTCAGACATCCCGCTCCTCGAGGACGCCACCAATATTGTCCAGATGGGCGACGACGTCCTGACCTATACCACCGGGGAAGGGATCGGCGACGTGATCGAGTTCTACGAGGGTGCGATGCCCGCACTCGCCTGCGGCGTACCGACGATCACGGGTGGCGAGTCCGAAGGGACAGCCCAACTGTTCTTCTCCGACTGTGAAGGGGGAGACGTGACCGTCCTCATCTTCGCCGAGAGCAGCGACGTCACCCAGGTGAGCGTCCTGCGCACGCCGTGAGGAGCGCAGATTTCTAACGAAATCTTAACTTTTACCCTTGCAAAATCTGGGGAAAAGGAGTATTATATGTCTCGCCGGACGTCAGGGTGCCCCCCTCACCCTGGCGTTCGGCTTTAAAGCGATAATTCACAAAATCACGACACCCTCGTCCACCGGTTCCAACGCCGGATCGGCCGGGGGTGTTTTTGCATCCTGTTCGTGATCGGGCAGCAGGTCCTCCACGTTTCGGACGGCGGGGAAAAAATAACCCGCTACGCCGACCAGGGTCGCCAGCATCCCCGAGGCGATCACGAGCAGCGCCATCCCCGCACCCGGCCCGGTGCCGACCAGCCAGCCGAACGTGCCGGTCAGCGAACCGCCCTCCGCCATGGCCGGCTCGAGGACGAAGTCGGCCAGCGGCCCAGCGATCAGCGGGGTGATCGGAGAGGTCAGCCAGGCGATCAGCCGGCGGGCCGAGAAGACCCGGCCCTGCAGGTCCGGGGCCACCTTGGCCTGCCAGATTGCCTGGTTCGACCCGTTGATGATCGGCCCGGCCAGGGCGCCGATGAAGAAGGCGATCGACCAGACCAGCAAGCCCTGTCCCCAGCCGAAGAGGCTGATCCCAATCACCCCGGAGACGATCCATCCGGCGAGCACGCCGTGGACCCGTTTCTTGAAACCGCCCCAGGTGCTCATCAAGACGCCCCCCAGGATCCCGCCGACCGCCCCGATGGACTGGACGGAGCCGAAGATCAGCTCGTTGTTCATCGTGCGGGCCAGCACCATCGGAGCAACCAGGGTGAAGCCCAAACCGGCAAAGAAATTGGCGAAGAAGAAAACCAGCTGCAGGCCGAGCAGGCTCGGACGCTGGAAGATATAGCGAAAACCATAAGCCGCCTCGGTCAGCATGCCGCCGGCGGCCGCCCGGCCTTCTTCGGTCGCTTTCGGCTGGGGGACGTGGATGATCAGCAGCGCGCCGACGGCCAGCGTGAAGGTCAGCACGTCGATCCAGAGGATCCCACCGAAACCGATCAGGGGAAGGAGCGCCCCGGCCAGCATCGGGGCGATCACCCCGGGCCCCATCTCGACCAGTGACATCATCCCGTTCGCCCGGCCATACTGCTCCTTGGGGACCATCAGGCTGATCGCGGCCGAGTAGGCCGGCCATTGGAACGCGTTGAACGTACCGTTGATCGCCGCAGCGATGTAAAGATGCCAGACCTCCAGAACGCCCAGCGAGTGAAGGATCAGGATCAGGATCGTCGCCGCTCCGGCCCCCAGGTCGCTGACCATCATCATCAGCTTCCGGTTGTAGCGGTCGACCATCACCCCGGCGAACGGGGAAATGATCAGGAACGGGGTGATGAAGAATACCTGGATCAGCGCCAGCGAAGTGGCCTGGCCGGTCTCCTGGAATGCCCAGATCGTCAGGGCGAAGTTGGTCATGAACGAGGCCAGGACGGAGACGATCTGGCCCAGCCAGAGCAATATGAACGCGGACATGCCGCTCAAGCGGTTTGAATCAGCCTGCATAAGAGCCTCCAGATGCCCGGAAAAGGATGTGCGGCGGTGATGCCGCCGCACATCCTTTTCCGGGATCCCCTTTACCTATTCGATATAGACTTCGACGTGCGAGTCCTCGTCGTCGACCTCGATGATCTTGCCCTGCACGTCGTGGCTGATCGCTTCCATCAGCATTTCCATCTCGCGATCGATATCGCGCAGCTCGTCGACGAAGCGGCCGCCGATCTTGAGGCCGATCTCCATCAGGCTCAGAGGCAGGTTCACGTTGACCTTGGTGCCGTTGTTCTCGACGACCTTGACCCGCAGCCGCCGGCCGGCGAACTTGGTCTTATCCAGACCGGCGGACCGTTCGGCCAGCGAACGTTCGACCGGCTGCTCGCGCTCGGCGGCTCCGGTACCGGCGGCATCCAGCAGCCGGGCGGCCTCTTCGGCGGTGATCTGGCCTGCAGCGATCATTTCCAGAATTTTCATTCGCTCTTGGGTGGACATGGTGTGCTCCTAGTTTATGTTTGAAAAATGGATGCCTGTGACGGGCAACATCCGTCACAGGCATCCATTTTTCAAAATTCTGACAGGCTCCCTGTGCGGCGGGCGTGGTCTTCCGCCCGGCGGTAGAGCCAGTAGCCGATGATCGGCATCAGGATCCCGTAAGCGACGACGATCACCAGCTCGACCTCGATCGGCGCCAGCTCCGGGAATCCCGGTGGATAACCCATCAGGGTCGATCGGAAAGCGTCGACCGTGTAGGACAGCGGGATGATCCGGGAAACCCACAGGACCGGCTCCGGCAGCGCCGAGAATGGGAAGAAGTTGGCCGTCAGGATCAGGAAGGCGAACTGGAGCAGGTTGGCCAGCGTATTGGCCGCCTCCTTGAGCCGCAGCGTGACGGCGGCGAAGGCGAAACCCAACCCGAAGGTGCCGCTCAGAGAAAAAGCGAGGATCACCAGCCCGAACCCGATGTTTTCGGCCGGAAAGTTGCCGAGGATCGCCCGCATCACGAACATCGCCACGATCGACAGCGATCCCGTCCAGAGCAGCAGGTTGGTGACCCGTGAGACCAGGTTGGCGAACTTGCTGGCCGGGCTGAGGTAAAGCTGCTCCAGGGTTCCCTGGACCTGCTCGTGCCGCACGTTGACGCCGATGCTCCAGAGCGTGTCCGAGAGGAAGATGAACAGGATGAACCCGTAGACGACGACCCCGGAGGTCGTCCCGCTCGCCCCCTCCCCCGCTGGGGAGAACATCGTCCCCGCCAGCGAGAAGATGGCGATGATAAGGAATACCTGGGCAAAAGAGGTGACGAACTGGACCGGGTAGCGCGAGAGCACGATCAGCTCCTTGTGGACCATCGCCCAGAAGGTCGACCAGGTGGCACGGAAGCCAGAATAATGTGAGAGACGCGTGGTTGTGTTTTCCATGCTTAATCCATGTTTGAGAATTTGAAGGTGGTTGGTGGTTTCATCACCAACCACCTTCAAATTCTCAATATTGCCCGACTCCTTCGTTCCTCCGGATCCCATTCTCCACCTTCAGGAAGACCTGGTAGCCGACGAACGGGGCGATGATCAGGAAGACCCAGAGCACGGCCAGGTCAAAATACCATTCGCCGAAGAAGTAGCCGACGCCGAGCAGCGCGGAGCGGACGCCGTTGGTCATCCAGGTCGGAGGGAAAAGGAGGGCGACCACCTTGATGAAGGGCGGAAAGATCGATATCGGGAAGAAGACGCCCATCAGGAAGCTGACGCCCCATTGCATCACGTTGATCAGGGCGCTGGCATCCTTGAGCTTCAATACAACGGCCCCGAACAGCAGGGCGACCCCGTAAAGGGGGATCGCGCCGACGACGAGGAAAGCCAGGGCCAGCAGCAGTTCACCCTGGACCGGGTTGACGCCCAGGATCCAGGAGCCCAGGAAATAGGAGACCAGCGCGGCGAGGACGGAGCGAATCAGGCTGTAGAGCGAGGTCCCGGCGGCAACCCACAGCCGGCTGGTCGGTGAAAGATACAGGGCTTCGAGCGTGCCGGTCTCCATCTCCCAGCGGATCCAGTAGGCGATGTGCCAGAAGGCGTAGGAGACCATCGAGAAGGCGCTCGCGCCGATGATCATGAACCCGACGTAATTGGCCGTCCCGGTGTTGGCCTCGAACACGGCCGCGGCATCGCCCCCGGCGGTGGCGCGGCCCAGCAGGATCGGCATCGCGGCGAAAACGATCGGGATCACGATATCCATGAGCACCTGGCCGGGATAGCGGGCGACGTTCAGCAGCCGCATACGTGTCGAGGCCAGCATGGCGGAGAGGTTGGTCCTGAATGGCACGGTCTGGGTCGTCATCGCGGGTTGGTCTCCGGGCTATTTCTCGGTCGTGTCTTCGGCCAGCGTCCGGCCGGTCTTGGCGATGAAGACGTCTTCCAGGGTGACGTCTTCGGGCATGATCCTCTGGATGACGGCGCCTTCATTGGAGAGCGTCTCGATCAATCTCGGCAGGGTGTCCTTCCCGTTGGCGGACATCACCGTCAGCCGGCTGACCCCGTCCACGGCGCTCAGGGTAGCCTGGGTCACCATCGGGAGTTTCCGGACGGCTTCCGCGGCGGTGTGCGAGATCGCGCCTTCGATGCGGGTGACCGAATCACGCCCGAGCGAGGCCTTCAGATCGGGGACGCAGCCTTCCGCCAGCAGCTGGCCGTGGTCGATGATGGCCACGCGGTTGCAAAGCGTCTCAGCCTCGGCCATGATGTGGGTCGTGTAGATGATGGTCTTGCCGCGGCCGTTGAGTTCCCGGACGACCGCGCGCAGCTCGCTGGCGGATGGGACGTCGAGCGTGTTGGTCGGCTCGTCGAGGATCAGCAGCGGGGCGTCGTTGATCAGGGCTTTGCCGAAGGCCAGCTTCATCTTCTGGCCGGAGGAAAAGGTCTCGACCGACCGGTCGGCGATCTCGCCCAGATCGAGCAGGTCGATGATTTCTTGAGTCTTTCGACGCCGGTCGGTTGGGTTGAGGTGGTAGAGGGCGCCGAAATAGATCAGGTTCTCGCGGGCAGTCAGCTTCCAGTACAGGCCGCGCTCCCCCATCAGCATACAGCCCACGCTGGCGCGCACGGCGTTGGCATCGCGCTCGACGTCGAACCCGTTGACCCGGGCCTCCCCGGAGGTCGGCAGCAGCAGGGTGGTCAGGATCTTGATCAGGGTCGTCTTCCCGGCGCCGTTTGGCCCCAGCAAACCGAAGATCTCCCCGGGCCTCACGTCCAGGCTGACACCTTGCAGCGCGGTGACCTCCCGGCTCTCGGATTTGAAAATCCCTTTGCGTTGTTTGGTCTGGTAGGTCTTTGCCAGGTTCTCGACCTGTACGGTACCGAGCATGTTCGTCTCCTCTTGTCACGCGACCCTCTCTGAACTGTTCCGGGGAAATGGGTGCGAGCGGGGGAGCCCTACCGCTCGCACCCATTTCCCCGGAACACCTCAGCCTCGTTCCATCCAGATAAGGGTGTGGTGGGGGTTGAAACCGGCGCTTTCAAGGACGCCGGCGGCCCGACCGGCGGGGTACTCGAGGTTGAGCGGCTTGCGGCTGGTGAGCTGACCCTCGGCGTGCCGGATTAGCAGCCGGATTGCGGCGGGATCGGCATCCTGGGGGGCAGCCAGCCAGAGCCGGTCGGAGGCCGTATGGGTGCCCTGCCAGGCAAGCACGGCCAGCGGCCGGTCGTCGCGGACGGCCGCCCACGTCCGCGGGCTCGACCCGGTCAGCAGGCGGTGGATCCAGCCGGCCGGGCTGGGCCGCAGGGCGCGGAGATCCAGCGCCAGATACCAGTCCAGCTCGGGCGGGTGCAGGCGGTGGAACCAATCAAGCGCAGGCGCCCAGTGCCGCCGAGACAGGTCGACGATGCCGACTCCGGCGGCCTCGACCGGTTCGGCGTCACGGCGGGTGTTGTACCAGGTCGTCCGGCGGGCCCGTTCGGTGAACCCGAGGCGCTCGTAGAGTCGGATCGCGGCGGGATTGTCCGCCCGCACGTGCAACCAGACCCGATCCGCCCGGCGCCTGCGGCTTTCTTCCAGCGCCGCGTCCGTCAGGCTGCGGGCGATCCCCTTACGGCGGTGGTCCGGGTGGACAGCGACGTTGGCGATCAGGAAGATCTTCTCGCCGCGGGCCGGCATCGGGATCAGGCTCAGATTGCCGATGATGGCGCCCTCGCGCTCCCAGACAAAGCCGTTGAACGGCGCGCCAGAAAGCTCGCTCACACCGGAAGCCCAGCGGAAAAACTGGGGGCTTTCCGCCGTTCGGCGCATATTCTGGATGTACCGGCGCCCATCCGCATCGAGAGTCTCGTTGAAACAACGCTCGACCAGGTCGGCCACCGGGAGCAGATCGGTGCGGGCGTCAAACCGGCGCAGATGCGGGTGGGTCGAGCGGGTTTCGTCGAGGGGGAAGGTGATGATCGTCATGGGTTGCGGCGAATGGGCGAATGGGCGAATGGGCGAATGGGCGAATGGGCGAATGGGCGAATGGGCGAATGGGCGAATGGGCGAGAAAATTGAACTTCACATGAATTATTGAAAATATTCTACAATGTTTTTTGTTTTTGTCAAGGGGATATTGATATTTCTAAAGTTTGGCTTCATTTTATTTAATCGAGGCGGGTGGAAATGCCGGCCAAAGGACCTCGCGGCGGGGAAAACCGGCGGTGGGGCGTTTGGATGTTCGGGGGTGGGTGGGTCAGGCGGGGGCGATATTGTCCGCAAACGCTTCCAGAAAGCCCTGGGGGACGGCGATCGATTCCCCGGTCTGCAGGTCGACGGTTACCCAAACGGATTCGGCCCGGACCAGGGGCGCCGGCTCACCTGCCCGGCGGATGAGGAAATAGCGGGTGATGGAGGTGTTGCGCGGCGGTGAGAGCCAGGTTTCCACCTCCAGGACGTCTCCGAGCACGGCCGCGCGCAGGTACTCGATCCGGTTGCGCCGAGTAAAGATCCCCCAGCCTGCGGAAAACATTTCGTCCAGCCGCCGGCCGTGCGTCCGGGCGACATCCAGCCCGGCCTCCTCATTGTACGAAAGATAGACGGCGTTGTTGACGTGACCGACGTGGTCGATATCCCGCCATTCGACGTTTCGCTGCATCACGTGCGATCCGGAAGGTGGGTCAGGCAGACCGGCAAACGGTTTCCACGGGCCTCGTTCGCGCCCCCCTTCCGGCCGGAACGCGCGGGCCATTTCCTCGGGGATCGCCGAAGGATGGAGGGTTTCCCGGTCCAGAAAGACCCAGTCGGTGACGGCCCGGGCGACCGGCTCTTGTGCCCCCTCGCGCCGGAACTCGTAGATCCGTCGCGAGCGCACCTTCCGGAAATCGGCCACCCACGTGCTTACGGTCAGCCTATCGCCGTAGAACAGCGGCCGGAGGTACTCGATATCCGTCTCCCGGATCAGCCAGATCCGGCCCAACCGCTCGTAGGCGCGGGTATCGTAACCCACCGAGGCGGAGGCTTCGATCGCCGCCTCCTGCATGTAGCGCAGGTAATTGACATGATTGACGTGCCCGTAGACGTCGCACTCGTATGCCCGGACCGCAAAGCTGCGTTCGTAGATCGGCGGCATGGATCAGGGACCCAGCTTATAAAACGGTTCGGTGCCCTGGATGTTGAGCGTTCCTGCGGCACGGTCGAGCTCGATCCGGATCTCGCCGTCCATCCGGCTGCCGGTGCCGAAGGTGTTGTAGAGCTCGAGGGTCATCACGTCGCCGGTAGAATCCAGGATCCGGTAGCGGCCGCCGAATTCCAGGTCCACATTGAAACAGCAAGCCTGGTAGGTGAACGTCCCGGCCGAGAAATACCAGACCACGGTCAGGTCGCTCTCGCTGACGATCTCCGCCAGGTGGGCATCGTTGTATTCCCAGGTGCCCTGGATGAACTGCTCATTCTCGCCCAGGCAGCCGGAGAGCAGCAGGAGCGCGAGCCCGGCGAGCGCAAGCAGAGGTAGACGGGTGTGGGGTTCGTTCATCTTTTCAGTACACCTCCGGGGGATCGCGAAACGCGGACCGAAAGGTGTCCTATAGTATAATGCTGCGACCTTAGTTCAGACAGAACAGGAAGGACCCGATGCCTGAAAAACAGCGAAATATCACGCCCTCCAGCGGAGGCGTCTTCCAGAACTTCACCGACCGCATCCGCCTGATCCTGCGCCTGATGGCCGATCCGCGCGTCAACCCGCTCGTAAAGGTCCTCCCGATCGGGGCCACGCTCTATTTGCTGGTGCCCGACCTTGCCCCGGGACCGTTGGACGACGCGTTGATCCTCTGGCTCGGCAACACCCTGTTCATCGAGCTCTGCCCGATGGACGTCGTGGCGGAGCATGAGGAAGCGATCCGCAAGATCATCTCCGGCGAATGGCGGGATCCCGACCCGGATGACGTCATCGAAGGCGACGTCCGCGACCTGGATCGTTAATTAAAAAGATCGCCCGGCGGGGCTGCGGCCCCGCCGGGCGATCTTTTTGTTACGCCTATCTTACGGCGCCTCGATCCCGAACCAGCCGATGTCGAGCACCACCGGGATGGCCTCGAAAGACGAGACCGCGAAACCGACCTCGCCTTCATCCAGGAAGCGGTAGTCGTTCGGGATGGTCAGCGTCCGGACAAGCACGCTGTTGATGTAAAGGGTCAGCTCGTTCCCGATGCACTCGGCAACGTAGATATTGGTGTCTTTCCCGAGATTGATATCCGTCGATCCGCCGTTGCCGATCAGGAAGAAATTATCGGCGAAATCATCGTATACCCAGACCTCCCACAGGCCGTCGCCCCCGATGTTGAACTCGAACCAACCGTCGTCGGACAGGCGGCAGACCAGGCTGACGCGCTGGCTGTTCACCCCCCGGTTCTCGGCGCTCAGTCCGATCCGGACATCCCCATAGACCCAGGGATCGTAGGTGACGTAGACCCAGGTCTCCTCGTCGGCGATGTTGAAGGAGAGGGCGCCGTCCTGGGTGAAGACCATGTCCGACCCGCGGTCCACCCCGGTGAAAACGAAATACGAATAATTCTCCAGGCTGTCCTCGAACTCCTCGACATAGTATGCCTCGGGCTCGGTGGACTCGGTGGATACGGCCTGGGTATCGGTGGGATCCAGCTGCAGCCCGGCGGTCGGCGTGGGTGGCGGATCGGTGGGAACCGGTGTGCTGGTGGGCAGCGGTGTCTGCGTGGGAGCTTCGGTCGGCTGGATAGGCGTGTCGGTCGGCGTGGGCGCGTCCGTTGGAGGCGGCGCCGGCGTCGGGCTAGGATCCCCGCTCCTCAGCCCGCAGGCAAGGCTCACGGACAGGACCAGCACCGCCAGCCAGAGAAACGGTTTATAGGGCGATGTGTGCATCGACGCACCTCCTTGGATTGCGGCAAGTTTACCATCAAACCATGGCCATTAAAACAAAGCGAGCGCAAAGGGTGCCTAGATCGTTGTAAGATTAAAAAATCGGGTATCGAGCGCCCTGCCAGGCTATGATTGACAGGGCGTTCAATACCCGATTTTTCCTGACAACTTATTGAGGGTTACCGCCGCCGCATGGCGAGGGTGAGGGCACCGCTCAGGAGGGCAGCTGCGCCGGTCAGGACGGTGAAGATCGACCAGGGGTTGATCCGTTCCGGCGCTTCAGTGGGAAAATCTTCATCGGCGCCGGCCGGGAGGGGCTCGGTTTCGGCCGCATCGGCCGCCGCCGTTTCGAGGGTTTCCTCGACCGTTGCATCCGTTTCAAGGGTAGGTTCCGGACCTCCTCCGCCTGCAGGGTCCTCGACCGGGCCGGTCTCTTCAGCGATGGAGAGCGATTCTTCGGTCGGTGGAGCCAGCGCCTGGATCTCGTCGGGATTCTCACCGCTCTCCACGCTTTCCATTTCGACCTCTTCGGTCGGCTGGATGCGTTCGGTGCCGGGATCTTCCATTGGGCCGCTGTCGGCAGCCGATTCGCCTGCTGGGGCGGCTTCCTCCAGCGGGACCATGGCTGGATCTCCCTCGACCGAGAACGCGGTGGTCTCTTCCGGCTGCGATCCGCCGAGACCCTGGAAGGTGAAATTACCGACCAGGGCAACGAGAAACATGATCGTCGTCAGGGTGAAGGCCAGGCGGGGTAGGCCAAAGAGGAAGCCGGGCGAGCGCTCCGGGATCCCGGCCATCTCGGGGGTCAGGGTGAAATTTCGCGGGGCGCGGTGGTGGGGTGCGGCCTTGAGCAGGCTGCGGGTGCGGTCCAGGGTCTCCAGCTCTGCGCGCAGGGCCGGTTCGCGGCGTAGGCGCGCTTCCAACTGCGCCTGCTCACGTGGGCTGAGCTGGCCATCCAGGAATGCCGAGATGGCTTCGGTATCGTTGCGACTGATCATTGCTATAATCTTCTTCCGGGAAAAGAGTTACCCGTCAGTCTCATAACGGAAACTGAGGGGTAAAAGTTCCCCGAATCCCTGGAGACAATCCCGGAGACCGCTGCGGGCCCGCGCCAGCCGGCTTTTAATCGTCCCCAGCGGGGTCCCGGCGACGTCGGCAGCCTCCGCATAATCCATCCCCTGGATGTCGACCAGGACGACGACCGTCCGGAATTCATCCGATAGCCCGTTCAGACAGTCCTGGATCGCCCGGCCGAGTTCGGACCGCACGGCGAACTCCTCCGGCGTTTCCGACGGGTCGGCGAGCCAGCGGGGGTTCTCCATGACCTCGTCGTCGTCTGTCAGCGGCTCGAGCGGTGTGGTCGGCCGGCGTTTGCGCCGGCGGAGTTCGTCATAGCAGGTATTGGTGACGATCCGCAACAGCCAGGATTTGAACGAGCCGCCGCGGAACTTGCTAAGGTTCTTGTAGGCTTTGATCATCCCGTCCTGGACAGCGTCCTCAGCGGCGGCATGTTCCCCCATCACGCGGTAGGCCACGTTGTACGCATAATCCTGGTAGACCAGGACGAGGCGGTTGAAAGCGGTCAGGTCGCCCTTGCGGGCCTGTGAAATCAGCGTCGGTTCATCCATCATATTTCAGGCGCCGTCACCCGGCCGGTCCAGAGCCAATATATTCCCCGCCAGACCAGCATAGCCAGCGCCCCCACACCCCCGATAACCATCACGAAAATCACCAGGATCACCGGCTCGCCGAGCATCCAGGCCCTCAGCAGACCGAAAAGCGGTGCTGCAAGGACCATCGCCCACACCGGCCGCCACAGCTGCCTGGGTGACCGGAGGTTTTGTGCGGAAAATACGCCGACGGGAAGGCCAACGATCAGCCAGGCCGCCAGGAGCGGCAGGAAGGTGGCCCAGATCCGCGCACCGGCGGTCGCGAGCGTGCCGTGTGTCCGGAACCCGGCCAGGGTGATCGCGGCGATCGCCAATGCATCCCCGGCGACGACGATCCAGCGAGCTCGCAAAAAACTGAACATACAGGCTGATATTAACGTAAAAAGAGTGAAGCGTGAAGGTGGATAAAAGCAGTTACAATTTCGGACCACGGAGACTCCATGCAACCTGACGGAAAAAACCGGCCCGCTCGCCCATTCTGGCTTAGCGTACTGATCGTGCTCGCCGTCACCAGTGCGGCCGGCTATGCTCTCTCGCTCATCACTGGCATCACCCTGTCCAACCTGTATTTCGTGACGGGGATCCTGTTCCTGATCGTCGCGGTCGTGCCGATCTTCACCGAGGTTGGGGGCAATGCCCGCACCAGTCTCAAGGCCCGCAGGGAGGGAAAAGCCGTCCGGGAAGCCATCCAGGAGCAGCAGGTGAGCGGCCGGTATTCACGGGGGACCCGGATCACCTTCCAGTATGGAATCGCCGGGTTCATCTGCTTTATCCTGGCTGTCGCCACCCTCTGAGGTACCTATATGCAATCCAGACGCAACCTGGTCATCCTGATTCTCGTCATCCTCATTATCGCCTGCATGTGCATCATCGGGCTCGGCGTGCTGGGATATTCCTTGTTTTCCGTGCGCGGGTCGGTCGTGACCACGTCGGCCCCCATCGAGGAAGCGATCACCGCCGGCCCCGAATCGACCATACTGCCGGTTGAACCGACTCCACAGTCGGGTGCAACGGCCACCTCCGCATCCGAAGCCCCGGTTGGACCCACCGAACAAGGGCAAACAGGCGGCGAGGACCTCGCCCCCGATGTCGCCGCCAGCATGGATGCGATCCAGGAGCAGGTGATCCAGGTCCGCGGCCTGGAACCGGACGGGGAGTTCACCCGGGCGATATTCTCGCCGGAAGACTTGCGCGAGCGGGTGGTGAACGATTTCTTTGCCGACTACACTGTCGAGGAGGCCGCCGACGACGCCCTGGTCCTGTCGTTCTTCGGGCTGCTCGAGCCGGATTTCGACCTGATCGCCCTGTACATCGAGCTGTTCAGCGAACAGGTGGCCGGGTTTTACGATGACGAGACCAAAGAGATGGTGGTCGTGGGAAGCGAGAGCTTCGGCGGCCCGGAGAAGCTGACCTACGCGCACGAATACAACCACGCCCTTCAGGATCAGAATTACAACTTTAACGACGGGCTGATGTACAACGACGACGCCTGCGAGCTCGACTCCGAGCGCTGCGCCGCGATCCAGGCCCTGATCGAGGGCGACGCCACCCTGCTGGAATTGCAGTGGTTCCTGGAATACGCCACGGAGACGGACCTGGAGCAGATCGTCGCGTATTACAACTCGCTCGATCTGACCGTTCTGGACAACGCACCCGCCTTCCTGCAGGAGGACTTCGTATTCCCGTATGACGAGGGCTACCTGTTCGTAGAGCACCTTTTCAACGGCGGGGGTTGGGCGGCGGTCGACGCTGCGTTTGCGGATCCGCCGGTCTCCACGGAGCAGATCCTGCATCCGGAGAAATACCCGAACGATGCTCCGGCGGCCGTCAGCCTGCCGGACCTGCTGCCACTGCTCGGGGAAGGCTGGGAACAGCTGGACGACAACGTGATGGGGGAATGGTACACCTACCTGATCCTGGCCCACGGCACCGATCCCGGCGCCCGCCGCCCCGATGAAGAGGCAGCCTCAGCCGCAGCCGGCTGGGGCGGGGACCGCTATGCCGTCTACCACAACCGGGGGACCGGGGAAACGGTGATGGTGCTGAAAGCGACCTGGGATACCCCCGAGGACGGGATCGAATTCGCCGCCGCCTTCACCCTTTACGCCGGCGACCGCTTTGGCCCCGGCTCGGCAGTCCCCTCCGACGCCGCACTCTACGAGAGCGATGCGGGCGTCCACCTCTTCGTTGAAACCGGCGGGACCACGACCTGGGTCGCGGCGCCGGATCCGGCGGTCGCGGAGGCGGTGCTGGCGGCGGTGGGCGAGTAAACGAATGGGCGAAAGAGCGAACGGTGAATTCGCCCATTCGCCCATTCGCCCATTCGCCCATTCGCCCATTCGCCCATTCGCCCATTCGCTCTTACGCTTACGATCGCCAACATAATTGGCATTCTTACCAAATATTTTGGCGATACACTTGACTTTTTAGGTTTTTCCTGTAAAATCTTTGCCAGGAACGCACTATGGCGAAGATCCTCGAACACTGTCCCACCTGCCAATCCAGGATGGAGATCACGCAGCTGAGCTGTACGAACTGCGAGACCGTCGTACTGGGCCGCTTCGAGCCCAACCGGTTCAGCAAGCTCCCCCCCAGGAGCCTGGCATTTCTGGAAAGCTTTGTCCGCAGCCGCGGCAACGTCAAGGAAATGGCGCGCGAGATGGGGATCTCCTACTGGACCATCCGCAAGCAGCTCGACGACCTGCTCGTCGAGCTGGATCTCGATCCCGGGTCCGAAGAGCCCGCCGGAAAGGCCAACCGGCGGGAGGTCCTGGAGCAGCTCAAAGCCGGCGAGATCGATGCGGAGGAGGCCGCGCGGCTGCTCGAGGGTTGACGCTGTGGATACCCGCTTCGCACACAGGTTTAGAGAAACGGATGGTGTTTGGGGCTTTGCACCCAAACACCATCCGTTTCTCAACTCCCGTGAGCGGCGGTGCATCCACTGCAGATCCCACACCACACAAGGAGACACCCATGAACGATGAAAAAATGCTGGTACTGGAGATGGTCTCAGACGGGAAGCTGACCATCGAAGAGGCTGAACGGCTGCTCGAGGCAATGGAGGCTGCCGATGAGACCGGCCGGGAGGCGTCTGAAACCGGCGATGACGCGTTCGACGACGTCCCCGCCGGGGTCGAGCGGATCGTCCACGTGCCGCATTCTGCGGCCGGACCTGCGGTGAGCGCACCACACATTCCCCGGATGCCCGGGCTTATGCGGCCGCCCCGACCGACCCGTCCCCCCCGCTCACCGAGGCCCCCTCGGGAACCCAGCGTCCGCTACCACCCCTCCCACTTCCACCGCTTCTCCCCGGAAGACGTGGAAGCCCTCAAAGCGATCCTCGGTGAAGACTTGGCCGAGCACGACCTGATGGACATGTCCATGCACGGCGTGACGGTCGACTTCGCGAAGACAATCGCCGAGACCGGGCTGGAGGACATCACCTCGGACGATCTCAGCCGGATGGCCATGCACGGCGTCCGCCCGGATTTCGTGCGCGGGCTGCAGGAAGCCGGTCTCACCGGCTTCGACGTCGACAGCATCGTCCGGCTGGGGATGCACGGCGTCCGGCTCGATTTCCTCACCGAGCTGCGCGAACTGGGCCTGGACGATTTCGACACCGAAGACCTCGTCAAGCTGGGGATGCACGGGGTCGAGCCCGAGTTCATCCGGGAGATGCAGGCCCTCGGCTATGAGGGCCTGACGATCGACCACCTGGTCCAGCTCGGCATCCACGGCATCAAACCGGAATTCGTCAAGGAGATGCGGGAGGCCGGGTTCGATGACCTGAACGTCGACGAACTCGTCCGGCTCGGGATCCACGGCGTGGAACCGGCGTACATCGCAGCCATCCGTGCGCTGGGCTACGACGACCTGGACCTGGAGGACATCAACCGCCTCAGCATCCACGGCGTCGAGCCGACGTATATCGAGCACATGCGGACCGAGGAGCTCGACGACCTGACGATCGACGACGTGGTCCAGCTGAGCATCCACGACATCCGCCCGGAATACGTCCGCGAGCTGCGCGAACTCGGCGTCACCGACTACACCGTCGACGACCTGGTCCAGCTCGGGATCCACAACGTCCGGGCCTCGCTGATCCGCGACCTGCATGAGATGGGGTTGACCGAGTTCACCGTGGACGACCTGGTCCAGATGGGAATCCATGGGGTCTCAGCCCGCTACGTCCAGGAGATGCTCGCCCTCGACCTGGAAGACGTGAACGTGGACGATCTGGTCCGGATGCGGATCCAGGGCATCTCGCACCGCTTCGTCAACAAGCTGCGGGCAAAGGGGATCGAGGTCCGGACCGCGGACGACGTGATCAGGCGCTACAAACGGCAGGACTTCGAAGAGGCGGACTGACCCGAAATGGGAACAAGCGAATGGGCGAATGGGCGTATAAATACATCGCCCTTTCGCCCATTCGTCTATTCGCCCATTCGAGCATTCGCCTCCACCCAGTGCCCAATCAATCCCCGGTAATGCCAGATGAACTGCTCATGCTCGTGCGCCGGAAAAGTGGCCCGCACGGTTTCCGCCAGCATATCATCGAACTCGTCCGACCGGACGTAGTCCCACATGACCTCATCCAGGGCCCCGAGCTGCTTGGTCCGGAACGCCTCGAAACGCTCGGTTTCAAAGTGCCTGTCGGCCAGTTCCTCGTAAGCCGCCAGTTTTTCATCGTAGGACCGGTCGGAATCGGCGATCTTGAAATAGCGCTCGACGTCCATCGTGATCCGAGGCGCCCGCTCCGTGACCGCACAAAAGATGCTCCAGGCAAGCAAGGCCTTGATCGCCCATGGGAAGTAGTAATGCAGGCTGGTCAGCGCGATGTCCGGACAGGCGTTGGCGAAGTCGATCGGGGATAGGCTCCCGTCCTTCAGGATCGCCTCGCAGGAATTGAAATCCCAGCGGAAGAAGGCGTTGATCGTCTTGGTGATGATCCGGGCTTCCCGGCCCTTCTCGGCTGTCAGAAAATCATGGTCGATCCTATAGCGGCCGTGCATCGGCTGGGCCGGGTCGTAATTGAGGCTGATGACCTGCGGTCCGATCGCCAGTGATCGGACGAAGACCTCGAAGCCGTCCAGACCCTGCTGGAGATGCATCAGCATCTGGCCGGATTCGTCATAGGTCCGCATCAGCCCCTCCGGGTCGTCGACCCGGCTGACGCCGCGCCAGCCTCCGCCGTCGAATGGCTTCATGTACATCGGGTATCCGATCTGTTCCGCAATAGCGGGCAGGTCGAACCAGTCGTGATACCGCTCTGCGGTGCGGTGGTATTTTTCGGTGTCGGGTCCCTTTTTGGGTGGGATCAGCCAGGTCTCCGGTATGTTCAGCCCCAGCCGGATCATGGCGCAGTAGGCCGAGTGCTTCTCCATGCTCTGGAAGGTGAAAGGGTTGTTCAGCAGGTAGACTCCGTCGAGCAAGGCGACCTTCTTGAGCCATTCGCGCGGCTGGTAGTGCCAGTACGCCAGCCGATCGATGACCAGGTTGTACGACGTCCGGGCGCGCAGGTTGAACGGGTGGATCCGGATCCGCTCGACAGCGATCGCATGCTTCTGCCGCCGGTAGGTGAACGTACCGTCCAGCCGGCGGGCGAGGGCCTCGAAGGCGGTGGGCCAGTCGTTTTCATCGGAGAGGAGCAGGCCGATCATTTTAGTTTGCATGGTGACTCCATCCCAGAGTTGTGAAAAATTGAAATCGAACGGGTGAAAAACACCCGTTCGATTTCATTTTTTCAAGTACTTTGCAGTAACCAATTTTACAACTTCCGCCCCCACTGCCGGGATGAAAACAAACGGCAGCACCACCTGCCACTGCTCCCACCCGAGTGGGACGGTGTGGAAGATCGGCTGCAGGAAAGGGACGTAAACGACAACCAACAGCAGGAACACCGAGGTCAACACGGCCCAGTTCATGATCCGGTTCGAGAACAGCCCGATCCGGATCACCGAGTACCGCTCCGACCTGACGATATAGGCCAGCGGCAGCTCGGACACCGCGAGCGTCACGAAGGCCATCGTTTTTGCAACGGCGATGTTCTCGGGATGCGCGGCCAGACCGAGGAAATATGCACCCAGGGTCACGGCGGTCAGGAAGACGGTCTGGGTCAGGATCCCGATCCGGAGCGTACGGTTGATGATCGGCTCCGCCGGCGGGCGCGGCGGGACGTCCATCGTATCCGGGTCGCCTTTCTCAGTGCCCAACGCCAGGGCCGGTGCGCCGTCCGTCACCAGGTTGAGCCACAGCAGCTGGATCGCATCCAGCGGCGAAGGCACCCCGCGCAGCGTCGCCAGGAAGATGATGGCGATCTCGGCCAGGTTGCACGATAGCAGATAATACACGAATTTCCGGATATTGCTGTAGATCACCCGGCCCTGCTCGACCGCTGAGACGATGCTGGCATAGTTGTCGTCCGTCAGGACCATGTCAGCCGTCTCCTTGGCCACATCCGTGCCCGTGATCCCCATCGCAACGCCGATATCGGCCAGCTTGATCGCCGGGGCGTCGTTGACCCCGTCCCCCGTCATCGCGACAACCTCTCCGTTCGCCCGCAGCGCCTGCACAATCCGGACTTTGTGCTCCGGCGAGACCCGTGCGAAGACCCCGATCCGGGCGACCTCAGCCTGCAGTTCGGCATCGTCCATCTCGTTCAGGACCGCGCCGGTCAGGACCGCCTGGCCCGGTTCGAGCAGCCCGATCGACTCGGCGATCGCCCGGGCCGTGTTCGGGTAGTCGCCGGTGATCATCACGGTCCGGATCCCGGCCCTGGCCGCAACTCGCAACGCCTCCCGGACCTCCGGGCGCGGCGGATCGATCATCCCGATCAGCCCGGCAAAGACCAGGTCGTGCTCGACCGCTTCAGCCTCGGCCTCCAGCTCGTCCGGGATCTCGTCCACGATCCGGTAGGCGACGGCGAGGACCCGCAGCGCATCCTCCGTCATCGCATCGTTGGCTTGCAGGACGGCCGCCCGGCTCGCATCCGTCAGCGAAACCGGCCGGTCATCGATGCTCTCGTATTCGGAGCACAGGTTCAAAACGACGTCGGGGGCTCCTTTCAGCACGAGGACGCTTCCGCGTGCGACCGACTCGTCAAATGGCGAAGCGTCCTCCTTTTGCGGGGCAACCACGCGGTGGAAGGTGACCATTCGTTTGCGGGCCGAATCGAACGGGATCTCCTGGATACGCGGGTAGGCTTCCCCCAGCGATTTCTGGAGCGCACCGACTTTGGCGGCCGCCACCAGCAGCGCTCCTTCGGTCGGGTCGCCCGCGATACGGACGTCGACCCCACCATTCTCGCCCCCCCCATACTCCAGCGAGGCGTCGTTGTTGAGGGCTCCGATCCACAGAGCCGTGGTCGCGCCGGGGTAATCCTCGAGATCCACCCGCTGCCCTTCCTTTAAGAAGTCCCCTTCCGGCCTGTAGCCGGTGCCGGTGATCTCGAACTCGGTCCCGTCCACCCAAAGCCGGGTGGCAGTCATCTCGTTCTGGGTGAGCGTACCGGTCTTGTCAGAGCCGATCACGGTTGCTGACCCGAGCGTCTCGACCGAAGAGAGCCGCCGGATCAGCGCGTGGCGCCGGATCATCTCGCGCATCCCCAGCGCCAGAGCGATGGTGACCACGGCCGGGAGCCCCTCCGGGACGGCGGCGATCGCCAGGCTCACGGCGATCAGGAACATCTCCAACGGGTCGCCCCCACGCACCCAGCCGAGCACAAAGACCAGGCCGCACAGGAACAAGGCCGCAAAACCCAGCGTGCGCCCGAGCTGGTCGAGCCGGCGCTGAAGCGGCGTCGGCTCCTGGTGGACCGATTGGAGCATTTCGGCGATCATCCCGATCTGGGTGCGCATCCCGATGCTGACCACGACGCCCTTCCCGCGGCCGTACGAGACCAGCGTCCCCATGAAAGCCGTGTTCTTGCGGTCGCCTATCGGTACGTCATCCGCAAGCCGGCGGGAGGCGTCCTTCTGGACGGCGACCGATTCGCCGGTCAGTGCGGCTTCCTCGATCCGCAGGTTGACGGTCTCGATCAGCCGGATATCCGCCGGAATGTAGTTTCCCGCCTCCAACAGAACGATATCCCCGGGGACCAGCTCCGGGGCGGGGATGACGACCCGGTGGCCGTCCCGGATCACATCCGCCTCGGGTGCCGCCAGCTTCCGCAGCGCGGCGAGCGCCGCCTCCGCCCGCCGCTCCTGCACCACTCCCAGGCCGGCGTTCAGTGTCACGATCAGGAGAATGGCAACCGCCTCGGCGATGTCCCCCAGAAAGAGCGAGATCAGTGAGGCTGCCACCAGCAGCCAGACGACGAAGTTGTTGAACTGATCCCACAACATCCGCCAGACCGAGGTCGGTGGGGCTTCGCGCAGTTGGTTGGGCCCAAATTGTTTCTGCCGCCGGCTGACCTCATCCGGGCTGAGCCCGCGATCGGCGGGAGTGGCAAGGTCGTGGAGCACCTCGTCCACCGCGCGGGCGTGGAAGGGTTGGGCGGGATCGAGATTCTGAGTCATGGGATTGTTGAAGCACGAAGGGGGGGGGGCGGGGGGTGGGGCGGCCCCCCCCCGCGGAGC
>Ga0214472_10001019_pt1 | contig 32743 bp, 31 predicted proteins | sample RVTome_6_FD_207662 | JGI IMG/M metagenome (GOLD analysis project Ga0214472, IMG submission 207662) | Soil microbial communities from uranium-contaminated site in the Upper Colorado River Basin, Wyoming, United States - RVT140D175 | ecosystem: Environmental > Terrestrial > Soil > Contaminated >...
CACGAGCGGATCTTTTCCGGCGACGCGATCGAAATGCGGATCATGTCGAAATTCTGTGATGCCGCGGGATTGTTGAAGAGATGCATGATTTCTTGATTCATCTGGCGTCTCCAAGTGGGGTTCGGAGCGGAACCCCGGCGCCGGTCAGCCGAAGCGGATGCCGGCATTTGTTCGGTTCAGCTGCGGCCACGACCAGGGCCGCGAATTGCGGGGCGGCATTTTCGCCGCCCCGATAACGCCTATTCGGCCGCGTCGAGTTCATGCGGCGTGTTCGCGGGCGGTGCGTTGCTCGCCAATTCGACATTGAGGCCGAGCGAACGCATTTCCTTGACGAGAACATTGAAGCTCTCGGGAATGCCGGCTTCGAAGGTGTCGTCGCCCCGCACGATCGCCTCGTACACTTTGGTACGGCCGGCGACGTCGTCGGATTTCACCGTCAGCATTTCCTGCAAGGTGTACGCGGCGCCGTAAGCTTCGAGCGCCCAGACTTCCATTTCGCCGAAGCGTTGGCCGCCAAACTGCGCCTTGCCGCCCAGCGGCTGCTGGGTAACAAGCGAGTACGGGCCGATCGAACGGGCATGGATCTTGTCGTCGACCAGGTGGTGCAGTTTCAGCATGTAGATGTAGCCAACCGTCACCTTGCGGTCGAAAGCCTCGCCCGTGCGTCCGTCGTAGACGGTCGACTGGCCCGAGGCGTCGAGTCCGGCCCCTTCGAGCATCTTGACGATATCGGCCTCATGGGCGCCGTCGAACACGGGGGTCGCAATCGAGACGCCGTTGCGCATCTGCTCTGCCAGACGAGCCACGGAATCGTCATCGAACTCGCTGACCCTTTCGTTACGCTCGTTGCCGGCGAACGCGCCTTCAATGGTCTTGCGAAGCGGCTTGATGTTGCCGTTGGCCTTGTAGCCTTCGATCAAATCGCCGATGCGCCTGCCCATGCCGGCGCAGGCCCAACCGAGATGCGTCTCGAGGATCTGTCCGACATTCATGCGGCTCGGCACGCCGAGCGGGTTGAGAACGATGTCGACATGGGTTCCGTCGTCGAGGAACGGCATATCCTCGATCGGCACGATGCGCGAAACGACACCCTTGTTGCCGTGACGGCCGGCCATTTTGTCGCCAGGCTGGATCTTGCGCTTGACCGCAACGAAGACCTTTACGGTCTTCATCACGCCGGGCAGCAACTCGTCGCCGCGCTGCAGCTTTTCGACCTTGTCCATGAATCGCGCTTCGAGCGCCTTCTTGGAGTCGTCATACTGCGTGCGCAAGGCCTCGATCCGGCCCTGCAGCTTCTCGTCGGCGACCGCGAAGGTCCACCACTGCGAACGCGGGTATTCGTTCATCAGTTCCTGGTTGAGCTTCGTGCCTTTCTTGAAGCCCTTCGGGCCGGAAACAGGTTCCTTGTTCTTCAGCATGTCGGCGAGCCGGCCGAAGACGTTGCGGTCGAGAATCGACTGCTCGTCGTCGCGGTCCTTGGCGAGCTTCTCGATCTCCTCGCGCTCGATCGCCATCGCACGCTCGTCCTTCTCGACGCCGTGGCGATTGAACACGCGCACTTCGACGACCGTGCCGTAGGCGCCCGGCGGCATCCGCAACGACGTGTCGCGGACGTCCGAAGCCTTCTCGCCGAAGATGGCGCGCAGGAGCTTTTCCTCCGGCGTCATCGGGCTTTCGCCCTTGGGCGTGATCTTGCCGACCAGGATATCGGCCGGTCCGACTTCGGCGCCGATATAGACGATGCCGGCCTCGTCGAGGTTCTTCAACACCTCTTCGGAGACGTTCGGGATGTCGCGGGTGATTTCCTCGGGCCCGAGCTTGGTGTCGCGCGCCATGACCTCGAATTCCTCGATGTGGATCGAGGTGAAGACGTCATCGCGAACGATCCGTTCCGAGAGCAGGATCGAGTCCTCGAAGTTGTAGCCGTTCCACGGCATGAACGCGACGAGCACGTTGCGGCCGAGCGCCAGGTCGCCGAGATCGGTCGACGGGCCGTCGGCGATGATGTCGGCGCGAGCCACGACGTCGCCGACGCTGACCAGCGGACGCTGGTTGATGCAGGTCGACTGGTTGGAGCGCTGGTATTTCTGCAGCCGGTAGATGTCGACGCCGGACTTCGAGGGGTCGAGATCCTCGGTGGCGCGAACCACGATACGCGTCGCATCGACCTGGTCGACCACGCCGCCGCGACGGGCTTCGATCGAGGCGCCCGAATCGCGCGCCACCACCGACTCCATCCCGGTTCCGACGAAAGGCGCCTCGGAGCGCACCAGCGGAACCGCCTGGCGCTGCATGTTGGAACCCATCAGCGCGCGGTTGGCGTCGTCGTTTTCGAGGAACGGGATGAGGGCGGCGGCCACCGAAACCAGCTGCTTCGGAGATACGTCCATCAGTTCCACGTTCTCGCGCGGAACCATCGTGACGTCGCCGGCATGGCGGCAGACGACGAATTCCTCGGCGAAGCTGCCGTTCGGCTTCAGTTCGACATTGGCCTGCGCGATGTTGTAGCGCGCCTCCTCCATCGCCGACAGATAGATGACCTCCTCGGTGACCTTGCCGTTGATGATCTTGCGGTACGGGCTTTCGATGAAGCCGTATTTGTTGACCCGGGCGAACGTCGCGAGGCTGTTGATCAGGCCGATGTTCGGGCCTTCCGGCGTCTCGATCGGGCAGATTCGCCCGTAATGCGTCGGGTGAACGTCGCGAACCTCGAAGCCCGCCCGTTCGCGGGTCAGACCGCCCGGTCCGAGCGCCGACAGGCGGCGCTTGTGCGTGATCTCGGAAAGCGGGTTGGTCTGGTCCATGAACTGGGAAAGCTGCGAGGAGCCGAAGAACTCGCGCACGGCGGCAGCCGCGGGCTTTGCGTTGATCAGGTCTTGCGGCATGACGGTGTCGACATCGATGGAGCTCATGCGCTCCTTGATGGCGCGCTCCATGCGCAGCAGTCCCAGCCGGTACTGGTTTTCCATCAATTCGCCGACCGAGCGGACGCGGCGATTGCCGAGATTGTCGATATCGTCGACCTCGCCGCGGCCATCGCGCAATTCGACCAGCGTTTTTACAATCGCCAGAATGTCTTCCTTGCGCAGGACGCGAACGGTGTCGTCGGCGTCGAGGCCGACGCGCATGTTCATCTTGACGCGGCCGACGGCCGAAAGGTCGTAGCGCTCCGGATCGAAGAACAGCGACTTGAACATCGCCTCAGCCGTTTCCATCGTCGGCGGCTCGCCCGGGCGCATCACGCGGTAGACGTCGAACAGGGCATCCTGGCGCGACTGGTTCTTGTCGGCCGAAAGCGTGTTGCGAATGTAGGCGCCGATATTGACATGGTCGATGTCGAGCAGCGGTAGCTGCTTGACATTGACCTCAACCAAAGCCGCGATCGACTTCTCGTCCAGTTCGTCGCCGGCTTCGAGGTAGATCTCGCCGGTTTTTGCGTTGACGATATCCCGGGCGACGTAGCGCCCGACCAGATGTGCGTCGGACATGTGAAGCGTCTTGACGCCCTTTTCGGCAAGATGCTTCAAAATCTTTGCGGTGATCTTCTTGCCGTGCTCGACGACGATCTTGCCGGTCTTGGCGTCGACGAGATCGAATTCAGCCTTGTTGCCGCGCCAGGCGTCGGCGACAAATGGCAATTTCCAGCCGTCGCCATCCCTGGTCAGTGTTGAATGGGTGTAGAAGGTCGACAGGATTTCCTCGCCGTCGAGACCGAGCGCCATCAGCAGAGAGGTCGCCGGAATCTTGCGGCGACGGTCGATACGGGCGTGGACGATATCCTTGGCGTCGAACTCAATGTCGAGCCAGGAACCGCGATACGGAATGACCCGGGCCGCAAACAGCAATTTGCCGGAAGAGTGCGTCTTGCCCTTGTCGTGATCGAAGAACACGCCCGGCGAACGGTGCATCTGCGAGACGATGACGCGCTCGGTGCCGTTGATGATGAAGGTGCCGTTGTCGGTCATGAGCGGCATGTCGCCCATGTAGACGTCCTGCTCCTTCATGTTCTTGATCGACTTGGCCTGCGTTTCCTCGTCGATGTCGAATACGATCAGGCGCAGCGTCACCTTGAGCGGCGCGGAATAGGTCATATCGCGCTGGCGGCATTCCTCGACGTCGTACTTCGGCGCCTCGAAATCATAGCGCACGAATTCCATCATCGCCGCCCCGGTGAAATCGCTGATCGGGAATACGGACTTGAATACCGCCTGCAGGCCCTCGTCCTTGCGGCCGCCTTCCGGCTCCTCGACCATCAGGAACTGATCGTAGGAGGCTTTCTGGACTTCGATGAGATTCGGCATTTCGGCAACTTCCGCCATGTGGCCGAAATACTTGCGGATACGCCGGCGGCCGTTGAAATTCGCCGCCTTCGGTTTCCTGGACTGCGTCATCTGTTGTGTTCCTCGCAATTGGCGCGTCTGACACCCGAAATGACGTCGCCGGGGGACCCATCCTGTCGGTCGCCGGGACACCGGTCAGTGTCGTTGCCACTTCGAATGCGTATCGCCGGACGTGGCCTTTCCGGCGTGGCTTAACCCTTGGTCGGCGAACCATCCTGTCGTCCGCCATGGAACGCAGCGGGCCCCGGGGACTGACAGCGTCCCGGGGCCGTACGCAAACGCATGCGGACAGCGCCGGAGCGCCGTCCGCATCAACTCACTTCAGCTCGACCTTGGCGCCAGCCGCCTCGAGCTTCTTTTTCATTTCCTCGGCCTGTGCCTTGGCGATGGCTTCCTTGACGGTCTTCGGCGCGCCTTCGACCAGGTCTTTGGCCTCCTTCAGGCCAAGCCCGGTGATCGCACGGACTTCCTTGATGACCTCGATCTTCTTGTCGCCGGCAGCAGTCAGCACGACGTCGAACTCGGTCTTTTCTTCTACTGGGGCAGCACCGGCCGCCGCAGCGCCGGCGACTGCGGCCACCGCGACAGGCGCGGCTGCGGAAACGCCCCACTTTTCCTCGAGCAGTTTTGACAGCTCGGCGGCCTCCAGCACGGTCAGGCTCGAAAGGTCTTCAACGATTTTGGCAAGATTAGCCATGATATAGGTCCTTATCGGTTCGATTTCCAACAGATGCGACGAACAGCCCTAGGCGGCTTCGTCCTTCCGGGCATAGGCTCCAATGACGCGCGCGACCGTTGCGGCTGGCTCGTTGACGAGGCGTGCGATGCGCGTTGCCGGCGTGTTGATCATGCCGATCAGCCGGGCGCGCAATTCGTCGAGCGACGGCAAGGATGCCAGCGCCTTTACGCCGTTTTCATCGAGGCTCGTTGCGCCCATGGCCCCGCCAAGGATGACCAGCCTGTCGTTGGTCTTGGCGAAATCCACGGCCGCTTTCGGCGCCACGACCGGATCGCCCGAGTAGCAGACCAGGGTCTGCCCCTTGAACAAGCCGGCGATAGGCTCCGCGTTCGTGCCCTGAAGAGCGATCTTGGCCAGGCGGTTCTTTGCGACTTTCACGGCGCCACCGGCTGCCTTGACCTTGGCGCGAAACGCGCTGATCTCGGCGACGGTGAGCCCCGCATAGTGCGCCACCACGATTGCCCCGGCATTGGCGAATGCCGAATTCATCGTGGAGACGAACTCGCGTTTTTCCGCTCTTTCCACTTCGTTCTCTCCGTTGCAGCGGGCATTACCCGCCGGTTGACATTGCCACCGTTGGTTCCCTGCCAACGGCAGAGAATGCGGCGACGCTTCCAGGTCCTGTCCCCTGGCGGTCGGTCCGGTCCCTGAAAAAACGGGCGGCCGGAACGGCGCAAGGTCAACGAGTTCGAACCGGCCACGCCGGAACCCCGGCGAAATCGGTTTCGTAACTCCCGTCTCATGCAGGCCGCCAGCGCCGCGAATAGCGGAAACCGGCAATTGAGGCGCTCCTTGCGGAATTCCGCCTGCAGTCTCGGACAGGATTCCCGCGGAATGGACCTCCTTGCGGAATTCCGTTTCGCGGGACCGGCGGCAAGCCGCCGGATTTCGTAGCCGGCCACGCGAACGCGGCCGGAAATTCCTCAGTTGGCCGGCGCCGAAAGGCTCGAAACGTCGACCTTCACGCCGGGCCCCATCGTCGAAGAGACGGCCATGCGTTTCATATACGTGCCCTTGGCGCCCGAAGGCTTGGCCTTGACGACGGCGTCGATCAGCGCGCGAATGTTTTCTTCAAGCGCCTTGACCTCGAAGGAAGCCTTGCCGACGCCCGCCTGCACGATGCCGGCCTTCTCGACGCGGAACTCGACCGCACCGCCCTTGGAGGCCTTGACCGCGGCGGCCACGTCCATCGTCACGGTGCCGACCTTGGGATTCGGCATCAGGCCGCGCGGGCCCAATACTTTGCCGAGACGGCCGACCAGCGGCATCATGTCCGGCGTGGCGATGCAGCGATCGAAATCGATCTTGCCGCCGTTGACGGTCTCGAACAGGTCTTCGGCGCCGACGATGTCGGCGCCAGCCTTCTTGGCTTCTTCGGCTTTCGGGCCCCTGGCGAACACCGCCACGCGCACAGACTTGCCGGAACCGTTCGGAAGGTTGACGACGCCGCGCACCATCTGGTCAGCGTGGCGCGGATCGACGCCGAGATTGAGCGCAACCTCGACCGTTTCGTCGAATTTCGCCTTGGCGCGCTCCTTGACGAGCGCGACCGCTTCGGAAAGCCCGTAAAGCTTGATGCGTTCGACGCCCTGGCGGGCCGCTTTCATGCGTTTGCCGGCCATCGGACTACTCCACCACTTCCAGGCCCATCGAACGGGCCGAACCCTCGACCATGCGCATCGCCGCCTCAACGGAAGCGGCGTTCAGATCGGTCATTTTCTTTTCGGCGATCTCGCGAACCTGCTTCGACGAAACCTTGCCGACCGGTCCGGCCTTTCCGGGGGTTTTCGAGCCGCTGGCGACGCCCGCCGCCTTCTTCAGGAAGAACGACATCGGCGGCTGCTTCATCTCGAAGGTGAACGACTTGTCCTGGTAGATCGTGATGATCACCGGGATCGGCATGTTCTTTTCCAGTTCCTGCGTGCGCGCATTGAACGCTTTGCAGAATTCCATGATGTTGAGCCCGCGCTGTCCGAGCGCCGGCCCGATCGGCGGCGACGGGTTGGCGGCGCCGGCCGGAACCTGCAACTTCAGGAAGCCGGTGACTTTCTTTGCCATTGCTTCTGCCTCTCATCTTCCGCGCCGTGGGCTCGCCCGTTGCGCCGTTCCATTCGCCCCGCTGCCGCCGGGGCCGTGCAGTTGCGTGGTACGGTTTAGCGGATTGGCACGCCCGCTTCGCCTTCCACGCCAGTTGCAGCCGAGTGACCGGCCGCAGCGGCATCGCTACAATTTCTCGACCTGGCCGTATTCCAGCTCGACCGGCGTAGCGCGGCCGAAAATCGAAACTTCTACCTTCACGCGCGCCCGCTCCTCGTCGACTTCCTGCACATAACCGTTGAAGGAAGCGAACGGACCATCGGACACGCGTACCTGTTCGCCGATCTCGAAAGTGACCGACGGCTTGGGCCGCTCGACGCCTTCCTGGACCTGCTGCAGGATTTTCATTGCCTCCGCCTCGGTGATCGGCATCGGCTTGTTGTCGGAACCGAGGAAGCCGGTCACCTTCGGCGTATTCTTGATCAGGTGATAGGTCTCGTCGGTCAGGTCCATCTTTACCAGGACATAGCCCGGGAAGAATTTCCGCTCCGAATCGACCTTGCGGCCGCGGCGCACCTCCACGACCTTCTCGGTCGGCACCATCACCGTTTCGAACTTGTCGGAAAGGCCTTTCTGGCGAGCCTTCTCGATGATTGCGTCCGCCACCTTCTTTTCGAAGTTCGAATAGGCGTGGACGATATACCAACGATGCGCCATCTGCGTTCCGGTTCCCTACTGGTGCGCGTATTCGAAAGACGCCGCGTTACCTGGCCAGACTCAACAGGAATTCGACGCCCCAGCCCAGAATCTGGTCTACCGAGAAAAAGAAAATCGCCGCCAGGATCACCATGATGAACACCATGAGAGTGGTGATCATGGTCTCGCGCCTGCTGGGCCATGTAACTTTCGATACTTCGGTGCGCACCTGCTGGAGGAACGCGAATGGATTCGTTTTGGCCGCCATGAATTCCGTGCCCGATCCGGCGAAGTCCGCCGCATTATCTCTGGTGCCGCCTTGCCGCATCCCTGATGTGCCCGCGCCGGCTCGGCGTTCCGAGCGCAACACAAAAACGCGCACAAGCTTGCTCTTCGGCTCGCCGTGCGCACGGTCCGGGATTCGGCTTCTAGCGCGCATGCGCGGGGGGCGCAAGAGGCCGGTAACGAAAAACATTCCGGAGTCTCGCCTCGGCCCCGGCAAGGAGTTCCAGCGCGACTTGGGGCGGCGCCGGCTGCCGCGGTACCGCACTGCGTCATGCCGGACGCCGGCATACGAAATGCTCTTTGGTCAATGCAACGCGCTCTTGAGAAGCCAAATCAGCAAGTTTGTGCAACTATTTGATTTATTTGGTTTAACTCGCTGTTGCGAAAGCGCGACACTCTGATGCGCTCCCAATCACGGGCCCATGGCAAGTTAACGAAGAGTTACGTTTTGATTCGAATTTGATTGTCAACTATGACAATGTCACTTTTTTAGGGGCTGCGGAGGGTCTCATGCGTAAACCGCATTGCCTCACGCTGGCTGCCTTGCTTGCGGCTAGCCCGGCATATTCCGATGTCGTTGGAATCACAAAATCTGCCGAGCAGACTGTGACCGGAAACGTGGCCGGCGCCTCCAGGGTCTTGGTGACCGCTTCCGAAATCTACGAGAATGAGCGATTGCGCGCGAATGCGAGCGGCAACGCCCAGATCGAATTGCGGGACGGCACAAAAATCGTGGTCGGTCCGAATGCCGATGTCGTGGTCGACGATTTCGTCGTCGCAAAGAGCGGCAAGGTCGCCGAAATGACAATTCGCGCCACCAAGGGCGCATTCCGGTTCATTACCGGCGCCAGCGACCACTCGGCCTACAAGATCGTAACCCCCTATGCCTCGATCGGCGTGCGCGGCACGGCGTTCGACGTGACGCTCGCCAATGGCGGAGCGAATATCGCGCTGCTGCAAGGCCAGATCACGGTTTGCGGTCGGGCTGGTGCCTGCCGGCGTATCGACCGCTCGTGCACCTACACGTTTGTCGGCAACAGCGGGGTGGCCGATCCCAAGGCGATGGTCAGCCCGGTTCAAGCGACGAAGCAACGCGACCTGTTTCCGATTCTGGCAAAGCAGGGGAATTTGCGCAGCGAGTTTCGCCGCTTTGCGCTTTCCTGTGGAACCGCACAACTTGACCTGCGCGATCGCACACCGCTCTCACCCCAATTCTCGATCTCGCCGGCCATCACCGGCAGCATTGGAAATCCCCCCGCCAACGATCCGCCCGCGCAGAACGCAGGTGTGCCGAATAACCCGGGCAATGACAAGGAAGTCGGAAACGCCGGCAACAATCCCAACGGCAATAAGGGATTTAGCGGCGAACAAGGCCGCAGCGGTTCGGCGTCCGGCCAGGCCAACGGGAATTCCGGAAACGACGGCCAAGGCCAAGGCAACAACGGCAACAACGGCAACGGCCAAGGCAACAACGGCAATAACGGCAACGGCCAAGGCAACAACGGCAACGGCAACGGTTGATCGCCAAAGCCACGGTTCACCGGATACGTCCGTCCGCGTGATATCTTCGCAAACCATTCGTAATGGCCTGCCCCCGTTTTTCCGAGATCGGGTTCAGGGATTTTTCGGCTGTCTCACCGCTCGCCTAAAATGATCGCTAAATCGGAGCGAATTCCTTTAACACCCGTGAAAGGAAGAAACGTATTTTTCGATCGTGGCAAGCAGGGGGTTTTCAGCCATGATCCTGAATCTTTTACGGAGATTCCGGCGGGACACATCCGGGAACTTTGCAATCACGTTCGGAATCACGATCTTCCCGATCCTGTTTCTGGCAGGTCTGGCCGTTGACTATTCCGCAATCGCGCGAGAGCGCTCCCGATTGCAAGAGTCCGCGGATTCCGCCGCCTTCTATGCGGTCAAGGAATTGGAGAAAGCCGGCTACACCGAAAGCGATCTCGAAAAAGAAGCGACCAAGGTCGTCGCATCGAATTTCGACATCAGCGACGAATTTTCGGTCGAACTCGACAAGAGCGGAAATCGGGTCACCGTCCGGCTCGCCGGCCAGTATCAGCCGACGTTCCTGGCATTGCTGCACCCAGAACCTGTCGACATCGGCGTTGTCGCCGAGGTGGCATACAAGGAAGCCTATCAAGGCGCCAAATGCTTCATCTCGCTCAGCGACACCGGAAAGGGCGTTTTGAACCTTAACGGCAACGCCGTCATCAGCGCCAAATATTGCTCGGTGCAGGTCAATTCGAACTCAGCGGACGCGGTCGACCTCAACGGCGCCGGCACGTCCCTGACCTCGGAAAGCAACTGCTTCGTGGGGGGTGTGCAATCCGGCCTGTCTCGAATTCAGCCGCCGCCCGAAAAAGAATGCGCATTTGTGCCGGACCCATTCGACGATCGCGAAATGCCCGCAATCGGTGGCTGCACCGAGTATGATTTCAAGGTGAACGGCAATCTCTCAAAGGAGCTTGAACCCGGAGTTTACTGCGGCGGCATTTCGATCGGCTCCGGCGCCAGCGTCACGTTCAAGCCCGGCCTCTATGTCATCAAGGACGGGATGTTCAAGACAACCGGGAACGCCTCTCTTTTTGGTGACGGCGTCACTTTCTTGTTCACCGGGACGGATGTTGCCCTGCAATTTTCCGGCGGCACCACCTTCCATTTTGTCGCGATGAAGGATGGGCCGCTTCCCGGCTTCGTTGTGTTTTTCGATCCGGCAGCCGACACGCATTTCGCGTCGAGCTTTTCAGGCAATTCGGGAACCTATTTCGAAGGCATCCTCTATTTCAGCGTGAACGATCTTTCGATCGACGGCGAAGGTTCGGTCAATTCCGCCTCCCCGTTCAGTGCGCTTGTCGCCAATACGATCACGCTGAACGGCAACGCCAACATCCATTTCAATATCGAGCCGGGCTACGATGAACTGCCCGTCCCGGAGGAACTCTACAACAAGGTGATCGAGCCGTATCTGGTTCGGTGACGCAATGACCGGCGAACTGTTTGGCGAAGGCCGGACAGCCGGGATCCATTTGATCCGGGTCAATGATCGGGCGTCGCGCCGGTGTACGAATGCTCGTCGAATGGACATGCGCGAACGAACGAGGTCGCCTAAATGAAAAAGCTGCTACTGACCACTCTCTGCACGTCAACGTTGGCGATGGCGCCGGTCATGTCCGGCGAGGATATCGCGCACGCGGACAACAAGTTCCTCAAGGGGCTGATCGGAGGGGTGATCGCCGGCGCGGTCATTTCCTCGATTGTGCGTTCAGGCGAATATCATTGCCACGACGGCATCGGCTGCCACTCGCACGGCTATGCCGGGCCGTATCACTATCACCAGTACGTAAGCGGGCCGATCGTCTACTACCAGCAGCCGGTCTACCAGGCGCCGCCGGTCGTGGTCGTTCCGAGCGGCTATCCGCGAGCCCATTACGCATGGTGTGCCGGCCAATACCGGTCCTACGACGCGGGCACCAACAGCTATCAACCGTTCGGGCCCTACCCGCGCCGCCAGTGCATTTCGCCCTACATCCAATAGGCGATCGAAACCGGCGTCCGGCTCAAGCCGATCGCCGGGGAGGCAGCCGGTCCGAAGGGCCGGTTGCCGCCATTCAATTCTCGACCGCTATTCTTCCGGACAAGGCCAGTGCGAAGGCGCCGCGATTCCGGAGGGAAGCAGTGTGCGATCGTCCCCGCACGCCATGTCGATCTGCCAAGGCGCCAGACCATTTGCCTTGCTGAGATCGAAACCCTCCAGCCGTGTGCGGAACATGTATGCGCCGGTGACGTCGATCGCGCGCCCTGCTTCGGCATTCCGGAAATCGGCGCGGGCGAGGTTGGCGAAGCGGAAATTCACCCCGGCCAGGTTGGCGCGGGAGAATTTGGCGCGACCGATGCCGGCGCTTGCGAATTCGGCACCGCTCAGATTTGCGCCGGTGAAGTCCGCTCGCTGCATCTCGGCTTTGGCGAAACTGGCGCGAGCGAGCTGCGCGTCGACGAAAGACGCGCGCTGACCGATGGCCTTTTCGAACACCGCCCCGACCGCCGTGGCGCCTTTCAGGGAGGTCCGAACAAGCATTGCATTCGACAGGTTCGCGCGGCTCAGATCGGCGCCGCGCAGGTCGGTGGAGGTGAGATCGGTTGCGACCAGTTGGGCTCCGCCCAAATTCGAGCCGCCAAGCAAAATGTTCCGCTTCGAGCAGCCGCTCCAGTCAACCCCCGGTTTGGGCGAGGCGCCGCAATCGGCGGCCAGCGCAATCGAAGGGCACGATCCGAGCGCCAACGCGCCGAGAATGCGAACGAGTAGAACTTCTACGGTCGAACGGTGTTTCATTTCGGGCGCCATGAAGCGGTGGGGTTCATCATCCGGAACCCGGCGAATTTGTCGAGTCAAACCGTACCCCCTGTGCGATTTGGTTGCCCGAAGGCATTGTCGCGCGGCACGCCAAAGCAGCAGACCGATCAGCTTTGCGTCCTTTCCTTCCACGCCTTCGCGGTCGCGATCGCGCCGCGACGCAGCACGACGGCGTCGACGTCGACTGCGGTAAAGACGCTCCCCGCCTCGACGATTTCGCTCAGGAAGCTTTCGTCGAGCGCAAGGAAACCGGCCGGCAGGCCGGCGGCGCGAACGCGCTTGACGATGTCGACGCAGACCTTGCGCACCTGCGGATGCCCAGGCTCGCCAGGGTAGCCAAGACTGGCGGCGAGATCGGCAGGACCGACGAAAATTCCATCGATGCCGGGGACCGCGAGGATCGCGTCCAACTCCTCCAGGGCCGAACGGGTCTCGATCTGCACCAGCAGGCAGATCTCGGCACGCGCGCGCTTGTGGTAATCTGGAATCGCCCCGTAGCGCGTGGCGCGCGTCACGCCGGCAAGCCCGCGAATGCCTTCGGGCGGATAGGCGACGGATCTGACAGCCAGTTCGGCCTCGCGCGCGTTTTGCACGTAAGGCACGAGAATCGTCTGGGCGCCATAGTCGAGCAGCTTCTTGATCTCGGCCGGATCGAGCGCGGTCGGTCGCACCGCGGGCGAAACCGGATACGGAGCCACCGCCTGCATCAGCGACAGCACGTCGATATTGTCCATCGGCGAGTGCTCGGTGTCGAACATCAGCCAATCGTAGCCGCACCCGGCCAGCATTTCGGCAACGCCATTGTCGTTGATCGAACACCATAGTCCGATCTGCTGGCGGCCGTTCTTGATCGCCGCCTTGAAGTGGTTCTTGGGCAAGTCCATCGTTGAAACCTCAATATTCGATTCTGGCGAGTTTTCTGAGTTCATCGGACGTCGCGGCCGGGAAGCCGAAGAACTCCAGATAGGCAGGGATCTGCTCGAACAGCATGTCGGTGCCGACCTGCGTCTGGCAGCCCCTGGCGGCAGCGGCGCGCAGGAGCGGCGTTTGCTCCTGCTTCATCACGACCTCGCCGACGAAGGCTTCCGGCGCGATGCGCTCGACATCCACCGGCAAGGGATCGCCTGGCTGCATGCCGAGCGGGGTGGCGTTGACGATAATGTCGTAGCCGTTCGGATCGTTGGAACCGGCCGCGACGATCAATTCCGGATATTGATTGCGCAATCTTTGCGCCAACCGCGCCGATGCGCCCGGGTTCGGATCATAGAGCCCGAGGCATGCGGCACCGGCGGCGGCCAGCGACGCGGCAATCGCCGACCCGACGCCGCCGGAGCCGACAATAAGCGCAGATGCGCCCGCGACCCGCCTGCCCTTTCGCAATACGCCGCGCACGAAGCCTTCGCCGTCGAACATGTCGCCGATCAGGCGACCGCCTTCGTCGCGCCTGACCGCGTTGCACGACCCGCAGATTTCGACGCTGGCGCTCTTCTCGTCGAGAAGGCCTACGGTCGCTATTTTGTGCGGCATGGTAACGAGCACACCGGCGGTGTTGCGGAGACGGAGCACGAGCGGCAGGAAGGCCGGATAGTCCTCCGCTTCGCAGCCCATCGGGACGACGACGGCGTTGATGTCCCTGGCCGCAAACCAGGGATTGTAGATCATCGGCGACTTGAACGTCTCGGTCGGCACGCCAAGGTGCGCTATGATCCTGGTTCGGCCGTTGATGCGGACGGCGGAAGCTTGTTCTTCTGGCGGCACGATCATCTCATTCAAATTGCAATTCCCGACTCGGACGACCTGTCTTTTTCTTAGTGCTCAGGGAAACCGGCAAACCCGAATTCGCCGACTGCTTGACGGCTTCGATCACCTCTAAAGCCGCCAGTCCGACCCGGCCGCTGACGAGCGGCGCCTCGCCGTCAAGTACGACGGCGGCGAACTGGTCGGCCTGCCGGATCAGAGGGTCTTCGAACCCGACGGCGAATCTCGTGGCGCTGATCGGTTCCCACCAACTCCGCTTTGCCGGATTGGTCCAAAGGGCGAGGTTCGGCAGCGACAGCGAGCCATGCGTTCCGGCAATCCAGCAGCAATCCTGAAGCGTCGCCGGATAGGCGGGATTTTCCCGCGCCGTCAGTTCCCAGCTCCAGGGCGCGACAACCGTATCGCTGACATTGATCGTGCCGAGCGCGCCGGAGGCAAACCGCAGAAGGATGACCGCGGTTTCCTCTACCTCGTTGCCGCGCACGGCATTCGATTCCATCGCATGGACCTGGACGACCGGGCCGCAGAGATGGTGGAGCAGGTCGATATCGTGAATCAGGTTCAGGAAAATCGGGCCGGCGCCTTTCCTGCGGCGCCACTCGATATCGAAATAGTCGTCCGGTTTCATGAACCAGGTCGTAGCGTGGATCGCGACAATGGCTCCGAGGCGGCCATCGTCGATGAGCGATTTGGCCTTGGCGATCAGCGGATTGTGGCGTCGGTGATGCCCGGTGGCGATCGGAACGCCCTTCCTTTCGGCTGCCTCGACTACGCGATGCGCCTCTTCCACGCTGTTGCAAATCGGCTTTTCGATCAGCACCGGGATCCCGGCTTCGATGCAGGCGAGAGCGCCCTCCCCGTGGATCTGATTGGGTGTTGCCAGGAAGACGCCATCGAGGCCGTCTGTGGCGAGCCCCTCGTCCAGCGATTTCATCCAGGGTACTCCGTGCGCCCGGGCAACCTCGCCGCCGGCATCCGAAGGTTCCACAATCATCGCCAATTCGGCGCGCGCCGAAGCAGCAATTGCGGCGGCGTGGCGCTTGCCGATCAGACCTGCGCCTACGACGGCGATTCTTGCCTTGGCGGGGGCCATCAGCTGCCTTCTCGCTCGGTCGTTAGGGTTGGTGCTTATCATATGGCATTTCTCCTTTAATATGATATTTTCGAGAAATGGTAGATCGCACAAGATTCTTGTCCATCGGCGACACAACCTATCGCCAGATCCGCAGCGATATCATTTTCGGCCGGCTGATGCCGGGCGAACGGCTGAAACTCGACCAGTTGCGCGGCCGTTACGGCGCTTCCGTCTCGACGCTGCGCGAAATCCTCAACCGGCTGACTTCCGAAGGTTTCGTCGTCGCCGAGGGCCAGCGCGGTTTCGAAGTGGCGCCGATTTCCGGTGAAAACCTCAAGGAAATCGCGCAGATGCGCCAATTGCTCGAATGCCATGCGCTGGAGCAGTCGTATGCCGCCGGCGACATCGACTGGGAAGGCCGGGTGGTGGCCGCGCACCACAAGCTGCACCAGATGGAAGTTTTGATGATCGCCGGCGACCGGTCGGTGACAAAGCAATGGAAACGCTATGACTGGGAATTCCACCAGGCCCTGATCTCGGCCTGCGGCTCGCAGGTGTTGATGGAAACCCACGCCACCGTTTTCGATAAATATCTGCGCTACCAGATGATCTCGCTGACCTTCCGCGGCCAGATCGCGGCCGACGAACACCGTCAGCTGCTGGAGACGGCGCTCAAGCGCGATGCAGTGACGGCGCAGGTCATTCTGCGCCGACATGTCGAGGCCGGCGTACGGCATGGGCTGGCGGGATAGCCCGCTGCAACCGTGGGTGGCTGACATGAACCTCATATGAAACCGATAATCTATGATGGTCATGCTAACATGGGTTGATCACTGAAGTAAATTATGCACTAATTTGTCATCCGGGCAGCCTCGCGGCTGCCCACGTCGTGCGGACCAACACCAAGGGTGAAAACGCCCGTACGCTTAAGGGAGGAGCGATCATGACAATCGATATCACGCGTCGCGTGCTGGTCGGGGCGGCCAGCATTGCGGTTCTGGCCGGCGCAGCGTTCGGCGCTTTAGGAACTGCGGCCTATTCGGCCGAAAAGATAACATTGCGCCTGTCCTCGCCGGCTTCGCCGACCGATCAGCGCGCCGTCGCCTTGACCGAAATCTTCGCACCGATGGTCGCCGATTTCGCGGATTTCCAGGGCAACTGGAATGCATCGCTGTTCAAGCAGGGTACCGAACTCGAGGCGATCTCGCGCGGCAACCTGGACATGTCGATCGCGTCAGCGCAGGAACTTGCCGAATTCTTCCCCGAGTTTTCGATCTTCACCGCCGGTTATGTCCACCAGGACGCGGCGCACCAGGTGAAGGTGTTCAACGATCCGCTGATGGACCCGTTCAAGAAAAAGGTCGAGGACGAGCTTGGCGTGAAATTGCTGACCGTGATGTATCTCGGCCGTCGGCACGTCAATTTGCGTTACGCGCGCTCCGAACGCGACGTCAAGACCCCGGCCGATCTCGCCGGCATCAATTTGCGGATGCCCCCCTCGGATGCCTGGCAATTCCTCGGTCGCGCGCTCGGCGCCGCGCCGACGCCGATGGCGTTCACCGAAATCTATACCGCGTTGCAGACCGGCGCGGTCGACGGCCAGGATAATCCCCTGCCGACGGTCAAGGACGCCAAGTTCTACGAGGTCACAAAGCAGATCGTATTGACCAGCCACCTCGTCGACCTGAACTACCTGGCATTGTCCAAGAAAGTCTGGGATTCGCTTACGCCGGAGCAGCAGGCGAAAGTCCAGGAGGCTGCCGACGCGGCCGCCGAATCCGCGCGCCAGAAACAGCTCAAGCTCGAGGAAGACCTGGTTGCGTTCCTGACGCAGCAAGGGCTCGATGTCTACGAACCGAACCTGGCGGCTTTCCGCGAGGGCGTGCAGAAAGCCTATCTCAATTCGGACCTTTCGAAGGCCTGGCCGGCGGGCGTGCTCGAAAAGATCAACTCCCTCGGCGCAAAATAAGCCGAATGCGGGGGCGCCGGGCCAATTGCGTCTGGCGCCCTTTCCTTGCTCCGGCGCGAGCCGCCGGCCGGCTCAAATCGCCTATCGTTGAACCGTGCCGAGCGAAGCCGTAGGCTAGTTTCAGTTCGGATGGGGCTGACGGCCGCGCGGGGCGGCCGTCCCGCGGGGACGAAACGTTCATGAACAACGTGCTTCGCATTCTTCGTACGCGCGCCGAGAATCTTGCCGCGGCGATGCTGGCGGCCATGTTCGTCACGTTCCTCCTGCAGATCGGTTCGCGCTACATCCTCCATTCGCCGATCGGCTGGACGCTCGAACTCTGCCTGATCCTCTGGGTGTGGATCGTGTTCTTCGGTTGCGCGTTCATCGTGCGCGAACGTGACCATGTGACCTTCGATCTTCTGTTTTTCGCGGCCTCGACCCGACTGCAGAGAATTTTTGCGATCTTCTCCGCCCTCGCCATCATCATCGGCTTCGCGATCGCCCTCTACCCCACATGGGACTACATCGACTTTCTGAAGATCAAGAAAAGCCCGCAACTGAAAATTCCGCTGCGAACCGTCTTCTCGATCTACGCCGTGTTCATGATTGCCGTCATCGTCGCCCATGCGTGGCGGCTGGTGCGGCTGTTGCGGGAACCGCCGGCAGCGGCAGAGCATCACCATCTGGAGATCACCGACGAATGAGTCTCCAGTTCGCGCTCTGCCTGCTCACCTTGTTTGCGCTGGCGGCGATCGGCACGCCCGTCGCTTTCGCCATCATCCTGGCAGCGATTGTCTATCTTGCCGCGGCCGGCCAGGATCTCGCGCTCGCCGGCGAGCAGATCATGCAGGGGCTTTACGACAGTTTCGTGCTGCTGGCGGTGCCGCTGTTCATCGTCGCCGCCAACATCATGAATGCCGGCACGATCTCGGAACGCCTGCTCCGGTTCTGCGTAGCGGCGGTCGGCCGCTTCCGCGGCGGCCTCGGACACGTCAACATCGTCGCCTCCCTGATCTTTTCGGGAATGTCGGGTTCGGCCGTGGCCGACGCCGCCGGCATCGGCAAGATCATCATCGAAATGATGACGAAGAGCGGGCACTATACGCCCGGTTATGCCGCCGCGATCACCGCGGCCTCGGCAACGATCGGTCCGATCATACCGCCGTCGATCCCGATGGTGCTCTACGCCCTCGTATCCAACGCCTCGATCGGCTACCTGTTTCTCGGCGGCATTGTGCCCGGCCTTTTGATGGGCGGCGTGCTGATGGCGATGAACACCTGGATATCGACCCGGCGCAAGTTCCTGCTCGACGACCCGGTGCCGCTGCGGGAACTGCCGCGCCTGACGGTCAACGCGTTTCCGGCACTGTTGATGCCAGTGATCCTGCTCTACGGCATCTATGGCGGCGCGACGACGCCGACGGAGGCCGCGGCGGTGGCGGCACTCTATGCCCTGCTGCTGGCCGGCCTGTTCTACCGCGCGCTGTCGTTCGGTTCGCTCTATCAAATATTCGCCGAAAGCGCGCGTTCGTCCGCCGCGGTTGGCCTGGTCATCGGTGGCGCGCTGATCCTCAACTACATCGTCGTCTCGGAAAACATTCCGAACATGCTCGCCTCGCAATTGGTGGGGCTGAACGTATCGCCGCTGACTTTCATGGTCGGCGTCAACATCGTCATCCTGCTGCTGGGCTGCGTGCTCGACGCAACCACGATCATCCTCGTGATCATCCCCCTGTTCCTGCCGAGTTGCCAGCAGCTAGGCATCGATTTCGTCCATTTCGGCGTCGTCATGGTCGTCAATTGCATGATCGGCCTGATCACGCCGCCCTACGGCATTCTCCTGTTCGTCATCAACGCCGTGACCGGAATTTCGTTGCGCGAGATGATCCGCGAGATATGGCTGTTCATCGGCGTCCTCATCGTCGCGCTGGCGCTGCTCATCCTGCTGCCCGATCTCGTGCTGTGGCTGCCGCGCCAGTTCGGCTATCAGGGTTGAGGCCATGAAAACGTCAATTGCCACCGTCTCGTTGTCCGGGAGCCTGTCCGAAAAGCTCGATGCGATCGCCGCCGCCGGCTTCGAAGGCATCGAGATATTCGAGCAGGATTTCATCGCCGACACAGCCTCACCCCGCGAGATCGGAAACCGGATCGCCGAAAAGGGCCTCGAAATCCTGCTGTTCCAGCCGTTCCGCGATTTCGAGGGTCTGCCGAAGGAATTGCGGCGCAAGGCATTCGACCGTGCCGAGCGCAAGTTCGACCTGATGCAGGAACTGGGCACGGGCTTGATACTGGTCTGCTCCTCGGTGCATGCGGCGGCACTTGGCGGCATCGACCGAGCCGCCGACGATTTTGCCGAACTGGGAGAACGCGCCGCCAAACGCGATCTGCGCGTCGGTTTCGAGGCGCTCGCCTGGGGCCGCCACATCAACGATCACCGAGACGCGTGGGAGGTGGTTCGCCGCGCCGACCATCCGAGCGTCGGCCTGATCCTCGACAGCTTTCACACACTGGCGCGCAAAATCGATCCCGAAACCGTCCGCCGCATTCCGGGCGATCGCATTTTCTTCGTGCAATTGGCCGACGCGCCGGCAATCGACATGGACCTGCTCTACTGGTCGCGTCACTTCCGCAACATGCCGGGCGAAGGCGACCTGCCGGTCACAGCATTCATGCGCGCGGTGGCGGCAACCGGCTATGCCGGGCCGATCAGCCTGGAGATTTTCAACGACCAGTTCCGCGGCGGGCTCACGAAAACCCTGGCCCGGGATGGCCATCGCGCCCTTGTCCAACTGATCGACAAAGTGCGACGGCAGGAGCCGGAAGGACCGGCCGGCCCGCCGCGCATGCCAGCGCCCGCCGCGGTTACCGGCATCTCTTTCATCGAATTCGCCAGCCAGGGCGACGACGCGGCCTGCCTCGCGGCGATGCTCAAGGGATTGGGCTTCGTCCATACCGCCAACCACAAGTCGAAGTCGGTGCAGTTGTTCCGGCAGGGCGGCGTCCATATCGTCATCAACACGGAAAGCACCGGCTTTGCCCATTCCGCCTATCTGATGCACGGCACCAGCGTCTGCGATATCGGGCTGGCCGTCGCCAACGCCGTCGACACGGTGAAGCGGGCGCGCGCGCTCGATGCCGACGTCTTCAACCAGGCGGTCGGCCCGGGTGAACTGGAAATCCCTGCGATCCGCGGCGCCGGCGGTTCGCTCATCCACTTCCTCGACGAGGCGAGCGGATTGTCGGATGTTTGGGAAATCGAGTTCGCGCCGACTGGAATTGAGCCGAGCGGCGGCGGCCTCGTCGCGGTCGACCATGTCGCCGAGACGATGAGCTACGATCTGATGCTGTCCTGGTCGCTGTTCTACACTTCCATCTTCGATATGACGAAGAGCCCGATGGTCGATGTGATCGACCCCGACGGGCTGGTGCGCAGCCAGGCGATCGCTACACCGGACCGATCATTCCGGGTAACGCTGAACGGCGCCGAAACCCACCGGACGCTCGCCGGCAAGTTCCTCGCCGGCAGTTTCGGCGCCGGCGTCCAGCACATCGCGTTTGCCTGCAGTGACATTTTCGCTACCGCCGGCCGCCTGGCGGAATTGGGGTTCGAACCGCTGCCGATGCCGCAGAACTACTACGATGACATCGCCGCCCGGTTCACGATCGACGAGGCGGTGATGAAGAAAATGGCGCGATTCAGCATCCTCTATGACGAGGACGCCAAGGGACGTTACTTCCAGTTCTATTCGCGCCCGTTCGGCGATGGCCAGTTCTTCGAGGTCGTCGAGCGCGTGGACGGCTATGACGGTTATGGCGCACCGAACGCGCCGTTCCGCATTGCCGCGCAAAAACGGCTGATGCGGCCGAAGGGCATGCCGCGCGCGTAAGGGCTGGCGGTGGCTCAGGCACCTCAGAATTGGCACAGGTTTTCGGCTAAGCCATTGAAAGATTGGCAGGGGCAGCAGGGCTCGAACCCGCGACCTGTGGTTTTGGAGACCACCGCTCTACCAGCTGAGCTATACCCCTAGCCGGCCGGACGCTGAAGCAAGCGTTCGGGATCGCGCCGGGTACTTAGACGCAATCGGGTAGCCGTTCAAGGGCATTGCCGAAGCGGCAGTGGCCGATCAGACCGCCAGCGGGCGGCGCCCTCCACGAATTCCGTACTGCGTCCCGCGCGTTGCTCCAGGAACCCTCGATGGGTGCTCACATCGGCCCAGTTGCGTAGACGTTCTACGCAGATCGGTCGATTGAGGCGCCGGGTCGCGCGTGTCACGCTGAACCTCGGAAGTGTCGGCTTCAGCCACAATAGCGCGACATCGTAGCGCGCATCGCAGGGGGCTCTTCGCCATGAATCACATTCAAGTGGTAGGAATTGGCGGCGCAGCGCAGCGGGCGCTGCTTGTTGTTGCGCTCGCGCTGCCCGTATCCTTTGCGGCATCAAATGCGCGCGCGGGCGCTCTGGCTCATTTGCAGGAGAGTGTTACGGCACATTCACGGCGCCCCGACGTCGTGCTCGTGCAAGGTTTCTCCAAGACTCGATCCGCGAAATTGCAGGCCGACGCTAATAAGGCCATTCGCGAAGCCAAGTCCTATTTGCGCAAGCTCGACCGGGCAATTCGAAAGGCCGAGCAGGTCAACCGGAAATTGAAGAAGAACTAATCGAACAGCCGGAGAAAAAGCGATGCTGAATATCATTCGTTCACTCCAGCAGAAATTGGCCCTCCCGCTGATTACGGCATTCCTTGCAGTTGCGCTTTTTGGGATCGGTTCCAACAGCACGTGGATTTCCGAGGCATATGCTCAGGGAGAAGGTGGGCACGGAGGCGGTGGCAATGGCGGCGAAGGGGACGGAAACCAGATTGATTTCTCGAAGCCGAAGATCAAACGTAGCGAGCCGGCATTTGAGTTGCCGTCGCAACGGAAGCAAAAACTCAAAGAAGCGCTTGCTCCAGAAATTCGTGAGCTGGCCGGGTTTATCCAGGCAGGTGTCACCACGCTCAGGAACATAAGGGAACATCGTGACCGATTTGTCAGGGAAAGATCAAATATAGTTCCTGCGCTAAGGCCCCAAGTCGACCGTACAGTCGTCCAGTTGGACGAAATCGCGGCGAAAGTGCGAGCGGAACTGAAGGGCGCAGCTATCCAGCTCGATACCTACCTCGCCCTGGCCGGAATCGAAACCGGATCCTCGGCCATGGTCAGCCGCGCATCCAGCCAGGCCAAGAGCGCGGGCCGCTAGCCGGGAAAACCATGCGGATCAATTGCGGCGGATCGTGACATGCACCGGCGCAACCTGCTGAAGCTCGGCATAGGATTGTCGGCGCTGCCGGCCGCAGCCACGGATGTGGCGGCGGTCGCTGTGTGTTCCGAGGCAGGTGGCGCAAAGCGCGCCGCGGCAGTTTATATCCCAGGCTATTCGCCGGAGTACGGCTATGCGGAAGGCATTTCCGTAAAGGAGCACCCGAGGTTCACCCGCGCAATCCCGCCTGGATACGACGGACCTGTGCGAATGATGACGAGGATCGGGCCCGATGGCGATATCCGCCAGGCATTGTTCCCGGTCGGGCACGCGGTGGCGATTTCGCCCGATGGAAAGCTTGGTTTCTTCTGCGCCATGGAAGGCGGCAATCACGTCGCATTCGATCCGGAAACGCTCGACCTTGTCGCAAGCGGCGAACCTCCGGGTGACGGCTGGGTCGGCGGCGGCCACGGTGCCTATGTCGAGGATGGCAAGCTGCTGGCGGTTAGCGAGCGCGCACCGTTGACGGGCTATCTCGGCGATCCGCAGTCTCACTACGGCCGCGTGACGCTGCGCGACCCGGAGACGTTAGGGATCGTCGAAACATTTTCGACACATGGGATTTCGCCGCACGATCTGCGCCTGTTGCCGGACGGTCGGCATGTAGCAATTGCCCATTACGGCTCGACCTATCCCCCAGGCGGGACGTTCTACGGTGTGCCGCGCCACATCGTCGAACCGTCGATAACCATTGTCGATCTGACCGATGGAAAGCTGATCGACAAGATCGAGACCGGCTCGAGCGATTTCGAGCTGCGCCACTTGTGCGTGGCGGACACCGATACACTTTTCGCGATCCAGGTGGAAACGGCCGAACGCGCCGATGAGCTCCTTTATCGGATGGACGAAAAGATCGCTTACGAAATCGAGGAAACAGTTGACGATGTGGCGTACTTGCCGGCCGCCACACTGATCATGCGCAGGCAGGTTCACGAGGTGCGCAATGCCGGCGACGATGCAGCCCAATCGCTGATGCGCCACGGCACGAGCATCGCCTATGACGAACAATATGCCGAGATCATCGCGACGTTTCCAGGATCACATCGAGTGATGGTGTTCGATGCCAAGTCCGGGGCAGTCAGACGAAGCATCAACTGCGCCGCCATCGGCCTCGATCACCCCAGCGGCCTGGCGATCGTGCCGGGCGGCGAACATTATGTCGTGACCGGGTACTGGAAGAACCTGTTCGTGTTCCGTCGCGGCACGCACGAACTTGTGCGGGAAATGTGCGCCTACACCACTTTTTTCGGCCACAGCCACATTGCCGTCGGCTGAGCCCACCAATCCCGAAGGCCAGTACATTTGTCAGCAGCGTGCGTCGCACGTCGCGTCAAGCCTTGCAAAGACAACACTGTTCAAGTGGAGTAGTCCGGCACGCGCAGGCAGGACCGGAGGGCGAGATGGCGGCATTCACGGGCTTCGGAAAGGAAACTGTGCGTTTCCTCGCCGCCCTATCGGCCAACAACAAGCCGGAGTGGTTCAACGCCCATCGGGCCGACTACGAAGCCCATTATATCGAGCCGGCCAAGGATTTCATCGTTGCCATCGCTGCACCACTCAGGGAACTAGCGCCGGCGATCCAGGCCGAGCCGAAGGTCAACGGCTCGATCTTCCGGATCAATCGCGATATCCGATTTTCCAGGGACAAGACGCCCTACAAGGACCACCTCGACCTGTGGTTCTGGGAGGGTGATCGCAAGCGCGCGGCCTCCGGATTCTTCTTCCGCCTGACGAAGGACCGCCTGATCCTCGGCGTTGGCGCGCACGGGTTCGATGCGGAGCGGCTGGCGCGCTATCGTGAAGCGCTCGCCGATAACAAGAAAGGCGCGGCATTGGCAAAGATCGCGGCCGAACTGGACCGCGTCGGCAACCCCGCGCGGGGCGAGCATTACAAGACCGTGCCGAAGCCGTTCGGCGACGCCAACCCGCAAATCCAGCACCTGGCGAAGTTCAATGCGCTCTATGCCATGCACGAATTGAAGCATCCGGCCGAACTCGGGCGGCCGGAATTCGTCAACTTCTGCGTGGAGAAATGGAAGCCGCTGGCGCCCTTGCACCGGTGGCTGGTCGCGATCGGCTGACAGGCCGCACGGCAGTCTCAGTTCGCGAGCGGCCGCAATGTACCGCGCTCAATCAATTCGCAGCGAAAAATCCGCATCTGGGTTTCGTGCTGCGGGTCCGTGATCTGATTGCGAACCAGCTCGATCGCATTATCGACAATCGGTTCGACGGGCTGGCGCACGGTTGTCAGGTCATAGGCCGGCCAGCGCGCCATCGACATGTCGTTGAAGCCGATCACGCCGATGTCCTCCGGCACGCGGCGACGCATGCGCGAGCGGATGTGATCGCAGGCGCCCATGGCGAGAATATCATCGCCGCAAAACATCGCTTCGATATCCGGCCATTCGCCGAGCATGCGCGCCGCCGTCCGAAAGCCGTCCTCGTGCGAATAGCGGTCGGCGAACATTTCCACGACATTCATGCCGAAGGACGCGGCCGCTTCCTGGAAACCGCGTCGCCGGTCGATCGTCGTCGTGGCGAATTGCGGGCCGCCGAGAAAGCCGACCTTGCGGTAGCCGCGTCGCGCAAGCGCCCCGGCGGCGATCGCGCCGCCTTCCTGGTTGTCGCAGGATGCGGTACCGAACGGCGCGTTGGCTCGGGCACGGCCGAAGGCGACGACGCTGGGGACGTCGAGCTTTTCTAGTTCGACATAAAATTCCTGGTCCAGCGTCGACGAGGCAACGATCACTCCGTCGACGCGATACTGGCGCAGCATCCGGATCGCCTGTTCGTACTTGAAATCCTCCGACAGGTTGACGATCAGCGGCCGCAGGTTGCGTTCCTGCAATTTCAGCGTGAAGCGGTGAAAGATTTCCATGAAATACGGATTGCGAAAATTCGTGGAAATGATCGCGATCAGCGATGAACGCTGCGTGGTCAGGCTGCTGGCGAAGGCGTTCGGCATGTAGCCGAGCCTTTCTGCGATCTTCAGGATTTTGGTGCGCTTCTTGGGTGCGACGCTGGCGCCATCGGTAAATGCGCGCGATACCGCCGAGATCGAAACTTCAGCGGCGGCGGCGACCTGGCGCGCCGTCACCCTTGGCTTGCGTTTGGATGCGTTCATTGCGTCGTCCCGGCACGGTCTATTCGTTGCAAGCTTTTGCAATCATATTGCAAAGATTTGCAACAGCCCCGACGGGATTTTCTCGCGAATCTGAAGGGGTTATCCGGTAGCTATCCGCCAGATCGGCCGCCACTAGCCGGCGAATGATGGAGCGGGTGAAGGGAATCGAACCCTCGTATTCAGCTTGGGAAGCTGCTGCTCTGCCATTGAGCTACACCCGCGCAATACCGGTGACGGACCAAATCGGTTGGTTGTTTCACGGATTCAGCGAACCGATCCAACGCTTTTTCCTGTCGCAATTCCGGACGGGAAAGTGCCACCCACTTTTCCTGGAACTTGCCTTAGCGCTAATCGATTTTTTGACGGTTGGAAAGCGTTCGTTGGCAAAGTGCCGGATCGGAGCCGAAAGTAGAATTTGCATGCCGCCGGCATCCCGCATAGTGTCCATTCGATGGCGTGCGCGGGCTGGGTAATGCGGCAACTGGCGTTAGCATCCGTTGCGCTTGTCATCGCAGGCTGCACGGGTGCGAGCAGCTATTTCGACGCGAGCGATGCACCTGACACGGTTGCCAATGGAAGCGTCGATCCACGCCTCGCGCTGACGCGCGCCGTCGGAGGGCCGCTAGCCCCGTTCGTGCGCAACATGGCGGCTCCCTACGGCCTGCTGCACTATGCCGCCGGCCTGGAAGCGCACTTGCGGGCAACGCTGCGCCCGCTCGATATTATCCTCGTGCGCTCGCGTTCCGCGTTAACCCGGGCATTTTTCCCGAGCTACTTCACGCATTCGATCGTCTGGCTCGGCACGCCCGAAGAGATGCGCGCCAATGGCGGCCTGCGGGTTGCCGGCGTCCACGCGGCAAGCATCCTTGCCGGCAACACGGTGTACGAATCGGCAGGGGACGCGGTTCGCCTGCGCGACATTTCAGAGGTCCTGAACACCGACGAAATCCTTATCCTGCGCCCGCAAGGCCTCAATCAAGCACGGGCTCGCGCGAAATACCTGGATCTCCTCAACAAGATCGGCACGCCGTTCGACTACAATTTCGACCATTTCGACAAGTTGCGCCTGACCTGCATGGAAGCGATCGCGGACGCCTTTCCCGAATTCGAGATTCCGGTGCGGTATACGACCGGTCGCTACGCGATCATCCCCGACGATATCGTGCACCGCGCGCTCTCGCCGGGTTCAGGGTTGGTGCTCGTCGAATATCTTCGGTCGAGCGGATCGAATACCTTCGCAATTCACGACCAAAAAGCCGCCGCCGCAGTCCTTTCGGAGCCGCGCGCGAAACCGCAACTGACGACAATCTACTGAACCGCCAAAGCCTGTGTCGAAACGAACCTACTGAACCGAAGCCACGGTCCAACTGACCAATTCCGCAGCCACCGATTTGAAAACGGCCCGCAATGCCGAGACCGCGGCGGCTTCGACCAAGGCCTCGGCGGGATGCTGTTCCTGGAACTGTCGCACGGCGACGACAGCGCCATTGCGGTCCATGATTCTTGCCATCAGATCGATATTTGCCTGCGGCGCCGTGTTTCCGGTCAGCCAGAATCCCCGAATATCGATGACCAGGCTGTAGTCAGGATCGGCGGCGTCCGCCGGCCGCAAAACATTCGTGTATCCGGCGTTTTCGAAGCTCTGGATGATCCTTGCCTGGAACAGGTTCGGCAGGCTGTCGGCCCAACGCGCATCGCCAAACGGCCTGCTGCCGTCGCCGGTCCCTTCCAGAATCCGGTCGGTATTGAGCGCCAGTACCACGGACGGTTCGGCGACGGCCATTTGCCATTCGGGCGATTGGGCAAGGGGAGGAAAGTCGGCTGCCATGGGCAAGTCGTGCGTAATCGCCTGTTCCTTGGTCGAACCGCCTCCCGCCAGCCGTTCCAGACCCGACAGGATTGCATCGAAGCGTCCATCGTTGCGCTCGAGGAGATCGTCCAAACGCCCGAGAATGCGGCCTGCCTTCTGCGTCCAGCTTCGCGAATTGCCCGGATCGGCAACAAGGACGGCCGATCCATCCGGCGCCAGCGGCGGGGCGTCGGCGGAGCCGCCGGTCAGCAGGATGCTTGCCGCGCCGGTCAGCCCCGCATAGTCGACGCCGGCAACGGTGTCGGTGCGCAATGGCGTGAACTTCGCAATCGAGATTATCGCAACGAGTTGCCCGGGCTGGCTCGGGTCGAGGCGTATGCCGTCGACCTGGCCTACCTTGACGCCATTGAACAACACGTCGCTGCCGGTCGTCAGCCCCGAAATCGGCACCGAAAAGCGGACCTGATAGGTAACCCGTTCGCCAAATCCGCCGGTGTTTTTCAGCCAGTAGATGAAGCCGAACATGGCGATGACGACCGCCACGGCGAAGATTCCGTTGAGTACGTAGCGCGCGTTGAACTCCATTTTTCCTGCCCCTATTTGCGACCGCGGCCAGTGGCGAAGGTTTTGCTGCGGCTTCCCCGGAAATAGGACCTTACCCAGGGATGCCTGTGACGGACCATGTCGGCCATGGTGCCATCGGCAACGACGCCGCCGTCGGCTATGGCAACAATGCGGTCGCAGATCCTGCGCAGGCTTTCCAGATCGTGCGTGACCATGAAGACGGTCAGCCCCAGCGTACGTTGCAGCGTCGCGATCATTTCGTCGACCTCGCTGGCCGAAATCGGGTCCAGCCCGGAGGTCGGCTCGTCGAGCAGCACAAATTCCGGATCGAGCGCCAGCGCCCTCGCCATTGCCGCGCGCTTGGTCATGCCGCCGGAGAGTTCCGACGGCCATTTCTGGCCGTCGGCCGCTGTCAAACCGACCAATTCGAGCTTGGCGGCCGCCATCTCGTCGAGCAGCCGCTGCGACACGTCGAGCAACTCGCGCATCTGGAACTGGATGTTCTGCATGACGGTCAGCGACGAAAACAGCGCACCCTGCTGAAACAGCACGCCCCAGCGCCGCTCCAGCGCCCGCATCTGCTCCGGGGTCAGCCGATCGACGTCCTGTCCGAATATTTCCACGGTGCCAGCCCGGCGCGGCAGCAGGCCGATGACCGTGCGCAAAAGCACCGATTTACCGCTGCCCGATCCGCCGACGACGCCGAGGATTTGGCGCGGGCGCACGTCGAGCGACACGCCTTCCAGCACGTTTGTCGACCCGAAGCCGACCGCAAGGTCGCGGATGCTGACGATCGCAGGAGGTATCTGCCCGTCCCGTACCACTTGCCTACATTCCTATCGCCGAGAAGAACAGCGCGAACAGCCCGTCGAGCACAATGATCATGAAGATCGACTTGACGACCGAACGGGTCGTGTGCTCGCCGAGCGAGGCGGCGCTGCCGTGCACCTGCAGACCCTCATTGCAGGCAATGACGCCGATGACGGCGCCGATGAACGGCGCCTTGATCAGGCCGACCCAGAAATGGTCGAGCGAGATCGCGTCGCGAAGCTGCTGGATGTAGAGGTCCGGATTCATGCCGGCATAGAACACGGCAACCAGCCCTGCCCCGAGCAGCGCCGCCAGCGCGCCCACGAAGGCAAGCGCAGGCATCGCAATGACGAGAACCAGCACACGCGGCAGGATGAGGATTGCCACCGGGTCAAATCCCATTGTCTTCAGCGCGTCGATTTCCTCGCGCATCTTCATCGAGCCCAATTCGGCGGTGTAGGAGCTTCCAGTGCGGCCGGCGACCATGATGGCAACCAGCAGCACGCCGAACTCGCGCATGATCAGAAAGCCGACCATGTTCACGACGTAGAGATCGGCGCCGAAGCGGCGGAACTGAAAAAAGCCCTGCTGCGCCAGGATCGCGCCGATCAGGAAAGTAATCATCAGGATGATCGGTACCGCCTGCCAGGCGACCCTGTCGAACTGATGGACGGTCGATGTCAGGCGAAAGCCGCGTGGCTGCCGGACAGCATGGATCATTGCCGCGACAATCGCGCCGAGCATGGCAAAGAAGCTTGTCAGTTCGCGCAACAGCGCCGAAAAAAAGTGCGTCGCATCCGGTAGCCAATGACGTTCGCCACTCTGCCCGGCGACCGCGCCTTGCCGGTTCAGTGCCGCCATTTCGTCAAGCAGCGAACGGTTGCCCCGGGTAATGCCGACAACCTGCAGCGGCCGATCCTCGGCGGTCAGGTCCCGCCGAAGCCGTTCCAGCAGCCAGGCGCCGAATGTGTCAAACGCGGTCACGTCCGTCATGTCGACCGCGACGCCGGGCGCGTCCGCCGAAGCGCGCGTAAGCCGCGCCAGGCTTGCCTCCAATTCACCGGCATTCTCGCAGGTCCAGGAGCCCTTCGCCCTCGCCCGCAGGAGACCGTCGCCGCGGCTGAATGTCAAAAGAGCGTCATCCCTCATCGCCCAACCTCATGAGCGCGCCGATCGAGTAATCCCACCCGAGCGGCCGACGGGGCGCCGGCCACGAAATTGCCGCGTCGCAGATCACCGGCGCCTCATATTGATGGTGAGTGCCCGCAACGGCACACCCTTGGCCGTAATCACAATGCGCTGCCGGGTCTTCGAATAGGTGACGATCATCGAGCCATTAACGTTGCCGCTAACGGTGAAGCTGATCTTGTTCTCCGTGGCGACGCCGTTGATCGCGCCGGCCACGTGATAAAACTTCTCTTCCCAAAATCCGAGCAGATTGCCGGCATTGGACGACAGGTGCGCGGTCATGCGGATATCGCGCTCGCCGCTGGCGCAACGGATGACAAGCCGAAGCTGACGCGCATTGCCGCTGTGATCGGCCTCGCAAGCGATGCGCTCCTTGGTTCCGTCGTCAAAACTCATCAGGCCGGTGCCGCTCCATTTGCCAACTACCAGGCTAAATGGATTGTCGACGGCGGCATCGGACCCCATGGCCGACGCCAGGACGATGAAGACGGCCGCGACCACGCCGTACGCCATGTCCGCGAGGAATCCGTGTCTTTTCCTGTTTCCCATGCGAGCCCTCCCTCCAAGGATTCGCGCGCACCTTAATGACATTTATAGACTATCGCGAGTATTGCGCATTGCGCGGAATCATTTTGTGTCGATTTTGCAACGCTGTTGAAGAGAAGGGGCGATATCCTCGCCCCTTCTTGCCTCGATCCGGACAAAAGCGGCCAATCATAGCGCCTTGTCGGTAATCATGGGCGTCCAGGCGCCCTGCGGCTCCTTGGTGATGACCGGATCGGAACCGCCCTTCATCAGCGTCTCGACGGTGCGTTTGTAGTCGGCTTCCTCGAGCTTGCCGTTGGAGCCGGCGGTCAATTTGGCAATCTCGCCCATCATGCGCTTCTGGTGCTTTTCGGTCTGGGCGCCGGTGGTGTCGTTTTCGAGCACGATCATCGCGGCGGCATCCGGATTTTCCTCGGCCCATTTCCAGCCCTTCATCGAGGCGCGCACGAAGCGCACCATCTTGTCGGCGAAGGCAGCATCCTTGAGCTTGTCTTCGAGCACGTAGATGCCATCTTCCAACGTGGCGACGCCCTGGTCCTCGTACTTGAACGTGATGAGGTCTTCCGGCTTCAGGCCGGCGTCGATGACCTGCCAGTACTCGTTATAGGTCATGGTCGAGATGCAATCGGCCTGCTTCTGCAGCAGTGGATCGACGTTGAAACCCTGCTTTAGCACCGTGACGCCGTCGGCGCCGCCGGCGGTTTTGAGGCCAAGCTGGCTCATCCACGACAGAAACGGATATTCGTTGCCGAAGAACCAGACGCCAAGCGTTTTGCCCTTGAAGTCGGCCGGAGTCTTGATGCCGGTATCCTTGCGGCAGGTCAGCATCATGCCCGACGACTTGAACGGTTGGGCGATATTGACAAGCGGCACGCCCTTCTCGCGGGTCGCCAACGCCGACGGCATCCAGTCGAGGATCACGTCGGCGCCACCGCCAGCCAAAACCTGCGGCGGGGCAATGTCGGGACCGCCCGGCTTGATTTCGACGTCCAGGTTCTCCTCGGTGTAAAAACCCTTGTCCTTGGCAACATAGTAGCCGGCGAACTGTGCCTGCGTGACCCATTTGAGCTGCAGCGCCACCTTGTCGGCCGCCTGCGCGGAGGCCGCGCCGAGCGCCACGGCCATCGCCAGTGCGCTTGCGGCCAGTGAACGATACGAGATTTTCATTCTGTTCCCTCTCTCGTGTTGCGCCTATCCACCGCGGATAGACGGATGCCAGAAGGTGACGGTCCTCTCCACCAGCACGACCAGCCCGTAGAACAACGAGCCGGCGACTGCCGCCACCGCGATTTCGGCCCAGACCATGTCGATGCTCATCCGGCCCACTTCGGTGGATATCCGGAAGCCCATGCCAACGATCGGAGTGCCGAAAAATTCTGCCACAATCGCGCCGATCAAGGCTAGCGTCGAATTGATTTTCAACGCGTTGAATATGAACGGCGCGGCGGCGGGCAATCGCAGCTTGAACAGTGTCTGCCAGTAGCCCGAGGCATAGGTGCGCATCATGTCGCGCTCCATGTGGCCGGAGGCGCCGAGCCCGGCGACCGTGTTTACCAGCATCGGAAAGAACGTCATGACGACCACGACCGCCGCCTTCGATGGCCAGTCGAAGCCGAACCACATCACCATGATCGGGGCGATGCCGATGATCGGCAATGCCGAAACGAAATTGCCGATCGGCAACAACCCGCGTTGCAGGAATGGCGACCGGTCGATCAGGATCGCGACGACGAAGCCCAATCCGCAACCGAGGAAATAGCCGGCCAGTACTGCCTTCAGGAACGTCTGGCGAAAATCGATCCAGAGCGTCGGCAACGATCCGATGATGCGCGCCCAGATCGCCGACGGTGGCGGCAATAACACGAACGGCACATTCAGGCCGCGCGTGAACCCTTCCCAGACGGCGAGGATGGCCGCGCCGAACAGCACCGGTACCAGTATGAGGTTGATTTGCCTGGCAAGAGGACGCAGCGGCCGCTGTCGTACGAGCCATTCGTTGGCAGCCCAGGCGGCTAGCCAGAACGTCACGGCGAATGCTACCGGGCCGATAGTCACGCGCGCGCTCCCATCCGCCGGTTGGTGATCCGCTCGGCGGCGCCGACGGCAAAAACCAGGAGTGCGGCCAGGGCAGCCGCCATGAACAGCGCCGACCAGATCT
>Ga0214472_10001021_pt1 | contig 32718 bp, 30 predicted proteins | sample RVTome_6_FD_207662 | JGI IMG/M metagenome (GOLD analysis project Ga0214472, IMG submission 207662) | Soil microbial communities from uranium-contaminated site in the Upper Colorado River Basin, Wyoming, United States - RVT140D175 | ecosystem: Environmental > Terrestrial > Soil > Contaminated >...
ACGGTGCTATCCCCATAGATCGGCGGCCCGCGAAGCGGCTTCGTCCAACCAGGCGCTCAAGGGACCCGCGCCATGCGCGGTGCTCTTTTTTTGCCCTGCTCGCGGGTCCCTTAGCTAAACGTTATGTCCACCCATGATACGGACACCTCATGCGACTAAGACCGCTAATGTTGGACGTCTCTATTCTAGTGATCGTCTTCGGTCCCCTGACCTCTGTCTCACTGGCCGAGTGGCACTCCGACTCTGGTCTCCACTACGGCTTCAGTGTCCCAGAGGGCTGGATGGAAATTCCGAAGCTGATTTTGGACGAAACGTTTGGTCCTGTAGCTAAGCGCCTTGGTGTAAAGGCGCCAAACTTTGAAACCGGGTTCCAAGTTAGATCCGAGCACTACTTGAGGTATCCTTACGTACTGGTACAACACCTCCCTTCGGACTCAGCAACTATTCGACAAATAGCATCAGGGCTCTCGGATTTAGACAACACGAAAGCAGTCAAAACGCTCCGAAACAGTGAAGTATTCCACGACTTATCGTTTGCCAAGCCGACTGTAGACAAATTCCGGAAGATGATACTTTACATGACTGAGATAAACGTACAAGGATCCGGATTAGTCAAAGTTTTGAATGTTGTTGTTCCTGGACGTAGCGGATCAGTGTTACTTCTGTTCTACTCTTTGGACGATGATTACGTGCAGCATCTACCTTCTTTTCAGTTCATCATCGACAGCTTCAAGTTCGAAGAGGGCCATGAGTACAACTGGGCCGCAGCAGCCACAAAATCCTGGTCATTCATTTGGAAAGGCGCTGGAGAAAAGGCGATTATCGGCGCTGTAACAGGTGCGATTGTTGGTATTTGTGTAGTGCCTATAGTTTTATTGAAGAGAAGGGGTAGCAGGAGCTCAGACAGTCAGACGTGACTTCTGTCTGCCAAAGTAAGTCCAGTGCTCCGTGGTACCAGTGAGAGCCTAATGGGGTCCAAATCGACCGACCTTCGCTACCTAGACGCGGCTGATAAATTTCGGAAGTACGCTTATCTAGCTCTGGAGGCGCACTTCCCGACACGGAACGATTTTGACCGGTACTTTACCGCAATTCGCTCCCCCGAAAGACAGAATTTATTTCTAAAGACAGCGTCCTTTTACCTTTTTCTTGTCAAGAGCGGCGATTGGGTTGTGAATGTCCCCGGCTCCAACGACGTCATTGATTATTTAACAAATACATATAAGTACATTACAATATTCTCTCTTATTGAATCGCTCTCAGAAGAGAGATTCATCGAGTTCCACGATTTCCTGATAAGGCGCAGGTCAAATGTTGGTTTCCCGATTTGCTGCAAAGAGACTCTCGATAAGCACTACCGGAATTATAAGGAAGAGTTTGGTTCGATCCAGCGTTGCATACGGTTTTTTCTGGCGCTAAGTGCAACACGGCAAGACGAACTCGTTTCAAAGCTTGAGATCAAGGGCACTGACGCAAGTATTGAGAACTTTGCAAAGTACCTTTATCAGCTTCGATCAAAGTACGTCCATGGGGCCGAACTTATCGTGAACATAACCGGCCACAAGGTTATAGGGCGCCATGGAGACAAAATTGTCGTTTGTCGCTTGTCGATAAGCGATATGTTGGCCTTCTTCGAAGAGGGCTTAAAGGTTTACTTTCAAGAAGTCAGGACATAACGAGGCGCTCCACGCGAGCCCGCCAGAGGTGCATTCCCTCGCATTCAGGCTTCGTGTCTCTTCGCTCACTCACCCGTCAGTTGGTGGCGGGGTCGGGTGAGCTTCATCGTTATGCCCCTGAACCTCAGCGGTCGGACCACGCGATGTCACGGGAACTCGACGAACTCCTCGCGAATCTTAACACGTGCGACCTGAAAATGGCCGCGTTCGACATGGCTAAGCGACTTGGCGGTGGCGTTTATCCGAAAGCGATGCATCAGGCACTTGAGCTATTCACGAAACTGCCATGTCCAGAAACTGGGGTGATTCTCATTGCAGCATGCCCCGAAGCGGTGTCAGTCCTTGCGCTATCGAACAGCGCTTTTGCCCACAAACTTCCAAAAGACATGCGTGGACCTCGCTACCAAGGTCTGGACGAATGGATGGAGTCGTTCGAGGCGAATTTGCGTGCCGCCGATGCCACTCACAAATTCATCCTGCAAGGTACGACAAATGGGACAATCTCGATCGGATTCCACAAGATGCGTGACCAGCAGATACTATTTGACCGGTTGGCAACCATTGGAATCCGCAAGGGCTTCTTCAGCAATGGTCGCCAATTCCTACGCGACAAGATCACGCGCAACGATTCAGCCTTCCGCGCTGTCATAGATTTGATCTGTATCCACGGCATTGATACTCGCGGCGAACGCTTTTGGAACGCGCTCGGTGGCGAACCGGGTCCCCAGTGGCACCTGCAATCCGAGATTCAATACGACTTGTCCAGAGATACGGAACGCTTCGCTGCATTAATTGAACACGTAATGCATTGCGAGCGAGACGGGGCATAACAAAACGCTGAAGCTGACCGGGGCCGCCATGACAGTCATGCGCGACGTGAAGGTCTTCCAGGCGGCCCCGGCAGCTTAGCGTTATCGTTGGGCCTCTCATCAACCCGCACTCGCGCCTTAGGAGGAATCGTGGCAAATCTTCTCTACGTTGATAACTCGAACGTCTGGATTGAAGGCATGCACGTCGCAGCCGCAAAGCACGGACTTGCCCCCGATGTTTGGACTGCCGTTCAACAGAACATTTGCGACTACAACTGGAAAATTGATTTCGGAAAGCTATTCCAGTTTGCGGGTGGAGATCGTGCAGACGTAAAGAAGGCCGGCCTTTTTGGCTCTCGCCCTCCAAAGAACGACTCCCTATGGACAGCCGCCGAACGGAACGGCTTTGAGGTCATCGTCTACGACCGCAATGTTGCCGGCCACGAAAAGAAGATCGACACCGACATCGTCGCAACGATCACCGTTGGGGTCACACCGTTGGGGTCAGGTCTTGCCTTACGACATCCCGCCATTCACCACGCGGCTGATGGTGGCGTAGTGCAGGCCGAGGTGGTCGCCGATGGCCTTGAGGGTGTAGCCATGGGTGAGGAAGGCCTCGCGGATCCGGCGGTTGCGCTCCCCTCGCCCCACCGCTTCGATCCCGGCAAACAGGGTCGCAAGCGCCGGCCGGTCGGCACGGCGCTGTACCCAGGGAATCTCCTGCAGTTCGGCCGAGCCTTGAAGAAGCGGGGCCAGCCGTTCGAGGAAGGTCTCCCCACCCAGCACCACCTGCCCCTGGAGGCTCCCCCACGGGCTCGCCTTCCCTACGCCCTCCCGCACAAATCGGCGGTAGGACGCCTGTGCCAAGCTACGCTGCCGGCCGAACTGGCCCAGCACCCAGTCGGTCTGCAGCCACGCTGGCCCAGTACATCGGCCCGCCGTCGCCCGATAGCTGCTCCACCGGTATTGATCGACGGAGGCCACCATAGCCGCGCGCACCGGGTTGAGCACCACATACCGGCACAACTCCAGGAGGTAGGCCTGCTCCTCCACGAGGATCGCCTTGAAGCGCCCCTGGAAGAGATGTCCCACCCGATGGTGTCGCCGGTTGAACCGCTGGGTGTAGACGCCCCCGAGTTGCCGCATGCCCCGGGAGAGGTTGCCCTCCGGCGTCTCGACGAGCAGGTGGTAGTGGTTGTCCATCAGGCAGTAGGCGTAGCACCGCCAGCCGTACCGCTGGACCACCGACGCCAGCACATCGAGAAAACCCTGGCGGTCGGTATCGTCCTCCACAATCGCCAGGCGGGCGTTCCCACGCCCGGTGACGTGGTAAAGCGCCCCGGAAAACTCGATCCGCAACGGTCGCGCCATCGACCCACCCTACCCACCTGAATGTGGCAAGGCAAGACTTGACCCCGGACCTCCTGACCCCGGACCTTGCCAGCCGTACCGCTGGACCACCGACGCCAGCACATCGAGAAAACCCTGGCGGTCGGTATCATCCTCCACAATCGCCAGGCGGGCGTTCCCACGCCCGGTGACGTGGTAAAGCGCCCCGGAAAACTCGATTCGCAACGGTCGCGCCATCGACCCACCCTACCCACCTGAATGTGGCGAAGCAAGACTTGACCCCGGACCTTCTGGACCTTCTGTGACCCCGGACCTTACTGACCTTAGACTTGACCCCGGACCTTTGACCCCGGACCTTTGACCCCGGACCTTTGTGACCCCGGACCTTTGACCCCGGACCTTTAGACCCACTCACGTCGCATCCGACCGAGACCCTGCGCGCGATCGCCCCGGAACTGGTGGAGACGGTGCGCAACCACGTCACCCTCGACTGGACCCTGAGGGAGAACGTACGCGCCCAGCTCTGCGTGCTCGTCAAACGGATCCTGCGCAAGCACGGCTATCCTGCGGACAAGCAGGGGAAGGCGACCCAGACGGTGCTTGAACAGGCGGAGGTTCTGTCGGCTGAATGGGCGGCGGTGTGACCGCACGAGCCAGAGAGACGGCGGAGATGGCCGTGGGTCTCTCCTGGGAGTCTCCCGTCACACGAAAGGAGCCGGACGATGATCTATCAAGGGAGCTGCCATTGCGGGCGGGTGGCGTTCGAGGTGGAGGGCGAGGTCACGCAGGTCATGGACTGCAACTGCTCGATCTGTTCCCGGAAGGGGGCGCTGCTCTGGTTCGTTCCGAGAGACGCCCTGCGCCTGCTCACCCCGGAGGAGGATCTCAACACGTACACGTTCGGCAAGCACGTGATCAAGCATCGGTTCTGTCCCACGTGTGGCATCCACCCGTTCGGGGAGAGCAGCGATCCCTCGGGTAAGCGTCGGGCGGCGATCAACGTCCGCTGCCTCGAAGGTATCGATCTCTCGACCCTGTCGATCCAGCCCTTCGACGGCCGTTCTCGCTGACCGCCACGGGAGCAAGACCCACGTTCCGCCGCGAGGTGGGGGTCTCCTCAAACAGACGCCTCCGTGATCCACTGAGTGGGCAAGGAGGTTCCGATGCCCTTCTACAACTGGCTGCGTCCCGCCGCGAGCGATGACGTCGCGACGCTAACGACGAAGCGGCGCGCGGCACAGAAGCTCAAGGCGTTGCGTGCGGCCCTCGACGCGCACATTGCCGCCGCACCCCTGGCGGAAGGAACACACCGGCCGTCCGACCCGTCGACGTATGTCCGCATCGCGACCTGGAATCTGCGCGAGTTCGACTCGGCGAGCTACGGCTACCGAGGCCAGGAGGCGACGGCGTACATCGCCGAGATCCTTTCGCACTTCGACCTGATCGCCCTCCAGGAGATCCGCCGCGACCTCCGTGCGCTCAAGGAGGTGGCCAAGCTCCTCGGGCCCAACTGGAGCTACATCGCCACCGACGTGACCGAAGGCAGCCCCGGCAACGAGGAGCGCATGGCGTTCCTGTTCAACACGGATAGGGTCTGGTTCCGCCACGTCGCAGGGGAGCTCACGCTTCCCGATGGCCAGCAGGTCACCGACCCGTTCGGAGATCGCTTCAGGGTCGAGGGCGGCGCGCAACTCGAGCTTCCCGACGGGCACACCCTCGCATCCCCCACGGGGCTGAAGACCGGCACCCTCGCCTCCGGCGAGACGAAGATCGCGGAGGACGTGGAGATCCCCCTCCCCGCGGGGACGAAGATCATCCTCCCGCCCGGGTCGGCGGTGCGCTTCGCGAACAACGCGCGGGTACCGATCACCGCCGACCACGGAATCGACATCGAAGCCACGGCCACGCCGACGCTCCCCGCGGCCGCCGAGATCGTTCTGCCGCCGAACTCGCTCGTGGGAGGTCCGGAACAGTTCGCGCGTACCCCATTCATCGCCTCGTTCCAGGCCGGCTGGCTGAAGATCAATCTCGCCACGGTCCACATCTACTACGGGAGCGGCGCCGCGGGACTCGAACGGCGCCAGGAGGAGATCCGACGCCTCACGGCACTCCTCGCCGATCGCGCCCGGAGCGACAGCGATTCGGACGCCGACGCGTACTTCATCGTGCTCGGCGACTTCAACATTGTCGACCACGAGCACGACACGATGGCCGCGCTCCAGACGAATGACTTCGTGGTTCCAGCCCCGCTGCAAAGCGTCCCCGGATCGAACGTCCGCCAGGACAAGTTCTACGACCAGATCGCCCTGTGGACCGGGGAGTCTCACCGTCGCACGGCCCACACGCGGATCCAGCCGTATCGCGCCGGCGTCTTCGATTACTTCGACGTCGTCTACCGGACCGACGAGGAGGACACCTACCGTCCCTTCATGCGCAAGCTCGATGCCGATCAATTCTATTCCAGCTACGCGCAATGGCGGACCTACCAGATGTCCGACCACCTGCCGATGTGGGTCGAGCTGCACATCGACTTCGCCCGTGAATACCTGGACGAGGTGGAGGCGGACATTCAAACGCACCTCGACGGGTGAGGTGGTCGTGCGAACGCCGTGAGTGAGCGCCGCCAATTACGGACGGTGCAAGCTCCCTCTCCCGGAGGGAGAGGGAGTGGCGTTCGCCGCCGGCTGCAGGCGGCCGGTGAGCATCAGGTCCTCGCCGACGCGGCGGGTGTGGAGGGCCGCCAGGCGGGGCGCGTGGATCAGGTCGGCGATGCCCAGGCCGCCGAGCACCGGGGCGGCCTGGCGGCCGCCGATGAGAAGCGGGGCGACGAACAGCGTGACGCGGTCGACGAGGCCCGCCTCCAGGAAGCCCGCCGCCACCTCGCCACCGCCCTCGATGAGCAGGTGCATGACCTCGCGGCGGGCGAGATCGGCGAGCAGCAGGGCGGGATCGACCCGGCTCCCCTCTCCGGCCGTGATCACCTCGACCCCGGCCCGCTCCAGCCGGCGGCGGCGGGCGGCGGGCGCCGTGGCCGTGGTGAAGACCACCGTCGGCAACGCCGACTGGTCCTGGTAGACCCGCCGGTCGAGGGGCAGGCGCAGGCGCGAGTCGACCACCACCCGCAGGGGGTGGCGGGGCCGGCCCGGGGCACGGTCGGTGAGGGTCGGGTCGTCCGCCGCCACGGTGGCGCGGCCCACGAGGATCGCATCCGCCCGGCGGCGCAGGCGGTGGCCGGCGAGGCGCGCGGCCTCGCCCGTGATCCACCGGGAGGCGCCGCTGCGGGTGGCGATCCGGCCGTCCACGCTCATCGCCCCCTTCCAGGTCACGAACGGCCGCCCCGCGGTGATGTAGACGAAGAAGTCCTCGTTGAGCTCATCGGCACGCTGCCGCTCGACCCCGGTCTCCACGGCGATGCGGCGACGGCGCAGGTAGGTGAGCCCCTGGCCCGCCACCTGCGGGTTGGGGTCGGCGCTCGCGACCACCACCCGCCGCACCCCGGCCGCGGCGACGGCGACGCAGCACGGCCCGGTGCGGCCCTGGTGGGCGCACGGCTCCAGGGTGACGTAGAGGGTGGCGCCGCCGGCACGCGGTCCGGCCACTATGAGGGCATGGATCTCCGCGTGGGGGGTGCCGGCACGTTGATGGTAGCCCTCGCCCACGATCCGCCCGCCCTTCACCACCACCGCCCCCACCGCCGGGTTGGGCGAGGTGTAGCCCAGGCCGCGGCGCGCCAGGGTCAGGGCCCGGCGCATGTATCGTCGATCGTCCTCAGTCGCCATGACTTCTCTACCCATCCTCGGCCCTAGGCAGATAACGCTCCCCGTCTTCCAGGAAGAAGTAACCACAGATGGACACGGATGAACACAGATGCAGGCCCCGGCGCCTCGCTCCTTGATATGGAATCACGGGCGGCGTGACCGGCCCTTGCCGGCGTCGGGCGGGCTCTGCCCGCCGTGCCGGGCGGAGCCCGGCCTACGATTGCTCGCCACCAGGCTAGGCCGATGCGGACAGAGGCTGTGGATCGGGGTCACCGCCACCCTTTGCGCCGTCGCGCCATTCGCGTTATGAACGGCGCTCCGCGGCCTGGGCCGCGTCCCATGAGAAAGAGGCGATGCGACAAGAGACCCTCGGCGGACTGACCGTCCGCATCACCGGCGGCAGCGACGGCAACGGCGGTGGCGACGGCCCGGTGGTATGCCTGATGCACGGGTTCGGCGCCTCGGGGACCGACCTGGTGCCCCTCGGTGACCACCTGCACGCACCGGCCGGGACCCGCTTCGTCTTCCCGGAGGCGCCGATCTCCCTGGCCATGGGGTTCTGGGACGCCCGCGCCTGGTGGATGATCGACATGGAGGGGCTCGAACGGGCCGTCCGGACCGGTGAGTTCCGTGACCTCTCGGACCGGGTCCCCGACGGCATGGCGGGGGCGCGCGAGCAGATCATGGCGATGCTGAATGATCTCATGCCGTGTATCGGATGCGCGGCGCAACACATTGTCCTGGGAGGCTTTTCTCAGGGATCGATGCTCGCCAGCGATGTCGTGTGGCGCACCCAGCGGCCGTTCACCGGCCTCGCCCTCCTCTCCACCACCCTCCTCGCCCAGCATGAGTGGCTGCCCTTGATCCCGGCACGCAAGGGGCTGGCGGTCTTCCAGAGCCACGGTCACAGCGACCCCCTCCTCCCCTACCCCCTCGCCAAGCGCTACCGCGGCCACATGACCGAGGCAGGGCTCACCGTCGACTGGATCGACTTCCCCGGCGGCCACGAGATCCCGCCGCGGGTGCTGGAGCGGCTGGGGCTCTTCCTGCAGCGGGTGTTCGCGCGGTAGGGGTGGGTCTTGCTCCCCGTAGCCTGTACGGGGCGGGCGCGCGTGACTGCGTGCCGCAGGGAGATTACCCGCGGATCAGGGCGAGGAGTTCGTCGCGGTGGTGCTCCATCTCGGCCTGGGTGGCGGCCTCCAGGTTGAGGCGTAGCAGGGGCTCGGTGTTGGACTTGCGCACGTTGAACCAGCCCCAGGCGAAGCGGCCCGACAGGCCGTCGAGGTGAGACATCTCGCCCCGGCCACGGTAGTGGTCCTCCAGCTTGGCCAGGACCGCGTCGGGATCCCCGACCGTGGAATTGATCTCACCGCTCGGCGCGTAGCGGCGCAGGCCGGCGAGGCGCTGCGAGAGGGGTGCGTCCCTGCGCGACAGCACCGACAACAGGCGCAGCATGGTGGTGATGCCGCAGTCGGTGAAGAAGTTGTCCTTGTAGTAGAAGTGGCCCGAGAGCTCGCCGGCGAAGATCGCGTCCTCCTCGCGCATCTGCTGCTTGATGAAGGCGTGGCCCACACGGCACTGGATCGGCCGGCCGCCCGCCGCCGCGATCTCCTCCTTCACCACATCCGAGGAGCGCAGGTCGTAGAGGATGGTGGCGCCCGGCTGCTCGTCGAGGAAGATCGGGGCGAGCAGCGCGGTGATCAGGTCGGCGGAGACTGCCCTCCCCTGCTCGTCGACGCAGATCATCCGGTCCGCATCGCCATCGAAGGCGAAGCCGACCGCGCAGCCGCGCTCCACCACCCGCGCCTGGAGGTCGCGCAGGTTCTCCGCGTGCAGGGGGTCGGCCGGGTGGTTCGGAAAGGTGCCGTCGAGATCGAGGTAAAGGCGCTCCACGGTGAGCTGCGGCAGCCGTTCCAGGAGCCGCGGCAGGACCAGGCCGGCCATGCCGTTGGCCGCGTCCACCGCGACCTTCATGGGCCGCACATCCTTCGCGAAGCTCATGAGGTGATCGAGGTAACCATCGAACACAACAGCTTGTCGAACCGATCCTTTCTTGGCGCCCGGCGGCGGCAATGGGCCGTTGGCCAGACGCTCGATGTCGGCGATGCCCGTGTCCCAGGAGATCGGCACCGCGCCGGCGCGACACAGCTTGAAGCCGTTGTACTCCTTCGGGTTATGCGACGCGGTGATCTGCACCGAGCCGCCGGCACCGATACTCGCCACCGCGTAGTACGACATGGGGGTGGACGAAATGCCGATGTCGATCACGTTCGTCCCCTGGCGGCAGAGCCCACCGGTGAGGGCCTCGAACAGGGCGTCGGACGAGAGGCGCACGTCGCGACCGATCACGATCTCGTCGACCTGGAGCAGGTCGGCGATCGCCATCCCGATCCGCTGGGTGATCGCCTCGTCGAGCGGGTCGGGGTAGATGCCGCGGATGTCGTATGCCTTGAAGATGCCGGCCATCGGGGGCTCCTCGGGGTCGGTGGAGAATGGGGGTAAGTCTAGCCCCTCCGGCGACGGTGGCGGAAGGCGCGAGCGATGCGCCGCCGGCGCTTCTCGGTAGGAGCCGAATCCCTCCTGCCTGCCGGCAGGCAGGTCGGCGACCCCGGCCCTTCGGGCCGGCCGCGCCTGCCGGCGCGGATCGCCGGTGCAACCGGCTCCTACCTTCGTCCACAGACGGTTGGAGCGGGCTTGCCCGCGAACCGCCGCCACTTCCGGCGCGCCAATCCTGGTTCGCGACCAAGCCCGCTCCTACGGGTGGCGGACGGACGTTAGCGATCAACCGCACCGCGTTGACGCCTCCCCTCCCCCTCCCTACGCTCGCCCGCCATGGAGGTTGGCTGGCTCTACTCACCGCGATTCCTCGACCACGACACCGGTCCCCACCCGGAGTCGGCGGATCGCCTGCGGGCGATCGTGGCGGCGGTGAGCCAGGCGGACCCGGCGCTGCACCTGGTGGAGCTCCTCCCGCGGCCGGCGACCCGGGCCGAGCTGGAACGGATCCACACCCGTGCCTACATCCACGCGGTGGAGGGGGCGTGTCTCAAGGGCCACACCCATCTCGACCCGGACACGGTCGTCTGTCACGACTCCTTCGCCGTCGCCCTGCTCGCCGCCGGTGCCGGGCTGGTGGCGGTCGATGCGGCGTTAGGCGACGGCCCGCGCCGCAGCTTCTGCGCCGTGCGCCCGCCAGGCCACCACGCCGAGGCGGCCCGCGCCATGGGGTTCTGCCTGTTCAACAACGTCGCGCTCGCCGCGGCCCACGCCCTGGCGGCCCACAACCTTACGCGGGTGGCGATCGCCGACTGGGACGTCCACCACGGCAACGGCACCCAGCACAGCTTCGAGGATGAGCCGCGGGTGCTCTACGCGAGCGTCCACCAGTATCCGCACTATCCGGGCACCGGCCACCACGACGAGCGGGGGTTCGGCGCCGGCACCGGGACCACGGTCAACTGTCCCCTGCCCGCGGGGAGCGACGACGCGGCGTACCGCCTGGCCTTCGAGACCCGGGTGCTGCCGGCCCTGGATACCTTCCGGCCCCAGCTCCTGCTCCTCTCCGCCGGCTTCGACGCCTACCGCGGTGATCCCCTCGCGGGCCAGGCGGTCACTGGCGATGGGTTCCGCTGGATGGGGGAGCAACTGATGGCCGTGGCCGAGGCCCATTGCGATGGGCGTTTGATCTCGTTCCTCGAAGGGGGGTACAACACCGCGGCCTTGGGCCGACTGGTGGTCGACCACCTGCGGGTCCTGGAGGGTTCCTAACGATGCACTGCCTGTTCTCAATGGGAGAGAACGATTTTGATGAGTTGGTTGGCGGGTTGAAACCCGCCCTACATGTAGGGCCGACTTCAGTCGGCCTCCGCGAGATCCCCCACCATCGGGTTCGTGAAGACACCTTTTCTTCCTGTTAATACGAGGGACGCCTCCATGGCCAAGAGAAAGCCGATCCGCAAAGTCGACAAGCAGCTCCAGAAGGAGCTGCGCCAGCCGGATGAGTTCGTCACCTGGATGGACCGCCTCTCCACGTACGCCGACGACCACCGGCCCCTGGTGGTGGCCGGGTTCGTCGGGCTCTTCCTCCTGGTGGCCGCCGGCAACGGCGTGGTCGTGCTCATGGAGCATCAGAGCGAGAAGCGGCTGGCGGCCGAGTTCACCGCCCTGCGAGAGATCGGCGACACCCTCGATCAGGACGGTGGTACCGCGTCGATCGACAAGATCGACGACCTGATCGCCAAGGCCAGCGGCAAGAGCCACCGTACCCGCCTCTATCTGACCAAGGCCGATCTGCTGATGGAGAAGGGCGAGTACACCAAGGCCGCCGAGGCATACGAGGGTGCCCTCGCCCACGCGGGCAAGGGCCTGAACCGCGACCTCGCCGCCATCGGCCTCGCCTCGGCGCGCATGAAGGCCGGCGACCCTGCCCAGGCCGAGGCCAGTCTGAAGGGGGTGAGCGGGCCCCTCGCACCGGTGGCCGAGGTCGAGCGGGTGCGCCTCGCCATGGCCCGGGAGAACTACGGTGAGGCCGAGGCCCTGGCCACCCGCCTCGATACCGCCAACCCGAGCTCCCCCGCCGTCGCCGCCGCCCAGGCCCTGTTGAAGACCCGGGGCGAACCGACCGCGGAGATCGGCGCCACGCCGCCCGAGCCACCCACCGCCACGGAGCCACCGGCGGAGTAGGCCCATGCGGCGGGGCGCTACCTGGCGGGCCGTGCCGCCCTTTGATGGGCCGGGCGTAGGGTGTGCCGAACGACGCGAGGCGCACCGAGGTGACCGCTGTTATCCGCCGGGGCGCGGTGTGCCGCGCTGCGCTTGGCACACCCTACGGATCTATAGATCTCTCCGGAGCGGATCGCTGAAAGCCGACCGCTGATCGCCGCTTCACCGGCACGCGAGCTGCCGCTGCTCCAGCTCCTTGATGCGGTCGCGGAGGTGGGCGGCCTCCTCGAAGGCGAGGGCCTTGGCCGCGGTCTGCATGTCCTTGCGCAGCCGCTTGATCACGCGCGGGATGTCCATCAGGGAGACGTAGTCGGCCTGCTCCTCCGCCGCGGTGGGCACGGTGACGTAGTCGTGCTCCGCCACCGCCTCGGCGAGCGACGAGATCGCCTTCACCACGGTCTGCGGGGTAATCCCGTGCGCCTCATTGTACGCCCGCTGGAGGACGCGGCGGCGGTTGGTCTCGGAGATCGCGCCCTGCATCGAGTCGGTGACGGTATCGGCGTAGAGCACCACCTCCCCGTGGACGTTGCGCGCGGCGCGGCCGATGGTCTGGATCAGGGAACGCTCGGAGCGCAGGAACCCCTCCTTGTCCGCATCGAGGATCGCCACCAGGGAGACCTCGGGCAGGTCGAGCCCCTCGCGCAGGAGGTTGATCCCGATCAGCACGTCGAAGGCCCCCTCGCGCAGGGCGCGCAGGATCTCCATGCGTTCGATGGTGGGGATGTCCGCGTGCAGATAGCGGCACGCCACGCCGACCTTCGTGTAGTAGTCCGTGAGGTCCTCGGCCATGCGCTTGGTGAGGGTCGTCACCAGGACCCGCTCGTTGACCGCGACCCGGCCGCGGATCCGCTCCAGCAGCTCGTCCACCTGGCCGGCCACGGGGCGCACGTGGATCAAGGGGTCGATCAGGCCGGTGGGGCGGATGATCTGCTCCACCACCCTGCCCCGCGCCTGGTCCAGCTCGTACGGTCTGGGGGTGGCGGAGACGTAGATCACCTGGCCGAGGCGGGCCTCGAACTCCTCGAAGGTGAGGGGCCGGTTGTCCAGGGCACAGGGCAGGCGGAAGCCGTAGTCCACCAGGGTCTGCTTGCGGTTGCGGTCGCCACGGAACATCCCGCCCACCTGCGGCACCGAGACGTGGGACTCGTCGATGATCATCAGCGCGTGCTTCGGTAGATAATCGAGGAGGGTCGGCGGCGGCTCGCCCGGCGGCTTGCCGGTGAGGTGGCGCGAGTAGTTCTCGATCCCCGAGCAGTAGCCGAGCTCGGCGATCATCTCCAGGTCGAAGAGCGTGCGCTGCTCCAGCCGCTCGCGCTCCAGGAGCTTGCCCTGAAGCTCCAGCTCCAGGAGCCGGTCGCCGAGCTCCTGGCGGATCGCCTCCATGGCGCGCTGCTGGTCGCGATGGTCGACCACGTAGTGGCTCGCCGGGTAGATGGCGATGCGCGTCAGGTGGGCGAGGGTCTGGCCGGTGAGGGGGTCGATCTCGCGGATCGCCTCCACCTCGTCGCCGAACAGCTCGATGCGGATCGCCGTGTCCCCGTGGGCCGGGAAGACCTCCACCACCTCGCCGCGGGCGCGGAAGCCGCCGCGCTTGAGCTCGACGTCGTTGCGCTCGTAGAGGATCTCCACCAGCTTGCGCAACAGGGCGCGACGGTCGATGGCGTGGCCCTGCTCCAGGTACAGGAGCATGTTGTGGTACGCCTCCGGCGAGCCGAGGCCGTAGATGCACGACACCGAGGCGACGATCAGGCAGTCATCCCGCTCCAGGAGCGAGCGGGTGGCGGAGTGGCGCAGGCGGTCGATCTCGTCGTTGGTGGACGAGTCCTTCTCGATGTAGGTGTCGCTGGACGGGACGTACGCCTCCGGCTGGTAGTAGTCGTAGTAGGAGACGAAGTACTCCACCGCGTTGTCCGGAAAGTAGCCGCGGAACTCCGAGTAGAGCTGCGCCGCCAGGGTCTTGTTCGGTGCCAGCACCAGGGTCGGCCGGTCCACCTGCTCGATCACCTTGGCCATGGTGTAGGTCTTCCCCGAACCGGTGACCCCCAGCAGCACCTGGTGCTTCACCCCGTCGTGGAGCCCGCGCACCAGGGCGTCGATCGCCTGCGGCTGATCGCCCTGGGGGGCGAGGTCGGTGACCATGCGGAAGGACATGCGCGGCATTGTATGCCGGGAACGAGATCCGCGGTCAGCAAGCCCTCTCCCCCGTTGGGGGAGGGCCGGGGTGGGGGCGGCCGGCATCTGCGAACTGCCACCTCCCACCGCCCGCCACCTGCCCCTCCCGGAGGGAGGGGGGAGGTGATCAGACCTCCGCCGCGCGGGGAATTCGTTGCTCTGCCCTACGCGAACCTACCGCTACGCCCGGTACACCGCCGCAAAGACACCCAGCATTGCAGCTCGTTGACAATAGGCACACACGCTCTTACGGTAAGCCGATGAGTCGGTTCGACTGGGACGATGAAAAAAATCGCTTCCTCGAAACGACGCGGGGTGTCGGTTTCGAAGATGTCGTGTTCCATATTGGCAACGGCGACGTTCTCGATGTGATCCGGCATCCCAACGCGGATCGCTACCCCAACCAGAAGATCATCGTGCTCAACATCGATGGCTACGTGTTCCTGGTGCCCTACGTCAAAGACAGGGGTACACGCTTTCTGAAGACGATCATTCCCAGCCGCAAGGCGACCAAGGAGTATTTGCGATGACGGCGCCCCGATTGAAGCTGGACGACGAAGAGCTGCAAATCCTGCAGGATTTCGAACAAGGCGAATTCGAGAGCATTCGTAACTTCCAGGAGGAAAAACGGCAGCTCGAGGAGGCGGCCCGGAATACCTTGCAGAAGGACAAACGCATCAACATCCGGATCTCCGCCCGTGACCTGGAGAAGATCCAAAAAAGGGCCACCAAAGAGGGGATCCCCTACCAGACCCTGATCTCCAGCACCCTGCACAAGCTGGTCACGGGCAAGCTGAAAGAGGCCGGATGACGGCGTCGACGACGCGTGATCGCGGACCGAATGGTGGAACCGCCTGCGGTGTTCCGTCCTACGCTATCGGCGTCGGGGTGCGGCGCAAAGCCACGCCCTGTGGTGGCCAAGGATCCCGCTACTTGCGCAGCTCGAACCCGCACCCCTGGCAGTGCCGCGGGTTGAAGGTGCGGCCGAGGTAGCGGTTGCACGCCGGGCAGCGCCAGTTACGCAGGGAGAAGATCAGGGCGCCTGCCACGAGGACGAACGACAGGGGGGCGATCGCCGTGACCGACAGGCCGCCGAACTTGCCGAGGAACCGCGGCGCGAGAAAGAACAGGCCGAAGATCAGTGCGACCAAGGACACGGTCAACGTGCGCTGCCGGCGGCGGCGCCGGGCGTACGTCTCGCGGAACCGTGCCTTCTGTTCTTCCGTGTATTCCAAGACGTGCCTCCCGTGGCGCCGGCTGATGGTGCGTCACATCGCGCGCGATAACAATCAACTACGCCTGTCGACAAAGGCCGCCAGGGTGTGCGAAGAGACCGGCCAACCCCGTCCCTGCCACCCGCCCGGCGACGGGCGCACTCTCCCTCCCTACCGTCCGCTTCCCCCTCTCCTCCGTCCCGCGCTCGCTCCGTGGCACCTGCCCTCTCCTCCTTTCCCAAGCGCCTCGCCCTGATCGCCTTCCTCGGGCTGGTGATCTATCTCCTGGGTAACGGTGCCACCTCCCTGTGGGATCGCGATGAGCCGCGGTTTGCCGAGGCGGCGCGGGAGATGGTGGTGACTGGCGACTACGTCGTGCCGCACTTCCACGGCGAGGTCCGCTTCGACAAGCCGCCGCTGATCTACTGGTTGATGGCCGGGGCGTACCGGCTCTGCGGCGTCGGCTCGTTCGGCGCCCGCCTGCCGTCGGCCGTCGCCGGTGCCCTATCGCTCGTGCTGGTCGCCCTGATCGGCCGGCGGTTGATCGACGCGGGTGCCGGGCTCCGGGCGGCGGTGGTCCTCGGGCTCTGCATGCAATTCGTCGTGGAGGCGAAGGTGGCCACCACCGACGCCGTGCTCCTGTGCGCCATCCTCACCGCACAGCTCGCCCTCCTGCGGAGCTGGCAGTGGGAGGGGGGCTGGGGGAACACCCTGCTCGCCTGGGGCGCCGTCGCCCTCGGTATTCTCGCCAAGGGGCCGGTGGCGCCGATGGTGGTGGGCGTCACGGCGGTCGCCCTCAAGCTCTTTGGCGGGCGCAAGTGGCCATGGCGCCCGGCACCGCTGGCGGTGGGGCTAGGTTTCGCCCTCCTCCTCGTGGTGCCGTGGGGAGTGGCGGTGCAGCTCGCCACCGACGGGGAGTTCCTGCGCGTCGCGTTCGGCCACCACGTGGTGGAACGTTCGACCCACGCCCTCGAGGGCCACAAGGGGCCGATCTGGTACTACCTCACCGCGCTCCCTGTCAGCTTCTTTCCGTGGGGGTTCCTCGGCTACGGCGTGCTCTTCGAGCTCTACCGCCGTCGCGACCAGGCCGCCGCGCGCTTCCTCGCCACGTGGTTCGTCCCGCCCTTCCTGATCTTTTCCATCACCGCCACCAAGCTGCCGCACTACGTCCTCCCCGTCTACCCGGCCCTCGCCCTGGGCGTGGCGTGGCTTGCCACCGGGTCGGAGCGACCGCGTTGGTGGACGCCGTGCGTGGCCCTGAATGCACTGCTTGCCCTGGCCGCGGCCGCGGTCCTGGTGTGGGGCGGCAACAAACACTTGCCCGGCGGTCTCCCGTTGGCCGTCCTCGCCCTCGCGGCAGGGCTCACCTGCGTCGCGATCGCCCTCGCCCGCGTTCGATGGCGGTGGCAAGCAGCGGCGGTAGCTGTGTGCACGGCGGTCACCCTCGCCTGGCTTGGCGGCGCCGCCATGCCGGCCCTGGAACGGTTCAAGCCATCGCCACAGATGGTCGCGGCCCTGGCCACGGCGGCAGCCCCGGATCGCCGCTACGCCTTCCGCTACTTCGAGCCCTCCCTGGTCTTCCACAGCGGCGACACGGTGACCGAGATCCGAGAGCGCGATGACCTCGACATCCTCCTCGCCAGTCCGGCGCCGTTCGCCTGCGTCCTGCGGCGGGAGCTGTGGGATGAGATAGGGTCGCACCTCCCGACGATCCGCGTGGTGCGCGAGATCGACGGCTACAACGTCGCCCGGGGCCGGTGGCGGCAATGGGTGGTGGTGACCAATCAACAGGCTACCCCGAAGGGGCATCCCTGAATCCCCCCTCTCATTCAACGATTCACCCCGCAGGGGTGTCCCTGAAGCCCCCTCCCTCCGGGAGGGGGCCTGGGGGAGGGCGTAAGGGATCAGTGCTTCGTGGGCTCCGGGCACCCCACCCTGGCCCTCCCCCGGTGGGGGAGGGTCTCCAAGGACTGACCTTCGGGCAGCATCGATTGAGCAGGGGGCCTGGGTGAGGGAAACACCGCCGCCGGTTGTCACCGTGATCGCTGTTCGACTAAAAGGGCTCTCTCCCCTCCCCCTCAGCCAGAGCGACCCGTCACCGATAGGGGGAATTGGCTCACCCACCCTCCAGGAGGACCTCATGTCCGCACGTCTCCGCACTGCTCTGCTCCTCGGCCTCACGCTCGCCGCGCCTGCGATCGCCCACGCCGACGCCATCCTTACGGTCCGTGGCGAGTACTGGTTCATGGACCTGAGCGGCGACGTCGCGGTGAGCGGTAAAAACGACGACTCCGGTGTCGACTTAGACGGAACCACGCTCTCCCTGGAGGACTCTACCGACGGCCTCGGCCTCGACAGCGACAACCCGATCGGCTTCTCCGCGGTGCTCAACCTCGGGCCGTTCTTCCTGTTCGGCCGCTACATCCCCATCGACGTGTCGGGATCCGGTACCGCCACCACCGACGTGAATTTCGGCGACTTCACCTTCGATGCCACGGCCGAACTCGATTCTTCCCTCGACTTCAAGATGTACGACGCGGGCCTCGGGTTCCACGTGCTCAATTTCGATGACCTCCCGATCCGGGTGCAGGTCGGCCTCCTCGTCCAGGTGAAGCTGCTCGACGGGAGCATCGAGGCCAAGGGTCCAGTGGCCGGTAACACCGAGCCCGAGTCTCAGGACTTCACCCTGCCGATCCCCATGGTAGGTGCACGCATCAACCTCGGCCTGGCCGACTTCCTGGCGGTCCACGTCCAGGGCGCGGCCATCGCCTACAGCGGCAACCACCTCTACGACGTCGAGGCCCGGGCCGAGTTCTCGCCACTACCCTTCGTGGGCATCAGCGCCGGCTACCGCTACCTCAACCTCACCATCGACGAGTCGGACGTGGACCTCGACGCCACCTTCGACGGCCCGTTCGTCGAGGCGTTCGCGCGGTTCTAGCCGGGATTCCCACGGGGACTCCCAGCATCTCACCCTCCCCCTCCGGGGAACGGCCAGAGCGGCGCGCCGCCGTAGCCCGTGTGACAGCGGGCCGGTGCGCCGCCCGTGGGTTGGCGCACCCTATGGATAGCACACCCATAGGGTGCCGCCGTGCGAGAGCGAGGCGCATCAGCGGCAGCGGGGCTCCATTCTGCGGCATCGCCCGGTGCGCCGCCCTGCGGTTGGCGCACCCTATGGCGGAACCAGGGTCCAGTGGGGATCGGTGCGGTAGGTGGTCACGGCTTCGACTAGCTCTTGGGAGGTGGTGTCCAGCGGGCGCCACCGGGTGACGCGGTGGTGGCGCTCGAAGCCGTGCTGGATGGCGTCGCCGAGGTCGTGCGGGGTGATCTCCCCGAGGTGTGCGGTGACCTGTGCGGTACGGGCGGAGAGGGCCGTGGCCCAACGGTGGCGCGCCCCCTCATCCGGGAAGGCGAGACACGCGGCGAGCTGCGCGGAGTCGTCGCACAGGGGGATAGACCCGTGCTGTAGAAAGGCATGGCGCAGGCGGCGCTGGGCCGAGCCGATCCACTTGCCCTCGGCCAGGGCAACCTCCCCCGCCGACGGTGCGGCATAGCACGCCGCCCGCAACGCCGGGTCTGCCCCCCTGTGCCGCCCCAGCTCGGCCACCGGTAGGCCAAGCTCCCGCAGGCCGTCGAGGAGCGCGGCGGCGACCCACCGATACGTCTCCGCCACGGTGGCCGCCTCGCGCGGGATCGGCGCGACCACGGCGTACGTCAACCCCCTGCCGTGGTAGACAGCACGCCCGCCGGTGGGACGCCGCACGACGCTCACGCCGAGCCGCCGGCAGCGGGCGAGGTCGATCCGGTCTACCTCCGGATCCTGGTGCCGGCCGAGGGTGATAGTGGGGCGGTCCCAGCCGTAGAGACGGAGGATCGGCACCGGGTCACCCGCCTCGCAGCGTCGCAACAACCAGCGGTCGAGCGCCATGTTCCACCACGGGGCCTGATCGCTGGCAAGGTCCAGCACCCACGCCCGATCCCCTGAGGCGGGCAAGATCGGGTGTTCAGTAACCACTCTTTTAGCCGATGATGAAGAGAGCAGCATGCATCAACAGGAGCTCGTCATGGAATCCAGCGAGGCCCGCCAGCCGGCCGACGAGTGCCGCGGCCGCGGTCGTACATTCTACCGTCACCCCGTCGACATCCCCCTCCACTTTCGCCGTCACGAGCACCACGACCACGTGGGCGTGGTCGAGGATCTCGGCTTCGGCGGGATCCGATTTCGCGCGGATGAGCCGGTGGAGCCTGGCGTCACCATCACCGTCGACTTCCCTTCCATATCCGGGAAACAGGAGGTCCACGCGCGCGTCGTCTGGTGCCACGGCAGCGATGACGACGGGTGGGAGGTCGGTGCGGCCTTCCTGGAGGAATGCGACCACTTTCGCACCCGCATGGTGGAACAGCTCTGCCAGATCGAGCTCTACCGCCGCGCGGTGGCGGAGCGCGACGGACGCCACCTGAAGGTGGAGGAGGCGGCGCAGGAGTGGGTCAAGCTCCACGCCGCGGCCTTCCCGCCGTAAAGCCCCTTCCCGACCAGGGAAGAGGAGGGCTCGGTACCCGCGTAGGGCGGGCTCGCCCGCCATGCCGGGGGTCGCCCGGCCTGCTGGCCGGCTGGCAAAGGACGGGGTTTCCGGGGACGATGGCCGTAGCCGCCCGTAGGAGCGGGCTTGCCCGCGAACCGCTCGGGTCGCCGGCGCCGGCGTCGGTTCGCGAGCAAGCTCGCTCCTACCGTGATTCCGGGAGCACGCCGCGAGTCCCAACCGAGGGTAGGAGCCGGTTGTACCGGCGACCCGCGCCATCGGCGCGGCAGGCCCTGTGGGCCTGAGGTCGCCGAAGGGATTCGGCTCCTACGGATACGCCTGCGGGTTTGCCGGAATCCCGGACGAGGCAAAAACGGCCCCCACCGGAGATCCGGTGGGGGCCGTTCCTCGTGCCGGCGGGGCCAGGCCCGCGGGTTAGCAGTCGTAATACAGGAAGTACTCATACGGGTGGGGCCGCATGGCCACGGGATCGGCCTCGTTGACCCGCTTGTAGTCGATCCACGCGGCGATGGTGTCCTCGGTAAAGACGTCGCCCTTGGTGAGGAAGGCGTGGTCCGCCGCGAGATTCTCCAGGGCGGCGTGCAACGAGCCGGGCATCATGGGGATCTCCGCCAGTTCCTCCGGCGGTAGATCGTAGAGATTCTTGTCCATGGGCTCGCCCGGATCGATCTTGTTCTCGATACCGTCCAGGCCCGCCATGAGCATCGCGGCGAAGGCGAGGTACGGGTTGCACGACGGGTCGGGGAAGCGCACCTCGACACGCTTTGCCTTGGGGCTCGGCGAGTAGGTCGGGATGCGCAGGGAGGCGGAGCGATTCCGCGAGCTATACGCCAGGGAGACCGGCGCCTCGTAGCCGGGGACCAGCCGCTTGTAGGAGTTGGTGGAGGGATTGGTGAGCGCGGCAAGGGCCGGGCCGTGCTTGAGGACGCCACCGATGTAGTGCAGGGCGGTATCCGACAGGTTGGCGTAGCCGTCGCCGTAGAACAGCGGCTTGCCGTCCTTCCACAAGGACTGGTGGGTGTGCTGGCCGGTCCCGTTGTCGCCGAACAGCGGCTTGGGCATGAAGGTGACGGTCTTGCCGTGGCGCCAGGCGACATTCTTCAGGATGTACTTGTAGAGCATCACCTGGTCGGCCATGCGCACCAGGGGGCAGAAGCGCATGTCGATCTCACCTTGCCCCGCGGTGGCCACCTCGTGGTGCTGGCGCTCGATGATGATGCCACACTCCTCCAGGAGCAGGGTCATCTCGCTGCGGATGTCCTGGAGCTGATCGGCCGGAGGCACGGGCAGATAGCCGCTCTTGTGGCGGATCTTGTTGCCGAGGTTGGGACCCTCGTCGCTACCCGTGTTCCACTGCGCCTCGATGGAGTCGACGAAGTAGTACGACTCGCCGTGCGAGGTGTTGTAGCGCACCTCGTCGAAGATAAAGAACTCCAGCTCCGGACCGAAGTGGGCGGTGTCGGCCACGCCGGTGGACTTCATGTAGGCCTCGGCGCGCCGGGCAACGGAGCGCGGGTCGCGGTCGTACCCCTCGCGGGTGATCGGGTCCTGGATGTCGCCGACGATGGACAGGGTGGGATGCTCGCAGAACGGATCCATGATCGCGGTGGCCGGATCCGGAATGACGAGCATGTCGGAGGCGTCGATCGCCTTCCAGCCGCGGATCGACGAGCCGTCAAAGCCGAGGCCTTCCGCGAAGATCGCCTCGTCGATTTCGTGCATCGGGACAGTGAAGTGCTGCCATTGGCCGAGGAAGTCACAGAACTTCACGTCGACCAACTTACAGCCCTTTTGCTCCGCGAACTTCAGGGCTTCCTTGGGTGTCATGCCGATTTCTCCTTGTGGATGGATAAGACTGCGGCCGGCGCCCCCACGCAGGGACGCCGGCCAGGGACTCGAACCGAGGGGCGGTGGTTAGAGCGCCTCGCCACCGCGCTGACCGGTGCGGATGCGCACCGCTTCTTCCACCGGCACCACGAAGATCTTGCCGTCACCGATCTTGCCGGTCTTGCCGGCGACCTCGATGGTCTCGACGATCTGCGTGACCATGTCGTCGCTGGCGACGATCTCCAGCTTGATCTTGGGCAGAAAGTCGACGACGTATTCCGCGCCGCGGTACAGCTCGGTGTGGCCCTTTTGCCGACCGAACCCCTTCACCTCACTTACCGTGATCCCCTTCACCCCGACCTTGTTCAGGGCATCCTTCACCTCGTCGAGCTTGAAAGGTTTGATGATCGCTTCGATTTTCTTCATGGCGCTTCTCCTGATCGTCCCGCAGCGGGAGGGTCCAGTTAGAGGGAGGGAACGTGACGGGGGTGGGGGTTAAAAGTGGTAGTTGGCCTCGCCGTGTTGCGTGAGGTCGAGCCCTTCGAGCTCCTGCTGGTCCGCCACGCGCAGGCCGACGAGGGCCCTCACGAGGAACAGGATTCCGAGGGTCACGACCGTCGAATAGGCCGCCGTGGCAACCACGCTGGTGACTTGCACGAGGAATTGGGAGAGGGCGGCACCGAGGTCGGTGTGGAACAGGAGACTCTCGACCGGATCCCCCCATCCCGCCCAGGAGGCGAAGACCCCGGTCAAAAGGGCGCCGAGCATACCACCGACACCATGCACCCCAAAGGCGTCGAGAGAGTCGTCGTAGCCCAAGGGGGTCTTCAGCCAGACCGCCCCATAGCAGACGACGCCCGCGAGCAGCCCCATGATGACCGCCGAGCCCGGCCCGACGAAGCCGGCCGCCGGGGTGATCACCACCAGGCCGGCGACGATCCCGGAGGAGACGCCGAGGGCCGTGGGCTTCCCGGTTCGGGTCCACTCGGCGATCGCCCAGCTCAGCCCGGCCGCGGCCGGCGCCAGGAAGGTGGTCAGGAAGGCGAGACCGGCCGTCGCGTTGGCGGCCAGGGCGGAGCCGGCGTTGAAGCCGAACCAGCCGAACCACAGGATGCCGACGCCGGTCAGGGTGAGGGACAGGTTGTGGGGCGACATGTTGGTGGTGCCGTAGCCACGGCGCTTACCGAGCACGATGGCGAAGGCCAGGGCCGAGAAGCCGGCCGACATGTGGACCACGGTGCCGCCGGCGAAGTCCAGCGCCCCCTTCTCGTACAGCCAGCCGCCGCTGCCCCACACCCAGTGGCAGATGGGGACGTAGACCAGGAAGAGCCACAGGCCGGTGAACAAGGCGTAGCTGATGAACTTGATGCGCTCGGCGTAGGCGCCGGCCACCAGTGCCGGGGTGATCACCGCGAACATCCCCTGGAAGGCGACGAAGATCAGGTGGGGATAAGTCGAGCCGTTCAGGTCGTCCGGACGGATCCCGCGCAGGAAGAGGTAATCGAGGCCACCAATGACGTGGCCGATGTCGGTGCCGAAGGCGAGGGAATACCCGGCCACCATCCACAGGACCGGGATCAAGGCCATGGCGAAGAACGAGTGCATCATGGTGCCGAGGACGTTCTTCTTGCGCACCATCCCGCCATAGAACAGGGCCAGGCCCGGGGTCATGAAGAGCACCAGGGCGGTGGAGATCAACATCCACGCCGTGTCCGCCGCGCTCAGCACGGACTCGGCCTCCTCGGCCCAGCCGAGGGCTGGCAGGCCGAGGAGCAGCGCCACCGTGAGTGAGGTCTGCGTCATGATCTTCTTTCTGGATGCGACGGTCCCGTCCATAGCGATTCCCCCTTTGGGTTGTGCCCGCCGGTCGATCGCGTGGCTTGCCGTGCCTGACCGAGCGGGGCGCGAGTGTGATTTGGCGTCTTCCTAGCAACGCCGATGCCACCTGGAACGCCCGCGCAACAGACCAGTAACGCACTGGATTTATTAACTGTTACAGCCACTCCCATGGCGCCCCCGAAGGGACGCCATGGCCCCATGCCAAAAAAACGGGCAGGTCTGAGCACAGGCCAAGCACGCAGAAAGGGAGGGGCGCCTGGGCACCCCTCCCTGTCGCTTCCCCGCGATCGTGGGGCCGATTATGGAAAGGTGAAGATCAGCTCGGCCGCCAGGGTAAACTGGTCGTCCTGCATGTTGCCGTCGCCATCCATGAAGATGTCGGCCGCCGCCTGGTCGTAGCGCCCCTCGAGGCGGGCCATGGCATTGTCGCCGTAGGCCTGGTGGCCGGTGACCGTGACCTCCCAGACATCGGTGTCCAGCCCGCGGGCACCGTCGCTGTCGCTGAAGAACTCCGCGCGGCCCGCCACGCCGAAGGTGTCGGTGATCATCGCGTCGATATACGCCGCGGCGCCCCACCACTCGGCATCGTCACCATCGGCGGCGGCGTTCTCCTCGGTCCCCCAGTCGAAGTTGAACAGGAGATCGATGCCGTCGCTGGGGGAGAAGCTCGCCACCACGTCGATCAGGCCGCGCATGTCGCCCTCGTTGTCGTCCTGTTCCGCGCCATACATGCCGCCCACCGACACGCTCCCCCGCTCGCCCAGCGGCACGGCCACCATCGCCATCAACGACTTGGAGTCGTTGTTGTCCGTGAAATTGTCCCAGCCGTTCACAATCGCCCCCTTGAGGCCGATCCCGCCCACCTCGGTCGCGTACAGGAGCCCGGTGTGGGTGAAGGGGATGGCGAAGCCGAAGAGGAACGAGCGCGAGTAGTTCATGTTGGCCGGCGACTCGATCACCTCCGCGCCGTGGAGGGTGGCGAACTTGCCGAAGGTGAAGCCCTTGTAGGAGACGTTCGCCTGCTGAATATCAAAGCCGCTCACGTCGTCCAGGAGGCCCCTGGATTGAGTATCACTAGCCACGTCGCCGAACTCGAGGACCAGGTTGAAGGAGGGCCCGTCTTCAACGCCGCCGCTCACCGCCAGCTCGGCCAGGGGGACCTGAAAGGTGTTGTCCTCCTGATCGAAGACCCGGCCGTGGTTCGTGCCATCGGCCGGCTCGTCGAAATTGAAGGTGTAGGCCGCGGTGACGAAGCCGGACCAGTCGAGGGCCACCTCCGCGAAGGCCTGGCTGGCGGGGGTCACGACGAGGGCGAAAATGGCCGCCGCGGTGACAAGGGAAGGCGCGCTTCTCATGGATTCTCCTCCGGTACGGGTTGCTAGAGTCGGCGCCAGGTCAGGCGCAGGTGGCCGGGGTGGCCGGGAGTGTTGCGCACCGCAGAGCAAGCCGCCTGCCAGCGGACGTGTCACTGCGGAACGTCAGGTACTCTGTTTAAAGGTGGGGAGTTACGATCGAGGCGGGATTATCTGTCGGGGGTCTTCCGGGGACGACTGCCCAAACAAACGGCAAGGTTGCGCTGCCGTTGGGCAGTCTTGCAAGACCCCGTTGGTCGGCGACCGCCAGCGCATGGCGCGGGCGCGGGATCACGTGCGGAACCCGGAGCTCGGCGCCACCAGCCACGCCCCGCCGCGCAGCACGGCCCGGACCTGCCCGGTGTGGTCCAACCCCACCAGATCCGCCGGTTCCCCCGGGGCCGGACCGGTCGCCGCGTCGAGCGCGAGGGCCGCGATCACCGTCGCGCGCGTGCAGGGGACCACCGCCTCCCATCCCACGCCCGCGGCCGCGGCCACCCGCCGCACCCCCTCCCACGGCGGGGCAAGCCCCCCACACAGCCGTCCCTCGGGATCCACGGCCCGGCCCGCCACGATACGCCCCTCGACCTCGCCCATGCGGAACCGCTTCGCCCCGCCACCGGCCGCGGCGACCGCATCGGAGACCAGCACGAGCCGACCCACCCCGAGGCAGCGCCACGCCATCGCCAGCCCCTCCGGGCCGACGTGGTGGCCGTCGCCGATCACCTCCGTGTAGAGATCGGCGCGTGCCAGCGCGGCCCCGGCGAGCCCCGCCGCGCGGTGGTGGAACGGCCCCATCGCGTTGAACAGGTGGGTGACGTAGCGCGCACCCCGTGCCACGGCCTGCTCCACGTCCGCGACCGTCGCCGACGAGTGGCCCAACGCGACGGTCACGCCGCGCGCCTTAGCCGCCTCGATCACGGCCATGGCGCCGGGGAGCTCGGGGGCGAGGGTGAGGAGGCGCACCAGGCCCGGATATGGGTCGAGGAGGGCCGCGAGCCACGCGGCATCGGGGGTACGCAGCTGGCCGGGGGGATGGACCCCGGCCCGTGCCGGATCCAGAAACGGCCCCTCCAGGTGGAGGCCGAAAAACGACGGCGCGTCCGCCGGCGGTGCCGCGGCCCACGCGGCCCAGCGGTCCAGGGCGGTGCCCAGCACAGCCTCGCTGCAGGTGATCAGGGTGGGCAGGAAGCCGGTCACCCCGGCGGCACACAGGGCGCGCAGGGCGGGCCGGTGATCGGCCGGATCGTCGCGCAGGAAGTCGCACCCCCCCCAGCCGTTGATATGCGGATCGATCGCGCCGCTGCACCAAACCAGCTCGCGTAGCCATTCTTCCTCGCCCCCCGTGGGAGGGCCGGCGAGGGGGCGGCTCAGCGAATCGCCCCGTAAGGGCGTCCTTGAATCCCCCTCCCTCCGGGAGGGGGCCTGGGGGAGGGCGGTGGGAGCGGGCGCTTGGGCGGGTGATGTACCCAACCCGCTGCCACTCCCGGAGCCCCTCCCCCCCGCCCCTCCCGGGGGGAGGGGGGCCTGTTGGACTCCGCTGCGCGGGGAATCGGCTGTCCTGCCGTCCACCCGGGTCCAGCGCCCCGCCTCGGCCGTCAGATTGACCGCCCCAGCGCCGCCGACTAGCCGCACACCGTCGAGATGGACTGGAGGCGTCACGGTCTAACGATCTGATCGACCGTGATCCGGTCGCCTGCGCCACATCGCGATCCGCGCGCTATCGTCGCACGGGAGCGTCACCGTGTCGGCACCCCGCAGGGCGTCGAGCCGCTGGGCACCCCCGCACTCGGCGAGCCAGCACGCGATCCCCCCCGGAATGAGGAGGTCGTGCACCCGGCGCCGCGACTCGCGCCCCACCCGCTTGCCCGGGACGACGGCGCCGACGACCACGGCAAACCCGAGGCGCCCGTCCTCCAGCAGCCGCTCGGGGAAGGCGAGCTCCAGATAGACGAGGCCGCGCGCCGCCGCCCAGTGCCGGGCCCGGCGGCACCAGGCCGCCTTGGTCAGGTCGCTGTCACTCCCTTCGCCGCGGATCTGTGCCACCACCTGCTCCACCCCGGACCACGGTACCTCCTCCCCGGCGAGCCAGGCGTTGACCACGTCGGCGCCGAGGCGCACCCGCGCCTCGGTACGGAGGAGGCTGGCCGGCAGGTCGGCATCGTCTCGGCCGTGCTCCAAGAGTCGAAAGTCGGCGCGCAGCATGCGCAACTGCTCGTGGAAGACGTGATCGAAGAGATCCGTCTGTCCCGCCCTGGCGCGCCGGGAGGCGAGGGGCTGGGCGAGATCGAGCAGGGCGGCCGCGCCCAGCCAGTCCCCGGCGACCACGTGCCGCCCCAGGCTCGGCCACGGCACGCTCGGGGCGACCGCCGCCAGGGGAATGGCGACCACCGCCGGATCGGCCACCGCCGGCACCACCGCCGAGAGGCACTCCCGCGCCAGGGCGCGCAGCCCCTCCACCTCCCCTTCCACGGCCGCTTCGAGCCACGGGCTGGTGTATCCGGGGCAAGACAGCACCCCCTCCACGACCTGCTCCACCCACACCGCAAGGCGCATCCCGCGGCGCGGTGCGAGGTCGAGGACCGAGAGGCGAGCGAGATAGGCCCGCTGGCGCTCGAGGGCGTTGGCGAAGTGCTCGCGTACGTCGCTCGCCAGCGGCCCGTGATGCGCCTGCCCCTGCACCTTGCCGAGGCGGTGCAGGACCTCCCCGTGGATGCGCGCCAGCGCCGGCCCGATCTCGGCCACGCCGGCGCCCGCGAGACGCCAGAAGGCGCCGTCCTGGGCGGTCTCAGCAGCCCGGCCCGGTCCCTCCCACAGGCGGGCGAAGGACAGGGCATCGAGGGAGGCGATGGCGCGTGCCGCGTCCCCGCCCAGCCGCTCGGAGAGCTCCGCCACCTCCGTCGCGCCACCCCTGCGCAGCCAGTCCGCCACCGGCGCCAGCAACCCATCCGCCCCCGCCATGCTCCAACCCAGGGCGATCACGCGCCGGACCAGGGGTCCGGGGATGCGCGCCTTGCCGCTATCTAACCAGTCAGCCAATGCCTCGGCGACGTCACCACCCCCGGGCTGGCCGCCGATCCACGCCAGGAAGCACCATCGTTCCAGGGCCGAGACATCCCCCGGCGCCGCGCGCCGCTGTCGCAACAACCTGCCGAGCACCGCGGCGGTTCGCGCGCGCCGTCGCCGGTCCGCCGCCCAGCATCGGTCCCGCCACGTGGTCTTCCCGTGTTGCCCCGCAAACATCGCGGCCAGCAGCGCGACGGACTCGCGCTCTCCCGCGGCCAGCGCGGTCGCCGGATCGAGGGTCAGATGGTGGTCGGGCGGGGCGTCCCGGTGCTGGAGGCGCAGCGTGTAGCCGTCGGTCACCACCCCCCACGCGAGCCCACTCTCCCGGAGCCGCCGCCAGAGCTGGACCGGCGGGCTGAGCAGCGCGCCGCGCAGCCACTCGTCGCGCTCGACCCCGGAGAGTGGGGCACCTACCGGCCGCATGAGGACCAGGATCGGTTGCCCGTCTCCCACTATCGGCAGCCAACTCAGACGGTCGTCCCCGACCTCCAGGCGAAGCCCCAGGGCCTCCCCGAGGCGCCGCACCGCGGCGAAGCCGCCGCTGCTCGACGGCGCCGGCCGCGACGCGAGGGATTCCCGCACCTGCCGGACCGTCCCGGCCGCACTCTCCGGGACCGCCTCCCGCAGGGTCACGGGATCGAAGAGGCCGTGATGAAAGAGGGCCGTACGGGTCGAAAACATGGAGGATCGGCCAGGCGGAGAGGGCGTGCGCACAGCAGGAGAACCGGCCTCAGCTCGCTCCGACACGATGGGCGCGAGCGACCCGATATCATCCCACTCGTCCCCCTGCCCCGTCCAACGGGCACCATTGTGCCGGCCGATGGTCGAAGGTCGTTCCCCCACAAGCCCCCATGTCCCCCGCAGTCCAGATTCCTGCCAGGATGCCTCCCCCGTTCGGACGGCGCGCCCCGGTAGCACAGCCTCGCGGAGGAGTCGGGCCCGCAGGGGCGTAAGGTGAGCAGAGGAAAGGGCGCGTGTAAGATTTGTCGGAGACCCTTGTGGTAAGGTTTCTTGCCTTCATTCATTACCCAATCCGCCCGTTGGGGCCCTAAGGAGGACACCATGAGCGACCTGGTCGAGATCTTCAAAAAGGCGCTGCGCAACGAAGTCAAGGCGCGGGCCTTCTACCGTCTTGCTTCCGAAGTCACCCAGAACGATGAGACGCGGATGCTGTTCCTCGAGCTGGCCGGCTTCGAGGAGAACCACGCCGACGAGTTGGTGAAGATGGCGCAGCACGTGCGATTCGATGAGGAGTGGGACCCGGAGGGTTACCTGGACGACCTGGAGTCCCACACCCATGCGAGCGTCTCCAATCACGAGCTGAGCGCGGTGCTGAACGGCGACATGGGCACGGTCCTCAAGATCGCTCGGCAGATGGAGCAGGACTCGCTGGTTGCGTACCAGTCCCTCGCGGAAAGTACCGACCACGACACGGCGCGTGCCTACTTCACCAAGCTGGCCGAACAGGAGAGCGGCCACCTGATCGAGGTCGAGCGTATGGCCCTCGCCCTCACCATGCGCGACGCCGACCGCGCCGCCCTGTAGGAGCGGGCTTACCCGCGAACCGGCGGCCAACGCTCCGCCCGTGCGGCGCCGTAGAGGTTCGCGAGCAAGCGGTTCCGGGACCCCGCCGCGATGTCCCAACCCGAGGTAGGAGCCGGTGGCACCGGCGACCCGCGCCACTCGAACCTCCCTGCCCTACCCCCTGCCGAGTCGTAGCGCGACAAACGATGCGGCCGCCAGGGTCGCCGCCAGGGGCAGGGTCGTGACCCACGCGGCGGCGATGGTGGCGATGGTGCGCCAGCGGGCGTTGCCCGTGGTGGTGCCGATGCCGAACAGGGCGCCGCACGCGACGTGGGTGGTGGAGACCGGCACCCCCCAGCGCGAGGCGACGATCACCAGGAAGGCGGTGACCAGGTTGGCGGTGAACCCCTGGCCGTGGTTCATGGCGGTGATGCGGTGGCTCATGGTCTCCGCCACCCGCCGGGCACTGATGAGGCCGCCCGCCGCCATCACCACCGCCACGGCGACGATGCCGGGGGAGGGCGCGAGGGCGCTCGCGCCGAGGAGCAGGGCGGCGATCTTGGGCGTGTCGTTGAGGCCGCGGGCGAAGCCCACCGCCGCGGCGCTCGCGTAGTGCAGGTGGTCGAGGAGGGTCTGGGCGCTCACCCCGGCCACCGAGCCGGTGTACCGCTCCTCGCATTGGGTCGCGTCGCCGACAGCGAAGGTCAGGGCGCGGCTCGCGGTGGTCGCGGCGGCGCCCTGCCCCACCCCGTGGGCCGGCACGGCCACGACCTCCTCCCCGAGGCACAGGCAGGTCTCCCGGCCGACGCCGAGGCGGGCGCGTAGCCAGCGCAGGGCGGGGTAGATCGCGGCGGCCGCGACCAGCGCCACGATCGGGCTGACCAGGAGCGGGACGAGAAACACCCGCCCCAGGGTGGCGAGGGAGACCGCGCCGGCGGCCGTCCACCCGGCGCCCACCAGCGCCCCCACCAGGGCGTGGGTGGTAGAGATCGGCAGGCCGAGGCGGGTGGCGACCAGCACCGTCGCCCCCGCCCCGAGGCCGACCGCGGGCAGGAAGGCGGGATCGGCGAGCACCGCCCCCGCCACCAGCCCCTGGCCGCTGAAGGCGGCCAGAAGCCCGCGCGCCAGGACCAGGGCGGCGAGCGACCCGAGGCCGGTGGAGACCGTGGCGACCGCCAGGGCGCGGCGGTAGTCGGTCGTGCCCGTGCCGAACAGGGTGGCCACCCCCTTGAAGTTGTCGTTGGCGCCGTTGGCGTAAGCCAGGAGGAGGGCGGCTACCAGTAGGACCATCCAGAGCATCACGCCGCTCCTTCGTGGGGTTGCGCGGATTCGGCCAGCGGTCGCAGGAGGGCACCCCACCGGGGCAGGAGTGCGTCGAGGTCCTCGGGGGTATCGAGGTCCCGCAGGCGCGGCAGGAGGTGGACCGAGGCACCCGCCCCCTGCAGCCCATCGAGGGTCACCGTGAGGGCGTCGGGGGACGACCACGGGATCGCGGCAAACGCCGCCGGAATCGCGCGGCGCAGGGCGATCAGGTAGTAACCGCCGTCCAGGGCCGGCCCGACCACCGCATCGACCCGGTGCAAGGCGTCGAACGCCGCGCCGACGAGCTCCGGCGTGAGGTCGAGGCAGTCCGTGCCGATCGCCACCACCCGCCGCGCCCCAGCGGCGAAGGCCGCGGCGAACGCGGCGGTGAGCCGCGCCCCGAGGTCGCCGCTCGCCTGTGGCTCGGCGGTGAATCCCTCCCCCAGCCACGCCCCCACCGCCGCGACCCGCCCCGGCGGCGCCACCAGCGCCACCCGCCGCAGCCCCGGCCGCCGCAGCCCGGCGACACGCCTCGCCACCGCCGCGGCCATCCGCTCATACAGCGCGGCCGCCCCCGCCGCCCCCAGGGCCGGAATCAACCGCGTCTTCACCTGCCCCGCCTCGGGGTGACGCACGAAGAGGAGGAGAGTCTCCTGCTCAGAACCACTGGGTAGGCGCTCGCTCATGCGGTATTCATTGGGGCTTCAGGCGCAGGTGGCCATCTCAAACGGAACGCTGCCCGGCAGGTGGTCTGACCACGGGGGACACGGGGAACCGATTGGGGGGGAATGAGCGATATCGCATCTGACCACCAGCGACTCCATACGTCCCTTCACGGCTCGGTGTCGCCTTCCCCCCGGTCTTCCCCGTGTCCCCCGTGGTGAAAAAACAGAGCGGCACAGACATCAGCCGATAGCAACGCGTTGGATGCCCTCCTTCATCAGAGGTCTGTTGAAGTTGAGAAGAAAACCGCGCCGGAACCCGAGTAGCTTGAGATACGTGATGACCTGAGAGAGATGTACTGGCATGAGCCTGTCCACCGACTTCAGCTCCAACAGGAGGGAGCCGTCCACGATGATGTCCGCACGAAACCCGATCCCCAGATCGTGGCCCCGGTAGTGAACGGGGATCTCCACCTGGTTCTCCGCCCGCAGACCGACCTCCCCGAGCTCGACCATCAGCGCCCGCTCGTACACCGACTCCATCAACCCCGGCCCAAGCTCGCGGTGTACCACCGTAGCCGCGGTAAGCACCGCGTCGATCACATCTTCCGAACAGTCCACACCCCCCCTATCCGAGCACGACTCCATACGGCCCTCCTGGCCTCGATGTCCGCTTGCCGAAATGTCTTCTGTGTTAACGAGCAAACAGCTCATGCGATCCGCGTTGGATGCCAACGTACCGCTCAACACCTGGGCGTCGCCTGGCAGGGGGGATTCACCACGGGGGACACGGGGAACCGATTGGGGGGGAATGAGCGATATCGCATCTGACCACCAGCGACTCCATACGTCCCTTCACGGCTCGGTGTCGCCTTCCCCCCGGTCTTCCCCGTGTCCCCCGTGG
>Ga0214472_10001023_pt1 | contig 32629 bp, 25 predicted proteins | sample RVTome_6_FD_207662 | JGI IMG/M metagenome (GOLD analysis project Ga0214472, IMG submission 207662) | Soil microbial communities from uranium-contaminated site in the Upper Colorado River Basin, Wyoming, United States - RVT140D175 | ecosystem: Environmental > Terrestrial > Soil > Contaminated >...
CGTGCCTTTCGGGCCGGTGACGACATCACGCCGATTGTCCTCATGGGCTATTACAATCCGATCTACTCCTATGGCGTTGAGGCCTTTATCAGGGACGCGCTGGATGCGGGCGTGGACGGATTGATCATTGTCGACCTGCCGCCGGAAGAAGATGACGAGCTTTGTGAGCCCGCGGTTGCCGCCGGATTGCATTTTATCCGGCTTGCAACACCTACGACCGACGATGCCCGGCTGCCCAAGGTTCTGACCAATACCAGCGGGTTCATCTATTATGTCTCGATCATGGGGATTACCGGCACTACGGCGGCATCCGCCGATGCGGTTCGGGCCGCGGTAACCCGCCTGAAGAAGCATACCGACCTGCCGGTCGCCGTCGGTTTTGGCATCCGGACGCCGGAACAGGCTGCCGAGGTCGCTTCCGTGGCCGATGCCGCAGTGGTTGGGACGGCGATTGTCGAACAGGTTAAAGCCGGGCTCGGGCCGGACGGAAAAGCGGGGCCGCACCTGGTCGACGGTGTGATCGACTATGTCACTTCTCTTGCCGGCGGCGTACGCTCCGCGCGCCAGTGAAAGAACGAGTGAAAGAGCGATTGATAGCGCGGCCGATCGGATGTGAATTCGGTCGTCGGACTTGGTGAAATGGCCCGAGCAGGGCATTTCGAGTACAGAGAACAAAACGCTATGAACTGGATTGCCAACTTCGTCCGCCCAAAGATCCGGGCGTTGGTCAACAAGGCCGACGTGCCAGACAATCTGTGGGAAAAATGTCCGAGTTGCGAGCAGATGGTGTTCCATCGCGAGCTGGAAGAGAATCTCCGGGTGTGTCCGCACTGCAATTATCATCTTCGCATCGGTGCCAGACAACGCCTTGAGTGGTTGTTCGACGATGGCCTGTACAAAGTGATCGAATTGCCTGAAACCTTGGTCGATCCGCTGAAGTTCCGCGATCGCAAGCGCTACACCGAACGTTTGAAGGAAGCGCAGGCCAAGAACCAGGACAAGGAAGCGATTGTCGTAGCGCATGGCGAAATCGGTGAGTCCAAAGCCGTTGTCGCGGCCTTCAACTTCAGCTTCATGGGCGGTTCCATGGGCATGGCTGTCGGTGAGGGACTGCTGGCGGCGGCCCGACTGGCGGTCCTGCAGGACGCCGCACTGATCGTCGTCCCGGCTTCGGGCGGTGCCCGTATGCAGGAAGGCATTCTTTCCCTGATGCAGATGCCGCGCTCCGTGATCGCGGTGGATCTGGTCAAGGAAGCGGGGCTTCCCTACATCGTGCTGCTGAGCGATCCCACAACAGGCGGGGTTTCCGCTTCCTTTGCCATGTTGGGTGACATTGCGATCGCTGAACCCGGCGCGACCATCGGTTTTGCCGGCAAACGCGTGATTCAGGAAACCATTCGCGAGACCCTGCCTGAAGGGTTCCAGCGTTCCGAATACCTGCTCGATCATGGCATGGTCGATATGGTTGTTTCGCGTCAGGAACTGAAGGTAACCCTGGGGCGCATTCTCGATCTGTTGCGCGTGAAGGCGCCGTCCGCTGAAATTGTGGCGTTGCCAACTGCTGAAGAAGCCCCGGCAAAAGCCGACGCCAAAGGCCCGGACAAAGCGAAAGCTGATCAGGACAAAGCCAATAATGGCAAGGGAGCGCCTGTCGATGGCAAGGCGGAGTGACGCGGTCCTCGAACGCCTTACCCGTCTCCACCCCAAGATCATTGACCTCTCCCTAGGACGGGTCGAAAAGCTTCTGGAGCGCCTGGGGCATCCGGAGACGAAACTGCCGCCGACGATCCATGTCGCTGGAACCAACGGCAAAGGCTCGCTGATCGCCTATCTGCGCGCCATGCTTTCACGCGGGGGGAACCCGGTGGGCGCCGGCGGCCTGACAACCGGCCGGAACCATGTGCACGCCTATACCTCGCCGCATCTGGTGCGTTTTCACGAACGGATCGAGCTTGCCGGTTCGCTGATCAGCGAAGATGACCTCGTCGCGCTGCTGGAGGAATGCGAGGCCGCCAATCTGGGCGAGTCGATTACCTATTTCGAGATCACGACCGTTGCCGCCTTTCTGGCTTATTCCCGGACGCCCGGGGACATTCTTCTGCTGGAGACCGGGCTGGGCGGGAGGTTGGATGCGACCAATGTTCTGAGTAAACCTCTGCTCACGGCTATCACACCGATATCTGTGGATCATGTTCAGTTTCTGGGGGCGGACCTGGAAGGGATCGCCTTCGAGAAAGCCGGGATTCTGAAACCCGGGGTGCCGGGGGTGATCGCGCCGCAGGACCCGGTGGTCATGGCCGTGATCGAGGCACGGGCATCGGAAATCGATGTGCCGCTTTATCGCGGCGGCATCGACTGGAATGTCGAACCTGAGAATGATGGATTTCTTTTCAGCGGCCGGAACGGCTCGACACGCTATCCCGCCCCCTCTCTCAGCGGCGCGCATCAGATCATCAATGCCGCCCTGGCCGTGGCCTGCACGGCGTTCCTTGAGGATTTCCGGCCGGACATTGCCGGGGGCATTACTTCCGCAGTCTGGCCGGCTCGGATGCAGCGTTTGACCAGCGGACCGCTTGTCACGCTGCTTGGAGCGGACGCTGCGCAATCGGACCCGTCCAACCGCTGGGAGTTATGGATCGACGGCGGTCACAACGCCGCTGCCGGTGAAGCGTTGGCGGAGGTTCTGGCAAGCTGGGACGACCGGCCGGTACATCTTGTCTACGGGATGCTGAACACCAAGGCTGCCGAGGATTTTGTGCGGCCGATTGCGAAGAGAGCGGCAAGTCTGCACGCGGTTGCCATTCCCGACGCGCCGGCCACGCTCTCTGCCGAGGAGGCGAAAAGTCATGCGGTATCACAGGGCTTTGCGGCGACGGCAAGCGAGTCCGTGGAAGCTGCAATCGCCGATATCCGGGACCGCTTTCCGGGAGGGAGGATTCTGGTTTGCGGTTCGCTTTATCTTGCCGGGCATATTCTGGCGGACAATAGGTGACGGAAACGCTTCTCCCGGCGGCGCCACTGATTGACAGGCTCACATAGGACTTTCACGATACCGCTGTCGAGGAAATCTGATCCGTTCAAAGGAACCGGCTGAAAATGTCATGAGTTCGCCTTGCCCGTACTATATTTTAATTTCCAATCTTGTGGCTTTTGTATCCGACCGCAATGACATCCCGTGATTTTCTGGGATGCGGTCAGACTCTGGGGTAGATCCGCTTTTGGATCAGGCTTATCCGATATTTTTAGAGTCAGAATATGGAAGGACGCGTTTATGGGCAAAAACGTCGAAAATTTGATGGCAGCGGATTTCAGGGCGGGTGGTCGTCTCGGGTTGCGCGAAAGCGATATCTCCGCTTTCGGAGGATCAAATGCGACGGTGGTAGAGCTGCCGATAGGTTTCCGGCTGTTCAAACTGACCGGCGGTGAGGCGAAGGCTCATGCCAAGTATGGCGTAACCCCATGGTGGTCGCCGGTGTATCCCTATAGGGAAGACAATGAGGGAGCGCTCGGAAGGTTCGAGCAGGCAAAGCTAAACAAGATCGATATGAGCTCGATGGTCCGTTACATGTCGGCTGTCTGCGTCGACTGGAATACTCTCGATAATTATATCGAAGTTGTAACCAGGGTTCCAATCAGTGCGTTCTGGGGCACATTCGCACCTCAGAAGAAATGGTCGGACGAGAATAAGAAAAGCGCAGTGGTAGAAACCTGGGTCAGCCACGGCTCGGCCCATGCTCAACCGGCGGTGTTACCCGACGACATTGGGGTTCTCGAAGCCTGGCAGTTCTTCATTCCCAGGCTGAAGGATGAGCACATCAAGCGGGATTCCGTTCTTTCAGCCCATGACATGGTAACGCTTGGACACCACTTCAGTCTGGCCTGATCAGAAGCGCTTTACCGGCGTTCTGGGTTTGGAAGGCAAGAGTACGATCATTAAGCGACAGACCTCACCAGACTCAACCGGTTCAGTGTTCTTCACGGACGCCTGGATGAGCGATCGAATCAAGAAGACCGTGGTGAAATTCCAATTTTCAGCCTTAACTTGTGTTTGATCCAAGTTATTGTTTTGCATGGCTGTCCAGTCAGGTCCCGGCAGTGAATGCACTGCCGGGAGTCGCAGTTCAGAACAGGATTCGAGTGCCGATCACAAAAAAGACGGCGTCGTCCTCTTCGCCGTCGTCTCGTGCGAAGTCGGCCGATTTACCAAACAGACGCTCGTAATGCACGCCGATGTAAGGTGAAACCACGCGATCAATCAGGTCATAGCTGAGGCGCGCACCGACCTCCAGCTTCGGCCCCCAGGCACCGGCGCCGATGGCTTCGTCATCGGTGAACGGCAGGTCGACTTCGACGCTGGGCACGATGGTGATGCGGTTGGTGATCAAACCTTCGTATTCAACTTCAAACCGAACCGAAGGGTCTTCGCCAACGAACAGATCAGCTTCGACTTCGAACCACTGTTGCGCCAAACCCTGCAGGCCAAGCACCCCGTAAACCCGATCCGGACCGTCCGGTGTATCTACTCTGATACCGGCTACAGCATCAAAAAAGGGAGATATGGGGACTTGAAGCCGTGCCTGGTTTTCAAGTGTTTCAAAGGCTTCCTCGTCGAGTGAAAACTCGGCTTCACTCCGCCAGACAAACTTCAGCTCGTCGGTACCGGCAATGGCGTCAAAATCCCAGGCAAACACATCACTGTCATCACCGGCTCTGTATTCAAGCTGTTCCACTTGAATACCCCAGACCAGCGATTCCGCCGCGGCCGGCGATGCCAGGAAGACAGCCGGCGCAAGAGCCCCGGCCAGAAATAGACCTATTCTCATGTCTCACTTCCCACTTTCTGGCGTGAGGGCGGCTTGCTTGTCGCCGGGTCCGCCCTCGACCACGACCTTTCGGAACATTCCACTGTCAGCGTGATAGGACAGATGGCAATGAAAGGCCCATTGACCCTCGGCATCTACCTCCGTCTCCATATAGACGGTGGTTCCTGGCGCCACGCTTACAACATGCTTGATCGGATCGCGCGCGCCGTTGCCGTTATCGATGATCGACCACATGCCATGCAGGTGCATCGGATGGCTCATCATCGTCTCGTTGATGAACTTGAAGCGAACACGCTCACCGAATTGAAGCCGGATCGGATCGGCATCGGCATACTTGATACCGTCGATCGACCATATGTAGCGCTCCATGTTACCGGTCAGGCGCAGCTCAATTTCACGCGTGGCCTCGCGGTCTTCATACCGCGGTTTCTGGGCCTTGAGATCGGCGTAGGAGAGAAACTTCCCTCCGTTTGCGGCGGCCGGTGCGAGACCGCTGCCGGGGGCATAGAAAGGATCGGCCTGCTCCATTTTCATCCCGCCGTGGGCACTGTGATCCATTCCTTCCATGGACATCCCTTTTTCCATGCTATGTCCGCCCGCCATGTCACCATGTTTCATCGCACCAGACATGGTTTTGCCGTTGGGCATGCTGTGTTCAGCGCCCGACATTCCACTGTGATCCATTCCTTCGTGGGCCATCCCCATATCCGCCATCGTCAACAAGGGATCGTTACGCAGTGCCGGCACATCAGCGACCATTCCTTCACGCGGGGCCAGGGTACCTCTGGCGAATGCCGTTCGGCCCATTGACTCGGCGAAAACAGTGAAGGCCTTGTCCTCTTTCGGCCGTACGATCACGTCATAGGTTTCTGCGACCGCTATGCGAAACTCATCGACGGTGACGGGTTGCACGTTGTTCCCGTCTGCCTGCACTACCGTCATTTTGAGTCCGGGGATTCGCACATCGAAATAGGTCATGGCGGAGGAATTGATGAAACGCAGGCGCACTCTCTCGCCCGGTTTGAAGAGTCCGGTCCAGTTCTGGTCCGGACCCTTTCCGTTCATAAGCGCCGTAAAGCCCTGCAGATCCTCGATGTCCGTCGGCATCATGCGCATCTCGCCCCAGGCGCGCCGATCGGCGAGGGCGGCATCGAGCCCCTTGTCTTGAGCATCATCCAAGAAGTCAAAGAGCGTGCGCTGTTTCCGATTATAGTAGTCGGGCATCATCTTGAGATTGCGCATGATCCGATCACCTGAATGCGGGTGGGCATCGGTGAGCTGAATGACGTACTCCCGGTCGTAACGATAGGGTTCGCGTCCCTTGGCATCGATGATGATTGAACCGTAGGCGCCGTCAGGCTCCTGAAAACCTGAGTGGCTGTGGAACCAATAGGTGCCGTTCTGTACGATGGGGAATTTGTAGGTGAAGGTTTCGCCCGGCGCGATGCCATCATAGCTGATCATGGGCACGCCATCTTGTTGGTACGGAAGTATCAGACCGTGCCAGTGTATCGAGGTAGCTTCCGGGAGATTGTTTTTAACCTTGATCGTGACATCTTCGCCTTCCTTGAAACGCAGGACCGGTCCGGGAGAGGCTCCGTTGAATCCGATACCGGTTTTCGTGAAGTCTCCCGTATCGATTTCGATCCTATCCACCGTCAGGTTATAGGTCTCTGCCCAAGCTGGCGCAGCGGCAGACAGCGCAAACGCAAGAGCGGCCCCGAGCAGTTTCGCTCGCGGTGACATTAAACTTTTCATTGTCATCATCCTTGAAGGTGATTCCTGAGCAGGCGCGGCGCTTCCTCGGATGCGCCGCGCTCGTCAGCCAAGTGCGATCTCTGCTCAATGAGTCAGGTTAATCTCGCCCATCATCCCAGCGTCGTAGTGGCCCGGAACATTGCACGCGAATTCCAGCGTGGCATGTTCAGGGAAGGTCCAGACAACTTCACCGGATTGCCCGGGTTCAAGAAGTGTGCTGTTCGGATCGTCATGGGCACCATGTCCCATGGATGCCTGCATCTTCTTTGCGGCATTCCAGTTGATCCGATCCGCTTCGAGCACGCCGTGCTCGACCATCATCATCATTTCTTCCTGGTGCGCGGCATGTCCTGTGGCGGTGCCGATGTTGAACTCATGAACAAGTTCACCTTCGTTCTTAATAACGAAGCGGATCGTTTCACCCTCCCGGATGTCGATTGTCTCGGGCTCGTAAAAATTATCGTACATTTTCACTTCAATAGTCCGTGTCGTTTCAGACACGGCTCCGGGAGTGCCTATTTCCGCCCCGCCCCCGTGACTGCCGGCAGCGACGGCTGCGGTTGCAAAGACGGGTATTGAAGCGGCAATCGCGACAACGGTCGCGGCCTCTTTCACGAACTTAAAACGCATGATAAATCCTCGTAAAACTTAAGACGCAGATAGAGCTGTTCACCAACGTTGTGTCGCAACAACGTCGTTCAGCAATTCAAACAAACTTTGAGCTTCTTCAGGATCGAGGAGGAGGCGTTTCTGCTTCGGGCTTGAAGCCAGACGTAAGGCTGTCCAAACTTGGAACGGCAATGCTAACGGACCAATCGAGAGTCATGACATTCAAGATATCCGGTTGGAACAAAAAACCGGAACAGTGTCCAAAGGCTGTCCCGCATTGTCCGTCTTCAATATCGATGAGGCCTGGATCAGAGCATTCAAGCTGATCGCAACTCGCGGCGTTATGTCCGTGGTGATCTACGCCTTGGTAGGCCTTTGCGCTATCCGCATGCGGAATGGAGTGCGCCGTCGCGACGGGCACGACAGCTAAGATTGCGACCGCAATCAACACAATCACTCGACATATCATGTTACAGATATGAACCTTCTACTAACTGGAAGGTCAAGGGCCTTCTTCCTGTTCATGCAGAAAATACGTTACTGATCTCTCGAGCGATTTAAGAGTCGTCAGTTAAGTATTTTCTGAAGCTGCCCAACTGGCGTCGATGAACTAGCCCGGAAACCTTTTCGGCCATCGCAGGACAATGTGCACACCTGCAGAGCTTCCAGCCGCGCTGACGCTGTTGATGGGAGCGGAGATGGGCGGCCCTGCGGGTCAGGGGCCAGGCTAAGGCGGCCGTGCGCTGGATATCGCGGTTCAGTCCGGAGCGCTCGTGGCCGATCTCGCGTGAAGACAAATTTCGCCGGTTCAGTGTTTTTTACGGACGACTATTCCATTTACAAAAAAAACACCTCCGTTGGTCACAACGGAGGTGTTTGTCTCTTCGGAACAATCCGAGGAAGCTGCGGTCAGATTGCTTCTTCAACCCACTCAATGATCTGATTCTTGGCAATGGCACCGATCTTGGTCGCCGACAACTGACCGTCCTTGAACAGCATCAGTGTCGGAATACCCTTTACGCCGTATTTCTGAGGCGTCATCGGATTTTCGTCGATGTTCATTTTCGTGACGGTGATCCGACCATCCATCTCCCGGGCCACCTCTTCGAGCGCTGGCGACATCATCTTGCATGGGCCGCACCATTCAGCCCAGAAGTCGACCAGAACGGGCCCTTCCGCCTTGATAACGTCGAGTTCGAAGGAAGCGTCGCTGACGGAACTGGTACTCATTATAACCTCTATGACCTGTTGTCGGCTGCAGAGACACCAAGGGAAACCCGAAGGACTCTGCCGCGCTTACTTGTTAGGAATGTAGGGAGCGGGAGGGCGGGCCGTCAAGGCGCGTTATCTTTTATCTGCGCATCGCTGAGATGCATCAAACGCGGACCGTCTGTCCAAAGCAGCAGGGTCTCGATTCGTTTGTCCGGATAGATCTGTTTCAGCACGGCATGGTAAGATGCCATTTGCCTCAAATAGATAACCGGAACCGCTTCAGGTGTTTTGGGCGCCGGCCGGTTGGTCTTATAGTCGATCACCGAGACGGTATCTTCGGTCACCAGCAGGCGATCAACCTGACCGGAAATAACTTCCGAATCGTGAAATTTCCCTGTGCCACGGCTTCTTGGCACGACGCCGACCACCGGAACTTCCGCCTGACTGCCGGGAGCGAACAGGGCGCCGAAACGCGAATCCTCGATGACTGCGAGGGTTTCTCCGAGGATTTCAGCCTGCTGTTCCTCACTCAGACCGTGCAGAGAGCGCGCCAGAAAACGCCGCCCGGCCTGTTCCCGCTGTTGCGCCGGCAACTCGGGCAGAGTCTGCAGCAGGCGGTGAACCAGGCGTCCCCGTCGGAACTGCCGGCCGCGGTCGCCGCCCAGTGGCGAACGGACTGCCGGCTCCGCTCCGGATGGGCGGGACGGGGCCAGCGGACGTGGCGGTGACGGCTCGTTCGGCGGTGCCGCTGTGGCCCAGGCCGGGAGCAGCCCCGGGCCACGCTGGACGTCCGCAACTGTTCCGGTTTCTTCCGGCGCGGCTGCCTGAGGGCCTTCAAAGCGCCAGCCGGTTCCCGACCAGCCCTCGGTGATGGTGCCCGAAAAATCATAGTGTCTTTCCTCGGCCAACGGGGCGATGCCGGATTGGACGAGGTTGTACCAGCAATCATCCGGCGGAGTCTTGCGCTTGTCGTTCCAGCCGCAGAGCAGAAGCCGGTCTTCGGCCCGGGTCATGGCCACGTAAAGCAAGCGCTTGTATTCCCGGATATTGGCTTGCGCGATAGCGCGTCTGGCAGAAGCTTCGGCGATGCCGGCAAAATCCTGCCCGGCTGACCACAGCGGCAGATCGCCATATTCTCTGAGCCAGATAAGCCCCCGATGGGGCAAGGGGCCCTGTAGCGTGTCCGGCAAAAAGACCACAGGGGCCTGCAAACCTTTCGAGCCATGAACGGTCATCACCCTGACCGCGCCGCCGCCATGTTCCATGTCGCGCTTGATCTGCTGTTCTCCGCGTTCCAGCCAATGCAGGAAGCCTTCGAGCGTCGGCGTCTGTTCACGTTCGTAGTTGAGTGCGAGATTGAGGAACTCATCGAGGGGATCGTTGGCGTCCGGGCCTAGCCGGGCAACCAGAGCCTTCCGGCCACCGCCGGGCCCCAGGATTTCGGCGAAGAGTTCGAATGGACGCAGGTTCTCGGCCCGTTGCAGCAGAGTCGCGATGCGCTTCTGCGCGCTCCTGAAAGCCGGCTGTTCTCCTGCCCGGCGGCAGAGTTCCGGCCAGAGAGCGTTTGCGCGGCCGTGGGCCAGATCGAAGAGCTGTTCTTCGTCGAGGCCGATCAGAGGCCCCTTGAGAACGGTTGCGAGTGTGAGATCGTCACCGGGCAGCAGCAGCACGCGGCCCAGGGCGATCAGATCCATGACCGCGAGCTGATCCGTCAGGACCATCCGGTCGACACCGGCGACCGGCACCTGAAGATTTTTCAGTTCGCGCACCAGCTCTTCGACGAAATCGTTCCGGCGGCGCACCAGCACCAGTATGTCGCCCGGGTCCATTCGCCGGTTTTTGGACGCCAGCCAGCTTTCCGGATCATCGGCACCGGCTTCGGATCTGGTCCAGTAATTGATCTTGTGGGCGAGCAGGCGGGCCAGCTTTGCACGGGGCGAATCTGCTCTCTGGCCTGCCGCCGGCAGCTCCCAGGGCTCTGGCGGTTCATCGGCTTCCGGGTCGACCGGCGGCCAGACCTCAACAATTCCGCCCTGCCCGAGGCGTGCCGGCAGATGCTCGATCAGGTCTTCGCCAAAACGGACCCCGTCGAAGGCTTCGGGCTGCGCAAAGACGCTGTCGACCGCGCTCAGAACCGCGCTGGTGGACCGGAAGGAAACATCCAGGCCGACTTCGTCCCAGGACTGGCTGACGGCCCGGACCCGGTTGGCGAAGTAGAGGCGCATGGCTTCGAAGGCCGCCGGGTCGGCACGCTGAAAGCTGTAGATCGATTGCTTGGCATCGCCGACGACGAAAAGGGTTCTGGGGTCTTCGCGTGCGCTCTCGCCGGAGAAGAATTCATCGGCGAGCGTCCGGATGACCGACCACTGGTCGGGGTTGGTGTCCTGTGCCTCGTCAACCAGGATGTGATCGAGGCCGCCATCCAGCTTGAACAGGACCCAGGGTGCGATGTCGGGCCGCTGCAAGAGGTCGCGCGTGCGCGAGATCAGGTCGTCATAGTCGAGCAGCGCACGGGCGGATTTCAGGTCTTCGTAAACCCCGAGCATTTCTGCGCCGAGCCGCAGCAGGGCGGCGGACTTGCGCGCGACCGCGAGGGCATCGAGGCGCATCTGTATTGCGAGAATCCTCTGGCCCTCGACTTCGAGAACGGGCAGGGCACTGGGGACCGCCGTGGCCGCGGCCTTGGTCAGCAAGCGTTTCACAACTTCGCGTTTTTTTGTGGCGAAGATCGAGGCGTAGTCGTCGAAGGCGGAGATCCTGTCCTCCAGATCTCCGGCCAGCCATGCGGCGAGGACCTCACCCTTGGCGACATCCGTTGGCGAACCGGCGGAAAAGGCGTCGCAGGCCAACCGCAGTCCGATGAGATCGAGTGCCTGATCGGCCAGGGCATACTCGAGGAGGGCGTCCGGTGTATCGCCCTGCTGTGCTCCCAGTCGATCGTAGATGGCGGAGATCAGTCCCTCCAGGCCACTGTGCCTCTTGAGGGACTGACCGAGGCGCCCGCGTGCCATGATGAACTGGGAGATCAGTTCGCCGAAGCTCTGCTCCTGCGCGTGGGTGGCGACTTCCGTCAGTGCGATGCCCAGCGAGCTGTTGGGATCGAGTCCTGCCCGGGAGAGGATCGTCTCGCGGGCCTGGAGCAGCAGCTCTTCCGCGGAGCGATCGTCGAGCACCTGAAAGTGCGGTGCGACACCGGCTTCCAGCGGAAAGCGTCCCAGCAGCGACTGACAGAAGGAATGGATGGTCAGGATCTTCATCCCACCTGGCGCATCGAGTACGCGGGCGAAAAGCTGCCGTGCGGTTTCCACCAGATCGGTTTCCGCCGGGCGCCCGGTCAGGGACTGCAGTTCCCCCGCCAGCGCACTTTCCTCCAGCGTCGCCCATCGTGCCAGCCGTTGCGCCAGCCGGTTCGACATCTCAGCGGCGGCAGCCTTGGTGAAGGTAAGGCAGAGGATGCGCGAAGGCAGTGTACCCCCCAGCAACAGGCTGAGAACGCGATCGGTCAGCACCTTGGTCTTGCCGGTTCCGGCGGACGCGGCTACCCACACCGAGGACGCCGGAGATGCCGCCCGGCGCTGGGCTGCAGAGGCGCCCTGCTTGATGGCGTTGCTGTCCCGAGTGACGTCCGGGGCCGTCATGAATCGGACCCCTCTTCACCGGCTGACCATTCCCTGATGCGGGCGAGGTGGGCATAGTCGTTGAAACGCAGGCGCCGGTCATGACGTGGCTGTGCCGGGTATGGCGTTCCGGGATCGTCGAAACGGGTGATCAGAGCTTCAAGTCCGGCGCGGGCCTCCTTCGCAATCTGTTCCGCCGGGCGTTTTATCGGTTTCACTTCACCTGCCGTCGTTCCACCGGTCAGACGCCAGTAGCCCAGACGGGTGACGGTGCCGCGCAAATCGCCGAAGGCACCGGCATTGAACATCGCGGCCTCCAGGGGAAGCTGCGGTGCGTAGCCCATCTCCACTTCGGGATCGGTCGGTATCCGTCCTGTCTTGTAGTCCAGAATGGCGAAGCTGCCGTCACTCAACTGGTCGATCCGGTCGGCTTTGGCGGTCAATTCGAAGGGCCCGCCGGGTGCGTTCAGGACAAGGCTCCCGCTCTTTTCCGGGAAGGATTTCACCACTTCCTTGCGCCAGGTCTGTTCCGCTGTGGCGAACCAGGCTGCGATCCGCAGGAACCTTGGCCACCAGAAGGCCCGCAAACCTGGCCGTACGGCCGCACCTTCAAAGACCGCGGCGCCGATCTCCAGAAGTTTCTGTTCCGGGTCTGCGGGAAGGTTTTTGGGATATTTTCGGAGGAACTCTTCCAGAATCGTGTGGATCAGGGTGCCTTTCTCTGCTCCGCCCGGATCGGCATCGATCGGATCGAGTGGCCGCAGCCGCAAGACCTCCCGGGCGTATAGCGCATAGGGATCGCGCCTCCAGGTCTCTATACGCGTAACGGAAAGCCGGCGCGGTCGCGCCTCGAGCGGCGGCTTCGGTGCGGGTGGCTTTCCGCGGAGAGATTGCTCGGGATGATCCAGAATCCGGGCCCAGGACAGCCAGTCGGGGGCCTCGCTGACGAGGGCATCGGCGACATCCAGCCCCTGCAGCAGCGCATCCAGGCGGAGCAGCCATCGCGAAGGCACTGTCGGGGTGCCGTCAACTCTGGTTGCGCGGGTGAAGTAGACACGCGGTGCGGCCGATGCCTGGGCAAAGTCATGAGCCGAAAGGCCGATCCGGCGCTCCGGTGACGGCAGCTTGAAGTCGGCGCGCATGGGCCGGCTCAGCCAGGGGCCGGAGTCGACCTCTATCGGCCAGGTTCCCTCGTTCAGTCCGCCGAGGATCATCACGTCCGGATGTTGCAGGCGCGCTTCGAGCGGCCCAAGGATACTCAGCCGGGGGTGGCTGCCGTAGGATTGCCGTACCACGCGGCCTTCCAGCAGGCTGCTCAGAAGCGACGGATAGCGGCGGCGTGCCACCACCGGCAGGCTGCCTGCGGCATCGCGCAGTTCGTCGACAAAGCCCGCCAGGGCAATGCCGGCGTCGCCGCACCAGATGCGCTCGGCGCCACTTTCCGTATCGCCGGCCGCAAGCGCTTCCAGGAAAGCGATATGGCTGTCGATGACGGTCTCGAAGCTGCTGTCGGGTGATTGCAGACTCTCCACGAAATCGGCGGCGATGCCGTGAAGCCACTGGACGAATTCCCGGCAAGCCGCCCTTGCCTCGTTCCTTGAGTCTTCGCCACCCGTGTCTTCCAGGCTGTTCAGGAGCCCCGCGAACCCGGGCGCGGGCCGAACGCCGCGCCACAAGAGGGGTTCCATCCCGCGCAGCAGTTCGAGGTAGGCGTCGCGCGATCTCCCACCGGATGCCAAAGGATGCTTCAGGGCGGCCAGGGCGGTCAGCGGCTCCAGTTCGCCTGTGATCATCTCGGCGGTCAGGCGCAGAAAAGTTCCGGGCAGTGAACTTGCCAGCGGTTGGCCGGCTGAATCGTCCACCGTCAGTCCCCAGCGGCCCAGCTCTGTTGCAACCCGGCGTGCCAGCGCCCGGTCCGGGGTGACCAAGGCAGCTCTGTGGCCGTCCTCCTGGAGGGCTTCGCGCATCAGCAGCGCAATGACCGTTGCTTCTTCAGCGGCGCCTGGGCAGTCGATCCTCTGCACTGGCTCCATGGCGGCGCGTACGGCATCGGGCCGCAGCAGGCGGATGGTAGTCAGCCAGTCGGGCGTCTCGGCCGCAGGCAGCAGCGCCGTGGATAGAATACTGCTGCGAAGCTGCACAGCCGGGCTTTCCTGCTCGCCGTTCCAGGTCTCCACGTCCTTGCGTTCGACCGCGAGGCGCTCGAGCAGATTGAAGAGGCCGTGTTGCGGATGGCTCGGATCTTCCCCGATCGCTTGCCAGGTCTTATCCGATGCCTTGAGATCCACGCCTGGCAGGACGACATAACCCTGCGGCAATCCCGAGATAACCTTCATGAGCTGTGCGGTTGCCGGGATCGAGCCGGTGGAGCCGGCAACGACAATGGGTGCGTCGGGTGGCGTGTGGCGCCAGACATCCGCCTGGGCTTCCAGCAGCAGCCTGCGCCGTTCGGCGATGCCGACACAGCCCGATTCAGCCTGGATCGCAGGCCATTGAGTGGAAAGAATTTCGAGAAAATCGAGCGTGATCTGCCAGTGGTTGGCATATTCCTGCGGAACAAGGTGCTTCAGATCGCGAAGGTCCAGGCCTTCGGTTTCTACCTGGTCGAGCAGACTGGCCAGCTCGGCGGCCAGACGGACGGCCTGATCCTCGCTGGGTGCATCGACGCCGTCGTTCGTGGCCGCAGCCTCACCCCATTTCATGATCAGGCGTGCAAGCAGCAGCTGCCGGCGCAGGGAAGGAATGGCGGGAGGGATTTCGGTGTCGGCCGTTGCATCGGCGATAACATCGCCGCTGGTCAGCTCCAGTTCGTCGGCATCGAGATCACCAAGCGGCAACAGGCGGGGCAACAGCAGTGCCTTCGCGCCGGAAACCCGCAGGAAAGCTTCCTGGAGGACCCGGCAGGCGCGTCTGTTGGGCAGCAGGACCCTGACCCCGGCCAGCAGCAGTGGATCATCGCCCCAACGCTGGATGATGCCGGCCGCAAGCGCGTCGGCAAAGGCGACGCCCGCCGGAATATTCAGAACCTTCGGGCCGTCCCTGCTCATCTGTCCTGCGGGGTCATCTTGCTGGGGTGATCCTCTGCAAGTGTTCCGTTGATTTGCGAATGCAGCTTCAGTTCTTACGTCTGCACCGAGGTGAAGGAAAGGGTTTCCAGCACGCTTTCCGCATCGCTCAGCTGTTGCGGCGTTCCGATGTGGAACCACTCTCCGTCGTGGCGGATGCCCTGCAGGCGTCCGGCTTCGATGGCGCGGTCATAGAGCAGGTTGAGCGAAAAGGCGCCGTCAGGTGCCGCGTCGAACAGGCGCGGATGCAGGATCTGGATGCCGGCAAAGACGAAAGGTGCGATTTCCCGCTCTTTTCTGCGCTGGATACGCCCGTCCGTGGTCAGCTTGAAATCCCCGGCACCATCGTAACCGAAAGCGTAAACCGTCGGATGCAGCAGCAGCAGGCCGTCCATCTCAGCGTCGTCCCAATGGTCGGCCAGACGTTCCAGAGCCGAGGAGTAGCCGTCCAGCCAGCAGACGTCGCCGTTGATGGCGAAGAAAGGCTCCTCGCCCAGCAACGACAGGGCTTTTTTCACGCCGCCGCCGGTTTCCAGAAGCTCGTCTTCCCGCGAATAGACAATTCTCGGCGACGTCCGCTCCTGCAGATGCTCGACGATCATGTCGCCCAGGTAGTGCAGATTGATCACCGCTTCCCCTACGCCAGCCGACGCAAGCCTGTCCAGGATCGTGTCCAGCATGGCCCGCCCGGAGACCTCGACCAGAGGTTTGGGGCGGTTGGCTGTGAGTGCTTTCAGGCGTGTTCCCAGGCCGGCGGCCAGGACCATGGCCCGTTTTGGGATCTCGGTCGTCATTTCGTTCCTCCATCGCCAGGACCATGCTTGGTTCCGGGCACGATTCTCAAATTGGCTGGAATGGCTTCGTCCATCCACCTGCGCAGGGAAATCAGCGCGGGATGCTCGAGAGCCTCTTCAATGAGGCGCCAGGTCCGGGGGATGTATTTAAGGTAGATCGGTTTATTGTCACGTCTCAGAAGACGGGTGAAGTTGCCTATGATCTTGATGTTGCGCTGGGCGCTCAGAATGGCGAGGGACTCCCTGAAGCGATCTTCCGGCAGTTCAGGAAAGGCTGCCAGGTAGCGGGCCGTCATTTCACGGACCAGGTTTGCCGGGACGTCGCGCCGCACATCGCCGGTGAGCGACAGCAGGTCGTAGGTCAAAGGCCCGATCACCGCATCCTGAAAATCCAGTAACCCGCAGGCTGCCGTTCCTTCGCGGCCAGGCAGAACCATCAGGTTATCGACATGGTAGTCGCGCAGAACCAGGCTGTCCGGAACGCCGCGCGCGCCCGGCAGAAGCCTGCGCCAGAGATCAAGGAACTCCTGTTGCCAATCCGCAGGCCTGTCTTTGCCTAGGACTTCCGGCAGATACCACTCCGCAAAGCGCCCGACCTCTTCCAGCAGGATCCGGTCGGAATATGCCGGAATGACGGTTTTGCCGATCTCGTCCGGCTGGTTCTTCCAGCGGCGATGAAGTGCGATCAACGTGTCGGTTGCCAGACGATAAAGCGTGGCTTCATCCGAACCTGTGGCCAGTGCCTGGGTAAAGGTGGCGTCCCCGAAGTCTTCCAGAAGCAAGAAGCCGTGTTCCAGATCCACCGCCAGAAATTCCGGTGCGCTGAAGTCCAGTTTGCGCAACAGACTGCCGATCTGATGGAAGGGCTCGACTCTCTCGCGAGGTGGCGGCGCATCCATCAGCATTGCCTGGGCACCGTTGCGCTGCAGCCGGATATAGCGCCGGGCGGAAGCGTCGCCGGGCAGGGGATGGCGGCTGGCTTCCCGCCATCCGGCGGTCCCGAGAAAGGCTTCGATCTGGCTTTCCCGCGCGTTCATCAGCGGTTCGCTCCCTTTGGTGGCGACAAATCGCCGAGCCGGTCCCGCCAGGCCCCATAGGCTGTCAGTTCGGCGATCCGGGAGTCAGGTGAGGAGCCGAAATTCAAAGACAGTTCCAGGCGTGAAGCCGGTAAAAGGCCGCCCAGCCGCTCCGGCCATTCGATCAGGGAGATGCCTTCTGCGAAAGCCTCTTCGATCCCCAGTTCGTAGGCGTCCTCGGGCTGTTCCAGGCGGTAAAGATCGAAGTGCCATACGCTTGCCGGCGTACGCTCGTAAAGTTGCACCAGGGTAAAGGTCGGGCTGGGAACTTCTTCCGGCGCGGCGGCTTCGGCCGTCGTTTCCTCGATCCCGGTTTCCCCTGGTCTCGGGAGCGCCGTGATGAAGGCACGGGCGAAGCTTGTCTTTCCCGCACCCAGATTTCCAAAAAGCGCGATGACGTCGCCTGTCTGCACTCTGGCGCTAAGTTCGCGCGCCAGCGCAGCGGTCGCCTTTTCGTCGGCGAGGGGAATTGTCATCCGAAGGCTGGAGGCGTCCACAGGTCTCATGATAGGAGGGTTTTAGCTGCCGGATCAGCCACCGGCAACAGAGGAGTGGCCTACCCGAAGTGCGATCGTTCCGGATTGAAACAATCAGGAACCTGAAACAGGCTTCTCTGAAGGGCATTCTTTCTCAAGAGCAGATCTGTTGCGATCAATCTCTGCTGAGTCAACCTCCCGGCGTATCTGCGGGAATGTGGCAGGTAACGGTGGTTCCCTGCCCTTCGGTGGACTCCAGCTCAACCCAGCCGCCATGCATTTCGACCAGACTTTTCACCAGAGACAGCCCCAGCCCGGCGCCCGATGGACGGTTTTCTCCACTGCCGGTTTCGAACTTGCCGAAAATACGTTTGTGTTCTGTTCCGGGAATGCCGACGCCGGTGTCCGTGACGCGCAGGCAGATCATGTTGTCCTTGCGCTCGGCCCCGAGGGTGACCGTGCCGCCCTGGGGGGTGAATTTAATGGCGTTGGACAGCAGGTTGAACATTGCCTGCTTCAGGCGCCGCTCATCGACGAAGGCGGTTCCGACATCTTCGGGACAATCCAGCTTGAGCCTGATGTTCCGGTTGAGTGCCCGTTCGTGACCCAGGGTCTCTATTGTCGCCAGAAGGCCGCTCAACGAGGTTTCGGTCCGGTCCAGATGGAGATACCCGGCCTCGATCGAGGCCAGGTCGAGGATATCGTTGATCAGTGTCATCAGTAGCTTGGATGATTCGACGATCGCGCGGCTGTATTCCATCTGCCGGTCGTTGAGACTGCCGAAGAACTGATTCTCCAGAATCTCCGCAAAGCCCACAATGGCGTTCAGCGGCGTGCGGAGTTCGTAGGAAATGTTGGCAATGAACTCGGATTTCAGACGATCGGCGGTTTCCAGAGCCTCATTGCGCTCCAGCAGGGCTCGTTCCACCCGAATCGAATCGGTGACGTCGAGGAAGGTATAGAGCGATGCTCCGTCCGGAAGGGGAACCTGGGCCCAGTCGACGATCGAGCCGTCTGCGCGCTCGTAACGGCCACTCATGGATGCGGCCTCTGTGGCCTGCGCGACCATGGTTTCCAGGATTTCCGGCCATTCCTCAGTGGCTATATCGAAGAAATCGCGCATGCGGTCGATCACCTGGCGCGCATGCGGTTCGCTGGACAGCATTTCAACAGGCAGGTTCCAGATCCGCGCAAAGGCCGGGTTGAACAGCCTGAGCCGGCCGTCCGCTCCGTAAACCGCGACACCTTCGTAGAGATTGTCCAGAGTCTCGCGCTGGACTTCGATCAGCGTGTTGTACGAGCGCTCCAGGGTCAAACGGTCGGTTACGTCCTCGTACGTCATGAGAACGCCGCCAAAAGGATGAGGCGTGGCAACCATCCGCAGGGTATTGCCGTCAGGCAGGTGCTGCAGCTCTTCCATGGGCTCGATCATGGTGCGGAATTCGCGCAGACGCTGCTGTTTGAACTCGGGGTAGTTGGCGTATTCCGGCAGGCGGCGCTGGTCCCGCGCAGCGTCCAGAATGTCGCTCATGTCCGGACCGCTGTTCAGGAAGTCTTCGTCGATCCGCCACAAGGCCGCGTACGCGGAATTGAAGAACTTCAGCCGCATATCCGGCCCAAGAATGGCGATCGCCGTTCCAAGGTTCTCCAGAACTGTTGCCTGCGCCTCGATGTGACGCGTCAGTTCAATCTGGAGGTCTTCACGGGTCGTGTCGTCGAAGGCATAGCCGATCAGCCGTCCGTCCTTCAAAGGTCGCTCGTTGACCTGATAGAGGCGTCGGGCGCCGGCAACGACGATGTGGTGGTTCTCGGTCTCCTGCCGGCCGCTTTCCCTGGCGCGCTGGGCAATGGCCTGTCCAATGCGGCCCTGGGACTGGCCCAGCAATTCCAGCCCCTCAGCTGTCGCCTTGTCAGCTGTGGTTTCGAGAGCCGCGGCGTAGGCTGCGTTGCAGTAGGTGAGTTTGAGGTTGGCGTCCCGACGCCAGATCGGAACCTGCAGGGCATCGAGAATCGTGTTGAGGTCTTCGGTCCCGCGCATGACGCTGTTCAGGACGCTTTGCTGCGCCGATACGTCCCGGAACCAGATCGTATCGGCAAGTGCCTGACCTTTGTCGGATTGTGAGCGTATCCCCAGAGCTTCGTAGATGCGTTTTCCGTCCCGGTGCCGAAGGCTCAGAATAAAACCCTCTCCCGCCGTCCGGAGCGCCCGTTCCGATTCCGAAAGCTGCTGCGCATCCTGTTCAAGGAATGCGCCGCAGACGTTCTCGATGTTCGCTGTCGGCTCAAGATCCATACCAAGAAGGGAAGACAGATTGCCGCTCCGGCTAAGCCGGCCACTTTCATGGTGATAGGCGACGCAGGCAAAAGGCGCGGAAGAAAGCACCGCGCCGAGAACCCGGGCCTGCCGGGTTCCGTTGATGATTGCGGATTCCGCGTCGTGCCAGCGTTTGCGGTAGACAAGTGCCAGCAGCACGGCGCCGGTGATGCCGACTGCCGCCAATAAGAGTCCCGGCAGATATACCGGTAGTCCGGTCAAGCTGTTTCCCCCCGACAATCTTATCGAATCCGTCGCCTACCCGAATCCGGTGAGATTCCACCAAACGGTCGTCTGCCGTGGCGGCAAACGGTCCTCGTTCGGATTCACGCTTGAGAGTCTAAGGGTTTACGTGCGTCGCGACAAGTCGCCGAGACTTCGAATCGCGGATGCAAATTCGGGGAGGCGGAAAAACCGTCTCCCCTATCTGGTTCACCGATGTCTTGTCCGGCGTTTATCGCCTGTCTGAACGTGCCTTCAGAGCACGTATCAGGTGATAAGGCCAGCCTGTATCCTGGATCAGATCCGGATCAGATGGTATCGCCGCAAGCGATCCGTCGGTCCGGTGACTCTGATCTAACCATATGATTTAGCGCGGATTCACATACATCGCCGAAACCACGAAGTGGTTCCGACTGAGTATGATCCCTTCTAGTAGCGGTAGGCTTCCGGTTTGAAGGGGCCTTCCGTTCCGACGCCGATGTATTCAGCCTGTTTGTCGGAGAGTTTGGTGAGTTTGGCGCCGACTTTCGCCAGATGCAATTCGGCAACTTTCTCGTCCAGCTTTTTCGGCAGGACATAGACCTTGTTTTCGTAATTCGCATGGTTCTGCCAAAGCTCGAGTTGAGCCAGAACCTGGTTGGAGAAGCTGGCGCTCATCACAAAGCTCGGGTGACCGGTGGCGCAGCCCAGATTAACCAGACGGCCTTCGGCCAGAACAATGATCTTCTTGCCATCGGCGAATTCGATCTGGTCGACCTGCGGCTTGATGTTGTCCCACTTGTGATTTCTGAGGGCTTCGATCTGAATCTCGGAGTCGAAGTGGCCGATATTGCAGACAATTGCCCGGTCCTTCATCAAACGCATGTGATCGGTGGTAATCACGTCGACGTTGCCGGTGGCGGTCACGAAGATGTCGCCGTGCTTGGCGGCATCGTCCATGGTGACCACTTCGTAACCTTCCATGGCCGCCTGGAGCGCGCAGATCGGGTCGATTTCTGTGACCATCACCCGGCAACCCGCGTTACGGAGCGAAGCTGCGGAGCCCTTGCCGACGTCCCCGAACCCGGCGACCACAGCGACCTTGCCGGCCATCATGACGTCGGTGGCGCGGCGGATGCCGTCCACGAGGCTCTCGCGGCAGCCATAGACGTTGTCGAATTTCGATTTGGTAACCGAATCGTTGACGTTGATTGCCGGGACCTTGAGGGTGCCTTTCTTGGCCATCTCATAAAGACGAAGCACGCCGGTCGTGGTTTCTTCCGAAAGGCCGCGAACATCGTCCAGCAGCTCAGGGTATTTATCGTGCATGATCGCGGTGGCGTCGCCGCCGTCATCCAGGATCATGTTCGGCTTCCAGCCGTCGGGGCCGGTCAGGGTCTGCTCAATGCACCACCAGAATTCTTCCTCGGTTTCGCCCTTCCAGGCGAAGACCGGGATTTCGGCGGCGGCGATGGCGGCGGCGGCCTGATCCTGGGTCGAGAAGATGTTACACGACGACCAGCGTACGCTGGCGCCGAGATGGATCAGAGTCTCGATCAGCACGGCGGTCTGAATGGTCATGTGAAGACAGCCGACGATCCGCGCGCCGGCAAGCGGCTGGCTTGCGCCGTACTCGCCGCGCAGAGCCATCAGACCGGGCATCTCGGTCTCCGCGATTTCAATTTCCTTGCGGCCCCAATCGGCCAGCGACATGTCGGCGACTTTATAGTCTGAAAACTCGACCATTGTTTCTTTTCTCCGGAAAGCTGCGCCGGCTCTGGGGGCGCCAAGACAATTGAGCGTAAATTATTGACGCTCATGTAACAGTGATGACCTGCAGCTTCAAGGCTGCAAAACGCTTCCGGAAGCCGTTGGTCCGGCGGGAGGTCCTAACCCGGTACCCTTGATATATCTTTTAGAGTGTTCATCGGACCGATCGGTCAATCTGTGCGGGCCGGACCACGGGGCAATTCCTGGCCGATTACTTCTGTTCAGTGACTCTCGTTGAAGTCGTCAAGCAGTGCCGCGATGCGGCCGGAATCGTGTTGATCCATGATCGCCATGGCCCGGCGACTGGCGGCGCGAAGGTCTATCTTCAGAATCCGCTTTTTAATACGGGGCAACGCTGTTGCCGACATCGAGAGGTCGCGTACGCCGAGGCCCAGCAGCAACGCGGTAAACCTGGGGTCACCAGCCACTTCGCCGCAGACGGAAACCGGGATCCGGGCGCGCAGGGCGGCCTCGACGGAAAACTGGATCAACCGCAGGACCGCCGGATGCAATGGGTTGTAGAGATGTGCGACCTGTTCTTCGCTGCGGTCGATCGCAAGCGTGTACATCGTAAGATCGTTGGTGCCGATGGCGAAGAAATCGGCGACCTGAGCCAGGGCATCGGCCGCCAGGGCCGCTCCGGGTATTTCGATCATGACGCCGAGCGGTGGCAGCGGGTCGGCGATTCTAACACCCTGTGCGGTGAGCCTCTCGGCGACGGAGGTGAGGATTTTTCTGACTTCCTTGACCTCGGCGACGTTCGATATCATCGGCAAGAGAATACGGACCGGGCCATGGGCGCCGGCGCGCAGGATGGCCGAGAGCTGCGCCTCGAACAGAGGGATATCCTTGAGGGACAGCCGGATTGCACGCAGGCCCAACGCGGGGTTCAGGCCACTGCCGGCATGTCCGCTCAGGGATGACGTCAGCTTTTCGCCACCGATATCAAGCGTGCGGATGGTGACCGGGTGTCCATCCATGCCTTCGACGACAGTTTTTAAGGCTTCGTACTGCTCGTTTTCGCCAGGCAGGTCGTTCCGGTTCATGAACATAAACTCGGTCCGCAGCAGGCCGACGCCCTGCGCACCGGACGCGATGGCCTGCACCAGATCACGCGGCAGTTCCAGATTGGCTTGCAGACCGACGCTCTGGCCATCCCTGGTGGTGGCGGCGACGTCCCGCAGAAGGGCCAGCGAGCGGAACTCCCGTTCAATGGCCGCGCGCCGCAGTTTGTAGTCCGAGAGCCGTTTTTCCGTGGGATTGACGATGACCAGTCCGTTGGTGCCATCGACCAGGATACTGTCCCCGGTCCGGATGCCTGCAAACAGGCCGGTCACGCCGAGAACGGCAGGCAGGCCCAGGGAGCGGGCCATGATCGCAGTGTGGCCTTCGGCGCCGCCCAGATCGGTTGCGAAGCCGCCGATGCGTTTGGGATCCATCAGGGCGGTGTCGGCCGGCGTGATTTCCTCGGCGATGACAATGCTGCCGGGTGCCAGGTGATCGAAACCGCCGCGTTCCGTGTTCGTCAGGTTGCGGACGATCCGCATTCCGACCTCGCGGACCTCCTGGGACCGTGCCCGCAGGTAGGGATCGTCCATTTCGGCGAAGTTTTTGGAAATTTCGCCGATTTCCGCCATCACCGCGGCTTCGGCATTCCTAGACAGGTCGCGTATGCGTTTTTCGACAGCCCCCAACAGGCTGTTGCTCCTGAGCATCTGAAGATGCGCATCGAGCAGGTAGCCCAGTTCTTCAGCCGCTGCACCGTGGTAGCCTTCCGCTTTGGATTTCAGCGTGTCGACCTGCCGCCGGGCCTTCTCCACGGCTTCTTTGAAGCGGATGACCTCGTCGTTGATTTTGCCCTGGGGCAGCCGGTACTCCAGAACCTGAATTTCGCTGCTGTCGCGCAGGTGTGCCGGCCCGACTATGATGCCCGGCGAAACGCCCAGGCCTTCGAAAACCCGTTCGCCCGCAGGGGCCGTTATGGAAGATGCGGTTTCAGTCTTCATCGAACTTGCTGATGATCAGTGCCGTCAAGGCATTGACCGCCTCTTCTGCCGCTGGACCGGTGGCTCGCAACTCGATTTCGCTGCCCGGTGCCGCCGCGAGCATCATGAGGCCCATGATCGAGCAACCAGATACCTCCGTATCATTCTTGCGAACGAGCACTTCGGCATCGTAGGCGCCGGCAACTTTGACAAACTTGGCCGAGGCCCGGGCATGCAGGCCGCGTTGGTTCTGGATCGTTACCGTCCGGATGACCATGGGCGCGTTCACGTCTGATCGTTGGTCAGAAGCTGCGAGGCGACATTGATGTACTTGCGACCGGCATCCTGTGCCTCCTTGACCGCGGAACGCATGTCGTGTGTCTCACGTAAACTGGCCAGCTTGATCAGCATCGGCAGGTTGACGCCGGCGATAACCTCGACTTCGCCATAGTCGAGAACCGAGATCGCCAGATTTGACGGCGTTCCGCCGAACATGTCGGTCAACAGGACAACACCTTCGCCCTGATCGACCTTCCTGACGCTTTCGATAATGTCCTGGCGCCGTTGCTCCATGTCGTCGTCGGCACCGATGCAGATGCAGGCGACATTGGTTTGTGGTCCAACCACATGCTCAAGCGCGGCGGCAAACTCTTCGGCGAGCCGCCCGTGTGTGACCAAAACCATTCCGATCATAGTCTGTCCTTCAGTCTCGTGCGGTCGTCGGTTGCGCATCGGTGTTATCGCCCGAAGCGGGGGTGGCCGCACGCTCTCTTTGTGATTCGCGCTCAATATCCCGATGAACCAGACTGACCTTGCCCCAATGGTCGGTCAACCAGGCCGTCAGTCGTTCAGCCAGTGCGACCGAGCGATGCCGCCCGCCGGTGCAGCCGAAGGCGATGGTCAGATAGCTCTTGCCTTCGCTCTCGTAGCGCGGCAGCAAGGGCGCCAGCATTGCTGTGAGTTCCTGGAAGAAGGGATCGAAGCCGCTGTCGGCTGCGATGTAGTCCGCGACAGCCGAATCCCGACCTGATAGCGGCCGGAGTTCCGGTACATAGTGCGGATTGCTCAGGAACCTGACATCGAAGACAAGATCCGCCTCCCGCGGCAGTCCGAAGCGGTAGGAAAACGAGGTAACGAAAATTGCCATGCCCGAGGCTTCTGACAGTCCAAGCTGCCCGACCAGTTGCTGTCGCAAGGTGCCAAGGGTCAGATTCGAGGTGTCGATGACGATGCCGGCACGGCTTCGCAGTGGGAACACGAGACGCCGTTCCGCGACGATACCATCGTGCAGCGGCCGGTCCTGGGCCAATGGGTGGCGCCGCCGGGTCTCGGTGAAGCGGCGGCTGAGAACCTCGTCGTCGCAATCCAGAAACAGAAGTTTGAGGCTGAGGTCGCTCCTGCTTTCTAGCGTGTCGAGCTGCTGTAGAAAAGGTTCAACCGCAAAATTTCGCGTCCGGATATCCACGCCGATCGCGATTGGACGTTCGGCGCCCCCCTGATCGATCATGGTCTCCAGGAGGTTCAGCGGCAGATTATCGACAGCCTCGTAGCCGATATCCTCGAGGATACGCAGGGCCGAGGATCGTCCCGCGCCGGACAGGCCGGTTACCATAACTACACGAAGGGGAGGCGTCACTTGAGACATTCGAATTTGTCACGTGTTGCAATAAGACGAGACCGACGTCATCGCACCGGGCCTCTTAATCCTGATCCATAATAAACCCGCTCATCTCGCGCACGGCAAGCCGCAGCTTTGCCGTTGCCGATGCTTCGAAGGGGAACAAATCGAGACAGGGGAGAGAAATCCCCAGAATTTTGCGGGCTTTCGGCTCTGGCATGCGTTCGATATGTGATGCGTCCATCAGGTTAAAACAAGCCGTCAGGCGAACGGATTCGGAAAATGGCAGGGTAACAATGCCCAGACCTCTGATCTCAATGCGACCGGCAAGCGTTTCTGGAGGGGCTGCCATCAGCTGTTCGGCCTGCTTCTTGATGCGGGTCTGATCGTCTGAAACCAGCCTGGCACCCTGATCGATCAGCCGCAGAGCCAGATCGGATTTGCCGGCGCCCGTAGGGCCGAACAGCAAAATACCCGCCAAACCGCCGGCATCGGAGTTGAGGGCGACGCAGGTGGCGTGGACCAGTGTCTCTTCCAGGGTTTCGCGCGTTTCTTTCATGAGTCCATGTTTACTCCGCAGGCAGCGTTATCTTGAAGCGCGTGCCCGCCACTTCCGCAGATCCGTTATAGCGGTTCTGGGCGACTATAGTTCCGCCATGCGCTTCGACGATCTGCTTCGAGATACTCAGGCCCAGACCCGAGTGGGTACCGAATTTCTCGGATTTGGGCCGTTCCGTGTAGAAGCGGTTGAAAATGGCTTCCAGCTTGCCGTCCGGAATGCCCGGTCCGTCATCCGATATCGTCAGGACGATGTCGCTGCCGATCCGCTCGGCATGCAGTCTGATCAGGCCTTCAGGCGGGCTGAAGGTTATGGCGTTGCTGATCAGATTCCGCAGAACCTGGCCAAGTCGCCCTTCGATGCCCTGGACAATGAGTGGCTGATTGTCGGCGACTTCAACCTCGAACCGCGGTCCGTTTTCCGCTGCCGTGGCGCGATGTACCTCGACCAGCGCGTCCAGCAGCCGGCCGATATCGACAGACTCGGTATTTGCCCGCGACAGCTCCGCATCCAGCCGTGAAGCATCCGAAATGTCGGAAATCAGACGGTCCAGGCGTTGAACGTCGTCCAGGATGATCGCCATCAGGCGCTTCTGCTGCGACGGATCTTCGATCCGGGCGACCGTTTCGACGGCGCTGCGCAGGGATGTCAGCGGGTTCTTGATTTCGTGAGCAACGTCCGCGGCAAAGCCCTCGATCGCGTCAAGCCGGTTCCACAGGGCTTCGGTCATATCGCGCAGCGCGCCGGACAGTTCGCCGATTTCATCGCGGCGATGGGTGAAATCCGGGATCTCGTACTGCCGGCCCTTGCCATATCTAACCCGGTCGGCGGCTTCCGCCAGCCGGACCAGGGGGCGGGCGATGATACCTGCCAGATACAGCGAAATGAGGATCGTCATCCCCAGGGCGACTCCGCAGACCATCAGAATGTCGATCCGCCGGTCGCGCACGGCCGCCTCGATGTTGCTGCCGCCGGTCGACAGCATCAGAGCTCCCAGAATCCGCCGGTAACGCTGTACAGGCACCGCGAGCGTGAGGACCAGATGACCGGATCGGTCCTGTCGGACCATGCCGGTGCTGTTGCCCTGCAGAGCCTGCATCACCTCGCTGTAGTCGCTGGAATTCTGATGGGAGTCTTCGGTGTAGAGCTCGAGATTGTCCTGTCCGGGCAGCCAGTTCACCATCCGATCGAGGTGGCGGCCCAGCCAACCCATTGCCATCCCGCCTTCGGGCGGCGGCAATTCGATCATCTGCACCTGCCCACCCGGGCCGCTCAGAACGTAGCTGTCGGCTAGAATCTCGCCCGCATCTTCAAAAAGCCGGGCGCGGACACCGGTTTCCGCCAGCAGGACACGCATAAGGCTGCGGGCTTTATCGGGAACCAGCTGTTCTTCGCCGACCTGTGCGGTAACGACGGCGCCGTTGGCGAGGCTGAGAGAAAAGGCGCGGGCCTGAATCCGCAGCGAATCGAGCTCCGAACCGATCAGGGAACTGCGATATTGAGTCAGATGGAGCAGACCGAACACCGGGATCAGAAGAACCAGGGTGTTGAGAGCCAGAATCCGGCGAGTCAGCGGCGACCGCCAGGACCGGCGCCAGCGCCGTTTTGTGATCGGCGGTGCCATTGTCGGTTCGGGCGATGCGGTCAAGGGGGAGGCAAAGGCGTTTTTACGGCTTTTAGACCGCGACTGTTTCTGTTGGGTCTCCGGGGTCTGCTGGCTCCCCGGTTCCTGCTGGTTCCCCGAGCCGGCGCGTGCTGTGACCGGCGCAGTTGTCAGCGCTGGTTCCGAAGATTCGCCGCTGTCGACGCTTGCATGCCGGTTTTCGACGCTGCCGAGCCGATGTTCTGTCACTGCTCTCGGTACCGGTACCCCACGCCGTAGAGCGTCTCGATCTGCGCGAAGTCGTCGTCGGCATCCTTGAATTTTTTGCGCAACCGCTTGATATGGCTGTCGATCGTCCTGTCGTCCACATAGATCGAGTCGCCGTAGGCCGAGTCCATCAGCTGGTCGCGGTTCTTGACGTGCCCGGGCCGTTGCGCCAGGGCTTTGAGGATCAGGAATTCGGTGACCGTCAGATTGACCGGATCCGCCTTCCAGGTGCAGAGATGACGCGCGGGATCGAGAATCAGATCACCGCGTACCAGAGGCGGTTCCGCGCCTTCCTGTTCGGCGTCAGTCTGCGCGGCGCGCTCCCGCCTTAGCAGGGCGCGGATACGCTCGATCAAAAGGCGTTGCGAGAAGGGCTTGGTGATATAGTCGTCCGCACCCATGCGCAGGCCGAGGACCTCGTCGATCTCGTCGTCTTTCGAGGTCAGAAAAATCACCGGTATGTTGGAATTCTGGCGCAAGCGGCCGAGGAGTTCCATGCCGTCCATGCGCGGCATCTTGATGTCAAGCACCGCCAGATCAACCGGATTGGCGGCCAGACCTCTCATGGCCTCGGCGCCGTCGTTATAGGTCCGCACCTTGAAGCCTTCCGCCTCAAGGGCGATCGAGACGGACGTGAGGATGTTGCGGTCATCATCGACCAGGGCAATTGTCGGCTGCATCATCGTCTTTCTTTACAGTGTTTTTGCGCGCCGGGGAACATCTAGAGCTCTTCCGGGAAACTTCGGCGGCGTTTCCGGCTTCACTATTCGCCATAGTGTGGCGGTTTTGGGGCAACTGTAGGGCGAAAAGGGATGATTGATGAACACGGACCTCCCTCACTCAGGTGTAATCCCATGAATTTCTTCGAGAATCGGTGATTCTGGAAAGGCCGGGCCCGAAAAACGCGCGGAGTGTCGTTTCCACTATGGTTTTACGCTGCTGTCGGCGCTAAAGATGACCTCATGACCAAGGACATCCAATCCACTGATGTCGCGATCATCGGCGCAGGGCCTGTCGGGCTTTTCGCGGTGTTCGAGTGCGGCATGCTGAAAATGCGCTGTCACGTGATCGATTCCCTGGAAGGGATCGGCGGGCAGTGTACGGCACTTTATCCGGAAAAGCCGATCTATGATATTCCCGGCTACCCCTGTGTCCACGCCGCCGAACTGATCGATCAGCTGGAAATCCAGGCGGCCCCCTTCGATCCGGTATATCACCTCGGCCAGCAGGTCGATGGCCTGACCGGTACCGAAGACGGCCGCTGGCTGCTTGAAACCAGCACCGGCACCCGCATTTTGGCGAGGGCGGTGGTCATCGCCGCCGGGGCCGGGGCCTTCGGTCCGAACAAGCCGCCGCTGGAAGGTCTGGCAGATTACGAGGGTAAATCGGTTTTCTACATGGTGCGCCGGCGCGAGGATCTGCGTGGCCGGCGGGTTGTCATCGCCGGTGGCGGCGATTCAGCGCTGGATTGGGCTCTGTCCCTGTCCGAAGTCGCAGAAAAAGTCTACGTGGTTCACCGCCGTGACCGCTTTCGCGCCGCCCCGGAGACCGTGGCTAGACTGCATGCCCTGGCGAAAACGCCGAAGCTTGAGCTTGTCGTACCCTACCAGCTGAGCGGTCTGGAGGGCAGCAACGGTGAACTGTCCGGCGTGACGGTTTCGACTCTGGAGGGTGAACCGCGGACGCTTGAAGCCAACGTTCTGTTGCCTTTCTACGGTCTGGCAACCTCTCTGGGGCCGATCGCGGGTTGGGGACTGAACGCGGACCGCAACCATATCCTGGTCGATCCCGCATCCAGCCGGACGAATCAGCCGGCGATCTTCGCGATCGGCGATATCTCGACCTACCCCGGGAAACTCAAACTGATTCTGACCGGTTTTGCCGAAGCGGCGATGGCGGCGCATGCCATTCATCCTCTGGTCCATCCGGAACGCGAACTTCATTTCGAGTATTCGACTTCCAAGGGCGTGCCGGCGGCCTGAGCGGGCTGTTCCGGGCTGTACGTCGGGCGTACGGCATGAAGCCATCCGGTTGGCTTGTCGGGGGACCGGCAAACCAGACCGGCCGCAGCGTAAGGACTTGAAGACAAGATGGCTGAACCAGGTGAGAGTACGCGCGACACTCCTGCACCGGGTGTGGTTATACGCGGTCTGATGCGTTCCGCGACCCAGGTCAGTCTCTCGACGGTCCTTGCATGCGATGGTTCGGGTCGGCCGTACGTGTCCCTGGCTCTGTTGGCGCTGGATCACGATGCCAGTCCGCTGCTGCTTCTGTCCAATCTTGCCGAGCATACAGCGAATCTGAAGGTCCGGCCCGAGATTGCTCTGCTCTTCGACGGCACCGGAAGCTACCGCGATCCGCTCGCAGGGCCCCGGGCATCGGTGCTTGGCAGTGTTGAGGTGGTGGAAGATCCCCGCTTGCTGGCGCGCTTTGTGAGACGCCATCCGGGTGCCGGGCTTTACGCCGGGTTCAAGGACTTCAATCTCTACCGGGTAAAGGTGGAAAGGGTTCATCTGGTTGCCGGTTTTGGCCAGATCCATTGGGTTGAGGCGGCTGATGTTCTGTTCGATGTGTCTCTGGCCGCTGGGCTGGGACCGGCCGAAGACGATATCGTGGCCCATATGAACGAAGATCATGCCGACGCCGTCGCACTGATCGCAACGAAAATTCTGAAGTGTCCGGCAGGCAATGCAGAGGATTCCTGGGTTCTCACCGGGGTAGATCCGGAAGGCTGTGATCTTCGCTGTGGCGCCCGGTTGGCGCGGGCAGGCTTCGAAAGGCCGGTCGTTGATGCTGAGACTGCAAGGGCCGAGCTGGTTGCGTTGACCCGGCGTGCCAGAAGCAGCGAAGCAACCTAGATCAGATCCGGTTTAGATGGAATCGCCTGCGGCGATCCGTCGTACCGGTGAATCTGATCTAACCGTATGATATAGAGCGGATTCACATATTTCACTGAAACCACGAAGTGGTTCCGACCAAACATGATCTGCTCTAGGTTATGATTTGGTTCAAACGAACCGGACAAAATCCGCCAGGACCATCGCAGTTATGAGATCTCAACCCAGCCTCGGATCAGGCAAAAGGCGCTTTCTGCAGGGTTAACCACGATCCGGACTCGCATCGCTTTTTATTCTGCGCTACCTCTATACCAACAAAAGCAAGGCATCCTGTTCACAAGCGGCCGCAAAAGCTTGCGAAACGAAGAATGCTGATAGTGGCCACGCTAAGGGAGGAACCACGTGACCAATACAGGCACGGCCGTGAGCAGTCATGGCCTGGACAGACATGCTGTCCGCAACTTCAACACCGCGTACTGGAATCTTGATGCGCCGGCCCTCTATGAAATGAGCGTTCGGCGCGGTGACGGCGTCATCGCCCCTGGCGGGGCGCTGGTGGTGCAGACCGGCCAGTACACAGGCCGCTCCCCCAGAGACAAGTTCATCGTCGACGAGGCAAGCACACGCGATAACATCTGGTGGGGTGACGTCAACGTAGCCATGAACGCCGACAACTATGCCCGCCTTTACAGCAAGGTGCAGGCGCACTTTCAGAAGCGGGATCTGTTCGTTCAGGATGTTTATGCCGGCGCCGATCCCGCTTATCGGCTGCGGGCCCGCGTAGTCAGCGAAAGCCCGTGGCACAGCCTGTTTACCCGCAATATGTTCATTCAGCCGCCGCTCGCCGAACTGGCCGACTTCGTGCCTGACTTCACGGTTTTGCATGCGCCGTATCTTCACGCGGATCGTGAGACTGACGGGACCAACTCCGAGTGTTTTGTCGTCGTCAACTTCGCCGAACGCATCGTGCTGATCGGTGGGACGATCTATGCCGGTGAGATCAAGAAGTCGATCTTCTCTATTCTGAACTACCTGCTGCCCGAGCGGGATGTCCTGCCGATGCATTGTTCCGCCAATATCGGCGTCCAGGGCGATGCCGCGATCTTCTTCGGCCTGTCGGGTACTGGAAAGACCACGATTTCTGCGGACGGAACCAGATCCCTGATTGGCGATGATGAACATGGCTGGTCGGGTAGCGGCGTTTTCAATTTCGAGGGCGGTTGTTACGCCAAGGTGATCAATCTCTCGTCCGAGGCCGAACCCGAGATCTATGCCACCACGGAGCGTTTCGGGACGGTCCTGGAGAACGTGGTAATGGATCCGCTCAGCCGGCAGCTTGACTTCAATGACGGCAGCCTGACGGAGAATACCCGCGCCAGTTACCCCATTGACTTCATCCCCAACATTGCGGCCGATGGCTGCGGCGGCCAGCCTGGGAACATCGTTATGCTCACGGCCGATGCCTTCGGGGTGCTGCCGCCGATCAGCGAGCTTTCCGCCGAACAGGCCATGTATCATTTCCTGTCCGGCTATACGGCGCGGGTTGCGGGCACGGAAAAAGGTGTTACCGAGCCGAAAGCGACCTTTTCGACCTGTTTCGGAGCGCCTTTCATGCCGCGGCATCCTTCGGTCTATGCGCGGATGCTGGGCGATAAGATCAAAAGCAGCGGCGCCAAATGCTGGCTGGTCAATACCGGCTGGACAGGTGGGGCCTATGGCACCGGTCAGCGCATGAAGATCGCCCATACCCGCGCGATGGTACGGGCTGCCCTTGACGGCAAGCTGACGGGCGTGCAGACCGCCCGGCATCCCGATTTCGGCCTGCTGATCCCCCAGACCTGTCCGGATGTGCCGCTGGATGTTCTGGATCCACGACGAACCTGGGCGGACAAAAGCTCTTATGACAGAACTGCACGTGAACTGACAAAACGCTTTGCCACGAATTTCAAACAGTTCGAGACCTACGTCGACGAAAAAATAATTGCCGCGGGCATTCATGAGGCGGCCTGATCGCGAAGAAGGTGGTGTTTTCGTACAAATAACGA
>Ga0214472_10001024_pt1 | contig 32625 bp, 23 predicted proteins | sample RVTome_6_FD_207662 | JGI IMG/M metagenome (GOLD analysis project Ga0214472, IMG submission 207662) | Soil microbial communities from uranium-contaminated site in the Upper Colorado River Basin, Wyoming, United States - RVT140D175 | ecosystem: Environmental > Terrestrial > Soil > Contaminated >...
ACGACGACGGCCGCGCCGCCATCGTTGACGCCGGGCGCGTTGCCCGCCGTGACCGTGCCCCCGTCGGGCTTGAACGCCGGGCGCAGGCTGGCCAGCTTCTCGAGACTGGTGTCGGCGCGCGGACCTTCGTCCGTGTCGATGATGACCGTTCCCTTGCGCGACTTGATCTCGACGGGGACGATCTCGCGATCGAACTTGCCCGCCTTCATGGCTGCGATCGCCTTTTGATGACTGGCGTACGCGTAGGCGTCCTGCTCCTCCCGCGCAATCGCATATTTCTCGGCGACGAGTTCGGCCGTCATTCCCATGTGATAGTCGTTGAAGTAGTCCCACAACCCGTCGTGGACCATGAGATCCACCAGCTCCCCGTGGCCAAGGCGGTAGCCCTGGCGCGCGTTGGGTAGCGCGTACGGGGCGTTGCTCATGCTCTCCATGCCGCCGGCGATGACGACGCGGGCATCCCCCGCCTTGATGGCCTGGGCGGCGAGGGCCACGCTTCGCAAGCCGCTTCCACAGACCTTGTTGATGGTCATGGCGGAGACGCCGTCGGGTATTCCGCCGAAGATACTGGCCTGCCGTGCGGGGTTCTGGCCGAGGCCGGCCGGAAGGACGCAGCCCATGACGACTTCGTCGACCTTGGCAGGGTCCAGCTCCGCGCGTTCAGTCGCTGCGCGGATCGCGGCGGCGCCGAGTTCGGGCGCACGCATCGGTGAGAGACCACCCTGGAACTTGCCGACGGCTGTTCGGGCGGCTGCGGCGATGATGACTCGTGACGACATGGCTTCCTCGAATCTTCTTGGGCCGGATCACTCGAGCACGCGACGGCTGATCACCATCCGCTGAATCTCGCTCGTGCCTTCGCCGATGGTGCACAACTTCGCGTCGCGGTACATGCGTTCGACGGGATAGTCACGGCAGTAGCCGTAGCCTCCCAAGATCTGAATGGCGTTGTTGGTGACGCGCATGGCCATCTCGCTCGCGTAGAGCTTGGCCATCGCGCTGTAGAAACCGAATTCCTTGTCCCCGCGATCCTTGCGCACTGCGGAATCGTAGATCATCAAGTGTGCTGCTTCGATCTCGGTTCGCGCGTCCGCGAGCATCCACTGGATCGCCTGAAACTTGCTGATGGTCTTTCCGAAGGCCACGCGTTCCTTACTGTAGTTCAGTGCGTATTCATAGGCGCCGCGCGCCAGTCCAAGCGCCAGTGCACCGATGGAAATGCGTCCACCGTCGAGGATCTGCATGAAGTTCTTGAAGCCCAGGCCGACCTCGCCGAGTACGCTCTCCTTCGGCACGCGCACGTCTTCCATGAGGAGCTGCGCCGTGTCGCTGGCGCGCATCCCGAGCTTGTCCTCTTTCTTGCCGACGCTGAATCCCGGCGTGTCGCGCTCGACCAAAAAGGCGGTGATTCCCCCGCGGGTCCCTTTTTCGCGATCGGTGACGGCCGTCAGGACGTACAGTCCAGCGTAGCTGGCGTTGGTGATCCAGCTCTTGCTTCCGTTGATCACCCACCCATCGCCGTCGCGAACAGCGACGGTCTTGGTACCGCCGGCGTCACTGCCGGCGCTGGGCTCGGTGAGGCCGTAGCTGATGAGCATCTGGCCGCTGGCGGCACGAGGGAGGTACTTCTTCTGCTGCTCATCGCTGCCGAAGTAGAGCAGCGGACCGACACCGAGCGAGTTGTGTGCGGCGACGCCCAGAGCATGCGATCCACAAACCTTGGCGATCTCTTCGATGATGATCGCATAACTGACGGTGTCGAGTCCCGCGCCGCCGAGTTCCTCGGGGACGCAGACGCCGAGAAAACCCATTTCGCCCAGCTCACGAATGGTCTCTTCGGGAAACTTCGCCGCCTCGTCGATCTCGGCGGCGATGGGTTCGATGCGCTCCTGGGCGAAGCGCCGGACGGTCTCTCGAACGAGGAGATGGTTCTCGTTGAATTCCATGTGCTCTTGTACGGGCTGGGGTTTCTTCTCGGGCGGACCCTGGCAAGACGCCTGCGGGCCTCCCCGGGTAACTCCTTCTAATTCCTTTAGATACAGGAATCGAAACGCAGCGGACCGGCCCCTTGGGGCCGAAATTCTCGCCATCGACAACGAATGAACAAAATAGATTTCTTCGTGCGAAATCGAAAGGTCAGGCCCGGAAGAATCTCATCTCCGCACCAGCCCTCAACCTGCATCGAGGAGCCTGCGGGTGATACGATCCGCGGCGCTGGAAAGGTCCAGCTGATGGCTGGCGACTTCCTTCGCGGCGTCGCGTACGAGCTCCGCCACGGTCGCATCGCCGTGTAGGCGCGCAAGGAGGGCGTCCTCGACGAGTTGCTCCAGCTGCATCGACAGTTGGCTCCGCCGCCGAGCGTCGAATTCGCCGCCGGCGCGTAGCAGTGCCACATGCCGTCCGAGCGCGTCGTGAAGCTCCGCGATCCCCTCGGAGCGATACGCCGTTGTCTTCAGGATCGGGACGTCCCAGTCGCCACAGCTGAGTCGTTGCACGGGGAGATACTCGCGCAGACGATCCGCCAGTTCGTCGCTGCCCTCTTGGTCCGCCTTGTTGATGACGATGACATCGCAGAGCGCGAGCAGACCGGATTCACTCAGAAGCGACGGGTCGGGCCCCTGCGGAGTCAGGACGAGCACGACGCTGTGGCCACGCCTCAGCTGTCGAATGTCTGGACCCTGCACGCCGAGGATTTCGAGGAGCACCGGATCGAAGCCGAGGGCGTCCAGCGCGTCCGCGATGAAGGATGTCGTGATCGCCTGGGCTCGCGGTCCGTCGTTCTTGGCGATCGAGCGGACGACGATCCCCTCATCGAACTCGAGATCATCGAGGCGCGGGCGATCCCCGAGGCGCACTCCTTCGGCCGTCGAAGGCGCGCGTTCGCCCGCGACCACGCCGACCCTCGCCCCGCCAGATCGCGCATGGCGCGCCAGCTCGACGATGAGGGTGCTCTTGCCCGAGCCCTTCACCCCCAGCACGGCGATACGATGCGCGTTGCCACCGTGGGCGACGATCTCGCGCATCAGCTCGCTGTCGGGGCCGCTCTCCGCCTCGACGGCGGACAGGAGCGCTTCGACGGCACCCACGTCGTCGGCGGCGGCACGACGGAATTGCTCCGCGGAGTCTTGATTGCCCTTCGCCATGGCAAGAGCATAGGCGAGCGTCGGGAAGCTGCCCAGCGGAGAGTCGCGGGCCCCTCCCGCGCCCTTGCGGGCGGCGGGAAGGGCGCGATCGTCCCCCGACTAGTATTTGGCCTTCAGACCGCCCATGCCGATGGAATGGACGGGCACGATGCCGCTGCAGTCATTCGCGAGGGAGGGAGTCGGCGCGCAGCCCGTCGCCCCGGGCTCGGCCGTGCCGCTGTAAGGCGACAGACCGTCGAGCAACAGCCATCTACCGCCTCCCGGCGCGCGCCCGAGGGCGCGTTCGTTGGCCGCGGCCTGGGATGGCACCTGCACGGTGTCGACGATCGCCGCGAGGTCGGGATCGCCGGTGTCGCGTACGAGCTCGACGAGATCGCCGGTGTTGTTCAGGCTGAGGCCGGAGCTCCCCGCCCCATTCGCCTGCTGCCATGCATAGGCGTCTTTACCGAACACGATCAGGACTTCCCCTGGCTCCAGGCTGCCGCTGAAGCCGAAGTGAAACGCGGTCCCCGTGCCGTCGCGCAGATAGAGCCCGTCGAGCGCCTCGCTCCCCGGGCCGGTGTTGACGATCTCGACCCACTCGTCGTCGCGAGAGCTGAGCAGGCCATCGCCATCCCAATCGCTGTCGGGACTCGAGAGAATCTCGTTGAGCAGCAATCCGCCCTGCGCCTCTCCCGCGAGAATGGCGCAGAGGAGGGCCAGCGCGCAGATGACGCCGACGACCTTGGTTGTGTACACCATGAACGAACCTCCGTGGTTCAGCGGGAGGCGTGCATGGGAGGCGAGTCCTCGAAACAAAAAAGCCTCCACCGGCAAATGCCGGAGGAGGCGACGAAGGGAGTCTAGCAGATTGTCGCGTTCGGTCAAGCCTGCCTTCAGAAATCGAGCGAGATGAGCACCACGCGGGTGTTTGCGTCGTGCTCCCCAAAGAACGCGCTGTCGAGCTCATCCAGGTCGTAGCCGTTCTCGCGATTCAAGCTGCGCGCCTTGCGATAGGCATCGATCGAGCTGACGGTCGCGTTCAGGCCATAGGCGACCCAGCCGGTGGTGCGCCAGAATTGAACCGAATTTTCACCGCTCCCCAAGCTCACGAATTTGCTGGCAAAGGCGAGCGCGACGATGCTGTCGAAGAACCAGAACGCGGCGCGGCCGCTGTCGCCATTGCTAAACTGGCCCCAACCCGGGACGACGAGGCTCTGCGCCGCGCGCAGGAAGGGATTGCGATACGGTTCGATCTGGCCGCCTTGGGCGAACGTGCGCGTCGCCAGAGAAATCCAGATCGTCAGCACGACGAGGCGGCGCACGACTGCCGTCCGCGTTGCTCCCATGTCTACGCCTTTCGCTTCGCCTCGAGCGCCTCTCGCAGCAGTTCGTTCGTTCGCTTCGGATTGGCCTGACCGTGCGTGGCCTTCATGATCTGACCCACGAAAAAGCTCAGCACGCTCTCCTTGCCGTCGAGATACTGCTGGCACTGCGGTGGATTGGCCTCCAACGTCGCGGTGACATGCCCGAGCAACTCGTCGTCACCGCTGATCTGGCGCAAGCCCTTCGCGTCGACGATCTCGCCGGCCGAGCGGCCGCTGTCGATCATCTCCTGGAAGACTTCCTTGGCGATCTTGCCGCTGATGCTTCCGTCGCCGATCAAAGAGAGCAAGCCGGCGAGCTCTGCGGGCGAGACGGGAAATTCTGTGATGCTCAGCGATCGGTCGTTCAGCTGGCCGAGCAGCTCGGACATGATCCAATTGCTCGCCGCTTTCGCGTCGCCCTTGTTCTCGATCACCGATTCGAAGTAGTCGCCGAGCTCCCGCTCCGAACTCAGGACCCCGGCGTCATAGTCGGGCAGCGAAAGCTGCCTTGCGAGACGTTCCTGTCGCGCGAAAGGAAGCTCCGGCAGCACGTCGCGCTCTGCCCGGATCCACTGCGGATCCAGGACCAGTGGCAGAAGATCGGGCTCTGGGAAATACCGATAGTCGTGGGCCTCCTCCTTGCCGCGCATGAAGACGCTCCGTTTGGCATCCGGGTCCCAGCTTCGCGTCTCCTGCTCGACGGTCTCGCCACGGTCGAGGAGCGCAGCCTGGCGGAGGTATTCGTGCTCGAGCGCCGCCACGACGCCGCGGATGCTGTTCATGTTCTTGAGCTCGACCCTGGTTCCCAGCTCGAGCGCCCGGTGCGGCCGAATCGAGATGTTCGCGTCACAGCGCAGGCTCCCCTCCTCCATGTTTCCATCGCAAATCTGCAGATAACGCAGAATCTGGCGCAAGGAACCGAGGTAGAGGCCGGCCTGCGCGGGCCCACTCATGGCCGGCTTGCTGACGATCTCCACCAGCGGCACGCCCGAGCGATTGAGATCGACCTGGCTGGTTTCGCCCAGATGCATCGACTTGCCGGCATCTTCCTCGAGATGGATGCGCTCAAGCGGGATCGTCCGCGCGCGGCCGTCCTCGCGAATCGGCACACCGCCGCCGAGGCAGATGGGCGCCTCGAACTGGCTGATCTGATAGTTCTTCGGCAGGTCGGGATAGAAGTAATTCTTCCGCGCAAAGATGCTGCGCTCCTGGATGTCGCAGCCCAGCGCCAGGCCCAATCGGATGGCGTATCTCACGGCCAACGCGTTCAGCACGGGGAGCGTGCCTGGAAGCCCAAGCGTGTACGGGTCGGTCCGCGCGTTGGGTTCGCCACCAAATGCCGCAGAGGAGCCACAGAAGAGCTTGGTCTTCGTGCTCAACTGCGCGTGGACTTCCAGGCCGATGACGGTCTCGTAGACGTTCATGCCGCTTCCGTCGACTCGGGGAAACGGAGCCGCCGCAGCGATTCGAAGTCGAGGCAGCGTTCGAAACCCCGCGCGATGCGAAACATCTTCGCCTCGGCCATCGCCTCGCAGCTGAGGTGAATCGAGAGAGGCAGTCCCTCAGGGTCGACGCCGCTGGGAATCGCTATCGCAGGAAAACCGGTGAGATTTGCCGGCACCGTGAACGCATCGCTGAGATACATCTGCAACGGGTCGGACAGACGCTCGCCCAACGCGAATGCGCTGGTCGGAGAGGTGGGCGTCACGATGGCGTCGCACTGGCGCAACGCCTGCCGATGCTCGTCGCGGAGCATGGCGCGGACGCGCTGCGCCTTGCCGTAATAGGCGTCGTAGTAGCCGGACGAGAGGACATAGCTCCCCAGCAGGATGCGAAGTTTGACTTCGTCGCCGAAGCCACGCGTCCGGGTCAGGCAGGTCATCTCGGCAACCGAATTCCCATCGACGCGCAGCCCGTAGCGGACACCGTCGTAGCGGGCGAGATTGCTGGACGCTTCCGCCGGCGCAAGGATGTAATAGGCGGCGATGGCGTGGCCCGTGAGTGGAAGCTCCAGCTCCACGAGTTCCGCGCCCTCGGCCTCCAACGCCCGCAGGCTTCGCTCGAAATTCTCGCGCACGGCCGGCTGCACACCCGTCTCGAGCAGCCGCCACGGCACGCCGATGCGAACGCCCTTGACGCCACGCTCCATCTCCTCTGTGACGCCCGCGACGGGTTCGCGCAGCGATGTCGCGTCGCGCGGGTCGCTGCCGGCGAGAACTTCGTAGACGAGGGCCGCGTCGGTCACGCTGCGACAGAGGGGGCCGATCTGATCGAAGGAGCTGGCGAAGGCAACGAGGCCCCAGCGCGAGACACGCCCGTAGGTGGGCTTCATGCCGACGATGCCACAGAAGCCCGCCGGCTGGCGGATGGACCCGCCCGTGTCGCTTCCCAGCGCGAAGGGTAACAGGCCCGCGGCGACGGCGGCAGCCGAACCCCCAGAACTACCTCCTGGCGTCCGCTTCAGATCCCACGGGTTCTTGGCGCTGCCACGATTGGAGTGCTCGCAGCTGCTGCCCATGGCGAACTCGTCCATGTTGGTCTGCCCGATCCATCGTGCACCCGCCGCCGCAAGCCGCTCGATGACCGTCGCATGAAACAGTGAACGGTAGCCCTCGAGGATGTCGCTGTTGCAGCTGAGGGGCTGGTCTCTGACGGCGATGTTGGCCTTGCTCGCATAGGGAATCCCGGCCAGCGGACCCACCGCCGCACCGGCTGGACCTGCCTCGCTCACGAAATTGAAGGCGTTCAGTTCCTCGCCACGCGCAGCGATCGCCGCGAGACAGTGCTCGCGCAGTTCGGCGGCGCTGAACTCACCTTTGTCCAGTGCACGGAGCAAGCGCTCGACGCTCTGCCAGGCGAGACTCACGCGTTCTCCCCGTCGCTCTGGCGCATCACGCCCGGAATCCTGAAGTGCGAATCGTGCGGGTCGGGCGCATTCGCCAGGGCGGCGGCCGCCGGAAGACTCTCTTCGACGACGTCCTCGCGGAGCGAAGGGAGACCCTCGAGGGTCGTCGCGATGGGAGTCACGCCCGTGCTATCGATGCTCTCGATCTGCCGCACATACTCGAGCAGCCGCTCCAGGCGCTGCGCCAGCACGGCACGCTCTTCCTGGTCGAGTCTGAGGCCAGCCAGGGACTCGAGTTTCTGGAGATCCTCCGGGGTCAACGCGCTTCCTTTCGAGGGCAAGGACGGGATTGTAGGCTGCTTTGGGCCACAGGGCTACGGCTGCCCACCGCCTGCCTTGCGCAACGCCTCCCGCTGGGCCTGCACGGCCGGGTGGTCGGGTCCCCGCGCCTCGGCCTCGCGCAGCGCCGCGTCGGCCGCGGGGAAGTCGCCACGCATCGCCAGCGCGATGCTGAGATTCACGCGGGTGATGATCAGCTCCGGCCTGCGCTCGAGAGCCTTCGAGAACGATGCGATGGCCTCGTCGATACGCCCGGCTCGCAGCTGGATTTCGCCGGCATCGCTGTGGGCCTCTCCGGTATCGAGCCCCGCCGCGAACGCCATTTCGAGCAGCTCTGCCGCCACCCGGAAATCACCCTGCTCCTTCTTCACGCGGGCGAGCAGATAGACAATCTCCGGATCGAGATCGGCATCCCGCGTGATCGCCAGCAAATCCTCCTCGGCCGCGTCGAGGTCGTCGAGCTGTAGAGCGAACTCGGCGCGCCGCTGCACCGTGCGCGTGGGCTCGTATCCATGACGCAAGGCCTGACCGTAATAAGCGAGCGCCTCGCGTCCCACCTCGGCCTTCTGTTCCTCCGTCGCTTCCGCCCACATCTGCCGCAGGAGCTCGGCCAGATTGAAGTGCGCCGGACCGTAGTCGCCTTGGCTCTCGAGGATTTCGCGGAGAACATCTGCCGAGGCGGACAGCTCGCCCTGCCGGCGTAGCGTGACGGCGAGATTACTGCGCGCCTCCATGAAGGTCGGCAGGAGTTTGATGGCGGATTCGAAGTAGCCCTTGGCCTCATCGAGGCGGCCCGCGGCGAGGGCCAGGCGTCCGCGGTCGTTGAGAAAGATCGGGCCTCGTGCGCCGTACTTGGCGGCGCGCGCGAACGCATCTCCGGCCGCGTCGTAGCGACCGGTACGGATTTCCACATTGCCGAGCATGCTCAGCGCACTGGCATAGAGCGGATTGCGATGGCCGAAGCGTAGCAGGATCGAGCGGGCCTCGGAGTAGCGCTCGAGCTGCCCGAGGCTGCGCGCCTGAAGAAGCATGAGTTCGGGCTGCTCGGGGTCGACCACGAGGGCCGCGTCGATGGCGGACAGACATCGCTCCAGGTCGCCCAGATTATAGGCCGTTTTCGCCTCGAGAGCGCAGAGCCCGCGCTCGACCTCGAGGCGCTCATCCTCCCTGGCCTCATAGGGCAGCGTTCGACGTGCCTCGCGCAGGCAAAAGTCGCTCTGTGCATAACGGCCGACATCATGGTGGAGCTGGGCGTAAAGAAGCCATGCCTTGGCCAGGTACGGGCAGAGGCCGACGGCCGTAGCACAGACGTCGAACGAGCGCGAGCTGGGCGCCCCGTCCTCGACTTCGCGAAGCCAGCGGCGCGCTTCGCCGCGCAGCCGGAGCTGTTCTTCCGGGCTCAGACCGCGATATTCGTCGAAGCCGAGGCTGTCCGCACGGACGATGCTCTGCCCGAGCAGGGCCGGGGCGGATTCGACCACGTCCGAAGACCAGGCGCGCGTGGAGAGCGCGAGGATGGCGAGCAGCAGATAGTGTCGTGTCATTCGCATCGAGGCCCACGATGTTGCCGGGGCAGCTCTCAATATGAGGACATCCTGGTGTTTGTTCAAGTCGAGGCGGGCCTCTAGTCCATCGCGTCCAGGACGGTCAGTCGCGCATGCCGGGCGAGGATCTTCTTCGTGCCCGCGTCCCCGAATCGGATCGTGAGCCGTGTAAGTTCGGCGATTCCCTCGACCTTCTCCACGACTCCGTCGCCGAGCAGTTCGTGCCGCACGTGCATCCCCGGCGCAAAATGAATCTCCTCCTGATTCAACTCCTGCGGGCTGAAACCGTGCCCCTTCGCCTGCTGATGGACGCGGCTGCGCCGAAAGGTCTCGACGCCGAACTCGCCCAGGTCCAGGGGCGCACTCGCCGAGGGCCGCGTGCGCACGCGGGCTCCAGCGTGGAGCCCTTCGTGAACACGCTCGCGCGGGATCCCGACCTCGTGGATGCAGTCCGCTGGTAACTCGCGGAGGAAACGACTCGGCAGCATGCTTTCGTACCGCCCAAAGCGCTGCCGCACCGAAGCGGCGCTCAGAAACAGACGATCTTTCGCGCGCGTCAGCGCGACGTAGAAGAGGCGCCGCTCTTCCTCCACCGCGCAGTCCTCGCCGATGCTGTTCGCGTGGGGCAGGAGGCCCTCCTCACAGCCCGTGAGAAAGACGACCGGAAACTCGAGACCCTTCGCGTTGTGCACCGTCATGAGCGTCACCATGTCGTCCTCGTCGGCAAGCCGGTCGACATCGCTCAGCAGCGCAACCGACTCGACGAACGCCCCCATGGTCTCGACGTCGCTCTGCTCGACGAAGAGATGGGCCGCGTTTACGAGTTCACCGACATTCTCCTGCCGCTCGGCCGCCGTGGCGGGATCGTCGCGCTCAAGCCATTCGTTGTAGCGCGTCGCGGCCAGGACCTGCTTCAGTACCTTCGCCGCGTCCTCCGAGTGCGCCAGCTTCTGCAGGGCGAAGATCAGCTTCGCGAATTGCGCGAGTTTCTTGGCGGCCGGAACGCCGCAGATCTGGGCTAGACGTGGAGCGTCCGCGCAGAGCTTCAGCGGCGAGACGCCCGCGGCCGCAGCCGCACCCAGGAGTCGCTCCGCCGACGTTTTGCCGATGCCCCTCCGTGGAACGTTGAGGACGCGCGCCAGGTTGACCCCGTCGTCCGGATTGACGAGAAGCTTGCAGTAGGCCAACACGTCGCGCACTTCGCGCCGTTCGAAGAAGCGGGTACCACCGGCGATCTGATAGGGAATGCCTTCGCGGCGCAGAGCATCCTCGAGGGCCCGGCTCTGGGCATTCGTGCGATAGAGGATGGCGAAGTCGCGGCGTCGGTATTCGTTCTCGCCCAGCATCTCGAGGATATCGTCGCGGATCCGCCCTCCCTCGTCGTCTCCGTCGTCCGTCCAGCGAAGCTGGATGGGGTCCCCCCCGCTCCTCTCGCTCCACAGGGTCTTGCCCTTGCGCCGCGTGTTGTGCGCGATGAGCCCGTTGGCCGCGCGCAGGATGAGCGAGGTCGATCGATAGTTCTGCTCCAGTCTGAGCAATCTCGAGCCGCTGAAGTAATCGTCGAACTCCAACATGTTTTCGACCGTGGCGCTACGCCAGGAGTAGATCGCCTGGTCGTCGTCGCCGACGGCGAACACATTGCCCCAGGTGGAAGAGAGAGCCTTGATCAGGATGAGCTGCAGCGGGTTGGTGTCTTGAAACTCATCCACGAGGACGTAGCGGAATCGATCGCCGTAGCGGCGCCTGAGTTCGGGATCCTGCTCGAGGAGTTGAACGCAGAGCGCGATGAGATCGTCGAAATCCATGGCGCCGTTCTGCCGCAGCCGGCGCAGATAGTCGGCATAGATATCGGCCAGCTTGAGATCCCGGGAGTGTTCTGCCTGCTCACGCAGCCCCTCGGGAGTCTGCGAGTTGTTCTTGAAGCGGCTGATCTCCGCGGCGACGGCGCGCGGCGTGAAGCTCTTCGGATCCGCGTGATGGCTCTTGAGAATCTCGTTCAGCAGGGAGCGGGAGTCATCGGCGTCGTAGATCGTGAACTCGTTCGGATAGCCCAACCGATGCGCTTCGCGCCGCAAAATCCGGGCTCCGGTCGCGTGAAAGGTGCCGATCCACGCCTGTGAGGCGAAGCCGGGCGCCAGCCTGGCGACGCGCTCCCGCATCTCGCGCGCCGCCTTGTTGGTGAAGGTAAAGGCGAGGATCGACCTTGGGTCGACACCGTGGTCGAGGACGAGATGTGCGATCCGGGTCGTGAGGACACGCGTCTTGCCGCTGCCGGCGCCCGCGACGACGAGGAGCGCTCCCTCGGTGATCTCCACAGCCTCACGCTGCTGCGGATTCAATGCATCGAGCATCGCGGTCGGGCCTTTCAGGCGGCCGCCCCGCCGCAGCGGGCGTCCGCGGGCCCAGGGGCTAGAATTCGGGGGCGATCGAGAAGTTGTACTGAACGTGCGGCTCGGTCTTGTCCAAATCGGTTCGCCATGCCCAGTCGAACTTGAGGGGCAAGAAGCCGAGATTCGCCCTTATACCAAAGCCGTAATCGGCGTTCAACCCCTGCAGCCGAAAGTCGCCCTGCTCGGAGCGTCCAAAGGCCTTGAAGCTGCTGCCGAACGCGCCGCCCATGTCGTAGAAAACCGCGCCACCGATCCCGCCGATGCCAAAGCTCCCGGGCCAGCCCAGAAACAGCGCGTCGATGAGCGGGAAACGATACTCGGCGTTGAAGAGGACCATCTTGTTGCCGAGGAGATTCTGATAGCGCGTATCGGACGGATCCTGCAGATGCTCTTCGAAGTCAAAGATGTCCCAGCCACGCAGAGTTCCCGGTCCGCCTACGACGAACTGACGCGCGGTCTGGCCCGTGCTCTGCGCGCCGACCAACCTGAGCGCGAAACTCTGGCGCGAGAACATTCTGAAGTAGCGCCGAAAATCGACGAAACTCGTCGCGCGGTCGACATTCTCGTCCAGCAGCGGCAGCGCGGGCGCGAAGCTCAGGACATAACGCGAGCCCATCACGGGGCCATGAAGCCCATAGAACGCCGAGTCATGGACATAGCTGAAACTCGGCTGGACCAGCCGGTCGTAGTCGGTCCCAGCCTCCCTGTAGTTGATGAAGTCCAGCGTCTCGTAGAACGTCTTCTCGTTCACGAACATCTGCAATTCGAAGTCGACACGGTCGAACTGCGTCATCGGATAGCTGGCCAGCCCGAATACGCCGTAGTTGCGCTCGCTGAAGATCTGGCTGCGGTCTGTGATTTCGCCAATGCTGGTGAAACTGCTGTTGATGTAGTTGCGGTAGTGGAAGACTCCGCCGGCCAGATTCACCCGGCGCTTCTGGTAGGCGTAGCTTGCGGCCAGATCGCTGTACTTCAGCGAGCCGTAGAAGTTCACCAAAAAGGACATCCGGTGATTACCCATGAGGTCGGAGAGGCTGATCATGTTGGCAAGCCCCACGCCGATGCCGGAATTGTACGAGACTCCACCAAAACCGCCGCCCACGGGATCGAGCTGGAAGCGCAGCCGGTATTTCTCCACCGTGCCGATGGGCCGGCGCGGCTGGAACGCCGGTTCCGCCTCTCCCTCCATGAGGTCTTCGTCTTTGATCGTGTCGACGCTGTCCGCGACAGCCTCCGGCGCTTCCGCCTGCGCCGCCTCGAGCTGTCTCGAGCTGCCGCCGGCCGCATGTGCGCGCTCGGTTTCGATGACCTCGGGTATCATCCGCTCGGCGGCATCGGCGACGTTTTGCACGTTGCCCCGGCCAAGATCGATGGGCAGCCGAATCCCGACGACGTCCGCCTCGTCCTGCTCTTCCTCTCGGACGAGGTGGCGATGCTCGGGATCGCGAATGGCGACAAGGTCGGTCTCGGGGACCATGTTGTAGTCGTGTGTGCTGGCGTACGCTTCGAAACTCTCGTTCAGCACGATGTCCCAGCCGCCTTCCGAAAAGGCGGAGAGTACGAGCTTGTCGTGTTCCTTCGAGACGCTGGGCTGAAAGACCCCGCCGAGCACATCCGTCAGGCGGCGCGTCGTGCCCGCGGCGATCTCGAATTCGTATAGATTCTGAACGCCGCTGACATCGCTCACGAAGAGCACTGTGTCTTCGTCCCAGAGCACGGGCTCCGTATCCGCCCCCGCCGTCGAGATGAGGATCTCGGAGACGCCCGTCGCCAGATCCATCGTGCTGATGTCGTAGGTGGCGCCAACGTGATTGACGTTGCCGTAGCGCTCGAAGTCCACCGGGGCCAGCCCTAGGATCCCGCCCTCCTGTTTCTCGAACTGGATGTCGACTGTCGTGTTGGGATAGCTGCTGTAGACGATGCGCGTGCCATCCGGATACCACTCGGGCGAATGCTCGTCGGCGATGTCGTCGCTGAGGCGCCGAACGCTCTTCGCCTCGACATCGACGAGATAGAGATCCGTCTGCCCTCCCTCGGTCCCGCTGAAGATGATCCGATCATCGACCGGTGACCATGCGGGGCTCCGCGCGATCTCGGTGGGCAGGACGAGCTGCTCAAGCAGCTCGCCATCGTCGACGCGCGTGATGTAGAGCACTTCGTCGCCCCCGCTCTTGGCGATGAAGGCGAGTCGCTCGCTATCCGGAGAGAAACTCAGACTCGAATCGAAACTGTGCAGTGAGAGAAACTGATTGCTCCGATATCCGGTGGCGAGCTTGCGCAGGATCTTCCTATCGATCGCGTCCATGACATAGAGTTGGGGGAACCCGCCTTCGTCGCTGAAGAAAGCGAGCGTGCGACCGTCGCGCGAGATCGCGGGCTGCTGATAGAAGTAGTTGCGCTCCTCGGCGTGATTCGTGAGTCGGTCGCCGAGGTCTTCTGGCTCCTGCTTCTCGGAATACAGAGGCCAGTACTGATGCTTCAGCCAGCGCTGCCACTCCTTGTCGAAGTGCTCGAGATCCACGCCGAAGGCCTGCTCGACCGAGTCGTGTACGTTGCCGGTGCGGCCGACACTCTTGAAGAACTCGACGACTTTTTCCTCGCCGTAGGTCTGGGAGACGTAGCGCATGGCGGCCTGCCCCTCCTTGTAGACCTGGTAGCCCCCCTGGATCCGCGGCAGAGGCACGACCCAATCGTGGACGGTCGCGTCGCGCATCCACATGTCGGCCTGGATATCCCATCCCGCCGAAAACCACTCGGCGGCGCCCTCGGCGAACCATAGGGGTATCGGAAACAGCTGGCGGCGCATTCGATTGGGTTTCGTGCTGGCCCATGCGATGTCGAACATGAACACATGCACGAGTTCGTGATTGATCACGTGGATGAAACCTTGATTGTCCCCGGGATAGGGCAGGACCATCCGATTGCGCAGAGGCTCGCTGAAGCCGCCCGTCCCCTCGCCGATCAGGCCCGGGCTTACATTGGTCTGCTGGAAGTCGTTCGGCGAGGCGTAGAGGATGAACGGAACCTGGCTGGAGAACTTGTGGTCGAAGACTTCGGAGAGTCGCAAGTAGGCGTCCTCGGCGATCACCGCGGCCCGTGCAGCCAAGGCTTCCTCTTCGGGATAGAAGAAGATCTCGAAATGCGGCGTGCTCAGTACCCGCCAATCGAAGTTCTCGTACTGGATCTTGTTGCGGCCGAAGCGCTGCGCCGCTGCGCCCTGTCCGAGCAATAGAATGACAAGGAATGCGAAAACACCGACGCCGTTGCGCGAGAAACTGGGCATGTTGTCGACCTTACCTATGTCCGGGGCAATGCGGCTCGGAAGCGCGGCCGTGCCGACCGGGCGCGGCGAGAGACGATCCGGCTGTGACTGCTGACCCAACCAAGGATACCGGAGCGGCCTTTGAGCGGTCAATCGAGCCGGCGCCCAGGAGTTCTGTCGCCGTCTGCCAATACGACGCGAGCGCTTCCACGTCCTCCGCGTCGTCGCCTACAATGTCTAGTATTCCACGCGAAACTTCAAATCCGCATTGAGTCTGGTGTGGGCGACCGACTCGCGCAGGCGCCGACGCATCTCGAAAGTGACGAGAAAACGTCGCCTCAACTGATACTCCAAGAAGATGTCTCGCTCGGAAATCGAGAGCCCCTGACTGTATCGCAGATAAAGTGGCTTGTCGGCCAAGTCCAAGTACTTGCCGACTCCGATGCGCGTTCCGGTGAGTGGATCGTGGCCGGGATCGGCGGTCTCGACCTGGACCGTATCGATTCCCTCGATCGCCTCGGCGAGCCCACGTCCGAGCTCGTTGCCGGCCATCCGAAGCGCCAGCTCCTGGAACTGAGTCTGCTCGGCGCCGGAGTCCACCGGTATCCCCGCCAGTAGCTTGATGATGGTCTTCTCGTCGTAACCGGTCACGCTCTCGAAGCTGAGCTCAGGCTCGCTGAAGGTTCCGCGGACGCGGACCGTGACGAGTTCGAGTTCGCGCCCGGCGGCGCTCAGGACCGGCACCTCGGTCTGCGCCGTGATCTCGATGGCGGGCTCCAACTCGGTGCCGCGGCTGAAGTCCAGACGCCCCTCGGTGATGTCGAAATCCAGCAGTCGCGCGATGGTCACGCTGCCCTGGGAGATCTCGGCCAGGCCGCGCAATCGCAGTCCGGTCAGATCTCGCGTGAAGTCCACATCGCCCGTCAGACTCAGCTCGGCTACCGAATTACTGATGCGCACCTGATCGCGTAGCTGGATCTCCAAATCGGCCATCCACGGCGGCGTCGAGGTCGGCCCGAGCACGCCCGCGTCGCCATTCCCCCCGAACTCGCCCTTGTAGATGGCGCGGTCGACCAGGACGCTGCCGCGCAGGATCGGCACGCGCGAGCCATCGGCCAGCGGGCGCGTCAGCTCGAGCTGGAGGGGCGCATTGGAACTGACGATCGCGCGCAGCTCGGGTACGGAGAGCAAGAGGATGCGGTGGATTTCGAGTTCGAGGTTGAGATCGTCGGGCACGAGCTGCTTGAATGGAATGTTCCCGCTCAGGCTTACGCGTCCCTTCTCGCCCTCCCGCGCCGTCGCCCGCGTAATCTGAAAAGCACCACCCTGGAAGTCGCCCTCCAGACGAAGCTCACGGAATTCCTCCAGCATCTCTGCGACCTTTAGATGCCGGCCCTCCACCCGGAGACTGCCGCTCAGGACGGGGCTCTCGAGATCGCCCACCGCCCGGAAGTCGATCTCGAACTCGCCCTCGATCTCCTCGATCGCCGCGACGAAGGTTGCGATGGGGGCCAGATCGGTGGGGCCGTTGCTGCGCAGACGGAGCTGCAGGTTGTGTTTCGGCAGGTGCTGGGGTTTTGCGTTGGCGCTGAGACGAATCGGCAAATCGGCCGTAAAACCCAGCCATGGCTCGGGCAGCGAGAGTTGTCCCTCGCTCAGGCGCACACCGTCCGCGTCCGCACTGAGCAGAGCCGTCATGGTCGGAATGTAGAGAGCCTCGCTGTGGTACTCGCGCATCTCCACGTCGCCACTCAGGCGGGGATCCTTGGCGCTGCCGGTCCAATGCGAACGCAGGGCGATTCGGGCGCTCGGCGAGAAGCCCTCGACCCAGCGCGAGACATCGAATTCCTGGGCGTCGAGTTGCATGTCGAGCCGGGTCGACTCGAGCTGAGGCCGCAACGTCGATGGATCGGCGATGGCGTCGCTCAGCCACGAACTGCGTTCCAACTCGCCGTCGCCGGAGAGCTGCACGTTGCCGCCGTCCGAATCGACGCGGAACCGTTCGATCTGCAGCGTTGATCCCCTGCTCTGCATGGCGAGCTGGACGCGATCGATGAGACGATCCGCGGCCTTCAGTGCGTCGATGTCGAGCTTCAACTCGAGTTCCGGCGCCGTGGCCGGCCCGCTCAGCCGCACGCTGGCTGCGACGCGGCCCTCCAGGTCCAGCGGCAACAGCCCCGACCAGGACAAGAGGCCGAGATCGCCCCGCTTCACCGCAAGTTCTAGATCGACCTCTCCGTCGAGATCGACGCCGCCGCGGGCCCGGATCGAACCTTGATCGCTCTGAAGCGTGAAACCCTCGGTAGCCCAGCTGCGTGGCTGCAGCGTGAAGCTGCTGGGGTCCGTCGTCTGCCAAACACGTTCGCCCAGCGCGACTCGCAATTCCGCGAGTTCGAGTTCAACCGCTCCGGAGCCTGCCACTGCCAAGGCGGCCTTCGCCGTGACGGTCGTGTCGCCCGATGCCAGGGCGAACTGCTCGATGCCCAGCCGCTCGTCGGCCCAAGTCAGGCTGGTCTCGAGCCGGCCAAACTGGGTGTCGCCGAGGAAGAGTTCCTCGGCGACCCATGCCGCGCGCGCCTCGCGTCGCGTGAAGAGACGGGCGATCTCCAGTTGGACGACGTTGCGCGCGCCGCGGGCCTTGCCGTGGCGAAGCGTATCGATCTCGGCGCCGATGCTCAGATCCGGATCGCCGAGTTGGCCGCGCAGAGTCCCCACAATCTCGATTCCCGACGCGTGGCCGGGGAGGTCGAAGCGCGCGAGGAGTTTCTCAGCCGTGGCGCTACTCGCGCGCAGATTCAAGTCGGCCACCGACTCCGCCGTGACGCTCCCGCTCGCCCGTACGGACGCTCCATAGAGCCATGCGTCGAGGCGCCGGACCTCGGCGCCCGCGCTGCCCGCACTGAGATCGACGGAGAGCGAATCCACATCGAGACCGAGGATGTCCCCGTGCAGAGTCTGCGAGCCGAGGCGGAACTCCCCTCCCTCGAAGAGCTCGAGCTGCATTCTGAACTCTCCGGCCAGATCGCTCGCAGGCCACGGCTCCTCGCCCGGCAACCAGGGCCGGGAGAGGTCGACGTTTTCGGCATGACCGCTCAGCTCCAGGGTCTCGCGGACCGGGTCGATGAAACCGTGGACCCGACCCATGGCTCCCAGAAACTCGCCTTCGAGTTCATCGAAATGGAGAATGTCCCCCTCTCGGTGCATTCGGGCGCGCGTCGCGCGGACGGGATAACCGGCGACGCTCCCTTCCCCGACGGCGTCCAGTGAGAACGTGGACGGACCCAACTCGAGCGTCGCCGAGCCCGAGGCACTGAGTTCGAGATCGTTCTTCTTGCCCAGGAGTTCGAGGATGGGCGCCAGCTCGAATCCCTCGGCCTGCCCGGAGATTCCAAGCAACCAGGGGCCATCGTCGGGGAGAGCCAAGTGCAGGTCGATCCGCGCGCTCGTACTGTCGAGCTGCACGGTGGCGCCTTCCACACGCAATTCGCCGGGAGTCAGGCTCGCCTCCGCCGTGAGGCGACACCGTTCGATGCCGCGCGAAGGCCACGCCGCGCTGAGATTTCGCAGATCGAAATGAAGGTCGCGCCCATCGGAGTGCACGCTCGCCGCCAGGCCGATCTTGTCGAGACGCTCCGCCTCTGGCTGGCCCGGCTGCTGCAGGTCGAAGGCCGCGCCGTAGACGAAGATCTCCTCGAGGTGGATCGGGATGGACGGCCCGCGCGCTCGGTCCACGGTCTCGGCGCCTGTTGCGCTGGCGACGCGTTTCACGGTGATCTGCGGCTGGTAGATCGCGATACGCGGGAAGAGCAAGTTCCGCCTGAGGATCGCGCCCAGGTCGTACTCCACCTCCAGGCTGTCGCAGCTGATGTAGCTGAAGCCACCGTTCGCCGCGTCGTGAGTCATGGACACGCCGTAGAAGCGCATGTCGTTCAGCGGATTCCCCGCGAGATTCTGGCAGGCGAAGGTCCACCCGGCCTCACGCAGCAGATGGCGCGTGACCAAGCGGCCGATATGACCGGCGTAGATCTGGGGATGACCCGCCAGATAGGCGACGATGGCCACGGCCAGGAGCAGGGCCACCAGAAGCGTGATGCGTGTCGTCTTGAGCCACATGGGTATCTGGTGACTAGAACGCGTGGCCGAGGGAGAAGTGCCAAATGTGGGGCGGATCGACCTCGACCGCGCCGCTGAGGGGATCCCGGAGTTCGGCCCGCTTGAGCGGCAGACCGTAGTCGAGGCGCAGCGGCCCCACGGGCGTCCGGTAGTGCAGACTGAAGCCGACGCTCGTCCGCAGATCCAGGATCGTCGTCGCATCTTCGCCCTGCTCGGTGCTCGTGAGGCGAAGCCGCTGCAGGCTGACGCGGGACCAGTTTTCCCACACATTGCCGCCGTCGGCAAACACGGCGCCCCGGAATCCCCAGCGCGAGATCAGGGGGATGGGAAAGCGGAGCTCGGCGTTCAACTGCAGGAGCGCGTTACCGCCCGCCGTCGGCCGATTCGCCAGAAAGCGATCGTCCACGACGGACAACGAATCCGCCGCGGTGAGACGGGGCCCAAGGCTGTTCTCGCGATAGCCGCGCACGCTGTTGCTCCCCCCGGCAAAGAACCTCGCCTCCAACGGCACGCCGGACTCTCTCGAGTCGCCGAAGGCCTCGGCCCAACCGGCCTGCACGCGAAAGGCGAATGTCGCGTCCCCAGGCAGGGCTTGCAGATGAACGAAGGAGCCGAGCCCCTTGTTGAAGTCGTTGGCGCCCCCGATCACACCGCCTGCGGTTTCAACCAGGAGGAATCGATGCGATCCGCGAATCGGGTCGAAAGGATTGTTGCGTGCGTCCCGGGTCAAGACAGACGAGATCGAACGCGTGGTCGCGCTGGGATCGCCGAAGAGCTCGACCTCCTCCTGCAGCGGCAGCTTGCGCACGCGCTCGATCGAACCCTCGATCTCGACCGTCGAGTGCCGCCCGCGATACAGATCGGTGTTCGCAAGAAAACCCGAGCGCTCGAGCACGACGCCGGAAAACCCAAGTGTCTCCTTGCGGAAGAAGACGCTGGCGCCCGCGTCAAAGCGCGTCCCGAAGGCGCGAGGGCTCCGGTAGAGAAGGTCTTCCTCGTGGTCGAAGAAGAGTTCCTGACTCGTTCCCGCGCCGAGGACATCCTCGAATCCCCACAAGAGGCGCCCACGCAGCGTCAGGCTACGTCCCGAGGCGAAGAGATTCCGGTCGCCCCACGCGCCGGAGAGTCGAATTCGATCCTCGTCGCCGGTCCCGACGCCGACCTCGTAGAACCGCGTCGGACGTTCGATGAGTTGAACCTCCAGGACGGCCGTCCCCGCCGCTGTGTCCAGTTCGGTCGGGGTGAATTCTACGTCGCGAAACCACCCACTTTCGAGGAGGTCGACCTCCGAGCGCAGCATCTTGTCCAGGTCGAAGGAATCGCCGACACCGAGTCGCAGCTCTCGCCGCACGAATTCCTCGCGCGTACGGCGATGGCCAACGACGCGCAGCTCACGCACCGTGTAGCTCTTGCCAGGGCGAATGTCATAGCTCAGGTCGACGGCGAAGGAATCCACGCGCACGACGCGGCCATCGACCTGTGCGTTCAAATGCCCCTGCGAGACGAAGTGCTGCAGCAAGATGAACCGGTCGCCGCCGAGATCCGTGGCATCGACCGGAGCCGGGCCGCCGGGCTGGAAATTCAGCCGCTTTCGGACATTGCCGAGTGGATGCGCGTCGGGTCCGTGGAGCCGCAGCTCGCGCACGACTGTCTGCGACCCTTCTTCGACGCGAACCTCGATGACGTCCCCGGCCAGTCCGTCGCCCTGCTGGACGTCGATGGCCACCTGCGCGAAGTGAAATCCCTGGCGGATGTAGAAGCCTCGAATGGCGCGGGCGGATTGCCGCAATATGTCCGTGCGGTATTTGGCGCTGGCGAATGGCGCGTACCATCGGCCGGGGCGGAACGGCAAGAGGCGCAGCAGCGTATCCGCTGAGAAGCTGCGGTTGCCCTCGAATCGAACGGCCGCGACCTGACGCTCCTCGATCCCGTAGTCGAGCTCGTCCGCTGCGGCCGCCGCGGGCAGGAGGACGGCCAGGACACACAGGTGAAACGCGGTTCGACGCCAAGTTCTCGCCAAGCTCATGAGCCTGTTATAGGTTTGGCTCAGCTCGAAACACAACCGGCAAATGGTGACTACCCATCCCACTCCAGAATTTGCGGGCCGCAGCGTCCGGAGAAACGCAGCTGGGGTCCTGGTCCTGGCGGCGCTCCTGGCCGTCGCCTTCGGCTGCCAGGGGCCGGCGGAAGCCCCGAAACTGACCGAGGCGGAGGGCGAACTGGTAGCCGAGCTGGTCCAGCTGCACCGCCTCCAGGTCCTGCAGGAGACGCGGCCGGCGGCCGCGGACTCCCTGCGCGGGGCACTCCAGGCGACGCTCGACGGCTCCAGCTTGGACCAGCGCATCCGCCGCCTCGGAGAGGACCCGGCCCGGGGAGCCGTCTTGCTCCGGGCAGTGCGCGACAGTATGGCAGCCATGCGGCGGGAGCTCTTCCGGACCAGTGCGGTCTCCGACGACGACGCCCCACAACCGCGCACTCCACAGGTCCAGCCCACCGCGCCGGCCGAGGGCGATCGCGACGATGAGGACTAACTCGCCATGTGAATGGCGTCTTTGGTGATGACCCAGGCCATGACCAGCAGCAGGAACACCATGCCGACCTGCGTGGCGATCATCTGGGCGCGCTGATTGGGCCGCTTTCCCAGCACCATCTCATAGAGGATGAACACGGCGTGGCCGCCGTCGAGGATGGGAATGGGCAGGAGATTGAGGATGAATAGGTTCACGCTGAGAAAGGCCATGAAGGCCAACAGCCTGTCGAAGCCCCACTGCAACATCTCGCCGCTGAACTGAGCGATTCGCAGTGGGCCGCTGACCGCATCCTTCGACGCGCGACCGCGGAAGAGATCCGCCACGAAGCCGCTCGTGCGCTCGACCATGGTCCAGGCCCAACCAGAGCCGAGTCGAACCGCCTCGACGAAGGCGACGTTGCGCATGGCCTGATAGGGTTCGATGTAGATGCGCCCGACGACTTCGCTTTGACCGTCGGCTTCGTCGGGGATTTCGTAGGCCTCCGGAACCAGCCAAGCCGACATCTCTTGGCCCTCGCGGACCCATCGGAGTTCCAGTTCTTCGCCCGTGGATTCGTTGATGATGATCGCGATGTCGCTGTACTCGGCGACCTCGTTGCCATCGATGTGGGTGATCACGTCACCCGTTTCGATGCCGGCGCGCGCCGCCGGCCCGTCCTGTCGCACCTTGCCGACGCGGGTGCCTTGACGCGGGGTCAACCCCACCGCCCACCGGCCGTCTTCGTCGATCGTCGGCTCGAGCATGAGATCGAGCTGCACGCCGTCGCGCTCGACCTCGACGGCCAGCGCCGTCTCGTCGGCGTTGATCGCCGTCTGGATCGCGGTCCAGACGTCGTTGAAATCTGCAACCTGCTGGCCTGTGACACGCACGAGCCGATCGCCCGGGATCAGGCCGGCGAGCTCGGCGGCGCTTCCTTCCTCGACCTTGCCGACGATGTTTTCCGGCGGCACCGCCACACCCGTCGCCCAGACGAGACCGATGCAGATGATCAAGGCGACCAGGAGATTCATCAATGGCCCGGCCAGGATGACCGCCATGCGCTGCCATGTGCTCTTCGTCGAGAAGAAGCGCTCCGGTGGAATCTCCTCGCCGCCCGGACCCAGGTCCTGTGGCGCGCTTCCAGTTCCGAAGTCCTGCACCTCTTCCATGAAGCCCTCGCCGGCCATCTTCACGTACCCGCCCAGCGGGATGGCGCTCAGGGCGTACTCCGTTTCGCCGATGCGCTTGCGCAGGATCTTGGGTCCGAATCCCAGGCTGAAGGTCTTGCACCAGATCCCCACGCTCTTGGCCACCAGGAAGTGCCCGGCCTCGTGCACGGCGACCAGGACGCCCAGCACGAAGACGGTGGCAAAAGTTGTCTGAAGAAACATCCAAGCTCCAGTGGGCCGTGAACCTCGGTGAAGGAGACGGGAAGACTAGGTACGTGCCCGCTGACCCACGAGTTCCGCTGCGTGGGCTCGCGCCTCGCGGTCGCGCTCGAGCGCCTCCTCGACGCTCCTCACGGCCGCGTGAGAAACCCGCGCCAGGGTCGCTTCGATGATCCGCGGGATGTCCATGAAAGATAGCCTCGAATCCAGCACTCCAGCCACGGCTGCCTCGTTGGCGGCGTTCAGAACCAGCGGCGCGCCCCCCCCGGCCTCCGCGGCGCGGCGGGCAAGCTCGAGGCACGGATAGCGCCGCGGATCGGGCGCCTCGAAATCGAGTCTGCCCAAACGCAGTGGGTCCATGGGCGCCACGTCGCATTCCCAATGCTCGCCCCTCGAGAGGGCGTAGAGGATGGGAATTCGCATGTCGGGAGCGCCGAGCTGGGCCAGAAACGACCCGTCCACGAACTCGATCATGCTGTGCACGATGGACTGCCGATGGATGACCACGCTCACGTCTGCAAGCGGGGTGCCGAAGAGGAGCATCGCCTCGATGATCTCCAGGCCCTTGTTCATCATGGTGGCGGAATCGACGGTGATTTTCGGCCCCATATCCCAGTTGGGGTGGTCGAGGATCTCCTCGAGCGTCACGCTGCCCAGGCTCTCCGGTTCGTGATCGCGGAACGGTCCGCCCGACGCGGTGAGCCAGATCCGCCGCAGCTCCGACCTCGGGTTGCCTCGCAGGCACTGCGCGATGGCGGAATGCTCCGAGTCGACGGGCCAAAGCGTCGCGCCGCCGCGACGCGCCGCATCGAGGACCAACTCGCCACCGACGACGAGCGCCTCCTTGTTGGCCAGGGCGACGTCGTGGCCGCGCTCGAGCGCCATGAGCGTAGGCTGAAGCCCCACGGCCCCGACGAGACCATTGACGACGAGTGCAGAGGGCGCCCCCTCGAGCATGGCTTCGAAACCCGCGCCGCCGACGCCGGCGAGCCGTGGTACGAGTTCGGGGTGCGTGGCCGTCAGGCGCGCGGCTCCCGCCTCGTCGCCCACGACCAGAGCCGTCGTCTCGAACTCCCGTGCGATGGCCGCGAGTTCGTCGATGCGCGTGCGCGCGGATACCCCGGCGAGCAGGAACCTGTCCGGATAGCGCCGCAGGAGATCCAACGTGCTCTGGCCGATGGAACCCGTCGCGCCGAGCAGAAGAACCGGGAGGCGTGGGTCTGCCATCAGATCACGAAGAACTTGTGGAAGTAATAGATGAGCGGGACCGAGAAGAGCAGGCTGTCGAAGCGGTCGAGCGATCCGCCGTGCCCGGGGATGAAGTCGCCGGAATCCTTGGCCTCGGAGCCTCGCTTCAGCAGCGACTCGACCAGGTCGCCCGCGAGGCCGGCGATGGTCGCGAGAACCGCCAGGCCGACGGCCATCGGCAGCCCCAGATAATTGGCAAATGTCCTCTGGGCCACCACGCCGGCGATCAGCGAGAAAGCCACGCCGCCCAGCGCACCCTCGCGACTCTTCTTCGGACTGACGCGGGGGAACAACGGCGTCCGGCCCCAGCGCCGCCCGATGACATACGCGCCGGTATCACTGCTCCACGTCAGGAGAATGGCCAGCAGCACGAAATCCGCGCCGAGCGCATAGTCCATTCCCGCCAGCCGCGGCAGTTCGCGCAGCAGAATGAAGTGGCTGCCCAGCCAACCCACGTAGAGCACGCCGAACATCGTCACGCTGATGTGGACGACGGCTTGCTCCGTGCTCTTCCGCAGCAGCTCGACTGTCATCAGGAGCAGGAGTGCGAGCGCGAGGAGGAAGTTGGCGTACATCCCCGCTCGAAAATAGGCGTACCAGCTGAGGGCCAGCGCGCAAAGGGCGCCGACCCGTTGTGAAGGCTGGAATCCCCTCTGCCGCAGCAGGGCGTAGAATTCGAGAATACCCGTGAATATGATCAGATCGACGAGGCATAGGAACGGCAGGTCGCCGCGACGCGTGATGACCACGAGACAGGGCAGGAAGAGGATGGCGGCGATCAGCCGGGGAACCAGCGAGTGATCCCGGCGCCTGCCTTGGGCCGCCCCACTCTCCGAGTCAGCGGCCTGGGCCGTCACCGACATGGAACTACACTCCCCCGAATCGCCGCTCGCGCTTCTGATACGCCGCGATGGCCTCGAGTAATTCCCCACGGTCGAAATCGGGCCAGAGCACGTCGGTCACGTAGAGTTCGGCATAGGCCAGCTGCCAGAGCAGGAAGTTGGAGAGTCGCATCTCGCCGCTCGTCCGAACGAGAAGGTCGGGATCGGGCAGATCCGGCGCGTACATGTAGGCGCTGAAAAGACTCTCGCTGAGTTCATCGGGCCGCATCCGGCCCGCTTCGACATCCTCGGCGAATCGTTGCGCCGCGCCGAGAATCTCCTGACGGCCGCCGTAGCTGAGGGCCAGGTTCAGGATCATGCCCGTGTTGCCCGCCAGCCGCTCCTGGGCGTCGGAGAGTGCCTCACGCGTGAACTCGGGAATCTTCGCGACATCTCCAGTCGAGATGAGCCGGATGTTGTTCTCCGCCAGTTCCAGAAACTCGGTCTGCAAGACCTCTCGCAGGAACGACCAGAGGGCCTTCACCTCGTAGCTCGGCCGCTTCCAATTCTCCACCGAGAAGGTGTAGAGCGTCAGCGCCTCGATGCCCAGCTCGGCACAGGAACGCACCGTCTCGCGAACCGCATGACGGCCAGCGCGATGCCCCGCGATGCGCGGCATGACCCTTCGTCGCGCCCAGCGGCCGTTGCCATCCATGATGACGGCGATGTGCCGCGGCAGTTCGCCGTGCTCGGCGATCTGCTTTTCCAGCAACACGTTTCGTTCATTTGTTGAGAGCTTCATCAAAGCGCCTGAGGCCGCGGCCCGAGGCCGTGGCCCTGAGTGTGGAGGCCCCGATCGCTGATCTCTGAGAATGCGTCCAGACTCCCTCGAACGCAAGAATCGATCGCTGGATCGGTCCGGAAGCCGAGAATCTCGTCGATTTCCGCGTCTCGAACGGAATTCTCTCCTTGAAGGATTCCCCGCCCCGCGGCTAGATATTTCCCGGGCACGCGACTCGGCGCGTCCCGCGTCCTGACTCTCTCCCGGAGGACTCCCGTGCCGAAGAAGGCTGATTGGTACTACCACCGCAACGGCTGAACATCCTGTGGTCGTTCCTCCAATTTCATGGAGGAAAAGTCGGTCCGTGTGATCGAGAAAATCTCTGCGGACAACAAACTGGGCGAGAGGGACGCGCGGGAACTCATCCGCGGCGCATCCAAGATCTACATCGCCAGGGGGAAGTCACTCGAGGAGTTTCCGGGCGGAACGGCGACCAAGGAGCTGGTCGAAAAGATGCTCGGCTCGACCGGTAATCTTCGCGCACCGACGATTCGCGTGGGAAAGACCCTTCTCGTCGGATTCAACGAAGAGACGTACCTCCGTGTATTCGGCTGAGTCCCTAGGGAACGCTGAGCCCGATGAAGACGATCGGGACGTAGGTCTCGACGACCGTGCTCACGCGGATCGTGACCGGCACGCCGAGTTCGTCGGGCATCGAGATCCGGAGCGGGTCGATCTGCTCGGGGTGCGCGGAATTGTTCGGCACTGTCGCGTAGAGATACGGCTCCCCTATGAGTTTCCCATCATTGCCGAAGAATTCGACCGTCAGAGGTTTGTCCGCGCTCGTTCCCAGCGCGAAGAGCGTCCCCAGCTCGAGCGTCCGAAATCTGCGCGGCCTGGGCAAATCGATCGAATCGAGCCGGAGGATCAGCACGCCCGGCCGCAGACCGATGTGCGACACGGGGTCGGTCAGATAGTTGTAGACGGTTGTCGGTGCGCCGGCGAGTTCGATCTCCGCGGTGGCGACGCGTCTCTGTTCGTCGATGTCCGTGACATCGAAGAGATAAACACCGGCCGGCACGACCCCCTGCTGCGAAAAGTCCGCCAGCGACCCGAATTCGACATGCACATGCAACGGCGGCCGCCGCTCGTCACCGTCGCAGGCCGCGAGGCACAGGAAGACGCATCCGAGCACCACGGCGAAGGGCCACGATTCCCGAATCTTCACCATCATCGCTCCAAGGGGTTCACGGAGAGTTGCGAGCCGGCATCGAGCATACACCTCCTTGGCAATTCGCAGCTCACCGGCGGTCACGCCCTCCGAGCGCGGCTCCCCGGCTGAGTATGGGTCATCTGACGCGGATGGTGGGATTGGCGCCAGCCTTGCGGTCCCCTTCGTGGGCTGAGAACTGCGCAGAGGTGTTCCATGAGGATCCTGATGGTATCAATGTTCCTCCTGATGACGACGATCATGGCGACGGCTGTGGAGCTGGCCGGTGACTGGCGCGTCGACGAAGGCGCGGCTCCGGCACGCTTGCATGCGCGATCCAAGTTCGGCGCTCAGATGGAGCGAGAACTTCCGACGCTGCTTCAGCAGATGGGTCCTATCTCCTTCCGCGTCGCCACGGAGATGCGCGGCGAACCCACGGAGATTCGCGTCGAGATGCTATCGATGAACCAGATGCGCATCGTCTCGGAACACGACGAGGAAATGTGCTATCTCATCTGGTCCAGCTTGGATCAGGAATGTGTGTCGATGGGTGGCTTGGCGGCGCGTTAGCCAGCGGCGCCGCGCAGGGCCTGCACATCTTCATGGTCGAGATGCAAATCGAGCTGGGGATAGGCGATTGTGATTCCAGCTTCTTTCAGGCCAAACCAGACGGCCTTGTTGAGTTTCGACTGACTGATGGCGCGTTTGAAAGGATCCTTCACCCACACGGACACCTCGAAATTGACGGACGAACTCCCGAATTCCTTGAGAAGAACGACGGGTTCCATGTCTGGCTCGCGCCATTCGATGGCCGACGCGGTCTCCTCGAGCACGGCACAGACCCGACGCATGTCCGAGTCGTAGGAAACCCCCACAGGGCAGCGCAGCCGATGCTGGCGATCACGCAGCGTGAAATTCTTCACCGTCGACGAAACCAAGACCGAATTGGGAATGATGTAGTCCTCGGCGTCCCAGGTTCGCGTGACGGTCGCGCGCATTCCCAGCTGCGTGACCTTGACCATGCGGCCCTCGATTTCGAGAATGTCTCCGGGCTTGATCGTGCGCTCCGTCAAGAGAATCAACCCTGCGACGAAATTCTGCGTAATATTCTGCATTGCAAAGCTGAGCCCGATGGCAAAGACGGCGCCGGCCGCAAAGAGCGCGGTCAGGTTGATTCCCAACGTGTGCACGGCCACGGAAAGGCCGACGCCCAGGATGACGTAATGAATGAGACGCGCCGTCGCGCCCGCCGATCCCGCGTCCTGCATGTCGCGCTTCTCCAGGAACCTGATGGCAGTCCTCTCGGCCAGGCGCGAGAAGATCCACGCGAGCACGGCGACGCCGGTGGAAAAGATCAATGTCGCCACGTTGATTGGCGTGCCGCCGATGCTCAGGATGCGAAACTGAAGGATCTCTTGAAGGTGAGCCATGATCAGCGAAACCAGCCCTTCCGCCGGAAATAGAGGAGCATGGCGCCGGCGGCCGCCGCCATGAGCCCGAGCGCATAAGGGTAACCGAACGACCACCCCAGCTCCGGCATGTTCCAACCCGACCGGCTGGCGTCGAAGTTCATGCCATAGACGCCGGCGATGAATGAGAGCGGAATGAAGAGCGTCGCGATGACGGTGAGCACCTTCATGACTTCGTTCATGCGCTGCCCCTGCACGGAGAGCTGCAGATCCATCACCCCGGAAGCCACGTCGCGATAGGACTCGACGAGATCGTAGGCGTGCTTGCAATGGTCGTAGCAATCCCGCAGATGGACCTTGGTCTGTTCGTCCATGAGATCATATTCGCCCCGCAGCAGGCCACCGATCAGCTCACGCAGTGGGTCGAGGTAGCGGCGCAACGAAATGAGGCTACGCTTCAGATCGTGCAGTTCGCCGATCTTGGGGTCGGGAGCGTCGGACAGGATTCGGAGCTCGAGTTCATCCAGCTGCACCGCGAAGCTCTCGATGACCGGAAAGTACGCGTCGACCAGGGCATCGAGGATGGCGTATGCCAAGTAGCCCGTAGTTCCTGTACGCAGGCGCGGACGACCATCGCGAAGCCGCTTGCGGATTCCGTCGAACACGTCGCCTTCGAATTCCTGGACGGTGAGCACGAAACCGTCGCCGAGGAAGATACTGAGCTGTTCACTCAATTTCGCGTCCGAGAGCACCGGCATCCGCGCGGTGATGTAATGGTGATCCGTGTAGGCGTCGTGTTTCGGGCGCTGAGGGATGCTGACCGTGTCTTCGAGGGCGAGTCGGTGGAGGCCAAAGATCTCGCCCAGCTGCGCGATCAGCTCCACATCCTGAAGGCCCGCCAGGTTGATCCAGCAGACCGGGTACTGCTCGCGGAGCTTCGAAAGCTCCGCAACCGCCACCGACTCCGCCTCGAAGAGCTCCTCAGGCCCGTAGCAGAATACGCTCAGCTTCGAGGGGATTGCGTCTTTGGGCGGCATCAAGGTCCCGGGCGGCAGGGCGTGGGCATCCGCCCGGTAAATCGGCAGGCGGCGGCGTCTGGGCATGGGCGGCTCCCTGGCAGGCGTCGAGTGCGAAGACTCGGGCAGCATAGTCCAGGAGCTCGAGGAACTCCACGCCTTGCTGTTTGCCCTCTCTTACCTCACGAGAACCATGCTGCGGACGAGTGCCGAGCCGTCGCCGCGTAGCCGGTAGCGATACACGCCGCTGGCCAGCCATCGGCCGCGCGCATCGCGACCATCGAAGCTCACGACATGGTCCCCCGCAGGAACCGCACCGTGCACGAGCACGCGCACTCTGCGCCCCGCCACGTCGAAGATTTCGAGCAGCATTTCTCTTTCCTCGTCGAGGCTGAAGCGGATCGTCGTGCTGGGGTTGAAGGGGTTGGGAATGTTCTGCGCGAGGGTCGGCGCCGCGGGGACGTAGGGCGCCGCGGTCGTCGTCGAAGTCGCGCCCTCGAACTGGGCCAGGTAGAATTGAGGGTCGGCGACAGGCCCACCGCCGAAGTCGATGTTGCCGCTGCCGCTCCCGAAACACAGAATCTGTCCGGAGGCTTGGAATCGCGGGACCAGTCCGCCGATGCCCACGAATGACGTGCTGTAGAGATGACTCCCGCCGCCGTCGAAGACGGCGACGAATCCGTCGTGACTGGAGCCCCCGGAGTGCGTCAAGGTCCCGCCGCCGAAACTCGTGGTCGCTGAGCTGGAGGAGCCGCCGAACACGAGATTGCCCGCGCCGTCCCAGCTGACACCCTGCACGGTCTCGTAACTCGTGCCGCCGAAGGCCTGGCTGGCGAGGTGGCCGCCGCCCGAGCTATAGCGAGCGAGGAAGGCGTCGTCCAATCCAGCGCTGTTGAGCGTCCCGCCGCCCAGATCGGTACTGCCCCGAAACTGGCCCGCCAGCGCGATTTCGCCCGTTCCAGAAACTTCGACATCGAGCTGCAGGAGGATCCCGGAGCCAGCACTGAAGCTCCCCGCGCGAATCCAGCTCCACTGATGGACTCCCGTGGCGTTGAAGGCCGAAAGGCACAGGTCGGTGGCCGTCGGCGTCAGCACACCGCCGCCGAAATCGATGGCTGTCTTCGTGGCGGCCGCCAGCACCACGCCGTCGTTTGGATCCAGGGCGGTGCTCATTCCCCCCTGGTCGCCGGCGTCCCCAAACACCTGGCTGAATCGATGGCTCCCGTCGGCATTCAACAGGCCGATGAATATATCGGAACCGCCCGCGTAACCGAGCGCCCCACCGCCAAGGTCGACACTGCCGATGGAGTAGCCAGTGCAGGCGACACCCGCATTACTGGCGGCGAGACTTCGAACCCGCGCGGAGCCGAGGACGAAGCTCCACCGGTGACTCCCATCGGATTCGAGCGCGGCCAGCACCGTGACTCCCGCCCCGCTCAGAACGCTGCCTCCGAAGTCGATGTCCCCATTCTGCAGTAGACCGGCAACGTAGATCGAACCGTCGGGAGCCACGGTCATCGCGTCGAGAATGAGCCCCAGACCGCCGGGCGTGATCTGCTGACTCCAAAGATGACTGCCTCCGACATCGAAGCGGGCCAAGAAGGCGGTCCGTCGTTAACGTGCGCGATGCCAAGCCACGCACACGAAATTGGTTCCGGTGGATCCCCAGCGTAGATGGGAACCGAGCCCAACTCTTCGGGAAAGCGCGTGACTCTGACTAGTCGTTCGATCGGTCGTGACATTGCCGTGTGATGCTGGCTAACGGATCCCGCCCTCACTTGCGGCGAGGGCCAACTGGATGGCTCGAATCAGCATGGAGGTCGTGGCCCGCATCCGTCAAGTGCAGCGATGTTAGGCGGCTACATGGTGCTTGCGTGCCACCATAAACCAACACAGGCCGTGCTCGGGATCATCGAACTGGCGTTGTCGTGAAAACCCCGCCTTCTCAAACGCCCGCAAAGCTCGGCTGTTTTCCACGGAAGTACAGATGCCAACAACCCGCACCCAAGGGTCTTTCCACAGGCGTGTAAGTAGCATCTGAAGTACGCGTGGTCCCACGCCACAGCCAACATGTAGCGGATCACCGATGAAGAGGTCGATATCCATGAAGCCGACTGCAGGGCCAGGCTCCCCGACAATCTCGAGCTCCTCTCTACTGTATGGCTGCCAGCAGATGTAACCAACAAGCCTCGCTCCCACACTGATGAGGGCATGCCCGCCGTTCTTTCGAACTCTCTGTACGTCTGCAATGTTGGCTTCCGGATTGCCCAACCAACGTTGAACGTGAGGTTGCGCTAGCCAACCCCGAAGGAGTGGCAGATCTTGTTCGAGATCAAAAGGCGCAAGAGCAATTTTCGTGTCTTCGTTCAATGGAATCGTGTGCTCGTGCCCGCCTAACGGTCAGCATCAGCTGCGGCGCGAAGGGCCGCCAGCTGGTAGGGTCAGGGAGTGGCGCCTGAGGCCGCGCGCGCGCAGCCCTGGTCTCCACCCCCTGCCACATCAAACCGTACGTGAGGTTCTCCCTCATACGGCTTTCCGACAACCTTCTTCCTACAGCATGCGAGGCCGTAGACCGCGTCGTCCTGTTGGATAGAAGTACGCCAGGCCGCTTCGTCGCTCCCACTCCACAAACGCCGCAGGCAACAGCCGGCCGCGTGGCCCCTGTCGCTTCCTGAGGAATCGCCACAACCGAAACCACACGTACCGGTCAAGGTCCGCCAGTTTCTTCGTGGAGTTCCCGATCCAGAAGTAGGCCCGCCAGCCGCGAATGATCTGGTTGAGGGCGCTCACCAGCTCGCCCAGCGGCACGCGCAGCCGCGTCCGCTCGGTCTCTTGGCGAATCTTCGCCCGTACCGTCTGCATCGCCTTCTGACTGGGCCAGGCATAGGGTACCAGTCGCCCCGTCCGCCGCGACGGAAGCTTGTGGAAGTGGAATCCCAGGAACTCGAAGCCCTTCCGCCCCACGTCGACCACGCGGGTCTTCTGTGGGTGCAAGTTCAGCTTCAGCCGCCGCAGGAAGCCAGCGACGATCTCGCAAGCCTTCTCCGCCGCCATGCGGCTGCGGCAGACGACCACAAAATCATCGCAGTAGCGATAGAACCGACCAACTCCAGCGTGATGCTCCTGCCACCATCTGTCCAGCGTGTGCAGGTAGATGTTGGACAACAGGGGCGAGATCACCGCTCCCTGTGGAACGCCCCGCCGGGTCTTCTGCCGCCGCCCATCGACGACCACCCCGGCGCGCAGCCACTGATCGATCA
>Ga0214472_10001026_pt1 | contig 32566 bp, 33 predicted proteins | sample RVTome_6_FD_207662 | JGI IMG/M metagenome (GOLD analysis project Ga0214472, IMG submission 207662) | Soil microbial communities from uranium-contaminated site in the Upper Colorado River Basin, Wyoming, United States - RVT140D175 | ecosystem: Environmental > Terrestrial > Soil > Contaminated >...
GCACCCGGATTCTCATCCGCCATGCCGGTGATGACCGGGATGGAAAGTTTCGACTGCACCGCCGAGCACAATGCACCGGCCGCCATGCCGTAACGGCCGGCTTGAAAACAGGGACCGGCAACGAAAAGATCGGCCTCCGCCTGACGAACTTTCTCGATGGCGTCGGCGACCATCGCGTCCTGATTCTCCACGGCGTGATTGTCGCCGCAGATCAAAGTCGTGACGACCTTAGCGTCGCCACCCAGCAATTGCTCCAAAAGCTTACCCGGCCCGAGGGCGCCCTCGCGCACTTCAAGCGGCGTTCCCGCCCGCTCCTCGCCGCCGAGTCCGCCGAAAAATTGATTGAGATAATGAACGATTCTCATATTTCTTCCTCGTAGCCGTCACTGTAATTGACGTAAAACGATTTGAACGTTTGGAACGACTTGAACGATTTGAACTCCGCGCCTTTAATAGACCATCGCCCTCAGCCGCGACGCGCCTTGCTGATTGGCCACGCCGACGGCGTTCAATGATTCCAGTTCGAACGGCCCGGCGAGGACTTCCGCCAGCCCGCTGTTGGCGGCGATGACGCGCTCGACGCGGGGCACCTTCCACGACGTGCTGTTGCCGCCGATGCAGATGATGGCGTTGACCTCGGGAAAGTTGAACAGCAGCGCCGACTCCACGCGCCGATCGCGCGCGAGATCGGTCACTTGCACGGTCGTCCTGATGCCCATGGCTTCGAGCAGGCGGGCCGTTTCCGACAGGTCGGTATGCGGCACGCCGCCGCCGAATTTGGTCAGGATCGCCGCGTCCGCCTTGAGCGCCCACTTGACCAGGTTGGCCGCAAAGTGGCAGTTCCGTTCACGGTCGAAATTGTTCGCCGAGGCGATGGTCGCCACGGTGCCGGCGAAATTCAACTCTTTGGTTTGATGTCGCCGGTAAAGCTCCATGATCACGGGATGATTCTGATAGAAATACGTCTCCGCACCGCCGAGTGAGCAGTGATAGGACGGCGCCACTGCTCCGTCGAGCCATTCGTTGGGATGGAGGACCACCGGCAGCATGCCGTCGGTGTCAGTGCCGTAAAGTATCGGCTCATCCAACTGCGGCTTGCGCTGGCGCGAAAAGATCTGCCCGACGTAGGCGACCCGCGGCAGACCGGCGCGATCTTCCCCGTTCGCTCCGGCGAGATCGAGTATTTCCGTCCGCGCCGGCGTTGCATCGAGCGCCGCGCGCGCCAGATACACGGCAATCTTCAGTTGCGCCACTCGATAGGCCCGCTGCCGGGAGTGCTCCGGTAGTCCCGGCGGCGTATGAGGAATGGTGATCAAATGATTCAACGACGCGTAGGGGCAGTTCTCGGCCGGGGCGCCGCTCATCTCCAAGACGTAACCGACTGCGCCGCGCGAATCGCCCGTCGATTGCTCTCTCAATAGAGTCACCCCGGCGCCCTGGAGGACATGGGTCGTGCCCACTCCTGCCGTTTCCGGCGCGCCGAGAATGCCCGGCCAATCGGGACTGCCGCCCGGCTCTTTAGCGCGAGGCTCGACGATGTCGAAGACCGGCCCTGCCCGTAAACTTTCACCAGGGCGGGCGATCTCGAAGTCAACGCCCTCGAAAGACGAATCTTCCAGCACGAGGCGGCGCAGTTCTTCCTTGCTCACGCACAACGTTGCGCCGTTCAGGTACGTCTTCGAGTCAAAGCGAATTTCGCTGATGGGGTGAATAGCCAGTGTCAACTGCATGATGAGGCTAACTCTAGTGCCGCACCACCGACCTTGTCAAACACAGCCGAATCATTGCGTTCAAAATCTTCGACTCGGCACGAGACGACCGCGCGCGCCGGACGGCCCACTGCCCTTCGACGATCCGACGAGTGAGCCGGGCGCGCCGCCGCGCGAAAGTATCGAAATGCGCACGTTGGCTTTTTTTGATTGCCTGAATTACCGGTATGCGTTGCGCGCTGAATCTGGGGCGGAGTTTCGCCTTCCTGTTCGCTGGCTTTGCTTAGTTTTACGTGAAGCCCCTTCAACGAAATTGCGCTTCAGGGAGGACCGGCTTTCCCGTGGGTTTTGTATAATATTACGAACCCGCCGTTTCCTTGGTTTCTTTGGGTAGGTCAGGCATTCGATCTTGGCGGGCATCGTCTTCTCTCCTCTTCCAATTCTCCCTGCATTCTTTAGACGAAAAAACCGCAGGAGTCGAACGCCGACAATTCGCGATTACACAATCGGTGCAATTTCCGCTAGATAGGGCCTAACCTCGATATCGATGCTTGAATTTTGCAACCGCGCGCGTATAAGGGCCGCTGGCCTTGAGGCAGCTCCGAGAAAAAGACAAAACTTCCGTTGAAGCGCGCCTGGGCCGACACTCAATGGCTTGCGTTCCGATCGCGTGCTCCTGTACATTCGCCATAACTGGGTTGAAGCGACGGCAACTACAAATCTACCGGAGGTGTTGCATGGAAAAAATTACCAAGCCGAAAGTCGTCGACGCTGAAAGAGAGGCGACCTGGGGCAGACCCACGGGGCGCAACTACGTTCGCCCGACGCAGAGCGACCGCTGTCACGTCGCTTTGAATTGTTATGAGCCGGGGGTGAACGACGAGATGCACTGCCATCCGGGTTCGGATCACACCTTTTTCGTGGTCCAGGGCGAGTGCACGATGAAGGGACTCATGGAAGGCGAAGAATACAAGCTCAGACAACACCAGGCCGTGCACGTCCCCGCCGGCTGGTTCTACCAACTGAACAACACCGGCAATGACAGACTCATTCTCTACCAGGTGAGCACCGAGCCCAATCCGAGGCCTAAAATCGGCAAGGTGATTTACGGCTTCCACACGAGCTTGAAAGAGCACCTGCTCAATCCGGTGGTCGAGGAGGCCGAGCGGACATGACGTTCGAGCAAGTGCTGGCGTGGTGCCGCGCCAACGGCGCCGACGTGCGCGGCATCTATCGCGGTAAAGAGATCGCGATTTTCCACACCGACCAGCGACTGCCCGACACCTTGCCGGCCATCGGCGAGATTTTCCATTGGGACCTCAAAGCTGGAGACATCAATCATCCGGCAAGCGCTTCCGACATGGAGCGAATGGTGACCGGAAAACTCACTTTGGCAGGATTTAAAAGCACGCTGCGCGGCGGCTAGTCGCTCACCCGGTAACGATCAAGACAAGAAAACCCCTGCCCGCCACCGGAGCAGAGGCTCTTCTCTTTTCAGCGCGGCTTTACAAACCGAAAACTTCGCGAAACTCCTTAACGACCTCTCGGTACTGCGCCCCGGTTTCGCTCGGCGCGGTCGTGAGTTTCAATTTCGATTGCTCCATCCGCGGCGAGAATGCTTCCACGTCAGGCCGCGCGGGAATCCGCCTGAGCGCGCGCAAACGCTGTTGCGCGGGCTTGGACAGAAGAAAATCGATGAACAACCGCGCCGTGTTCGGATGCGGCGGTTTCACGCTCAAGCCGGCGGAGTTCAACGTCACCACCAGCGGATTGACGGTATTCACCCATTCGATGGGCGCGCCGCGCTGCTTCATCTCCTCGGTGCGGTGCGCGTAGATGACCGACACCGGAAACTCCCCCGCCGACATAAGCTGCGCGATCAGAGTGTGGCCTTTGCGCCACTCGATATTCTGCTTCGCCAGCGCGCGCATGTACTTCTGCGCCCGCTCTCTGCCCCAGGCCTTGTGCAGCGTGCCGAACCAGGAATACTGCTCCTGATCGATGGAAATCTTGCCGCGCCATTTCGGGTCCAAAAGATCTTCCCATTGCTTCGGCGCATCCTTCTCGGCAACGAGCTTGGTTGTTGTACCCGATGGTCGCGTAGTTGGTGTAAACCGCCGTCCAGTATCCGTTGGGGTCCTTGAATTCGGGAATGTAACTCCTGGCTTCGGGCGATTTGTAAGACGCCAGCATCTTGGCGTCCTGGAGCGCGTCGACTTCACTGATCGTGACGAGATCGAAGTCCCAGCGGCCGGCACGGGTTTCGGTGGCGATCCGATTGAGCGTCTTCTCGCCGCTGGCTCGGAATATCTCGCCTTTGATGAACGGGTACTGTTTCTCAAAATCATCCAGGAGCGGCTTGGACTCCGTGAGGTTGGTCGAGGTGTACCAACGAATTTTGCCTTCCTTCTTGGCCGCCTCGATCTGTTTTGCGCGGTCGTCGGACTGGCCCCAAGCGCCGTCGATCGCACCCAAGAACATCAAAGCAAAAAATATTGCGCCTATCACGTTCATGCCGTTTCGCCTCCTCGTTCTAGCTATCGCACAATCGACGATTTCCACCTCAACTCCCGATCTATGAAATCCACCACCCGTGGCCAGGAAGTTCGCCGTTGATTTTGTTTTCAGATCGTCGATTTCCTTAGGCAGGCAGGTTCGGATTTTTGACTTCGGGCGAACTCCATATCAGGTGGCGCTCCAAGAAATCCGCAACCAGCGGCCACGAAAGATCGGCAGCGTGGGGATTGTAGCCCGGCGCCCCCGGATCGACGTAGCCGTGGCCGCCGAACGGGAAGAAGTGCCATTCCAAAGATTGGCCGTTTTCCTTGAACGCCTGCCACATCTTTTCCTGCACCGGCAGCACCGTCGTCACGTCGTCGGCGCCGTAGAGATTGATCGACGGGCAGCGGATTTTCTGCACTGCCTTCGAGGGATGAACCGGCCGCATCGGCGTCTCCGGCTCGTCGCGCACCGTCGGATAGTACCCGACAAAAGCGTGCACCTCCGGCGTCGCCGCGACGAAATGAATCGCGATGCGCCCGCCCATGCAGTAGCCGCATACCGCCACTCGTTGCTTGTTCACGTTAGGTTGCGCGAGCAGGAATCGCCACCCCTCCGTGAGCACGCGGGTAAACTCCGGGTCGGGAGTCTTGGCTTGGATCTGCGATCCGGTCTCTATGTGGGTCGCCGCCGGAAAGCCGAGTTGTTCGAACACGTTGATGGCGAAAGTCGTGTAACCGAGCTTGGCAAACTTGCGCGTCTCGGTCTTGATGTACTCGCCGAGCCCCCCCTTCGGATGGATCAGAAACAAAGCCGGCCCCGGCTCCGAGCGCTCCGGAAAACAGAGGAAACCCGCCACGCCGTCTTTTTCCTTGCTGAATGCTTGCTCGATGATCCGCATTGCATGCTCCTCGCGCTGTAAAAATATGTCCTGGAACCTACCACGGACCGAGGCCGAGCGTAAAGAGCCTTTCGTTTTTTCCTGCTATTGACGCCCCAAGCGAAATTAGATATTTCCCGGCTGACCGAAAATTGCAGCAGGCGAGCTTTCGGAGGAACTATGAGCCGCGTACCAGCCGTCAATCGCGAGTCGCTGTCGCAAGAGAATCAAGTGATCTGGGACCGCATCACCGCCCATCGTTCCGGCGGGGGCGGACCGTACAGCGTGATCATGCACGCGCCGGTTCTCGCCGACCGGGTGGGGGCAGTAGAAGACTACTTTCGTTTCAGCTCGTCGCTACCGACGGTCGAAAAGGAACTCGTGATTTTGGCGGTCGCCCGCGAGATGGGCGCCCACTATCCGTGGACGCGCCACGAACGGCGCGCGCGCGAAGCGAACATGCGCCCGGAGCTACTCGAAACCCTGCGCGCCAACGGCCCGGTGGACAAAATGACGCCCAGAGAACGGTTGCTTGTGGAAATCGCCAGGAGTCTTCTGCGCGCGCGCACGCTATCCGAAGAGTTGTTCGCCCGAGCGCAGCGTGATCTGAGCCACGAACAGCTCGTCGAAACCGTCGCGCTCGTCGGTCATTACACCACCGTGGGTTATATGGTGAACGCGTTGGACGTGAAGGCACCGGAGGGTAGCCGAACGTTCTGATCGGAGAACTGCCGCGGCATATTTATCGCTGAGCATGACCCGCGGTTAATTGCTGCCTTTGCGCCCTTGGCGGGATGACCCGTAGCCGTTCAAACCGTTTAAACCGTTCAAGTGGTTCAACCCCCACCTCTTTCCTCCCCCGCGACGCGGGGGAGGACGAAGGAGGGGGTTTGATCGTTTTGAACGGCTTGAACGTTTTGAACTTTCGTCGTGGTCGCGAAAAGACTCCAGGAACGCAAAGTCAGCCAACCCTCATCGCTCGTTTTTTCCGCTCCCTTTCACCCACGCCTCCAACTGATTGGCGACGTCGTTCATCGCGGCGGCGGCGAGGCGGCGCGTCGCGTCGATGGTGTCCATGCTACCGCGCGGCAAGGCGGCGAAGCCGCGAAACGTGGCGATGATTCTATCGCCCGGCCTTTCCCAGACGATGACCGTGACTCTGACTTCCGAGAGATCCCCAAACAACGCAGCGCCGCGTTGAAAGCTGCTTCGATCGACAACACCTTCAACGTTGCAACTGAATACAAGCGCAGGCTCCGCCGCAATCTCGAAGTGTTGCGTCGCCGCCACTTTCTCCATGAGAGCCCGGGTAGCCTCCGCCGCCACGTCCCAGATCCCTCTATCGGCGGACTGGTCGGCGCAGCTCTGGATGCGAATCATCCGGTGCTTCGCTGCAGAAAACGGCTGTTGCACCGGCTCGGACATGGGACCAGCACAACCCACGAACGCGCCGAGGGTCAAGACGAGAGGAAAGATCAACGATCGTCGCGCGAAACCCCAAATCGTTGCGCTGGCACGGACTGGGTCGTTTCTTCCTTCATCCTTCATCCTTCCGCCTTCATCCTTCCCTTATCGCCTTCCGCCTTTCTTATCGCTGCCCACAATTTAGGCGCCGTGTACGGCATGTCGATATGATCAATGCCGAGAGGTGCCAGCGCGTCCATAACAGCGTTGGCCACCGACGGCGGCCCGCCGTTGGTGCCGGCCTCGCCGACGCCTTTGACGCCGAGCGGATGGAAGGGGTTGGGCGTCACGGTTTCGCCGAGGGTGAGCGGCGGCATATCGGCGGCGCGCATGACCGCGTAGTTCATCAGCGTTCCGGTGAGCACCTGCCCGTCTTCGCCGTAAAGCATCTGTTCACGCAGCACTTCGCCGAGCCCCTGGGCCACGCCGCCGTGAATTTGCCCTTCGACGATCATCGGGTTGAGGATCACGCCGCAGTCGTCGATCAGCACGAGCTTTTCGATATTGAGCTTGCCGGTTTCCCGCTCGATGCTCACCATGGAGATGTGAGCGCCATAGCCCCAGGCTTCCCGCCCGGGAAGGAAAAAGCAGGTCTCCTGCAGGCCGACTTCCATGCCTTTGGGAACTTTGCCGCTGTAGGCGGCCCCCGCGACCTGACGCCAGGTTACTTTTTTCTCCGGCACGCCGGCGACCGCGAAGCCGCCGTCGGTTTGCACGATGTCTTCGGGCGCCGCTTCGACCAAATGCGCGGCAATGCGCTTGGCCTTTTCGATGACCCGCTGCGCGGCCACGGTCAACGAACCGCCGCCGACCACGGCGCTACGGCTGCCGAAGGTGCCGGTTCCCTGTTGCGATACGAAAGTGTCGCCATGCAGAACCGCCACGTGATCCATCGTCGTATGCATCAATTCGGCGGCGATCTGCGCCCATACGGTCTCATGCCCCTGGCCGTGCGCGCTCGACCCGGTAAGCACGGTGATTTCGCCGGTGCGCTCAACCCGCACCGTGCCGCTCTCGAAGCCTGCGCCGCCGCTGGGCTCGACGAAGGTTGCGAGACCGACGCCGACGATTTCACCGCGCGCGCGCCGCTCATCGCGCCGGCGCATGAGCTCCTGGTAGTTGGAAACCTTCAACGCCTCGTCGAGGGATCTGAAGTAATCGCCGGAGTCGTATTCCATGCCGACGCCGGTCGTATAGGGAAACTGCTCCGGGCGAATGAAATTCTTGCGGCGAATCTCCAAACGGTCGATGCCTAAATCCCTCGCAGCCTTGTCGATCAACCGCTCGATATTAAGCACCGACTCCGGCCGGCCGGCGCCGCGGTAGGGGCCGGTGGAAACCGTATTGGTGAACACGCCGACGGCTTCGACATGGCAGTTTTGAATCTGATAACAGCCCGGCGCCATCGCCATCATGCGCTGCGGCGGGCCGGCCGTGTTGGAATGCAAATAGCCGCCGAGATTGGCGACGACGCGGACCTTGAGCCCCAGTATCGTGCCGTCTTTCTTAAGCGCCAGTTCCGAGGTCATCGCCTGGTCGCGGCCCTGGATCGTCGTGACGATATCGTCGCTGCGCGTAGCGATCCATTTGACCGGCCGGCGCAACTTCAGCGCCAGGTAACAAACCAACGGATACTCAGCGTACACCGGCCCCTTGCTGCCGAAGCCACCGCCCACGTCCGGCGCGATCAAGTGAATCTTATTTTCCGCCACGCCGATGATGCCGGCGATATCGGCGCGCGCGCGGTGCGGTCCCTGGGTCGAGAGCCAGACGGTTAAGGTCTGCCCCATCGGATCGGGACTGGCGGCGATACCGCGCGGCTCCAGCGCCAGCGCCACCAGGCGCGGGCTGGCGATGTGCATGCGCACGACATGGTCAGCCTCGGCGAAGGCCTTCTCGACGTCGCCGCCCTTTTTGATCGCAATATAACAGATGTTGCTGTCGAGCTCTTCGCGCGCCAGCGGGGCGCCGGGCTTAAGCGCTTCCTCCGCGTTCTGCACCGAAGGGAGCGGCTCATAATCCACTTCGATAGCGTTGCATCCATCCTGCGCGATGGAGCGGCTCTCGGCGAGGACGGCAGCCACCGGCGTTCCCGGCGCATGCACCGCGCCGCGCGCCAGCACTGGATGGGGCGGAATCTTTTGGCCGCGCACCGCTGGCGGCACGTTGACGTTCAGGCGCTCGGGCAATTCCGGTCCGGTCACCACCAGGGCCACGCCTTTGATTTTCTTCGCCGCGTTGGTATCGATGGAGCGAATTTTCGCGTGCGCGTAGGGACTGCGCAGCACCGCCATGTGCAGCATGCCCGGCAGCCTGATATCGTCGATATAGCAGCCCTTGCCGGTGATCAACGGCGGGTCCTCGACCCGCCGAATCGATGCGCCGATCAGTCCCGTTGGATTGTGCTCAGTTGTCATACACTCCCCCGCTATGCGCTAAGCGCTTGGCGCAAAGCGTTTTCATTTTTGCTGTCATCCTTCAACCTTTCCTACCTTGCCGCCCTCTCCACCGCCTTCTCAATCGCCCGCCGGGCAAACACCGCCGCCATATGGCGCTTGTACTCGGCGTCGGCGTAGGTATCGTCCATCGGGTTTGTGTTCTCCGCGGCCTTGGCCGCGGCGGCGGCGATTACTTGCGGCGTGAGCGGTTTTCCTTGCAGCTCCGCCTCCGCGGCAACCGCGCGCACAGGGCCACTGCCCAAGCCGCCGATCGCCACGCGCGCCGATGTGCAGGAGCCGGATGATTGGCGGGTGACGAGAACACCCGCGCTCACCACCGCGTAACCGGAGGCGGGATGCGGCAGCTTGACGTAGGCCGTGCCGCTCCCGGATAGCGGCAGCGGGATGCGAATTTCGGTCAATATTTCGTTGGCCGTCATCGCCGTGGTATAAAAATCGGTGAAGAAGTCGTCCGCGGCGATGCTCCGGCTTCCGGACGACGACCGCGCAACAAACGAAGCATTCAGGGCGGTCAGGATGACGGGGAAATCAGCCGCAGGGTCGGCGTGAGCGACGCTGCCGCCGATGGTGCCGCGATTGCGCACCTGCATGTCGCCGATCACCAAAGCCGCGTCGGCAAGTCCGGGCAGGTGCTTGCGCACGAGATCGGACGAAGCGACGTCCGCATGCACCGTGAGCGCGCCGATGATCAAATTGTTTCCTTCGATTTTGACACCGCTGAGTCCCGGCACCGTGCCGAGATCGATCAGCGTGCGCGGCGAGGCCAAGCGCAGTTTCATCGCCGGAATCAGACTATGGCCCCCGGCGACCAGCTTGGCTCCATCGCCATGTTCGACGAGCAACCGGAGCGCCTCATTCACCGACCTGGCAGCGACATAGCCGAAATTAGCGGGAAACATCTTTGCCCTCCATCTTTCCTTCTCTCACCATTTTCACTCCGCAGTTCTTCCGATCTTCCATCCTCGATCCTCCATCCTCGACCGTCCTTATCTCCTCATTTTATCGGCCGCCCATTTGACCGACTCGACGATGTTGACATAGCCCGTGCAGCGGCACAGATTGCCTTCGAACGCATGCTTGATTTCGTCGTCGGTCGGATTCGGATTCGTCTCCAGCAAATCCACTGCCGTCATGATCATCCCCGGCGTACAGAAGCCACATTGCACACCATGTTTTTCCCGAAAGCCTTCCTGCACCGGATGAAAGGCGTCGCCGTTGGCCAACCCTTCGATGGTTTTGATTTCCGCGCCGTTAGCCTGCAGCGCCAGGATCGTGCAGGACTTCACCGCGCGGCCGTTGAAATGCACCGTGCAGGCACCGCACTGGCTGGTATCACAACCCACGTGGGCGCCCGTCAGATTCAAATGATCGCGCAAGAAATAAACCAGCAGCGTGCGCGGCTCGACCACGGCGTCATGCTTCACGCCATTGACGGTCACGCTGATCGGAATAGCGGCGAACTCCGCTTCAGCAGTCATCTTAATGTTCCCTCCGTTCGATGTTCACATGGAATCGATTCCGCCCTTCTTTATTACACGGAGTTTGATCCGCCTCAATACTTGAAGGTGAGTGAGGAGTAAGGAGTCCCCTCACTCCTTACTTCCCCCAGGCTTGACACCAAGCCGCCGGGCGGATATTTACCCCTCAGTCAGCGCAAGGAGGCGTGCGATGGACATCAAGTCGCTGGTCGATCCGGAAGCGGGTCTCATCGACCGGCGCATCTTCGCCGACCGCGAGATTTACGAGTTGGAGCGCGAGCGCTTGTTCGCCCGCTGCTGGCTCTATCTCGGCCATGAGTCGGAAATCCCCAATGCCGGCGACTTTGTCACGCGCACCATGGGCGAGGAGCCGGTCATCCTCTGCCGCGATCTCAACGGCCAGTTGCGCGCCCATCTCAATCTCTGCCGCCACCGCGGCAACCGCGTCTGTCGCGCCGACCGGGGCAACACTAAACTCTTCACCTGCTCCTATCATGGTTGGACTTATACTAACGACGGCAAGCTCGCCATCGTGCCAATGAGTGATTCCTTTCGCGATCTCAAGCGCGAGCAGTGGGGATTGATTCCGGTCGCGCAAATCGACAGCTACAAGGGTCTCATCTTCGCGACCTTCGATCCCGCGGTGCCGGCGCTGCGGGAGTACTTGGGCGCCATGGCCTGGTATCTCGATATCCTCATCGATCGGCGGGAAGGCGGGACAGAGGTGAGCGGCCCGCATCGTTGGGTCCTGGACGCGAATTGGAAAACCGCGGCGGAAAATTTCGGCGGCGACGGTTATCACATCGCCAGCACCCACGGCTCCGCGCGCGACCTGGACATCGACACGACGACGAGAAAGACGCGGCAATGGAATCGCGGCTGCCAGATCGCCTGCGGCAAAGGCCACATCCTGGTTTCCTGGCTCACGCCGCCGGACGACGCCGGACCGTGGTTCGCTCAGCCCGATGATCGATTGGCGGATTATATGAAGCAGCACGCAGAAGAAATCGAAAGCCGCCTGGGCCGGGTGCGCGCGCGGCAAATTGCGCCCTCCGCCGGAACGGTGTTTCCGAATTTCTCCGTGCACTGGCTGACGCGCACGATCCGCGTCTGGCAGCCGCGCGGCCCTGACAAGATGGAAATCTGGAGCTGGGCCATCGTCGACAAGGCCGCGTCGCCGGCAATCAAAGAGGTGATGCGTTTCGTCTCGCAATACCGCTTCAGCCCCAGCGGCGTGTTCGAACAGGACGACATGGACAATTGGATTCAGGTCACCGGCGCGGCGAAGAGTCTCATCGGCAGGCGCTATCCAGCTAATTACCGGATGAGCGGCAACGAGCCGCCCATCGAAATCGACCTGCCCGGCCGAGCGAGGAGCCGTTTCAGCGACAACAACCAGTTGAGCCTCTATCGCCACTGGGCCAAAATGCTCCAAGCGAAAGACTGGCAGGAAATCCTGAGCGATAAGAATGGCTAGCGAGCTGCGCCGCGAGATCGAAGATTTTCTCTACCACGAAGCCGAGCTGTTGGACGAGCGCAAGCTGCGCGAGTGGTTCGATCTATTAACCGATGACGTGCGTTACTGGATGCCGATCCGCGACAACCCGCTCGAGCGGCCCGCGGCTGTGAGCGAGGAATTGTCCGACCCCAGCGAAAGTTACTACTTCAACGACGACAAGAAGAGCCTGAAGATCCGAGTCGAGCGCGTCTACGCCAAGAACGCCTGGGCCGAGATGCCGCCCTCGCGCACGCGCCACCTGATCTCCAACGTCCGGGTCAAGAACGACAACGGCCACGAGATCGAAGTCCACTCCAACTTTCTCGTCTACCGCACGCGCATGGAAACCGACCAGGATTTATTCGTCGGGATGCGCAAGGACATCGTGCGGCGCGTAAACGGCGGCTTCAAGATCGCCCGACGAACCATCATTCTGGATCAGGCGGTACTTGCGGCGAAGAACATCAGCATCTTCCTCTAGCCGGCCTCTGCGCCTTTGGGCGCAATCGTTGCGCGATCCACGGTCAATATCGGTTCAAGGTTCCGGGTTCAAAGTTCAAGGTGAAACTCGGAAATCTAATTCTTGAACAGCTCGCCGGGCGAGCGTTGAACATTAAACCTTGAACTTTTGAACCGCGTGGCGCCATCGGCGGCGCGCTCCGCGTGGCAATCCTCGACTTTTCATGTTACTTGGAAAGCGGCATGGAATTCGGCGTCTTTGATCATCTCGATCGCAACGACTTGCCGCTGAAAGAATTTTACGAGGCGCGCCTCAAGCTCATCGAAGCCTATGAACGCGCCGGCATTTACGCCTATCACCTGGCCGAGCACCACTCGACCCCCATCGGCCTGGCGCCCTCGCCGAGCGTTTTTCTCTCCGCCGTAGCCCAGCGCACCAAGCGGCTGCGCTTCGGACCGCTCGTCTACGCGCTTCCGTTGCACCATCCGCTTCGGCTCATCGAAGAAATCTGCATGCTCGACCAATTGAGCGGCGGCCGGCTGGAAATCGGCTTCGGGCGTGGCTCGTCCCCTGTCGAGATTGAATTCTACGGCCAAGACTCCACCAAAGCCCAGGCCATTTACACCGAGGCGGTGGAGCTGATACTTCGCGGTCTCACCCAAAAGACACTTAACTACCAGAGCGAGCATTTTTCCTTCAAGGACATTCCGATGGAACTCGAACCGCTGCAAAAACCCCACCCGCCGATGTGGTACGGCGTCCACTCGGTGGAAGCCGCCGAACGCGCCGCGCGCCAGGGCCTCAACATGGTGAGCCTCGACTCGGCCAACGACACCCGCAGCTTCAACGATAAGTACCGCGCGGTCTGGCGCGCGAAACATGGCGATAAGCCGACGCCGAAGCTCGGCTTGAGCCGCTTCATCGTCATCGCCGAGAACGAGGCCGAAGCTCGCGCGGTCGCGCACCGCGCCTACCCGGTCTGGCACCGCCACTTTTACTTTCTCTTTTCCTTGCGCGGCGGCAACCCCGCGCACCCTCGACCCGCGGAGTTCGATAAAATGATGGAGATCGGCCAAGCCGTTGCCGGAACTCCGGACGCCGTCTTGGCGTTCCTTCAATCACAGCTAAACGTTTCCGCCGCCAACTACTGCGTCGGCCAGTTCGCCTTCGGTGATCTCTCCTTGGCCGAATCGCTGCGCTCGGTAGAACTCTTCGCCCGGCACGTGATGCCCGCGCTCCGCGCCGCGAGCCGAAAACCCTCGGATTCGGATATTACTCCCGCCAAGGCGCCAAGACGCTAAGTGACAGGCCCAAGGCCTGTCATCCCGAGCGAATGCGAGAGATCTAGGAAAGATTTCTCTCTTCGTTCGAAATGACAATTCGTTTTCCCTTTGCGCCTTTGCGAGAGATATTCCGAGTTTGATTGTGGCGAAGCCGCTCTGTGCGTCGTCGTCGTTGATTTGCCCGGTGCTTTGCGTTATGCGCTGGTTAGTTAGAACGAGGGAGGACAGATCATGCTCGAAGGAAAAGTCGTCGTCATTACCGGCAGCGGCCAAGGCATCGGCAAGCATGCCGCGAGAACTTTTGCGGAAAAAAGGGCGAAAGTTGTCATCGCCGATTTCGACCGGGCCAAAATGCAGCGCAGCGCGGCTGAGATCGGCAAGCTCACGGAAACCTTAGGCGTCCACGTCGACGTGCGCAACGAGGACAGCGTGAAAAGGATGATCGACCAGACGATCGGCCGCTTCGGCCAAATCGACGTGCTGATCAACAACGCCGCCATTGTGCCGCACTTCGCGTGGGATATCCCCCGCTGGCCGCGCATCGCCGACATGCCGATGGAGTTCTGGAGCCGCGTGGTCCACACGAATCTTTACGGAACCTTTCTCGGCAGCAAGCATGCGATTCCGCATATGGAAAACAGAAAATCGGGCCATATCATCAATCTCTACGGCGGCGGCGGTCTCACGCCGGCCGGGGCCTGCACTTACATGACGACCAAAGACGCTATTCGTACGTTTACGCGCTACGTCGCCGAGGAAGTGCGGGAATCGAATATTTGCGTCGTTACCTTTTCACCGCGCGTGCCGATCGTCACGGAAACCGCGCCCGAAGAAGCGCTCAAGCGGATGCCCGGTCCGGAGGTTTTGGGCCAGGCGTTCGTGCTCGCCGCCGAGTTGCCGATGGATCAAAGCGGCAAGTGTGTCGCGCACGAAAACGGGAAGCTGGTAGAGGAACCGCCACGGGAAGGGTGAACTTGTCGTGCTGGTGTTGATGGCTCGTGATCGTGAAACAACAGGAAAATCGTCGAGGCAATGTTTCGACTCTCCTGTCCCCTCGCCCGCTTGCGGGAGAGGGCGAGGGTGAGGGCACGTCTCATCGCCACCCTCACCTTCATCCTCTCCCTCCATAAGGAGGGCGAGGAAAGCGCTTTTACTGAGGTCTGATCATGGTTGATACTTTCGACTTACTGCTCACGGGCGGCACTCTTCTCAATCCAGCTACCAACATAAACCGGAAGGTCGACGTTGGCATCGTCGCCGGCCGCGTCGCTGCCGTGGAAAGCGAATTGCCCGTCGCCAATGCGAAAAAAGTCCTCGACGCTAGCGGCTGTTACGTCACGCCCGGCCTGATCGACTTTCACGTTCACAGCTACTGGGGAGTCAACCCCTACGGTTGCAACCTTGACGCCCTTTGCCTCGCCACCGGCGTAACAACCACGATGGATGCCGGCTCGGCGGGGCCGGTCAATTTCTTGGGCTTTAGAAGACTCGTCAACGAATCATCAAAGACTCGGATGCTCGGCTTCGTCGCCCTCGCCCAGCATGGAGTCTTGAACGAACCGGGAGAGCTGGTCAACCTCGGCTTTGCCGACTCCGACGGTGCCGCGCAAACCATCGGCGACAACCGCGACATCGGCGTCGGCATCAAAGTACGGCTGCACAAGAAATCGATCGGCGAAAACAGCCGCGCGGCGCTACGGCTCGCGATCAAAGCCGGCGAGGTAACGCGCACCCCGATCATGGTTCACGTCGGCGACACGGCGATTTCCATGAGCGAAATCGCCGACACTCTGCGTCCCGGCGACATCATTACCCATTGCTACACGCCGCAAAGGCCTTCGATTATCGACGAGAAAGGCAAACTGCTTCCCGAAGTGCGCAAGGCGAAGGAGCGCGGCGTGATTTTCGACGTCGGTCACGCCGGCGGCCACTTCGATTTCGATCTCGTGCGCCGCGCCGTGGGCGCCGGCCTGCTGCCCGACGTCATCAGCTCGGACCTGCACGGCCGTCTGAAACAACCCGGCTTCGGCATCGTCGGTGATTTGCCGACGACGCTGACCAAGTTCCTGCCTTTGGGTTTAAAAATGGAAGAGATTATCGCTCGCTGCACGATCAACCCGGCGCGCGTGATCGGCTGGCAAGATCGCATCGGCAGCCTCGAAGTTGGGCGCGAGGCCGACATCGCGGTGCTGCGACTGGTCGATGATCCGGTAACGCTGCGCGATTCGGTCGGCGGAGAGTGGAGCGTTAATCAACGAATCGCCGCGCAATGGACGATCCGGCGCGGCGAAGTTTTTCATGGGAAAGGTTAGCATTTACTGACTCTGCTTTTCCCATAAGCCTGTAAAAAGTCTCTGTGGGTCGGGTGGAAGAGCATCCGGCCGCAGCGCGCAGGCAGCCAGGGCCATAGCAATCGCGATCACAGCATGACCCGCGCGTTTCAACATGCGATTTTCTTGCTCCGCGGGTTTAATTCTCGCTCTTTTCATAGCTTCCTCTACTTGCTCTCTATTGGGCACTTTGTTGGCTTCGGTGTACCGTATTTAGTTCGGATGGCCTGGGCTCTGGCCTCCGTTTTGGCCCCTTCGCTTTCCCTATTGGTCTTCCGTAGCAGTTCGGCGTAATGCTCTAGGATGGGAGCCAGACCCGGATACTCTGATCCAAAAATCTTTTCTTGAACCGCCATTGCGCGCTTCAAGGACTCTTCAGCCTCGGCATACGTACCCTGAGCGTAATAAAGACTTCCCATGCTATCGAGACTATCCGCTAAATCGGGGTCTTCCGGTCCCAGGGCTGTCTCAAGGATGGCATGGGCTCGACGGAGAAGTGATTCCGCTTCCCCCAAGTTGCCTTGGGAGAGGTAGACCTCTCCAAGACCCTCGATGCTGCTGGCGACAGAGAGGTGCTCTGAGCCCAATGCCTTCTCCTGGGTCTCCAACGCTCGTTTATAAAGCGGTTCGGCCTCCTTACAGCGGCCTTGAACGTAGTAGAGGGTCCCAAGATAAGAAAGAACTCCGCCCACGTCGGGATGGGCTGGCCCTTGGGATTTTTCTGTGATCGCTAATGCTCGCTTGAGGGAAACCTCGGCGTCCGTGTACTTCCCTTGGTGGCGGTAGAGGCGTCCCAGACTTTGTAGGTTGCGACCCACGTAGGGGTGCTCTGAGCCCAGTGCCCTCTCCCAGATCGCGAGTGATCGCTTGAGGAGCGCTTCAGCTTCTGAGTATTTGCCCTGGGAAATGTGGAGGCTCCCCAGGTTAGCGACGACAATAGCTACATCGGGGTGATCGGAGCCGAGGTTTTTCTCCAAGACGGTTATCGATCGTTTGTAAAGGAGTTCGGCCTCCATGTAGTTGGCTTGGTGACTGTAAATACTAGCCAAGTTAATAAGGCTGCGGGCAGTGGTGATATGATCAGCACCGGAAATTTTCTCTCTGATCGTCACTGCTCGTTTGGCAAATTCCAGGGCATCAGAGTACCTGTCCAACCTGGAGAAGAGTGCGGTCAGGCTGTCGAGAGTGCTGGCGACATCCACATGCTGCGGCCCCAGGGTTTTCTCCCGGATTTCCAGGGACCGCTTTAACAGCGGCTCCGCCTCGGCGTATTTCCCCTGGAGGGCAGAGATATCTCCTAAGGCCATGAGGGTGTAGGCGATCTGGTCGGGAGGGACCGGTACCGCGCAGCGATCTGGAACGGTAGCTTTCTCCTGAATCGCCAGCGCACGCTTTAGAAGAGGCTCGGCCTCAGCGTATTTGCCTTGAAAGTAATAGACCCTTCCCTGCTCTTGGAGGTTTACAGCCACGGCGCAGTGCTCAGGTCCGAGATTCTTCTCCATTATCGCAAGCGAGCGCTTGATTAACGGCTCCGCTTGAAAGTACCTGCCTTGCGAAATGTAGACACCCACGAGGCCGGTAAGAGTGATGGTTACCCTGGGATCTTGCGGCCCGATCGATTCTGCATCTTTGAGAGCGGCCAGATACAATTCTTCTGCCACAGCGAGGCGGCCTTCCTTTTCCGCCTTCATTGCAGTACCCATGTATGTCTGCCACCGCGCGCCTTCGACAGCACAGCCAATGGTAAAAAGTAACGCTGTTAGAACAGACGATGTGATAAGCCTCATGGTTAGCATGATGAGGTCATTTTGTTTGAGCGATCACGCGGCCCCACTCGTGGTGGACCCTGAGCTTGCACAACTTAGCAGTAAAGGTCTGGCCGACCGAGCCGGTTCTCTCGCCGAGTACGCCGACGGGAATAACAAAAGAAAGAGAGCCATCACTGGACACTTTGAGTTTCAATTGAATAAGTTCTCCATTGGATCGCCCCACCATCTCGATTTCTTCGTTGGGCTCAAAGCCTAGCCCATGAGTAAGGAAGTTAAGACGGTCCGGAGTCGAGGGTAATACCCAAATACGGCAGGGGCCATCCTTAACCTCGATTGGCCATTTGTCTGGCTTCGCTCCGGCGTGCTTGGCTCGAATGGCCTTCGCAAGTGAATCTGACTTTTCCGCCACCGCATCGCGGTTCATCTTTCGCAGAAGCCGGCTATAGTTCCCAAGTCCTTGTGCGACCTGAAGGTCATCTTCCCCGAAAGCCTTCTGCCAAATTTCAAGAGCTCGCTTATAGAACGGCTCGGCGTCCGTGTACTCGCCCTGGGCCTCGTAAACCGCCGCCAAAGTGCTGAGGCTCTGGGCGACGCTGGGATGATCCGGCCCAAGCACCTTTTCACTCGTTGTGAGCGCCTGGCGTGCAATCGCCTCAGCCTCGTTGTGCTTAGCCTGGGCTCGATAGATAAACGACAAATAGTTCATGGTCGTGACGGCAACCGGATGTCCTGAGCCGTGGACTCTCTCTCGCAACGTCACCGCCCGCGTCAGTAGTTCCTCGGCCTGCGCATACCTCCCTTGAGCCACGTAGAGTTCGCTGGTTTGGACGAATCCGTCTGAGACAACACGAGGCATCTTCTCTTGAACCTCGTCTTTCAACAGTATCGGAATCCAAATCTCCGCCACCCGCACTGCCTCAGGGTACTTTCCTTGGTCACGGTAAAGACTCCTTACGTTGTCGAGGACCTCAGCCGCTTGGGGGTGGCCGAGACCCAGGGTTTTCTGGTAGATGGCCAGCGCTCTTCCATAGAAGAACTCGGCCAGCGGATAATTCGCCTGGAAGTCATAGACAATGCCAAGTTCAGCCTGCGTACCAGCTAGTGGTGGTTGCGCAGGATAGACCTTCTCCATTATTGGCAGCGATTGCTTCAACATCCTCTCCGCCTCACTATACTTGCCCTGCATGCGGTTGATCTTGCCCAAATGGAGGAGGTTAACGCCCAAAAGCGGGTTCTGCCGACCCAACTTTTCCGCCTCCCTTAACGCCGCCAAAGAAAGGTCCTCTGCTGCAGCCAGGCGGCCTTGCTGCTGCGCCTCCACCGCAGCATCCCAGTACGCTTGCCACTGAAGTGGAGCACAACCCGTTGCTACGCTCAGGGCCAACGGCATAAGCTTTTTCCACTTCACGGTGTCATCCCTCCACCAGTTTAGCCGAAAGCATAGAGGCCTCTCACTTTCTCTGCTTTTCTATGCTGTGCATGGCCCGGATCACTTGGCGTGGGCCTCTATCTCCACCGCCTCTGCCTCCCGACCCATACTCCGTAGGAGGGCAGCGTATTTTTTTAGGTAGTCCATTCTCTTGGGGTTAACCTTCTCGATGGTTATCAGATAGTCTCGAAATAACTGCTCCGCCTCTCCGTACTTCCCCTGAGCAAGGTAAGCATCAAAGAGGAAACCCGCAGCCCATGCGATGAAATAGCCCTCTAATGCTTTAGGTAGGTTTCTGTTTCCGATTTCCTTCGCGCGCTTAAGACCCACGGAGTAGTACCTCTCCGCTGTGGCGTAATCACCCCGATTATAGGCCTGTTCGCCGGCATACATAGACCTGTGGACTATCGGGTCCGCTTCCATTCCTAGAGTTTTAAACATCAGCTCTGTGGGTGCAGGTGGAAGCGCGTCTGGCGGAGGCCGCGCCAGCGGCGCGCAGCCGGCCAAGATTACAGCAATCGCAATCACGGCAAGGCCTGCGCGTTTCAACCAGCTAATTTCTACCCGGAAGCAGTGGAAAGGTTCCGTCTCGGTGTTAAGTGTTCGGGTTTTCATAGACTTATTTGCACATTGTCGGTTTCCGCGTGCCGCTGTGCCGTCGTGGCTGCCTCCTCGGGAAGACCTTCAAATTGGACTGACTCTTGAGTCGCAGACGAGACCTCCCTTTTATCAAATGCTTATTTCAGGACCTCCTTTAGTTTTGCAAGCAGCGAGGGCTCCAGCTTTACGAGGCCGTGCACGATGGTTTCTATTTCTGCACCGTCAACTGGATTAATCGGCACATTAAACTTCTGGGCATCCGCTAAAAACCCGGGATCCCGCATTGTCTCCGTGAACGCCTTTCTTAGAATCTCGACACGGTCCTTAGGCGTTCCTGGAGGCAAAGAGTAAAGACGCATGATGGCGGATTGATCATGGATTCCCGCTCTGATCAGTTGGCGTGCCTCTTCGGTTTTAGCGTAGTCGATGGCGTTCGGTACGTTTAGAAGATCCGGATGCTTTTTTGGACTTGCCTGTAAGACCACATGCACATTGCCCGCCTCAAATTCCTTGCGCCACGTGACCCGGAGGGATTCCCACACGCCACATAGCCCGCCAACCTCTCTTTTCTCTGCGGCTTCCTGAATGGAAGGGAATTTTAATCCCGGTATAGAGGACGTAAGCTTATATCCCCCTTTAAGTTGAATTGGGAGACCCAGAGCTGCCATGAGAATCTTAGGGATATCATCGGTTTGCGTGCCAGGCGCGATCGCACCCAACGTGATGCGAGCGCTAGACTCCATCCATTTCTCCATACTCGCGACACCGCTTGCTTTAGAGAGAACGCAGACAGGGGTTTCTCTCACCGGCACTCCGACCCACTCAAATTTGCTCGTATCGAATTCAATGTTGCCGCGCCCCAAGACCTGCGCCATGATTAGGAACCCTATCCAGTTGCCAATCGTGAGACCATCTGGCTTGACAGCGTTGAACAGATGGTTGGCTGCCCTCAAGCTCCCCGCTCCGGGCATGTTCTCTATCACAATGATCGGGTTGCCGGAGATGTGTTTGCTCATGTGGCGAGCAATAACTTGCGAGTAAATATCAAAGGCTCCCCCCTCTGCAAAACCTACGATAAGACGAATCGTCTTGCTCTTGTAAAAAGTTTCATCTTGGCCTGACGCGGGTAGCGGGACCAATGCCGTAAGGAGAATTGAGACACCAAACACCAACTGTAGATTCACTCTCCGCCTGAATAGTATGGCTCCTGGCTTCATAGCTGAACTCCTACGGGGTCAAAATTGGTATTTGCGTGGGAAACCGGCTCAATCACTCTTTCCCTCATCTGCCCGCTCTTTGGGAGCGTCTTGTTTCTTCCGTTCCTCCGCTTCTTTCAACCGCTTTGCCACGGCACGCTCGGCCTCGATCGCTGCTTGTCGTTCACTAGGGGAAGCGCAGAGTTCTTCACGGTCGAGGACGGGCAAGCTTGTGATTCGGTCTGACGTGGCGGGATGCGTGGAAGCCCATCCTCCGCCCGTGTCGCCATGCGCCTCGCGCATGAACTCCAGCCCGTAGCGCATGGCGCCGGGCGGTTTCCCGGCTTTTTGGAGAAGCTCCAGCGCCCGCTCATCGGCCTCCTGTTCGTGGCTTCTGCCGTAAGAGGAGAGAATCATTTGACGCGCTAGTATCTGGGCCGGCACCAAAATCAAAGCTGCAGGATGAAGGGGGACCGCAACCTGGCTAGTCGCAACCTGAGCTCCCGCCATCTTCTCGGAATGTCCCAACAGGTCGTGTGCTATTTCGTGCGCCACAATCCCCCAGATCAGACAAGGATCGGTGCTTTGGAGTAACGGCCACGACACTAAAAAGTGGTGATCCCCCACAGACCCAGCCTGAATGAGCGGGTGCTTGCTGATGGCTATGTATATTTTGCTGCGGTCAACGCCAGCTACCTGGCCAAGCTCCGTAAAGACCTGAATGACCGGATTCGTTGCGAAGGGCATTCGAATGCTGATGTCGTTCTGTGCAATATTTCCACGGATCTGTTTAAGTTGGGGGGTTACTAACGGTGTGCACCCGGTAACGATAAGGAATGGCAGAACAACTGGCCAATGAAGGCGCATCATCATTGCTTGCCCCTCATTTAACTTAACTGGCCGAACCGCACTCATGGCGAGCACGGCACCGGCAAGCGTCCGCTGCGCGCGCTTGGACGGTTAAGCCTAAAAAGTGAGCAGCATGTTTAATGCCAGCCGGACCACCTCATCGCATCGGTCTGGTAAGCGGTTTATCTTACAAGGGTTAAGATGGGTTTCTGGAAAAGGTTGGAGCTACTGTTCTTTCTAATCATGAGAAGAGATACCGGTTTTTTTCTCGCCAAGTGGAAAATCAAATCATTTGACTCGCATCAACCTTTAAATCACACTCTGCCTGCTCGGAGAGTCAAGAAAGTTGACCAGCCCAGAGGAATCTCACCGCCAGGCCCCCCCCCGAGAACCGGCCGCGAGGCCGACATCGCGGTGCTCAAAATCATCGACGAGCCGGCAACGCTGCGCGATTCCGTCGGCGGGGAGTGGAGCGTTAATCAACGAATCGCCGCGCAATGGACGATCCGGCAGGGCGAGCTATTGAAAGGCAAGGGATAACTTGATGAAAAGTTAACTCTGCGCGCTTTGTAGTGTTTTCCTTGAAGGTTTTCGGAGCTCGCGCAAATTTTCAGAAGTCCCACCGCAGAGGCGCCAAGGACACAGAGAACAAAAAATAATGAAATCTAACTCCGCGCTATGTCCTCTGCGTCTCCGTGGTGAATGTCTTCTCTTTGCTACCGCATGGTCCAGCGCCGGCCCGCGATCTGGCGGGCGCAAAAGCGCCGCGCCGCATCGACCGGGCGAGGCGTCCCCGCGATGTTCGCGATGACCTGGAAGCAACGCTCGCTGCCCGAAAACCGGTAGCGTTCCAGAGGCGTGAGCTCGATCTCGTTGGGGCCCGGGCGCAAGCGCCAGACTCTTTCCTGAGCGACCACATCTCCCCCTTCCTCGCGCACTCGTATCATCGTACGGCATTCTCCCGATCCGTCAGCCCTCAGCCGCACGAACCAGCGACTAATTCTTTGCCCCTCAGCCAAAGGATCCGGCGAAACATCCAGATCGACGACCCGCAGCCGATGACTACCGCCGCAGGCTCCCAGCCGATCCGGATCTGCCACCACGCAGCTTTGCAGCGCCGCCGCGGTTATGACGAGTAAAAGCACCTTTAGTTGTCGCATCGTTGATTTCCCTCCTCCATGCCAAATTCCTTTGTCGCCCGTTCCCCGAGTCCAGCGCACCTCTTACCCGTATGTAACTTTGGGCTTGAGATGTCAACAATCCCGCGCGAACGCGAGGGATCTAAGAAAGATTTCTCCCGGAGTCTACCCTGAGCTTGCCGAAGGGGTCGAAATGACAAGGGCGTTGCTTTGCGTTCTTGGCGCCTTGGCGCGAGGAATATCCGAATCCGAGAGTCTTCGACTGCCGGAAAATTTACCCGGGCTGCGCCTTATGACAAACATGTTGGCGATGCTTTTTCCCTTGAGGTCGCTGGCGTCTTTGATCTGCGGCGCGGCGCGCCGCCGCCAAGAGTTCAATCGCGCAGATGAACAGCGCTGACAAAAGGATCGTGGCGAGAAGCCAATCCTTGGGTCTTTTCATCGCACCCTACATACGTCCGCCGAGCCCTCTCAGTCAAGCCGGCGCGCGTCTCGGAACGTTATCCGCACCCTTGGCAGCGGTGTAACGGCCGCCGGCAAGCAAATCTTCCGCGACCCGAAGCATGGCCAGGGCACTTTCGGCGCGCCGCGATTGCGCCGCTGAATACGCCATCTGCCGCCAACTCCTGTCCACGCCGTCGCGTTGGTAACCGATTCGTTCGCCTTTATCCGAGAGAACGATCAATTCACGGTCGGAAACAACACCGTAGCGCCTTTTGTTATAAATGACGATGGCGAAATCGTCGTCGCTCTGGCTATGAATAACGTCATCGCCAAAAAATGGGCTGCGGTAGTCGCCGCCGAGAATACCCATGATCGTCGGCGGCAGGTCGATTTGGCTGGTTACCCGAGCGATGCGCCGAGGCGGTAGATATGCCGGGCACAGAAACAATGCCGGCACACGGTAGTCGTCGACGGGAACCAAACCCGCGCCGCGCAGGTGCACGCCATGGTCGCCGACGAAAACGAACAACGTCTTGTCGAAATAGGGCGCGCCGCGCGCCTCACGGATGAACTTGCCGATGGCATAATCAGCATAAAGAAAATTATTGAGCTCCTCCAGCTCGAAACCGGGAGGAATCTCAATCCCCGCCGGCACCGGATGAATGCGGTTAGGCGGATATTCCCACGGCGAATGCAGCGATATCGTCAAGATGGTCGCGCAAAACGATCGGCCCTCGGCGTCGAGCCGGCGAAACTCCTGATCCGCCCGGCGAAACAGATCCTCATCCGAAACTCCCCAGGTGCCGCGAAACGCCGGATCGACGAAATCTTTTTCTTCGATGAAAGCGTCAAACCCGTTCGCGAGAAAGAAGGCGCGCATTTGATCGAAAATACCCTGGCCCCCGTAAAGAAAGAGCGTCGCGTAATCGCGCTCTTTGAGTACGCTGGCGAGCGTAGCAAAACCCCGGCGCGCCTGCGGCCGCTTGACCACCCCCGCGCCCGGCAAAGGCGGGAAAGAAGATACCGCTGCCTCCAGCGCCTGAATCGTCCGCTCGCCGGTGGCATAGCACCTTTCGAGCAGCACTCCTTCGGCCGCCAATTTATCGAGCTCAGGCGACAACGCCGGCTGACCGCCGAGACAACCGACCAGCCGCCCGGTGAAACTTTCCATCACCACCAAGACAACGTTGAGCGGCGGGTTCGCGGCGCCCTCCTGGATATGCCGGACCAGCGGGTTCGGCGAGTCGTTCGTCAGCGGCCCCTGCTTCGATAATTGATCCCGGACGCGATGCACCGCCTCATCGGCGGCCGGAAGCTTCATCAACGTTCTTAGCGGTGTGAATTCGTTTCTTAGCCGGTGATTCCATTCATAGAGGAGATTAAAAATGCCGCACAAAGCGATTTCATTGGCGATGCGATTATTGGTGATCGACGCGAAGCTGGGATTGAGGGGACGGTGATCGAAAGTTCCTCTAGTGGCAAAAACCACGATCAGGAGCCAAGCGAAATTTGCCCATCGGTCCCAATACCAGGCCGTCAGCGCGCCCTGTACCAGCAGGGCTGGTGATGCGAGCCAGGTAAATAGCAAAAGAGCGAGTGCCGCTCCGACCACACTTAGCAAGACAATGCGCAAGACCGGATAGGCCTTGAGAACGGTTTTGACCACTTCCTTGTCGGCGCCATGTTCGAAAACCAGATAATTCGGGCGGCAGTCGTAGTAACGAAAGAAATAAAGCCCGCAGATTTCGGCGCAGAAGCAGACGAAAAACAGCAGGCCGAGATAGCCCAAAAGGAACGGCCGGCTCGCCGTAAACAGCCATTGCGGGAACAATAGCGCCGAGAGGACCACGAGGGCGCAAGTTCGGCTGACGATCACGCCGTCGAGGCGAAAGCCAACCCAGAAAATCCTCAGGCGTTGGACCGGGGTCAATCCGTGCAGCTCGGAGCGCCGTTCTAGATACAACCACAAGCGGAAGCCGGTGAAAATCAGTGCTGCGACCAAAGCAGCGGCGATCGAGAGGTTTATTCGTGGCATACGAGCGTTAGAAGCCGAAGATCGAGAGAAACAACCACCCCCGTTGCGGAATGGTGATGCCTGCCGTTACGTTCCAAAGGTTGATGACGGCGAAAAAAGTCCAAACGCTGGCGATTCTGCCGAGACGGTGCAACCCGCCCTTGGGCGAACCCAGGGCCGCGGGCCGTCCGCGTTGCCGCTGTTGGCGCAGCATGGAGACGGCGATCCCGGCCGCCAGCATGAGGCAATAAATGAGACGCGCGCCGAGAAGCCACCCTAACCTACCGAAGTCCCCTTCGAGGAGGGGATGCTTGGCCTGGAGCAAATGATAATACATGTTGCCGAAAAACGCCGCGGCGAATACCGCGGCGACGATACGCAGCACCGGTCGGCTGCGAAACGCGCGCAGATAGGTCGGCAGAAAAAAGAACTCGACCATGAGCTCTTTAAAGTAGTAGTAATAACGGCTCCAGAACTCCATGACGGACTCGGCGAGCAAGGGTTTATAGGTGTTACGGAACACATTGAAACCGAATAGCCGCAGCATGCCGATCCAGACATGGCCTTTGGCGGCGATGAAAAGACACTCCCAAATCAACTCCAGGTAAAGGCTCAGCCAGATCATCCCGAGCGACGGGGTGACGTTGCCGTTAACGATGAACCGCAATCGTGGAATGCCCAGATGGTGCCCCGCGAGCAACCCCGTCAACGCACTCTTCGGATCGCCGTAAACCACGGCGCCGATCACCTGCATCGCGCCCTTCCAAAGCGCCACCAGCAGTAGAAGCTTGATGCCTGCAAGAATCGAGCGGCTGTAGGCCGCCGCCGTCTGCGCCTCGGCGCGCGACAGATAGTCGTGTCCCTTGCCCGGCGGCGTGTTGGTTCCATCCCACACCGGAAAGATGTAGAAAAAATGATCTGAAAATTGCGTCACCGCGCCCTTGCCCCTTTGACCGCACAGCAGCATGTAGCCGCAGCGCCATATCAAATAAGGAAATGAGCCGGCCACGAGCGCGACGACGCCGGCGGCGAAAGCCGATGGGAAAGGGTTGAGCCAGATCGAGACCACCAGGACCCAGAAAAAAGCGTGGACACAGACCTGCGGGCGGGCGCGCACAAACGCCGGCAAACGGTTGAAGCGCGCCGCCATCAGGTAAAGCAAATAAACGATCCCCAGAAGAATAGGCAGCGCGACGGCCGGGACTAACCAGGTTTCAAGGTGACGGTAATCGCGCCATGAGGTGTAGCGGCCCAGCGTTCCCGCGGTGGCCGCGAAGATTGCGCCGGCGCACAGGATCGCTTTGCGCCGTTGCGGTGTCAGCCAGACGACGACCTTGGAACCCTGCAGCCAGCCGATCAGCGCCTCGTTTTCATGAAACTGCGCGACCGTGCGGTAGAGCGCCAACAACGGCGGAATTTTCATGCGGTGGTTTCTCGCGCGACGAATTCCAGGATGGCGTTGACCGACCTGAGCTCCCCTGGGTCGATCCCTTTTTCGCGGAAATCAATGTCGTAGGTTTGTTCGAGATAAGTGATGATCTGCAACAGGGCCAGCGAATCGATCAGACCGGATTCCACGAGGCTTAGGTCCCCGTCGATTTCCTGCAGCGGAAAATCCGGCCGCTGGATCGTCCGCAAAAAACTAACCAGATCGCTTTTCCTCTGCTCGGGCTCCATGATCATTCCCACCTGTTGTTGCCTCCGGTCAATCGAAATTAAACAATCCTCGCCTGGAATGGCGAGGGGTTTCAATTATCGCCGGCTCGAAACCGACAAGTATTATCCCCTCTCCACCACGTCTTCGTGGGAGGAAAGGGAAGCGGCCCCGCACCGAAGTGCTGAGTGCTGAGCAATGAGTACTGAGTCTTTCCGGATCTTCAACTCAGTCCTCAGAACTCGTTACTCAGCACTATTACTTGATCAGCCTATTCGCCCGCGCCAACAGATTCGGATCGATGGTCACGCCGATCTGTTTCGCCGTTTTGAGATTCACCACCAGCTCAAACCTCATCGGCTGCTCCACCGGCAGATCAGCAGGCTTGGTGCCTTTAAGAATCCTATCCACGAAATATGCGACGCGCCGGTAGCTCTCCGCTTGGTCCGCCCCGTAGAACATGAGCCCACCAGCATCTACATCTTCCCTCCTGTTGTACATCGACGGTAACCGGCTCTTTAACGCAAAGCCGACGGTCCGTTTTTGGTTAGCATACATTAGGGAGCTCGCGAGCACGTAGAGTCCATCCGGGCGCTGCTTGTTTAGCGCAGCGAATACCCTCTCGAAACCGTCCGCAGCTCGTACCTCCCAAGGCTGAAGAGTCAACCGCAGCGCGCGCGCCGCGACCGGGAGAAGCTCTTTCACCTCAAGCACAGCGCTCGGAGCGGCCGGATCGTAGAGAACCGCGACACGGGCAAGTTTAGGAACCGCTTCTTTGAACAGCTCCAGCCGTTTCCCGCCTAGTTCTCTGGTTAGGTTTGTAATGCCGGTGACGTTGCCGCCGGGACGGGCAAGGCTTTCAACAAACCCTGCCTCGACAGGATCGGACCCTTGGCCCGCCATAACGATGGGAATCGTCTTGGTCGCATTCTTGGCCGCCCGGATCCCCAGGTCCCCTCCTGCCACGATGATATCAACTTTGAGACGCACCAGCTCGGCCGCAAGCTCGGGGAGCCGATCGCGCTTCCCCTCCGCATATCGGTACTCACCGGCGATGTTCTGTTCTTCTATGTAGCCACGCTCGCGCAGGGCCAGCCGAATTGCCTCGCGACGGGTAGAGTCCCTAGCTGCATCGCCCGGCGATAGATACCCTATCCGCGGGACTTTCTTCGACTGCTGCGCCTGAGCTGGAAAAGGAAGAGCCAAGAGCACCGAGCAAAAAGCTCGCCGAGTGATTTTTTTGTGCAAGGAGTTTTTCCTGTCCCGATTGCCGATTATGACTTGAGCTACGTAGCGAGCTCATCTCGCTTTTCATCCACGCTATCCTTAGCTACTTCGTCGTTGTTAGAGTGCTAATCGCGTTCTCGACCGCCGAGCGAAACGCCCGGGCATCGAGCGCGGGATAACGATAGATTTGCCCCTCGATAGCCTCGAAATATTCCACCAGCACCACAGGCTGCACCAAACCGCGTTGAAACATCGTCTCGACATCGGCCATATCCAGGCTATGGCCTCGTTCGATCTTCGCTAACGCCTGGGCATAGAAATCATAATGGAAGAAGCTCAAGGTTCCTTCTCGGTCGATAAAAAGGCTGCGTTCCTTCCAGCCGGGGAGTTCCGGAATGAAGTGCGCCGGACAAGCGAGCTCAACATTGATTTGCAAGTCATCCTTAAGTTGCGGGATGCCGCGCAGCAATCGGTCGTCATCGGGAACGAGATGGATATCGACGTCGATCGTGCTGGTGCGCCAACCGATGAGCACCGCGGTCGCGCCACCGGTAAAAAATACTTGCACCGGGCTCGACGTTGTCTGCGCCAGCGCATTCATAAAGCGGTGAATTCTTACCGAATCGGCTACTTCACGCATTCAAAAGCTCGTTCGAAGCTCACGAGACGGCGGATTAACGAATTGTATCGAGAGTGCGCTGAATCCGGCTCCGAGCTGGCAAGGTGGGCATAGAGACGATGTTCCGCCGGTTCCGAGTCCGTGTCGGCAATCACGAAGCCCAGCCGGCGCAATCGCGGCGCGCCAATCTGCACCAGCAGAGCCGCCTCCGACTCTTCGCCTTTAGCAAGATCGTCCAGGCCGCGCTGCACCCATTCGCCACCCGGAAATGTTCGTAGAAACATCGAGTCCATTGGAAGTCTTGCTAACACCCAGGTGCCAACCTTGCAACTCACCCCGCCAGCGTCAATATGATTGCAAAAAGCCCCAGCCATTTTGGATTTACTTGATCAACTTGTTCGCCCGCGCTAACAGATTCGGGTCGATGGTCACGCCGATCTGCTTGGCTGTTTTCAAATTGACGATAAGCTCGAACTTCATCGGCTGCTCGACCGGCAGGTCGGCGGGTTTGGTGCCTTTAAGAATTCTGTCCACGAAGTAAGCGACGCGCCGGTAGCTGTCCGCGGTGTCCGCACCGTAGTACATAAGCCCACCGGCATCTACAGCTTCTCTGCTGTTGTACACCGACGGCAATCGGCTCTTTAACGTAAGGCCGACGATCCGTTTTTCGTTATTACGCATTAGCGCGCCCCCGAGCACGTAGAGTCCATCCGGGCGCTGCTTGTTTAGCGCAGCAAAGACCTTCTCGAAGTCGTCCGGACTGCGTACCTCCCAAGGCTGAAGAGTCAACCGCAGCGCACGCGCGGCGACTGGGAGAACCTCTTTCACCTCGAGTACACTTGACGGATTGGCCGAATCGTACAGAACCGCGACACGGGCAAGTTTGGAAACGGCTTCTTTGAGCAGCTCAAGCCGCTTCCCGCCTAACTCCCCGGCAAACGAGGTCGTTAACCCTGTGACGTTCCCGCCGGGACGGGCAAGGCTTTCAACATGGCCTGCCTCGACAGGATCGATCCCACGGCCCATCATAACGATGGGAATCGTCTTGGTCGCACTCTTGGCCGCCCGGATCGGTGCGTCCCCTCCTACCACGATGACATCGACCTTGAGACGCACCAGCTCGGCGGCAAGCTCGGGGAGCCGATCGCGCTTCCCCTCCGCATATCGGTACTTGGTCGCGATGTTCTGTCCTTCTATGTAGCCACGCTCGCGCAGAGCCAGCCGAATTGCCTCGGAACGGGCGGAATCAGTAGCTGCATCGTTCCCCGATAGATACCCTATCAGAGGGACTTTCTTCGTCTGCTGCGCGTGAGCTAGAGAAGCAGTAGTCAGAAAAAAAGTTGCCAGTCGCCGGATGGCGGTTCTTCTGTTCATCTTTCTTTCTCCGTAAAGGGTTGGTTCGCTTAAGACACCCGACTGAGCGGCCTTGGAAACGCCATGCACAGAACCAAGTCCAGTCCAGCCGAGATAAAGTAGAATGTCCCCTTTTTTCCCGTCGAACATGCGAACCCCAACGCTAACGACTGAATCACCACCTAAGCGCATGCGCCTTTTTGACGCGCGCTTGCCAGTAACTCACTGCGCCGTGATGGACGCGGACAACTCTACCCATGCGCTGTGCCTGCGTGCGAAAGGCAGTGTGCCGCAAGAAACGGCGGGTAAACTCAGCAGCCTCGTCAAAGGCGACATCAAGAAACACCAGGCAGTATCCCCGGTGGCACAGATCAGCCTTGTAAAAATCGTGATCGCGGGTGAAGAAGGTTGGTCGGCGCAAAGTATGCAAGAGCGGAATAATCTCACCGCGATCTTTCATCCCCAGTCGTCCGACCTCCCCACCAATATGTTGAAAATGGATCTTCCACGATCGGAGCACTTGGCGTTGCGAAACGACGATGTTCTCGTCAAGCACATTCACGCCGCGTGCCGTGGCTTGTCGGTCTTTTCAATCAAAGCGTTGGACGCTAAGGCAATCGCCTCGGCGATGGCCTCGTGACTCAGGCGGCCATCGAATTCGGAGGAGATGCGATCCCAATCATAGCCTTTAGCGAGCATGGCAAGGACATCTTTGACGAAGATGCGGGTGCCCTTGAATGTCAACTGCCCGCCGCAGATCTCGGGGTCAGTGACAATGTATCGTCCGAGTTCTTTGCGTTTACGTGCTCTCATAGCGTGCTCCGGGTCTCTCCGATGTAACCAAGTTTGGCACACACTTGTGGGCTAAGCAAATCCATAAATGAAACAGCTCACCTGGCGAATCATCAGAGCTGGGGATTGCATCACGGTAAATAAACAGAACACCAAAGAGGTGATCAATTGATTATTTGAGATTGAAGTTGCCAAGCTATCGAGAGCATCTACAACCAAGTGCACGACAAGCACGGACCGGAAATCTGCCGGAGCTGATCCGCGATTTGTTCGAGAAGGAAAAGGGGACAGACTACTTTTCGGAGGATTCATAAAATATTCAGCCTGTCCCCTTTTCCGATTCGAGATCGATGCGGCTCCCTTCGGTCACCGCATCCTACGGGCTCTACGGGCTCCCTTAATCCAAAATCCAAAATCGAAAATCCAAAATGTCATCTTATGACCCGATCCGCCTTCATCAACGTCCACTGCGGAATAGTCACGCCGATCTGCTTGGCTGTTTTCAAATTGACGATCAGCTCGAACCTCATCGGCTGCTCCACGGGCAGGTCGGCAGGCTTGGCTCCCTTCAGGATTCTGTCCACGTAGTAAGCGACGCGCCGGTAGCTCTCCGCTTGGTCTGCCCCATAGTACATAAGCCCACCAGCATCTACAGCTTCTCTGTTGCCGTACATCGACGGTAACCGGCTCTTTAACGCCAAGCCCGGGATCCGTTTGTTGTTAGTCATTAGCCGGCCCCCAAGCACATAGAGTCCATCGGGGCGCTGCTTGCCCATGGCCGCAAAGACCTTCTCGAACTCGTTCGCATCCCGTACCTCCCAAGGCTGAAGAGTCAACTTCAGCGCACGCGCCACGGCTGGGAGATCCTCTTTTAGCTCGACTACAGGGGCCGCACTCGTTGGATCGTAGAGAACCGCGACACGGGCAAGTTTGGGAACGGCTTCTTTGAGTAGCTCCAGCCGCTTACCGCCCAGTTCCACGCCAAGCCTTGTAATGCCGGTGACGTTGCCGCCGGGACGGGCAAGGCTTTCAACGAAGCCGGCCCCGACAGGATCGGACCCGGCGCCCGTCATAACGATGGGAATCGTCTTGGTCGAATTCTTGGCCGCCTGGATCACCCGGTTGCCTCCCGCTACCACGATGATATCAACCTTGAGACGCACCAGTTCTGCCGCAAGCTCAGGGAGCCGATCTTGCTTCTCCTCCGCGTATCGGTACTCGAAGGCGATGTTCTGTCCTTCTATGTAGCCACGCTCGCGCAGAGCCAGCCGAATTGCCTCGGCGCGGGCGGACTCACTAGCCTGGATTTCCACGGAGCGCAATTCCCCTAAGAACTGACCGGGATCGGCCTCCGGTTGGCCTTCTCCCCGACGCGGTTTAAGCCTGGACCGAGTGCGGTGTCGGCAGCCGCCGTTCCCTCG